>Ga0179593_1330085_pt1 | contig 15054 bp, 17 predicted proteins | sample CZODoug2_1_08_16_FD_185931 | JGI IMG/M metagenome (GOLD analysis project Ga0179593, IMG submission 185931) | Vadose zone soil fungal communities from Angelo Coast Range Reserve, California, USA - CZODoug2_1_08_16fungal (PacBio error correction) | ecosystem: Environmental > Terrestrial > Soil >... | reverse complement strand
CTCTCCCCTTTTCATGCAATAAGCTCCTTCCCTTCCCTCCTTTCTGTTTCTCTTTACAAATTATCTCTTCTCTCCATTCCCTTTCACCCCCAATGCTAATTTATGGAATCGTATTCGATCCTTAATTGGATTTTGCTTTCCCAGACCTGTTTCCTCCTTTTCATTGTCCTCTTTTTGCATCGACTTTTACCGAATTCCGCATAAGCCGCACCGTTGGCTGTCCCCCAGTTTTCTTCCTGTACCCCCGCTATTGGCTGCTGCTGCGGCGTAACCCGCACTGCTTTGCGATTGAAACGGTCGTTGATTTAATTCAGGTTTTCGCTCTCTCCAAGCAAATTTTCCGCCAAGTTTTCTCTCCCTTCTCTTTGTTCTCCTTTTGATTTTAATTAACCGCTAGAGTTATGAAATCGCTTAGTGACCAGCGGTTCTCCTACAGATTTCGTTAACTGTTTGTTTCCCAACGATCAGGATCGGGGCCCCCCGGCGTTGCATTTAATTATTACCCTTGGCACCCCCCAAGTCCCACCCCCCCCTTTTTTGGTTTCGCTTTGCCCCCTTCCCTTTGAGGAACATAAATCATCTTTCTGTTCGGGTGTTTCTCCGGGGTACGACCTTCCCTCTTGCCCAATTTTTCTGACTGGCCCGTACCGAGCCCGTTTTTTCATTTTTTTTTTCCATCCCCATTCCCTTTCTCTCGCCTACTTTGCGCCTTTTCGGCCTCGTTTTTGGTTGGATTCTCTTTTCTCCCTTTTACGTCCTCCCTCATGCTCTACCATCTTTCGCGTTTAAGGGACCCTTATCCCCTCTCCTGTTCTTTGATCCTAAGTCCTTTTTTTTCCGGTTTCCTCATACTTTTCCTCATATCAAATGCTCATTCTGTGACGGTACCCTTCCCCCCATCTTCCCTTCCCTAACTTCTGAATTCAAGAACTTTCCGTTCAAACGTACCCGTCCGACGCCATCCTTCGTTGTCTCCGAGTCCTGTCGCGCTCTGCGTGCTTTCCCCGTTGGCCCGTGTCTTATTTTTCCTCTTCCACCCCCCCAATGTTTTTCTACTCTTCAAGTCCTCATCTGTTTCACGAATTTTCTTGTCCTAACTCGCGTTACCAGCTCCCTTTTTGCGGTTTCTGTTCGATTGTATCGTCTACTCCTCCACTCCTTTTTCTCCGATTGTCGTTTACCCCCCTCCCTCAATACTTTTTCGTTTTTTTATTTTTTTCGTTAGGCCTCGTCACGCCTGTCATTCATACCCCGGCATCTCCGCTCTGGTCGGCCACCCCCCGTTATGACCGATGCTATTTTGATCTTTTCTAGTTTCCCCGTCTTTTTTTACTGTTCGCCCGAGGTGGTTGCGTCGTTCTTGTGTCTTTTGTACGGCTTTTCTTTTTTTTTTTTTTCCTTTGCCCTATTTTGCATTATTTTGTCGGTCATTGCTAATGGCCCCTTCGGGGAGTTACTCCTTTCTTCCGCCCCCCTCACCCGACAGTTTTTCTCCTTCTCCTCCCCAGACTGTCGAGTTATTCGGCTGGTTTTTTTGGCTCTCACTTATCTGTCCAGTGTTATCCACCCCTAATACCCCAACCCCCCCCTTAGACCAGAGCGAGCGTGTCTTTTTCTGTCGTAACAACACTTGGTCGTCTTCTCTTTTTTTTTTTCAACCCCGTTGCCCTCTTAGGGCTTTTCATGAACCGATTTTCTTTTTTTTTTTTTTTTTTCCCCCGTGAAACCGTCGTGCCTTTTCCTCTGTGACTCTTTTTTTAATTCTGCTTCGCCTTCCCCTAGTGTGCAACCTCCCTCCCATCCCCCTCTGATTTTTTTCTTTTCCTCCTTGCCACTTTTCTATCTTTTAATACTCTTCTCCTCCCCCACTGTCTCCGCTCCGACTCGGTTTTCTTGTCCCTCCCATCGAAACTATTTCCCTTTCTGTCCTAGGCCTTGAGTCTCCTTTCCCCCATAGGCCCCCTTCCTGTGTTGGCGGCTTTTCACTCCTCTCCGCGAGAACTGATTCGCATTCCATCTTTACGGGTCCAATTCTGTTGTGGTTTTCCCCCCTGGTTGGTTGGACAAGTCCTCTTATGCGCAATTTTTTGCGACCCCCTTCTTTTCTTTTTCTGTGGAGCAAAATCAAAAGACTGGCTTCCCCCCCTTTTGTATGCGCTAAGCTCCGCCGTATCCTCCCTGTCCTGTTTGTTTGTTGGAATGTTTTTTCTTTTTCACCTTTGTCCGTGACTTTTTTCGACTATTTACCGTTGCTTTTTTTATTCTATTTCTCACATTCTTGTATTTGTGAATGCTGTACCGCGCCCCAGGCCATCTCCCGACGACTTATCTACGCTTATGGCTTCCGCCACCCAAGTTTGGGTCAATCTTTGCTCACCCTCCCTCTGCGTCTCTTCGAGGATGCTAGTCTTTTGTTCTTTTTTGATTGGTCTGGTTGTGTAAAATTTGGATTTTTGCCTCTCGGTGTCCCCCCACCAACCTTCTCTTTTTTCCCCCCTGTTCCAAAGTGAGTATGAAGATACGCCAACGCGCTCTTTTATCCTTATAAACACTAGGCGGTTTGCTGTGTTACGCCCGAGGACCCCATCCCTCCTGTTTTGTATACAAGCCGCTTTGTTTTTGGTCATTCTTGCGAGGGGCCCCTCCAGAGAGACTTGTGCATTCCGCCGACCCTTTTTTTTTGTTTTTGACACTGCCTCGGCTCTGGGTCGAGTCCCCTTTTTCACTCCCTCCCCCCACAAATTCCTTCTTCTCTTTTTTTCAATGGATGGCTGTGGATCGTGATTCTTGTTCCTCCTCCTGCATGTTTCCTCTTTTTTTCCCCTGTCTGACCACAAGCGTTATACGGCTGTTCCCTCTTCCCGGTTTCTTTATTTACGCACCGCCCCCATCACCTCTTTCTGTCTAGTATCATGTCGCACCTAGTCCCCCTAACCTTTATGCGTTTTTTATCTACTTGGTCCGGTATCCACCCGCCCTTACCCCCCCCACTTATTCTCTTTTCTTTTCTTTTTTTTCTCGGCCGTTTCTAGTGTTGTTCAGCCCCCCCCCTGCGCAGGCGCCGCCGGAAACTGATGCCCGCGCTTTTTGCTCTTTTGCATGTTACGCAGGAACATTTCGACCGTAGAACGGCACGCTCATTGTTTCGTCTTTGAGTCACCAAATGTTCCCCCCCTCTGAAAAACCGTGATTACCCTTTCTAGTTCTTTTCCCCACCTGGCGACTTTTTTCCTCCTTTGTTTTCTGAGTTGTTATTCTTACATCACCCCCCTTAGCGACGGGACCCTACTTATGTGATTCGTTTACCCCCTCCTATTTGGCTCCTTCCCCCCGTCACGATCACCCAAGACCCCATGCCGCCAGAAAACAGTGTTTTTTTTCGGAATTTGTATTGTCTATCATATCTTCTTCCCCTCCTTTCTGTGATAGCATTACATTTGACATTCCACCACCCTTTTTCTTCATGTCTTTTTTCATGTTCCTCTTTCTGCTAGAAGACGCTATGGCCTGGGGATGCCTACAAATTCCTTCTTTTTAAATGTCTTGCATCGATTTTCGTTTTTTTCACCATTTTACCTATGAATAACCCACTTAGTTTCTATTCGATCAAGGTTTTTTCTCCACTTCTTAATGTATCACTCTGCTCCTTTTTGTAGTGAATTTTTTGTCTCCCTTTTTCTTCATTGTGAGGTCAGTTCCTGTACGTGCCCCCTGGCCAGACGTGTATTCAGAGTTTCCGTTTACCCCCTGACCAATTCTCCGACCGATCTTCTCTGCCCTTGTTCTTTTTCTTCTTTCAGCCCCCACCTGCGCACGTGCCTTTCTTCAGTCTCACTTATCCTGTTCCGAGTACGGACGCCCACTCTTTGTCCGTCATTGGAGAGTTGTCTCCCGTTTACCTTTCTGATTGGCTGGCGACCTTTTCTCTAAATGTCGATTTGCTTGTTCTCCTCGAAACTGTCCCTGATAGGTACAGCCCCCTCTGCGCCCATTGGTTCCCCGTATCTGGACCTTCGCCCTCCCATCCCGGTCACTGTCCCTCTCTTCCCCCCCATTTTGATCTCTCAGTTTTGAACCTTGGTTTAATGGGTGACCCTTGGTCTTATGTCGAGACAATCGCTTCTTCTTTTTAATGGTTCAACACCCACAGTCCCACCTGGGGTACCCGGTGTCTGACTTTTCTTCGCTTTATCCTTCCACCTCTCTCTGTGCTGCAGTTTTCCGTAACGCTCAGCGGGGTTCCCACACCACCACCGTTTACAGCGTTTTTTGCCTCAGTTCATCTCTACATTCTTGCTTCCTCCTGGTGCTCCATCTTGTCCGGCCCCGCTTCGTTCGCTGTCCCTCTCCCCTCCTTTGATCGACATGGGTTGTTTGTACTCCCATGTATTCCTCTGACCTCCCTTTTTCCCCAACACCCTCCCTTCACCTGCATCCGCGATCCTCTTGCGAGGGCCGTTTTTGTGGCTTCACACTTGTTGCCCCTCTCGGACCTACACCATTCGGGCGTTACGGTGTGTTATTTGCCCGTGACGACTCGAGTTGCCCCACCTTCGCCTGTTTTGTGAAAATACCCAGAACATCGAGTTTTTTTCCCCCCTTCCAGGTCACCTCCTTAAACTCCCCCCATGGGCCCCATTACCCGACGCATGTTGTTTGTTCTTTTTTTCCTTTTACTCGCGCTTCCCCTTTGTAATTGATTGTGTTTTTGTTTGCGCTCCTCTTAGCATCCTGAGTACCCAACCCTGGTGTGACCCCCGTGAACCAAATGTACCTCGTCCTCTTCGGAATCATTCTTTCCTTCCTCCTTCTCTCCTTCGAGTTTGCAGTCCCGCCTTATGAGTCTTTGTTGACTTGCGTCAACCACCTACTTTTTTTTCCTTTTCCTCGCGGGCCGGTTTAGGTCGGTTTTCCTGAGGTTTTTCTGTGTTTGTGCGGCCTGCTTCCGCCACCCCCCTTTTTTCACGCATTAGCCCACTTTATAATATTGGAGTTGATGTTTGAGGTGGTGATGGGACAGTTTTAAAATATTACTCTTTTTGTGCCTTTTACACCGTCGTTTTTCAATCTTCCCTCTGTTCCATATTAATCCCATTGTACGTGCAAATTGTTCGGTGACCGTCCATGTTCTTCCTTTTTCCTCTTTTCCCTTCTTTTTGTTTACTTATTTCGCAGATAGATATTCTTTAGACCGGTTTTGTTTTTCTTTTTTTCCCTTGGGGCCTGATTGGGGCCGTCATTCGAGTTGAGCATTTCCAAATACCCTTACTCCGTTATCCTCTTGTTCATTTTTGGCGGATCGTATTCCCCTCCTTCGATTCTTTTCGCGCCTCCCTTTGCACGGCCTGAATGTAAGGTATTTTCTTCTCACAACCCCGTTGCCGTTTCCGCTCCCTTTTTTTCCTGCACACCCCTCCACCAGCCGTATTCACCCATCCCTCGTCGCGCACAATTTCGCTTGTCTGGTGGACCCAATGGGATTTTGCATATGTTCTTCCGATCCACACTCGGCCCCGTAAACCTTTGCTCTTTTTCTTTTCCTGTGGGCTTTTTGCCGTTGCTTTTTTATCGCACCACGAATTCGAATTTTTTAATGCCTGGGCTTTGATACGCCCTCTCTTTAATCATTGGTCGTATCTTTCTTTCGTTTCGCTTGTTGTTATCTTTCGAACCCATTTCAAGGAAGCTGAGGTGAGTACGTTTTTTTTATGTTACTTTTACGGCGGCTTCTCTTCTCATGGCTAGTCTTCCTGTTGTGAGGTTTTTCCTGGTCCCGACGGCCCCGGTGGTACCTCCCATTCTGTCTGCAGGTATTTTCGCGGCATTTTACTGGTTGTCGTTTTCTTCGGTGTTTATTTTATCTTAGTGTCCTTTTTTGGGGTTATCAGAATGGTTTTGATTTGCGTATGTTTTTGTTAGGAAGTTGCGCTACAGATTCTTTTCCTGTTACGAGGCGGAGTTATTGTTGATTTGATCGTTGACTCATTTCTTCGTTAATCACTTTCACAACTGCTTTCGTCATGTTTGCTTGCCGCAGGCTTGTGTTTAGGCTGTTCTTTTTCCCTTTTCCTTTTTTTCTTTTTTTGTTCCCCTTTTTTCGAAGTCCCCCCCTAAGCTATAGCTTCCTCAATACCAGCATATACCCAAGCCCCCCCTTGTATTACGGTTTATCTCCTTGGTACTGACGTTTTTTACCCCTTGAGGAATTCCCCCAAGTATCTAGGTGAGGAAAACCGCACGATTTCACTCCTCCCAAGCATTGATGTTTCTTTCTCTCCTCTTCCCCCATGACGTTTCCATTTTTGTTCTGGTGTTGAAGATTTCCATGTGCACGCATTTATGACTTCCCTCTACTGTTGCCTTTGTTTTGAACCACACCGTATGTGCTTATTTGTTGCGTTTTGTTCTGTCTGCTGTTTCGTGACGATCGGGTCCTGCTCCGGATGTTTCCCTCTTTTTTTTATATGCTTTTTTTCGTCTCGCGGCGAGGCGTTTTATGGTTTACCTGCTCTATTGGCACTTGCAGGCAGCTCCTAATTTTCTTTTTTCTCGCACAGTTTGATAACGTACATCTCCCTTTTCTGTCCTGTGAGATCGTCATCTCCTACGTTTTAGATCACTGACGGAAACGAGATTTGGTTCTTTCTCGTTTCGTTGAACATATCTGACGTTTTTTTTTTTTTTCCGGTGTTGTATTTACATTTTCTGGCCTTTTCAAACTCCCCTCATCTCCCTCTTTCCTTCCTTTTTGCAGTTTTTTGTAGAAGTCGGGTGATCTCGAGATGGTTTACCTTTTTATCTTACCGCAGACCTTCGTGTTCCTTGATTCTTCTCCTTTTTGCTGTGGCCCCTCTCTCTCTTTTCTCCTCCAAGGTGTTTCTGCAGTCCTAGTCACCCATGCGTTGAGAGCACTCCAGACTTTCTTGTCTCCGGGAAGTAGCGTTTTTCTCCCTTCATAATTCTCTCGCTCTCTCTCCCGTTTAATGCCCCCCCGCCCTGTTCCGCGACTTTATTCTTTGACTTTCCTGTGAAGACCGCTGTCCTCCGTCTGCCTGCCCTGGGCATTTCTCGTAATTCTTTTCTGCCGAGTCAAGTTTGCCGCTTTTTTTGCAACGTCGCCGCTTTTGTGTATTTCTTCACCCTTTTGGCAGGACTAGCCTTTTCTCTTGAAGGCTTTAAGTTTTTCCCCTCGCGCTGAAACCCACTCAAATCTGCCTGCTTCTCCAGTCGAGTGCTGTGCATAGTTGTACTAACTTACACGAGTCCCCGCTCTGAAATCCGCAGTATCCGTCGTCCACGACAATACTTTGATCATTTTTTTTAACCCTCCCTTGCCGGCATCTTTTCGTTGTCTTTTCTATTTGGCGTATTTGTTTAGACTATTCACCCAGTCACTTTTACTGCTCCCTTTTCTCTCCAGTGGTGAGTGAACCCCTCTCTCTCCATTTATTCTGGCTTTCGGGGTTTATTTTTCTAGTGTGTTCTTCTTTTGATCGATGTCTGCGTTGCTTCGTCGGGTTCACAATTCGTCTCATCTCTATCCAAGTTTTGCTTTGGGTTCTCTTGGTAGTTGTTTTGTTTGGGTTCTCCCCCCCGTAATGCCCAACAGACGCTTTGTTTTCCCCACACCCTCTCTTGTTTTAATGTGCGATTACTTGTACCTCATATCCTGTGCTCAACAGCTTACTCACACATTCTCGTGTATGCGCCACATTATTTCGGCACACCTCTTGAGAATTCCACGAAACATGTATTCTCCTCCACCGTTTTTGACCACCTTGCCGACTCTCTCGACGTTAACGACCTGTTCCTTAGATTATTTGCGTGTGGTTTCAATCTTGTTAGCGTCCGGCATTTTTTGCCTCCCCTGGATACGCCCAGTCCTCGTCCTAGAAGGGCCTCCTTGATAGCGCCTAAGCTTTGAGGACTGCGCCGTGGACCCGTGTGTCCCCCCCCCCAGATTATTATTTTTTGCTAAAGCCCCCGCCAACTCCTGGTGCCTTTGTCTGGTTTTCCCGGTTCGCCCGACTGCCTTACTACCCTGGCTTGTCCGACGATCCGTTTGTTTGCTGGTCTTCTGCCATTTCACACATACCACTTGATTTGCGCTCCTAGCCCCCCGTGTTTTCCCTCTTCTTTCTTCCCAAGCCGTTTTTTTTTTGTGCTTGTTGGCAGGGTTTCTTTTCTTTTTCTGTACATCCTGCTCGTGGTCCTTTGTTCGGCACATAGGCTCCCTCTTTCCCGTTCTCATAGGACGCACCTAGAAGCCTGTGCTCGGTTTTTTCTCTGCCAGATGCGCCGGTTGTCCGTGGGTCGTTTTTTTTTTGTTTCTTGATCGATTCCCGGACAACTCCCACCCTCTAAGGGCGATTGTCTGTTAATCATCACATATGGGGTTTTTCATTCGAGGGTCACTTTTTTTTTTTCTTTAGTGTTTACCATTGTCGGCTGTAGGTTGATTTTTTGAAACGCTTTCGGATGGCTGTATACGACGTTTGCTCATCCACCTTGTTATGCTTCTCTTTTATTCCCTACTTCAGTTGTTCAAGATATATCACCCCCATATTTTGCTTTGTTCGAGTTCCTCACAACCACCACCCCCTTCCCCCTCCTCTGCACCCAAAAGCTTTTCCCGGCAACGTTTTTATTTTTTTGCCCTGAACGTCTACCTTACCCAAGCGTTGCCGGAGGACGGTTGGCCTTTGTTCCCTGTCCTTATGAGCCCTTTTATCCGCGTTCCTTTTTCGACGCACATGCTCCTTTTTTCGGCCAAGTCTTGGGGCTTTTTTCATGTCGGTCGTTTTCAGTCTGCTACGTCATAGTTTTTTCTTCAAGCATGTGCGAACGGTTTTTTCGCTGGTTCACCGTTCTATCGCGTGAAACGTAAGCCCGTATAATTCCCCCTTCGTGGGTAATGACGTTGAGTGTGTTACACTTTTTTTTGTGATATCCCCGTTTTTTTCGTTCCTCGTTTTTTTCTCTCCCATTTTTCTTTACAATATTCCCCTGAGGTGCCAGTTTTGGCCTTAGCCAATTGCTTTTCCCTCACCGGCATTTTATCTCGGCGCGGTTCGCTGCCGTTTAAACCGCTGTTTTGAAACACCTTTGCTCTCATTTTTTTGTCTCATTCGCTCAGATTTTTTTTTTTTCTTCCTTGTTTCCTGTGGAGTCTTTCATGTTTGCATTTGCTTTTTCTTGTCATAATTTGATCGTGTCAACTCGTTGGTACCATTTTAATCTTTTCGTCCTGTCACAATTTGATTTGCGCAGCGCACTTTTTCCATTTTCTAAACACTCGTCCTTGTCGCTTTGCTTTTGATATTGCTGTTTCTCGGCCCCACGTCGCGTAGCCAAAAGGCATTTGGGTATTTCCCAGCTGTCTGTTGCACGACCACAGAGAGACTTGAGTCATTGTTCGCCGCCAGTTTTGATGTTTTCAGCAATGGTTCTTCTCGCTCTCAGTTGACACCTTTTCACCCCATGCCCCTGTCTGGCGTTATTCGAAATGCACGTGGATGCTCCTGTTTGAGCCGTCGCGGCGGGTGTTCACCCACGATGTCCGGTCCGTCGTTCCCCTGGCTGCCAAGAGCTAGTCGTCTTTTTGCAAATTGCCGTTTTTCGCTTCTCGCCTCTTTCGTTTGCATGTCGTTTCTCCTCAATCGCCCTCTGTTTATACCACCTGAATCCCTGTCGCTTTCTTGTTTTTAGGTTTCCATTATCCATCCGCTTCCCCCTCTGGGTCGGCGTCTTTCTTTTCCCGTTTTGCTTACGTCTCGCACGCAGCAACTGTCGTGTCAGCCGTTAAACTCTTCTGCGGTACTCGATGATTCCTTTCTTGGTGACTTTTTTCCTGGCCTTTCGCCTTTCCTTTGTATGCCTTTTATTTTCACTGTCTGTCCTTTTCTTTTTTCCTTTGTCTATCCTGCACGTAAATGCGTTTATCCCCCTGCCTACACTTACGCGAAAATCCTAGCCGCTCTCCACTTATTAAGCGTTCTTCAGTTCTTTTGTTTTTGTACGATGGTCCGAATGCTGCTGGCTTCCGTTCCAGTTTTTTTTTTACACCAGTGTCTAGTGTCTGTGCGGCCTCTAACCGCAACAATTTTATTCGACGCCTACACACTCTGTTTTTCTGTTTTTTCGCTCATTCCGGCTTGCAGGTTATGATCTCGTATTTGCGCAACCATGCTTTGTTTTTTGTCGTTTCTTCTTGAGTTCACCGTATTACCTTTAGCCCACAGATTTTTCTAATCGCTCAAATCCCTTTTTGCCGTTCCGGCTTTTATTGGGTCCCCTCCATGCCCAGCCTTCCTGGCCCCTTCCCCCTGTTTTGCCCCTTATTATACTTTCCATACCCCGAGACCTGTTTGATGGTGGTTCTTTTCTCTCTCCCCTTCCTATTTCTTCTACTTTTTCTACGATTCATAATTATGTTGATTTCCAGGTGTTACTAAGATAGAATTTTTTCTCCGCCCTCTTTTTGTTTTGGCGCGCCGCTCTTCTTATCGCCCGGAGCCTGCATTTTTTTTTTTCGTTGCATGTGTATTACGCGACGATTCTGTCTTTTCCCTTTTTTTTGAGACCGCGCATTTGTGGTTAGTTCCCACGGTCTTTCGCCAATGGTTTCTCTTTTTCTTTCTATCCGTTTTCCGTTGTCGATCTCCCTGAACGCATTATATGGTTCTCTGGGATGGATTACCGACCCTCGAGATCACATCGTTGCTGTGCTTCTTTCTGTTCATGATTTTCGTTTTTTGGCACTGAAGATGCCCTTTTTCCCTCGTTATTTCTCCTCTTTCTTGTTCCCACATTTTTGGCCGAGCGCGTTTTCCCTTTGACTTACCCGACCTTTCACCGGCCTCTTTTCATCCTTGGTATTTTATGATAGCCCGGGACATGTTAATTTGTTTTTATTTCCCCTTTTCTTTTGCGCAAGCTGTTTCTTATTGTTACTGACTTCCCTCCTTCCCATTTTCGTGTTTTCGTGTCATTTTTTCTTTACTGCGCTCACGTTTATTCTATCTTGTGATGTCCCTCGCCGCAATTTTTTTCCCTCCCTAGAATCATTTTTTTTTCCAACTGTTTTAGACAGCAGCTTTTGGGCCTTATTATTTTTCCACTCACTTCCCCCTCGCACGCTTCGAGTGGTTCCCTTTGTACCCGAGCGGTTCGTCGTCCCTCCCCGTCCTGTTGTTTTGAAGACCCCCGTGTTTTTTTTTTTCCCCCGTGTTTTTTCCTATTTCCCTTGCATTCATAAGTCATTCCACTTTATTGTCTAGCGCGATTCTCTCTTCTCTTGGTTTTTTCTGTTTCAGCATTCTTGTTTTTCCCAAACTCTTTTTCTCCGCTTTTAAAACCCCTTTTTAGCCCCCCCACTTTTTGTAGTGTCCTTTTTCCTTCTCTCTTGACTGTACTTATTACGCATGTCTGTGCTTGACCCCCTAACCCTCAGAGACTTCGTCTAAACTGTCCAAATTTCCACCTTTTCCCTTCCCCGCGCCCTTTTTTTTTATATGTTGTTTCTTTTGACCTTTCTTTATCTGTTTTACTCTCCCCTCCTTTTTTACAGGTCTGCTTTTTTGGCCCACTCCGCGGAGTCGTCTCCTCTCATGTTCTTCCGCCTTTAAAAGTGGTGTTTTCTTTGAAGAGATCCCCCCCCTATCTTTTTACTCCCCTTAGTTTCTTCCCTTTATTGGACTCTTCGCGTTCCCTCTTCTTGCTCCTGATTCTATAATTGCAGCCTCCCCCCCCATGACCTCCCTCTTCCTTATGCGTTTGATTTTGGCACCTTACTATCGGTGACCCACATTTGTCCCTTTTGATTTCTGCCATTTTTCCTTTTATGGTATGGCGCCTCAACCTTCTTTTGCATCTTTCTTGTTAGGCTTTTTTTCAAAGGTTTTTTGCACGAAGTATTTCTGCCATCTCGTTTGTGTCTTTTTGACAGACCTGTCATACCCTTCCCCCTCTTCCGGACCCCCTTTTGTTATACCGCCACCCGATTTTTCCATTTGGTGTCGATACTAGAGACTCTTCTTATTCGGTTTAGTTTTTCGGTTGGTTCCCTTGATCGCTTCTTGCCCCACCTAATTTTCCTCCCCGGTTCCTCTTTTCTCTTTTGACGACATTGTTACCTGCCTCCTGCTTTAGTTTCGTTTTTCTTTATTATCCTGTTCACGCCGTATTAGTTGTGTTTTTTTTCAGCCTCCATAAATTTCGCCGTTTCTATTTCCCTAGATGTTGAAATAATTTCTCCCTCCCTCCCCCAACCATCCTTTATCTGTTTTTTCTTCAATCGGGTTACTTCTGACCTTTACTTTTTTTTTTGTGTCACCGCTTCTCCGGTGGGGTCTCCCCTTTTTGCCCCGCCTCCCAGCTATTCCGACATTGGTTCTTTTTATTTGTACTCCTCATCTAATGCGCTTCGGTTTTGCACTTTCTGCCTCAGGCTGTATTTCTTTTCCCATCAAGGTTATTACGCTCCGGCTGAGTTACTTTTCCCTTCCCGTCGTCCATTTTCTTTCGTACCTATTTTCCCCTAACGAATTCTTTGTGACCAATTGAATGCCCGTTGCTCGTCACTTCCTATCTGTTCCCCTTCTGTTATTTGGATTTTCTCCTTGCTCCTTTACCCTCTTGATGATAGAGGGTTCTTCTTCACGACTTTCCCGACGTAGATCTACCCGTTATTTTGATATGCGTGACGTTCACCGCTTTCCCCTTTATGATCGTTGATCATGTCGCTGACGTATCAATCCGCTGACTTGGATTGGCCTTTTTTTTTCTTTTTTGTTCGATTTATGGTCCTTTACTTTCCCTAGGCCCTTTAACGTTTATCACCTCCTTTTTTGAACGTTTCGAGGGACTTCTTTTTTCTGTGTCCCCTTACTTGCCTTCAACAGTCTATCGGAATTTCCAGGTGCGGAACCGATGCAAACTATTTCGCCCCAGCCGAGGTTTTTTGTAAGTACTAACTGTCTGGCTCGCTGCGCGCATTTTTTTTCCTTTAGTCACGGCTTGTTATCATTTTTTTTATCTTGGAGGGCGCATTTTTCTGGTTTTTGTCTGCGTTTCTTTTCATCGCGGAAGTTGCTCTCGTACTCTCTCCCGTTGATCTTTTGGATCGGTTTTTTGTGTCTGTTTGTTATGCTTCAGCCTGCGGAGCCTTTCGAACTCGCATCAGTTTTTCCTTTCGCCCTTTTTTCGTTCGTTTGGCGCTATTCACACGCCCCTTGCGACTTTTTCGCAGACACCGTGAATTCGTCTCTGGCTCCTCGGTGATTATTTGCCCATGCCCGTCTTTTCGTTTTGATTGACCGTTTTTCTTTCCGGTCCCTTCTTCCTGGAGATCCCTTGCCTGATTCTGTTTTCAGTTTTTCTGATGCAGTCGAGACTCCTGGACTTTACTACTCTCTCCCTGTTTCCGGGTTTATTCTTCGTAAAGTTTGGTTGACTCCCTCCTCCATTCGTGTTGTGTTTTTGATTCAAGCTTTTGCAAAAAGAATTGATCCTTGGAAGAGCGGTTTAGCTTTGAAACACTCTCTCGCTTCTTCCTCTCTCCTCTACAAACATTTTAAACGTGAGTTTCTCCCCATTCGGAGTTGGTGCCCGGGCATTTCCCCCCTATGTCATCACAGGCGACGGGCACGCAGTGGTCTCCTCATCGTGCGACATGCTCTTTGCAGAGGTGCTCACTTTCTTTGTTCGCATTCTCTCTTTCCCCTTCCTCTATTTTTTTTTCCCCTCTTGCTTGCGCGGTCTTACTCCTATGTTGGTCCTTTTATATCAACCATCTTCTTCGTCACCGTAGAGGAGAATGTTTCGCACCCCCCTTTTGCTTCATGGTCACCCAAGACCATTCTTTCCCCTTTTTTCCCTTTGTTGTCCACAAAGGCACGTGCTTGCGCCCTTCCCTGTTTCCTGCAGTCCTTACACCAGTCTTTCCCGCTCTGGTCCCTTTTCCTCTTTACCTTTTCCCTTCTGGGTTTTTCTTTCGGGGTCAGAATTCCTGGTCTGTCACCGATGCTTTTGAATGGAAGTGTCCCTAGCTGTTTTCCACTTCCCTACCTCTTTTCCACGTTTTTGCTTCGTCGTTGGTCCCTTCTCTGCCCACGCATTCCCTATCCGCCAAAGGTCTTTTTCCTGGCCTCTTGAAGACTTTTTTATTACCCTCTTATCTCCAAGGCCTCCATATCACGATCGTTTCTTCCCCCTTCCCGTGTCACTTCTTTCCCTTCCCGAACCTTCCCTCTGTTCCCTATGACAATTTATCGCCTTTTTTTTTTTTTGTGCCAAGTACACTCTATTTTAGATTCGTCTTCCGAGCTTTTCGTTTAGTCCCTTTTCTAGCTACTCGTGTCCGTTCCCTCTACAATGTAGGATTCTTTCAGAGGCATTGTATTTTTTTAGGGGCTCAACTTTTTCTCCCCTTCTATATTGCTAGTATTCTCCGATTCCCGATCCCCCCTCGCAATCTCATTATCTTCTTTTTCTCCCCGCTCCGATGGCAGCCTTATGGTCTTCTCCCCTTCCTCCCCCCTAGAATATCTTTGTGCTTCACCCCTTTTTTTTCATCGAGCAGATGTTCGCCTCTTTTTTCACCTAGCCCATTTGTTCCTTTGGTTTTTCGGCTTTGTGGTTTCTTTTTTTGTTTCCTATTTCCTTGTCCCCCTCCCATTTTGGCGATGTCTCTTGCCGCCTTCCCCCTTAGGCGTCAATATCCACCTTTTTGTCTCTCTCCCCCTCTCTCTTCGGCTCACGTCGCTATCCCGCTTGCTTTCCTTTGAGGGTTTTGCTCTGTTACCCCCCGCCTCGCCGTTCCCCCCCCCCCACAACTCTATATTGCCTGCTGCTCTCTTGTAGTCCCCCCACCCGTGGTTGCCGTCGGTATTTCCCCCTTTGTCCGTATGGCCCAGTTTGATTCCCCCCCTATTCACAACGTATTGCCGATTGTCAACTCTACGTCTTTTTGATTTCTTCAAACTTTTTCGTGTCCTACAAACCGAAATACAAAAACTGAGCTTGCTTTCCGACTCCCTTTATTATAGCAGCCTA
>Ga0179593_1272233_pt1 | contig 15054 bp, 16 predicted proteins | sample CZODoug2_1_08_16_FD_185931 | JGI IMG/M metagenome (GOLD analysis project Ga0179593, IMG submission 185931) | Vadose zone soil fungal communities from Angelo Coast Range Reserve, California, USA - CZODoug2_1_08_16fungal (PacBio error correction) | ecosystem: Environmental > Terrestrial > Soil >... | reverse complement strand
TGGGTCTGGGACTAGGGTCTCAGCTTGTTAGTCTTTTTTTAGCTGCTCTACATCGGAGCAAGAGACTCCGGGGACACTTGGGTGTGTGCGTCTTCGTTCGTACTGCTCTTCCCCTTCTTAGATTTATGTTTCTTTTTTTTTCTATCTGTATTCGCCTAGTTGCTCGCCCTTCCGCTCAGGACCTTTTTTCTTTTGTTTCAAGTGCGGGGACACTTTGTATACTCCTGCCCTTTTTTTTGTGTGGGTTTTTTTTTTTTTTTTTTTTTTCTGTTTGTTCTTCTGCCTTTTTGATTATTCTTAACCTCCCTGACCGCCCTTCTTAGGTCAGCGGAGTAAGGACTTACCCTTCCCCCCCCTGGGTCTGATTGTTTTTGATTAAGTTGTTCCCACTTATTTTCCAGTCAGCGGCCCTCTCTTTACTGTTTTTGGCGACTGGCAGACCTCATCGACAGCAGGTGTGTGTGGAAGGGTTTGCTTGATCTTTCCCCTCCCCCTCCCATAGACCTTCGCTTGTTCCGGCTTTTCTTCCGCTGCCTTCTTCGGTCGGGTTAGTATTATGTTCTTCTCGTTATCGTGTGGTTTGATGCTTTTCCATTTCGCCATGTGAACCTTTGTCAGGTCACGGCCTCTCCAGTATGGGTCTGGTAACTGCTGTCAGAAACCTTACAACTTTCCTGCTATGATTCTTTTTCATGTTCTTATCTTCTCTTTTGATTCTGCATACCAACCCGTGTACCTTCCATTTTTTTTCCGGGTTGTCTGGATTATAATAATAAACCTTGCTCTCTCCCAAAGGGTTTTTTTTTGTTCCGAGTCTCATTTTTCCTTTTTCTCAATTTGCTGCATTGTTGAACCTCTGGGTCAGGTTTCCGATCTTACCACGTAACTGTGTCATTTCAACCTTCCTTTCTGAGCGGTTTGTCCTCCAAAGCTTATGAGTTAGAGATTTCTGGCCGGGAATGCTGCACCACTTTCTGATTTTTCCTTTGCTGTTCCATGACTCTCCTTTGTTACTTCATTGTATTACTTGCTGCTTTCCCTTTCTATGTACTGGTTCCCCCCTTGATGGTAGAAACGTTCTTTTTTTTCTCACTCATTTCTTTATATTTTGCATGCTTCTCCCTGTTCAAAAAAAGTGGTCTCCTTTTGTCCGTCCCGTCGCATGTCGCTCCCATTTGGGTCTGCCTTCTTTTTCCTGCAACTTCCCCTTCTTTTATTACTTCGCAATAATCGTTTTGTATCCTTGTCGAGGCTTTTCTTGCTCCTTGATAATTCTCTGCCTGGCACCATTATTCTTTTTTCCTTAAATTAAGGCCCCTTACTCTCTGCTTCAAGTCCCATCCGTGTTAGATTTCTCTGCCTTCTATTTTGATTCTTCCCGACGTCTACACCCGCCCCTGTAGGTTCCCGACACAAATATAGTCCCTCTTTTTTTCCCTCCTCCTTGTTGTTTTTTTACTAGTGACATTTTCCGGCTTTGCTGCACCCCATTTCATGTTTTTCTCCCCACTTCGAGCGGGTCTGGGGGTCCGGTAAACTTTCGTCTTTGTGCGTTCGCTCTCCTAGGATATACTGTCCAGACGTTGGGTCCTCTCCATCTTTTCCTCCACAAAGCCCTTCCCATCCGTCCCCCCGGTCTCCTGTCCCCCCCACCCGTCCTTCTTGCAAGCACATGGTGCAATCAAAACTAATTCCCCACCCTGAAAGATACCCTTTTCCAAACCGAATTTCTCCCAATGGTTTGTCTCCTTGCCCTTTCCCGCATTGAGGGCGATCCCTTCGGTTTGTCATTACTTTTGGTTTGGGTTATAAGATCCCCCCCCAATATGCGGCCTTCCTCGTGTCTGGTCCCCCCCCTTGTCGTAGTTAGGACTTCCTGTTTTTCCATCACCAATTACCATTCCATAGAGTTGAATGTCTGACCAGCAGGAACTATCACCTGAGACTTTCAAAAGATCAGTTTTAGGTAGCCATTACCATCTTCTCTGTATGCCTGACCTTCATTTTCTATGAAACCGGCTTTTAATAACCATCCCCCCCCCCAAAGAATCGTACCCCTCAAACAACTCCTATCTTCCACGTGACTTTACGACTTGACCTGTTCTCCATGCTGCATTGTGGTGTACACCCTTTCGGGCGAGAGATTACCCACCACCCCGCTTGGAATTTCTTGATCCATCTCCCTCCTGTTTATGCCCCTTTTTCCCAAGAATTTGCTTTTTTTCGCGCTGATTTCAGGTGCGCTTTTCATAGGAACCGCATCCAGTCTGTCTCCAACCTCCAACTGGGCTCCATTGTTTTTTTTTCTTCATCCGTTTTCCCCTCCCCCTTCTCCCCACGCCGCCCCTGGTCTTTCTCCACTCCACTTCAACCATTCGTAAATTGGAGACTCAACAAAGTATAGCCCCTCGAAGTCATCCTTCCCACTGTTTGACACCCCCTCACTGTCGCAGTGTTGTGGTACATTTCAGTCGCTCTGTTTCCCTCTTTTTTTCCCCCCCGGTCCCCCCAGGCCTTCCACCTCCCCTCCCCCCCCCCCCAAAAATCTTCACCATTCTAGGCCCAACTTGTCTGCCGAATGCTTCAATCAGCAGCCCCCCATTTTAGGTCTCCTTCCGCTGGTCCGTCTCAAACGACAGTTTCCCTCCATTTTTTGGACTTTTCAGAAGTTCCTGATCTCTCCCTTGTCCCATGACTTCTTTCCACCAATGTCCCCCCTAAACTGCAACCGAAACCTTGCACGTTACGATTTTCAGTTTCCTCGGTATCACTACAAACCTTTTTTTTTTTTTTTTTTTTTTTTTTTTTTATGACATTCCGCCCGTTTCGGATTTGCACGCTGATCCCCCCTTAATGCTCGGCCCTTCCCCTCTACTTTTTCCTGTCTTTTGACGTACGACTAGCTTCTAACGATGGTCCATTTTCCAGTGGTCGAGAATCATTTGCCTCCATCCATGTAATATTTTTTGCTGACAATTAAAAAGTACCCAGTGAATTGACACCCACTCCCCAGGACATCCCCGTCTTTCCCCTCAAACCATTCTTGCGTCTGCGTGACCCACGTTGATTTTTTACAGACTGGTGCCTAATCCTGTTCTTGTCCTTTCCGATGCTTCTTTCTCTCAGTCTTTTTTGTTTCCAGGCCAAGTGTCCTTTTTCAACAGCGGGGCCTTTCATTCCATGAATTCCCTAGATCTGGTCTAATTTTTTTTCGACACACCATTTCCGCCTACTCCATTAAACCCTTTCCTCCAATCTGGTTTTGAGAGAACCCCTTAAGTGTTTTTGGACCCTTGGCTGATGGAGGATATTCCCTTTCCTGTGATCGCTTGCCGTCCCTGGTGACCTGCCTGTTCAGAACAAATGTTTCCCACCCTCTGTGCCCTGGCCCAGTGGCGGAGTGCCCACCTCTGGCCGGGTTATTGGTTTTTTGTGCCCCCCCCCCTGCGTCTACGATGGCTCAGCCGACCATTTCAACATCCCGCATGGCCCAGGCTCCAAGCCCTGATTGAGTTCATTAGTCTGGGGTTACCCTCTCCCCGACCCTTTTTCTCGGTTGTAAATGCCCGCCCCCCTACCGATCGGGCCCATGTTGAGCTGCGCACCCTCGAACTCAGATTCGGGCCCACGAGAATATTCTTTCCTTTCTTTCATTCTTCTTTGGACCTTTTTTCCTGCTCTCTTCAGAACTAGTCGGTTTCCTGAGCGGCGGAGAAGGCGTTTCACATGCAGCGATCCCTGGCCTGCATTACTGGTTCTTCCCTTTTGTCTTTTTTTCACCCCAGTACGACAAACGTACTGATCCCTTTAGTCTTAGTTTCTTGTTATGGGTGCCATCAGGGAAACGCGGCGCTGACCTTCAAATTGGTCTTTTCACAATATTTTCCTTGGTAACTGGACCCTCCCCTTTTCCCTGAAATTTTTTTTTCTCCGGAATATTCCCCCCTTTCTCTGTTCGTGGTTTTTATATGAGCCACCCTTCCACAGGAGATCTACTTTATACCCCCAACTTTCCTAACAATTCCGGCTCTTCCTCTGCGGTCGCTTGATAGGGGTATCACCACACCAATAGTGCTCTCTCCCCATTTTTTTTCACGCGTACGTTTTCAATTCTCCATCTAGCTCCCCTTCATTGTGTTCCCCCCTCGTCGACTACTGCAGACATACCTCTCGTACCTACGAACCCGGATTTTGGTGCCCGTGCTCCCCCCCCCTTTTCTGCCTGGCGTTTCTTTCTTTGTGTGGTGATTTTCTGACTTCCTCCTTTCTTTCTCTTGTTTTTTTCCTTGGTCTGTCTGTCTCGATGAGTTTCCGGCATTCTCTGTAAGGAGGCACTGGGCCTCCATTTCAATCCCTCCACACCGTGCCCTCTTCCTTCTCCTCCACCCCCTTCATTTCTTTTTTTCTTCGCTCGCTCACGTTTTTACATTTTGTGTTTTTCTTCCCCCAAGCCGACTTTTTGGAGTCACATCCCCCCCCTGTTATAACTTCTGTCTCGCCTGTACCATCTAGTCCTTCCTAATCAACAAAGTACGCTGAAATCTTTCTTTTCTCTTTCAACACTCTTTGTTGTTTTTGATCTTCGATTCAATTTTCCTTTAACCTCTTTGTGAGAATTTCAAGAGGTGTTTCTTGGATGGTCTTCTCAAATGGGGATGAGGCTTTTTTCCCAATGTCGGATTTCCCACTCCCTTCACCTTTTATTTTCCCGCGGTAGACGAACCCCCCCTGAAACTAATATTTTTCGTTGATCATCCTCCTCTATTTTCTGTTTTTGGCGATTGCCCTAAACCATTTTCTTCCCCCCTTTCCGAATTTTTCCTCAAATTCCCCGGAGGCGCTTTTTTAGCCTACACTCCCAATTAAATACTCCCCTTTATCCTTATGCTATTTTTTCTTCCTTTTGGGTATGATCCATTCCCATCGCACACTCTTATTTGTCCCCCCTCATTTGTTGCCATTGGGGCCCCTCGGCGGTGTTTTTGATTTTTTTCTCTTTTCGAGAATATAGTAAAATGTACTAAATAGTACATGTCACCGTGCAGTATGCCACACCCTTTTCCCTTATCATGGGTGCTCGCACGGCAGGGGCAAGCTATTGATCCTCCCTTTTCTAGGTTGTTTTTTCTCCAAGCCCTCTTACCTTCCGTATTCCCCTCTCTCTGGGCAGACCCAGGGGACTTCTCATTGGTTGGAAAGTCCGCTTTCAGCTATATAGTTTTCCCGTGTTAACGAGCCCTCACCCACATTTACTTCAGGACCTATCCCCTCCCCGCCTTCGGGTCCATTGGTATCTTTTCCGTTAGTCTCCTTTAGAAGACCCACGTCCGATTTTTTTTCCCACCCCCATTATTGTGTTGTGCGACGAACTATGTCGAAAGTGACACTTTGGATCTGATGGGGGTTGCAATGTGATTGTACGGCCCAATTATGTAGACCACATGTCTTGTTTCCTACCGGTGTTTTTTTACTGGAGCGACACACCCCCGCTTTTGGGACAGCCCGTCCACTTCCCCTGATTTATTCCTCCTTCTCTTCATACTGCCCCCTCCGTCCCCCTCAGCACGGACTGTAGTTGAGTGCGGTCAGACAGATAAAAGGGTCCCCTGATCTCTCGGTGGACCTCTCAGCATTCGAAATTTTTTTATGATCCCGTCAGGTTCCTTCTCGTTTTATTCCTGGTCGTGTCCGCCCCTCCCGTGATTCTTATTGATTCTGTCGGACTGATCCATCCTTTTTCTAAGCAGATCCACCAAATTTCATGCTTTTCAGTGGGCGCCCGTTTTCACCTCCTCCTGTCCTCCACAATCTTCCGTAAATGACTCCTCAACTATATGTTTCTTTCCATTTTATGTTAACCTAGTTGCCTCTCTTTTCCCCTTGCCACTCCTATGATTTCATAGACCGGACCCTCCGGGCCAGGACTTGAAACCCCTTTTCTTACACCATTCCCCCCCCATGAGGATGTAGTTTATAATTCCCATTTCCCTCCAATCCCCTTTGCCCTGCCCCCACACTGTGTAAAAAGGACACTTTTAGGGATGTCCCCCCACACAAGGGCCCCGCAAGTGAAAAGGAAGTTCGTTTGTCCTGCAGGTGTTCGTTTTAATCCCTGACTTTGTTGTAATGCGTAAAGTCGGAAATGTGCCTGTGCAATTTTAAGCCGCTCAACATTTATACTGTTTCCAGATTCCTCTCATGCCGGTTTCCTTCCCTGGGGCCCAACACACCCGTGCCCCATCCTCTCCGGCCATTTGCGATTGGCTGCTGCCCCTTTTCCGGCGTTGTAACAACCCCCCCCTCCTTGCCCGGTGCTGTGTCCCCGCCTGCTTTCCTCCCGCTTCCTTATCGCTGCGCTTTCCTTCGGTGACCCAGATTGCCGTTCGCCGTTTTTTCGAGTCATCACACAGAGTGCCTGTTCGTTCTTTCAGGCCCCCCCCCCCATAGCTTCCCCCATTCGTCTGACCTGTTAGGGCGTCGGATCCCGTCCCCCAGTAATCTTTCTTTCCGTGAGCACTCTCCCGTCAGTTTTTCTGACGCAGTTGGATTTTGTTCGGTCACAAAGATGAATTGTAGACACCACCCGAACTTAGAGCTTGTTTATCATCTTCCTGGTATGACCCGTTTTTCTTTTGGGTGATGGGACCTCCTTTCTTTTTTTGTCATTACTCCGCCCGTCTGGCTCCCTTCTGTCTCGGAAACCCATCGCTTCACAGGCAACACGTTGATAGGCCCTTCGTCGCTTCTGAGACGGAAATTTTATTAACCGTCTTTTTTTTTCCCCCCCCCCCCTTTTGACTCACTTCCTACTATCATCCCCCCCTTGAACCCGGCTTTCCAGGCCGACCGGTGGGTGGCGTGTCGCGGGGCAATTTCCGACCCCCCCGCGTACCATTTTTTTCACATAGCTCTAAGCGGTTTATGTGTACGTTTCCTCCTCTTTTTTAGTTAGTCTGAGGTTTTCCGGACGCGGTGGCCTATTGTGGGTTTGGTGCTCTGAAAGTGGGTTTCGTCATTTTAACGTTTGAAGAGTTTGCCAGTTGTGTTCTATCCCACGGCGCCGCTGTCCCTTAGGGTTTTTCCTGGCCCACGCACGCCACTAAAAAATGAACCTTCCCCTCTTTCGACTGGGCACTGTCGTCTATTTATGTTTCCGCGTGTCCACTCGACATGCCTTCGTGTACCCTTTTGACTGTTACGTTCCTTCATGTCCTTCTTGTTAATTGGGCTTCTATACCACGTGTCAACTATTGATCCTTGACCCAGGTTTGTTTTCCTCTTCCCACCCCCCCTTTTTCGTCCATTTGCCGTTTTTCTGAACGCTCCGTTTCCTCCCGCATTTCGTTCCCCGTGAGTGTATACAATTTTTCCTTCCTTTTTGAGGTTTTTTTCTTTTTATTTCCCTTTCCCCGCTGCTCTCTTAATCTGGGATGGTGAACTGGAGCAACTCTCCTTTTTCTGCGTTTTCCTTTCCTCTTTCATTACTTACCCCTTTTTTCCCATGAACTTCCTTTCGCCGCCGTCTGAACTCTCCCACCGCTTTTATAAAGGTGTGTCTTCTTTTTCACTTTATAATTTTCCTTTTTCCCCCTTTTTGATTGTTGAGTCGCGTTTCGTTTCTCCCCCCTATGATTGTCTCCCTATGTATCCGATATGAGTTTACGAAAAAGTTTTTACTTTTCTCCGTTTGACCCCCTATCCCTTCCCTCCCCCTCCATTGGGACTTAACCTTCTTTTCCCTGGGGTCACCCCCCCCCTTTTTCGTTTCTTGCTGGCCCAATTTAACGTCACCGTATTCTATTCCTTTTGCGAGTTTATGGATGCTTTTTTCCTGATCCTTTCCCTTTTATCTCTCTTCACCATATTTTTCTTCTTTTGATTTTCTACTGTGTATTTTTTTTTGTAGTCCTTTCACTTCGCTCACTTAAATTCTTGTTTTTACGAAGTCAATGCTTCGTCGTTTCCCCCCTGAATAGTGTTTGTTTTCCCTTCACCTCCCTTCTTAGCGACCACCTTCCCCCCCTTGTTTTTTTTACCGCCTCCCTTTTTTCCCATTTTTTTTGATGAAGCTTTTTCATCTGCTGCTCCCCCTCATTTTCTGTTTGCCTCACACCCCATCGAAGTGCTTTGGAGAGAGCGTGCTCCCTCTTTTCATTTGCGGGTTTCTTTTCCCTTGTTGACGTATCTTCTTCTTCCTGTGCTCTCTGGCGAAGTCTCCCGCCTCCCCCCCCCTTCACCCCCAAGTATCCCTGAAACTTCTGGTATTCCCCTATTTCCCCCCCGCCAGTCAGTAGATAATTTGCTGGAGACCCCATACCCCCCTACAGTCCAAACTCCGGTCAAAATGTCAAAAGCGCTTTTAGTCCCCCCTTCCCGGTCTCCGATTTCCACGGGTTTTCCTGGTGACCTTTCTGCATTTCATGCCTGTTCCCTAGTCTTGGAGCTCAGATAGGGATCTCTGTTTTCCACGACCAGGTCGCCAGAAACATTTGAAACATACAACCCCCCCTCTTCCCGTCTTAAAATGGCAGCCACTCTTTAAACCCTTTCATCCCCTTTTCGTGGGCGTGAGTGATGCGATCGGCGTCGATGGTTTCATCCGGATCAGTTTACCCAGTCTTTCCTCACCCCTTTTCCCCCCCACGTGACCAGCATCCTCTCTATGCCACCAAATGGTTCCGACCTCGCCATCACGGCTTAATCTGTATATTTCGGGTTCCCCGAATTTTTATGCTGCTGTCAATTTCCTAACCTCTGACGCTGTCTCCACCCAGACCGCCGTATCCAGCCCTGTAGGGTAAGGGATTAATCTTTCTTGCCCGAAAATCACTGCACTTTACCGTGTCTCCTTTTATTATTTTCTTGTCAGTTCTCTTTTATCCCTTTGTTTTTAATCCGTTGCGACCCGTGCTCTGGTCCCTACTTCTCCTCATTCTTCCTTGTTCCATGACTAGGTGGGTCCCTTCATGTGTCACACCCCCATCTTTCCTTTACGCATCTCCACATTTCCACCCCCATTCTCTGTTTCTCGCCACAAAAACCTTCCCTTCTGAAGAATCATCCTACGACGTCGTTTGCTCACTTGTCCTTAAGTACACCAACCCCACTGGCCGTCCCGTAAACAGCTTAGGTCCCCCTTTTTATTCTCGGAATGCCACCTTTTGTCCACCTCAACTCCCATACGCACACCGGGATTAGACGTGGTGCCACTCTTCCGATCACCCAATTTCCACTATTTAAAGAAAGTCCTGTTCAGACACCCACCCTTTATCCCCACCCCATCACAATTTTTTCTTTTCTAATCTTGTTCCTGAGTCACCCGCCTGTCACGAGTTCTTTTTTTGTAAAGCCAAGAGTAGCCTTGCCCCTATCCTCTCAGTGGATATTCCCCAGGTCCCCCCTGGAGTTTTTCACCTCACGCGAACCCTGTGACTCTCACACTACACTTTCTCTGTCCCTGTACCCCTTCTCCTGATATTCATATCTTATTTCTTCCCTCCGTCGGGTCTTACCACCCTTATTCTCCCCTCCTAAACAAAGAGAGCCTTTTTCTTCCCTGCCCCCCCCCCGCCCGCCCCAGCTTGTGACTAGACTTTTCTCCTAGTTGTGTTGTGGACCAGACAACTTTACCCCACCAGCTCTGTTCCCTTCTTTTTCCCCCCTTCCCCCCTTTCTATTCCTCCTTCCTCTCATTAATTATTCTCCTTTCACAGCAGTTCACCCCCTTCCAGCGACACGCTCCCCCCTTGAATCCCCTTCCCCATTTACCCCTGCTCAATGACTCTTTTCTTTGGATGCACGGCTTGTGTAAGGGCCGCACATGAATCTCCAGTTACTGAGTATTTTTGTCTCTTCTTGCGACCCCCAGTACACCCTTTTGTCAGTTCTGGCTTTTTTTTCCATTCGGCCGTTTCTACTCACCAGATGTCTTTGTTCGTTGCCGAAACCCTTCTCGACCCTATCCTCCTATCAACTTTGAGTTGAGATTGTGTTTCCGCATCGAACCACTGCCTTTTCAACGTTTGTTCCTGATAGGCTGGGATAGGTGGCACTCCGGGAGTGAGGCAGTTTCCCCCAGTTACATTGTATTACCATTTTCCCCAACTGCCCCTGGTCCTTTGCGCGTCTTCCTTTAGTCTCGGATTGTTCCCCGTGCCCCACTCGGTGTATGCGGGACCTCAAGAAATCCGTATCTCATTTAAAACCATCTCGTTTACATATCCCTCTCAATTTTGGTTGACCCTGAGAATTCCTGCGCCACCACGAACCCTTTTCCCTGACAGGTCCCCCCTCATCCACGCTCTCTTACAAATTCTTGAGGTTCATTGCTCATTTCTTCCCTTTGCCCCCCTTAACATTGATCTCGCCTGCCCTTTTTCCCTTCTTATCTTTGGGGCTTGGCGTCACATTGTAGTCCCCTCTTCTTCCCCCCTGCCATCTCTTTTCACGACCCCCAAAAGCGCCCCGTCCTTTCTGTATGCCGTTTTGCTCGTTTTGTTGTGTGCGTTGTACAGGGCCACGGCACCACCCCGTTGCAGTTGCCCGTCCTCCACCAATGTTGATAGGGTGCGGCATTACTAATGATGGCCCCTCTCCTCCCCCGGCAGACCCTTCCTTTACTTCTCGATCGGTTTTTCCCAATCCCTCGTTGTCTGACCTTTATACTTGATCCCCCCGTTGCTCCATATTTAGTTAACATCGCTGACATTCAGACCTCTGTTCCCAATTTTTTCCCCCTCTGACACCAATTCCCCCTTTTGCCCCCTTTTTTTCCCTTGCACATTGGGGCCCCTCCCCTTGCCGCCTTCGTTCCCCGGTTGTCCTGTGTCTTGATCGTTATCCCGCCCCCACCATGATTCCTCGCCTTGTGAGGTGAACCTCCTCTTGTCCTCCTTTTCTACCTTCTGGCCCTATTCCTGTAGCCCGTCCTGCCAAGCGGTAAACCTTTCTACTCCTTCAACCCCCCCCTATTGTGTCCCCCACCCGTGTTTCAACCACTTTCGTTTTTGCGCCTTTTCCGTTCCCGGTGCCCTTTGGCCCCCCCCCCGACATGAATGTGGGATCGCCTTTTTTACGGGTGTTCATTTTTGGAGTTCGTCTCGTTTCTAATTCACACTTTTGTACTGGTGCGTGTCAGTTTTCTGCAAACATCCTCCCCCCCAGCATCTCTATCGCCCATGAGACTACACCATTTTCATTCCTACACGTGTCACCCTTTTTTGTTGGGTCACCCCTGTTCGTCGTGTGGCCCCCTCGTTCTATTATCATTCCTTATATTGTGAGACAGTCCGTGCGCAACACCACCCATCTTTGACTCTCCCGAAGAATGTAGTGTGAGCAAATGCTACGAGCCGACCCCCAAGAGAAGGTGCTTCCTCCCCAAGTCCTTGCAATAGTTCCACTTTTCCTTCCGTTTTTGTTTGGTTGACTCTCGTTAGTGAGAAACAGTGAGTCCACCCTTGTGGTGTTTGCCCTGTTCATGACTCTTCTTGCCCCCCGATGATGGTTCCTTGACTTCTGGCCTCTTGCTCCCATTTGTTTGAGGAGTACCTCTTCGCCTTCCGTAACACGTTCAAACCATGTCCGCCACCTTTCTTCCCCTCAGCGCCCGAAACACCCCCTTCCCTTACCTTTTCCCACTCGTTCCACATAAGGTGACCCCCTTATCCGAAGGGCAGAGATTGCTCTTATGTGTTCTCAACCATAACACCAGTCCTTCGCCCCCTTATGAACGTCCCTTTACGACTCATGACCGATTCAATAACATGATCCCCCCCGATTCTTATCCAACCTTTCCTTTTTTCACTTTCAGGGCTTCTTTTTGTTACTAGGTTTTTTGCACGTACCATCTCCCATTCGAGTTTTTCTGATTGTGCCCCCCCCATGTTTGTCCGATTATTAGCTCCTTTTTACTGTCTGGCCTTCTAAGGCCTCCTTTGGCCCCCGGCGGAGTCCAATGTAGGACATCTCTTTGTGGATTTTATCCGACTCTCGTTTGATTTTTTTGTGATTTAACACGTCAGGCCCGGTCCGCCGCTCATCTTGTCCCCCCCAATCCACCTCTGTGGCCCCCCGTAACCCTTTTCGGTTTTTGGTTCCAATTTTTCTATTTCATTTTCGAATTTTTCGTTTTTTTTGCATTGATTCAACTACGGACCCCCTACATCGTCCCCCCCGCTACCCTCTCCAAGCCACCTTTCTGGCCCCCTGGTCGTTTTTCTTTCCCGCAGGACCTCTGTACCCCGCCCAACACCCCCCTTTCCAAGGGATCCTGCGCCTTTCTTTTGCATGTCCCTCTCCCCTTTGTGCCAGGTACCTTACATGGGATCTCGTTTTGTGATTGCCAACTCGCTTTTTTCTGGACAGCCCTAGTTTGAGCTTTCCTTTTTTTTTTTTTTCCCCCTCTGGACCATGCTGGCTCTCAAACCTACCAACAGGGCGGTCTTTCCTCTTTTTTTTTTTCCCGTTGTTTTTTTTTGATCGACCTCAAGTGTGCCCGATCTTACCAAACACCCCGCCCTTGCCCAAGAAATCTACTTTTTTGCCGACGGTGCTGGTTTGTTCGACTGAAGAGGTTCAGTGAAAGAGATTGTGTAATGCTTTTATGCGTGGAAACCCCCCCCCCTTCCCCCTGAGTGTTGCCAGTTTCCCCTGGCCGGTTTTTTTTTCCCCCCCCCACCTTCACGGGGCTGCCCTAGGCCGATCTGTTTTTGTACCGATATGACTAGGTCAAACTTTAGAAGTTGCTTGCCTTTTTCTTTCGTTGACGATTGTTGTACAACGGAACCCGGTTAAAGCTCGGGACTCCCTAATGTCACGGTTGAAGTCCTTCGTGTTCTTTCACCCCTTTTTTCCCTTATACGCTTTCATGGCTACATCTGTTAGCACGGGAATAACTCCGCGGCCCCTTTCCCCCACCTACCCCCCTATAGATCCCCCCCCCTGTCCTTTGAACCTTTTCCCGGCTGTGAACCACCCCCTTGTCGCCCGAGCACCCCTTGGCGATTAACTAGGAAGGAATCCAGAAGTTCTTCGACAGTGGACACTTTTTTTGTTTCTGCATCCCAAGAGCCCCCCCCCTATTTGGGGAGGCCCTTGTGGAAGGTTTTGACCGTTGACATGTTTTGTACAACCGTCGCACTCCCCCCTGACCCCCCCGTTCCCCCCAACCTTCTTCGTTGCGAACCGATCACGACGTTCCCTTCCCTTACCTTGCCGATCCCACCATTGTTCTTTTGTTTCTCCAGATAACTCCGCGTCCCCCCACCCTGAAGGTCCTTCCGGGCCTTCAGGGCTTCCTTTTTCCCCGTTTCTTGTTGAGGCGTGTCCCTTCCCCCAACCCAAAAAGTCATGTTTTTGCGGTGCGGGAAACTTCCCATCTTGGATCGCTCTCCTATATCCCTTACCGGCATTCATTTTCCTTCCTCCACTAAATTCAAGGAGCAGCCTCCTCATCCCTTTCCCTTTGCTCGTCCCTCGGTTTACCTATTTAGTACTCAAGGTCCCGGATCTACCCAATTCGGTTTCAGGGCGATCCCCACGGGCAGAATCTTGCCGTATCGCGTTGCTCTATGCCCTCGGTTTGGGTATGGTACCCTATTGTTTTAGTTGTCTCTTGCGTTAATATTTCGCCCGTCTCCCTTCCCCCCTATTACGTACGTTTCTGTGTTTTGCCAGAGGTTTCGTCATTGACTGGTTCGTTTGTCCTGTCTTTTATGTTAGTCAATTCCCTGCTAATTAGTTCCCAGATTCTCGACACTCAGTTCTTTCCCCACGACTGTAACACACTTTCTTCTCCTTCCCCACGTCTACTACTGATTCCTGAACCCTTTTCTGCTTAGTTATCCGTTGTTCCCGATTAACGCATTCTTGCCCCTATTTCTATGGGGACCCTTTTTTCCAGCGCCGTCTTTCCGTGTGGTTCTTCTGTTCTCTCTGGACCAGACTCCCCATTTCTTTACCCTCGGTTTTCGTCTTCCCCCTTACTCCCCCCCCCCCCCCCCCCACGCCGCCCTTTTGTTAGTCTTCTTCTTTCTAGGAGTGTCTCGGCCGTCAACTAGGGTCTCAGTTCCTCCTGGGCATCACGCCCTTGCTAAACTAATCTTTTCCCGTAGGGTTGAGCCCCTGGTCCAACATTTCTTTCGAGTTCCGATTGCGCTCTCGCTTTTCTCTTTTTTTTTCTTCCCCCCTTGTCTATTCTTCAAGGCTTTATCGATGACTGTATTTCCCGCCCCAGCGGTTTTTTGGTGGTCTGTCAGTCCATCTTACTTACTTCCCTCCGCATGACCCCGCAAACGCCTTTAAGATTGGACGCTTTTTCCCCTCCTTCGTCGCACCCCAGCCCCTTTTGGGTCATGCCCCCTTCTTCTCCTCGTTCCCTTCCCGCTTAAAGTGCCACGGCCGTTATCCGATATGTAACTTGTATCGGGCATTTGATTCTTCTTGTTTGGTTTGCTGCTCTTGCTTTGCGCTGTTTTTTTCAATGTAACTCATTGTCGGCCTGTTTTTTAGGAATGTTTCTTTTTTTTTTGTGGCTTTTTTGGCCCTGCCTCAGGGCTTCGATTCCTACTGGTCGCCCCGCGAGCTCTGACCTTGTGATCCCTTGTTGCTGTGCTTTTCCTCTTTCTAGCCTACTTGATTTGTGTTTTCCCCCTTTTTTTCTTTTTCAGGAAAACGTTCTCCGTCATATCAACGTGGTTTGGTTCAGTGCGTTCTTTACCCTCTTGTGTTTTTCTAGACTGTCCCCCCCTGAAGACCCCGTTCCCCTCCCTTTGTCTTCTTCTATTCCCTCAAAATTTTTTCCTTGGCCTTGAGGACTGCTGTTTTCCCCGGTTTTCCCGAGTATCGTTAGTCCTGTCCGGACTCTGTTTTCTTTCCGCCTTAACGTGTCGCTTTTCTATGTCCGTGCTCTTTCTTTTTATGCTCCTTTCTCCTCTTTATTACGAAGGTCCTATCTCTTTACCTGTCGATTTCGACGGGTCCAGCCGCAGAAAACTTAAACGGTTCGCCTTCCTCTCCTTTATTTGATCAAACCGACTGCTTGGAAAGCCCCTT
>Ga0179593_1635140_pt1 | contig 15055 bp, 21 predicted proteins | sample CZODoug2_1_08_16_FD_185931 | JGI IMG/M metagenome (GOLD analysis project Ga0179593, IMG submission 185931) | Vadose zone soil fungal communities from Angelo Coast Range Reserve, California, USA - CZODoug2_1_08_16fungal (PacBio error correction) | ecosystem: Environmental > Terrestrial > Soil >... | reverse complement strand
CTCTTTGAAGAGATCCTTTGCTCGACGGGACCAATTCGGGAAACCGCTTCCCTCTTCTGTGATCCTTTGGACTTCTCCGTATTGGACTCCAGCCCCTTTTTTTTCCTTATTCCGGTCTTATGATGGTGGAAACACTCGCCTTCCGTTCCGTTTCCCCCACATTGCCGAAGATTGTTCGACGGACATTTTTTTTTTCACTTGAAGGCAGAAACCCCCATCCAGTCAGACTGTCCCCCGCCCTTCCCCCCGCGATCTTCCGCCCCCCTTGACGCAAACGACGGTTCCAAGTCGCTTTCCTTTCCTCAGCTATTCCCCGCCTTTTACCTGACCCCTTTTGATAGAGATTCTGGCTTGGGATGAATTATAGGACTTCTCTTTCCTCTTTTCCAAGGGCTTCCCCCCCATGACCCCACTCAAAGTCACCCCTTTAGAGGCCTCCTTCCCCCACTCAGCCCCCTGCCGTCTTGCATCTTGTGAGGCACCCATCGTGGTCAACCTTAGGTTTTTCACTTAATGGCGCGCCCTCCCCCTGTGCCTTTCTCTTTTCTTGTAGAGCCCAATGATTTGATCTCTGATGTCACCTTCTGTCCCCCCCCCTTAACCAGGATTGGGAACAGTTTCCCCGCATGGCATCGGTTCCCCCCCTCGAAAAAACTTTCCTTTCCTCCCTTTCCGGCGAGGCTTCTCCTCCTTCGTTGGTTCCTTTTTTTTTCCAGCCTCGCTCCTTTTTTCGCGAAATTCGCCAGTCCGTCAAAGGCAGAGATCTTTCGTTTGCGCCCCCCGTTAGGGATCCCCAATTACCCCCTCCCTTAAGGGGCTCTTGAATGCCGAGCCAACCCTTTCTTCTTTTTTTTCTGATCTCTCTCTCAACCCCCTCTGCAACCTGGGACGACCTCGTTTCTGTCCTACTACGAGGCTCCATGGTGAAAATGATGAGAGTCCCTTCCCTCAGCCTCTTAAGGCATGTTTTACCTCTTTGCCTTTTCTCGCAAATAGGTGATGAGGTTCCCCGAATTTCTCCAGCCTCCGCCGGTTACCTGCATGCAGGTCTGTCAGAACCACCGAGATTTGAACTGTTTCCCCCCCTTTGTCGCCCCTCCGTACCTTTTGAGACACTTCTTGCTTGTCTTTTAGGGTCCAAGCCCCTCGAAAGCCCATATGAACTGAGTGGTGTTTCTTTCTCCTTTTTTTTTGCCTTTTCTGTCTTGGATCGCCCTTCTCTTACCCCAAAGCCTTTCGACTCTTTTTTCTGGCCGGTAGGGAGCGGTTTTTCCCCCATCCTCCCGCGGGTACTTAAATCAGGATTCAAGGAGATGATTTCCCCGGTGCTCTCCTTCTCCTGGATCGTTTATTGATCACATCATACTACCTTCCTGCCCCTCCCTCTTGAATCAGTCGAGTTTGGCTCATTTTAGTAATCATCTCATTCCTCAGGTTTTATCCGCGATTCAAGATGCGCTTTTCCGGAACGGAAACAGCTTTTCAAACTCTCAAATTATCTTCCTCTCGTCTTCCTTGGTGCTAACCAAGAGGACTCTTCTCCATTCCGGTCCCGTGCTGCCCCCGACCCCCCACTTTTACGAACAAACACCCCCGTTTTCCGACAGGCAGGTACCTGTCTCTGATCTAAAGCCCTGACGTTTTTTTTTCTAGAATTACCCTCTTTCTCACAATGGCTAACCTTCCCCATGGTCTCTGGTCTTCTCCTGCTCCAAATAGCAATCGGAATAAGAACTTTTCTCTCCGCTGTCTCCAACCGGATCTCCTCACTTCCGCAAGATGTTTGATGGTTTTCTTACCTTTCTGCATACGATGTCTACCCTGTTGCAGGCGTCGGTAAGGAATCAGACCCTCACGACCACCTCCCTTTGTCCCTCTTTTTTGGTCTCCCCCCTGCGACTGTCTTCGATTTCGGAAATCCCTCCCCTTTACGGGTTTCAAGGAGTGCATTCCACGTCAGCGCTTCCTTCAAAAGCAATCCATCGATAGAGCCTTTGCCGTTTCCCTCCTGCAAAACATTGCCCCTCATCTATTGCGAGTCATCCCAAATCCCGCGTTTAGCGCGTATTCTCCTTTCTTCTCTCTTGTCGTTATCGTAACACATTTTTTCCTGGAGCGACAATCGGATTTCTTTTCCCTCCCTCCGGTTGTTGGTTGGTTTCTTTTTTTAATTCCTGAATTGTAGGAAAAGTTGTTTTTCTTAGTTTTCTCCCTCCGGCCTACTGCAGAATCCTCTTTCTTTTTTCTGCTCTTTCCTATAATTGGCTGGCTTTCTTTCTACGCCCTGTCTCCCGATCTCTTTTCTTTTTTTTTCTCGGCAGGGTGTCTGCCGTGCGCTTTTTTTTTCTTCCCGCGCGAAGGCTGAATTACTTTGTATCAAACCTGTTTTTATTTTGAAATCTTTTCCCGCAATCGTCCTCTTTTCTACCTTAGAACTAACCCAGGCTATGTGCCAAAGCTTTTTTTTTCTTTCATTTGGTTTTTTTTACCTTCACGAGTACTTTCAGCTGGCAGTTTATTGTCTCCCCTCGCACACACCCGAGTTATTGTTCCTTTCTTTTTTTTATTTCTAGAATTCCCGATCTCCCCCCCCTGTTGCTAGTCGTTTGCTTTCTTCCAGCCGTTCTGCGTATGCGATTGTGCGGGCACTACTCTTTTCTTTTTTTCTGACCGGTGTAGTTTTGTCTCAGCGCACCGCTGCTCCCCCCACTCATCGTCAGGGAACTATACCCCTGCGTAGGGACTTTCATAACCCTCTTTTTCTTCCTGAGAAAAACCACCCCCCCCCCAACCCAACCCCCCCCCCCCTGTCTTGTTGTGCAGGGATTGTCGGTGGCTTTTCACTCCACTTAGGAGTTCTTTTTTTAGAAATAATACGAAGTCCTCGCGTCTCCCCCCTAGATTTCAACCTTTCCAGCCTTACGAGCCTCGGGCCATTTTTTTTTTTTTAACTCTTCCTTCCTCCCCAGGCGGAATCTTTTTTTCGAGGATTCCCTTATGGAATTGGAAGGTTTTTCTTTTTTTTCTAGCCCACCCCCCCCCCTTTGAGACCCCCCTCCTCACTCCTTTGGGTAGGCGTCTTTGTCCTTTGAAGTAGTCTTTTTCTTTTTAATCTCGTTCGCGATAGCATCCCCATAGCTCCGTGATTGCTTTTCATCTTTACCAGCGGCTATGTTCAATTTCAGCCGAAGTCGCTGCTTCTTTTTTGGTTTGTCCCCTCCTGTTTCGCTCTATTATTCAGCCAAACCCCCATTTGAGAACTGCCACCACCAATTTTCTTCGTTTAATCCCGCTTTTGCCCTACGCCTCATTAATCCCCTTCCCTATCTTTCCACCTCCCGTCGGTACGGAGGTTTCAAAAGGTAGGGACCAGTACTTCTCGGTTCCTGGCAGTGTACACTGCACTTACTTTTTCTGATTCCCAGCTTTTCCTTCCCCCGTTGTCGCGAGCGTCTCCTTCCCTTGGTAACCCATTATTTATCATCTTTTTTTTTCCTTTCCTCATTTGCTAGCCCCCGGTAAGTAAGTTTCTTCTTTCGGCAGATGTCCACCCCAGACATTTTTTCGATCTTTTTGCAGTTTGTTTGTGGCTTTCATTAAGTATGACCCGGTTGGCCTTCGGATTCCCTTCTGGATTTTTTGTTATTTTTCTAACTTGGTACGGCCCTCTTTGTCCGCCTTTTCAATAAAGGCTTTCCTTTTCTTTTCCCCTTCACCCATTTCTGTTTTCCTGCTTCCTACTTAATTCCTAATTGATCACCTTCCTCTTCCCGTCTTTCTCCTTTTTTTTTTTTCCGATTAGGTCCTTCATCCTGGAAGTTAATTTGGCTTCTTTTCTTTGGCCGCTTTTTCTCTTTTCTTCTCCCATTTCATTCTTCAAGGACCCTATAATTTTCCCCTACTGCTTTGCGTTGACTTTAATTCCCCCCCTGTTCCCTCAGCCCCATGCGGCAATTTGACTTTTCCTGTTTCTAAGATTTTTTGAGTAGCACCTCTACCGTAACTTTCGGTGTTCCCCTCTTTTCCGCCGTGTTTTTCCTCAAAAGGAGATGATCTCCTCCCTTTACGCAGAAGTCCCTTCTCCCTGGTCTTCGGCCGGGACGCGCTTGACCAACATCCCCCCCTGGTCTCTTTCAGTCGCTTTTTTTTTTTTTATTCCCCCAATAGGATGTTTATCTTAAAAGGCTTTTCAATCGGTCTGCCTTCAGTCTCAGGTCCCCTTTCCCTGATTTATTTCCTCCTCCTCTGCTTGGATTTCCTTTCTTTTTTGTCCCTTTCGCCACTCTCATCACGTGAATCTTGATTCGTTTTCACCTTCTGCTCCTGTTCACGCGCTACCGACCCTGCAAGAGCGGTTTACGATCCAAATGATACCGGCGTTTCTTCTCCTCTGCCCGACATGTCTCAATTCTTTTCCCCATTGTGATCATATGCGGCGTCTTGAAGCCTTCGATCATCTCCCTTTTCCCTCTGCCTTCTCCCAAGACGGAGTTCCGTAAGATCTTGCAACTTTTTTTTTCAAGGGACCACCCTCGTTCTTCCTGCTATTATTTCACCCCTCGGTCAGGCACCTATCTTTATCCTTTTATTCACAGTTTTTTCTTCCCCTTTCTCTGCCCCTTCCCAACTCGTTTTTTCTCTTGAGGGCCCTCGATTTTTTCCACAAGCCGACCTTCAAATCTTTGCCTTCAGCGTGCCTCTAGTTTTCCCCCCCCCCCTACGCCTCCTTCTTAAGCGCTTTCTTTCCCCCCCTGTGTTGTGAGTCGATCTGTCCTAAGTCTGTCAGAAGATTATTTTTTGTTTTCCCACTTCTCCTTCTCAGTTGATGGGCCATTTCCTTCCCCTTTTGCCGGCCGCTTGTTTGGAAACCCCCTTCAATCCCCCACACAACCCCCCCCCAAAACACCCCCTACCCCCTCTCCTCGTGTTTATCCTCTTGAGCTACCCTTTAGTGAATCCTTTCCCCCTTTTTTCTTCACACAATTATACCATGTTTCTCTTCTTCTTCATTACGTGATCCCTTTTGAATAACCCCCCCCCTTTTATGTCCCCCGAATCTTTTTGGTCTTCTTTTATCTGTCTCGTTCCTCTCTTCTGCTTCAAAGACTTTTCTTTATCCCGGGTGACCACTGTCTCAATTCTTTTTTTTTTTTTTCTCACGGGCCCTGGGATAACCCCCTCCTTTGCAGTATTTCTGTGTCGTCTTTTTTTCTTCTGCCTGAAAGAGACCACAGGACACTGTTTTATTTTTTTTCCCACACGGTCGCTCGGCAAGTGTCTCCATCCTCAGATTCCGTTTACGACTACTTAGTAGTACTCTGACTTTCCCCCCCTTCCAGTTCGGATTTCCTACCCCAGTCCTCAACGCCGTTGATTTACGCCCCTTCCTTCTACCTATCAGGCGATTCCCAGTCGAGAGCTTTTCATTTTTTTTGTTGTCGCCCCCTTGGTGCCCTGAGTAGTTCCCGGACAGTTGCTCGAGTTCTTTTTCCCGCTTTTCTTAATTTGCTTGCTTGCCGACTTCCCCCGGATGCAGCTCCCCCGAACACGTCTTTGTTCTCTAGAATGTGCACCAAGCGTCCGAGAGCGGTTTTTTCCAACTTCCGCTCTGGTCCCCCCCCCCTTTGTTGTCAACTAGGGTTTCAAGTCTGCTCCTCCGCCAAATCTGTTTGAATGCATCCCCCCTAACAATGATTTGCCCCTCCCTGATCCAGTCTTTCTAATCCTCTACCACCCTTCTCTTATTTTTTTCTCTTTTTCTCCCCCGATATTTTGATCATGGTTCCAACGGAGAAATTTTGCCTCTCTCACTTTTTTCGGTCTTTGAAGGTCCAAGGAAGGAGGATTATTCCGGTGGTTTTGGTCCCCCCGAAATCTGTTCTCTCTTCGTCATCTGCTTTTTTCCCTTTTCAATTCCGTTTTTGTGATTGCGCCCGTCCTCATCTCCCATATACCCATCCACCCCTCCAAATGTTTCCCCGTAAATTCGTTTCATGGTCTGCTCTTTCTCCTGCCCCCAGGAGGCCCTTTCTCTTCTTTTTTTCCTGGATGTGGTTCCTCTTTGAAGCGCTTATTTTCTTTTTTCTAGCCCCCACTGATGAGAGTCATCGATTCTCCCCCATGTTTTACTGAAATTAGTAAGTCCTAGCGCACATCTGTGTCTTCTTTTCTTTTTTCCATTGCAAGCTAGTGTCACCCTCTAGTTCGACTTCTCTTTTCTGTTTTGAAACCGAGATTTGAATACTACTGTCGCTCCTCTTTTTTTTTTTTCCACGTCTAAGTACATCCTTCATACTCGGAGGGCAACCTGGAGAGGCTAGCTTTTTTCCCCTTTTTTTTTGTTTTCCTATTTTTGCGAAAACGTCTCCTTTTTTTCTTTCTCTTGGCAACTTTTCGACGCCGTAGCGTTTCATCCCCCTTCCTTTCTCCGGAATCGGAGGGAGCGTTTCTTCGTCGGGGAAAGGTGCCTCCTTCTTTTTACAGGATTCCTTCCGTTGGTTGTCGCGACTTTTATCTATCACAATCTCCCTTCCACCCTTGCCTACTTCTTCCCGGATCCGCGTTTGGCTCCAGCTTGTTTTTAACCTCCCAGAACGTTTTCCCCTGAAAAAGGCGTTTCTTCGCCTCTCCTATGGTCGTCCCCTTAACGGTTTTTTTTTCCCTTTTTTCAAACTCAATCTCTGTGTCCTGTCTTTTTTTTTTTCCACCCCAGCTAGGGAATTGTTCCGTCCCTTAATTGTCTCTTGTCTCCTCCCCTACAGGTGACTTCTTTTTAACCTGCCACCCCACTCCGGCACCCCCCCCTTTTCTTTTCTTATGGCAGGGAGTCGCTCAAGGGATGGTATTTCCTGACTTCTTTTTCCCTTTTTCTTAGCAGCATTTGGCTCTTCCTCCCCAGCCATTTGCCAAACCCTTTTTTTTCCACAATTTCTCTGTTCCCCGGGCGCCCCCCATTGACCTTCTCCCCTTTCTTTTTAGTAGAGAAAGCATGTTCTCGTGCGGAGGATTCTTTCTTTTTAGCCCCCTCCTGAGCTAACTTAGATTTTTTTTTTTTCGTACCTACCCTTTCTGCCTTTTTCCACGTCGGACAGTAATCGTGGCAATTTTCCCGTATCTTAGCAAAATGTTTTCTTCCCCAGCTTTTTGTCCTCTTCTTTTCGGTTTTCTGTCTAGCGTAGTCCGTGCTCGCCTTGAGTTCCCCCCTCTCATTATATTGTGCGGACGTTCTTCATTCTTTACTTTTTTTGAATACACAAGCCCTTTTTTTAGATTTTCCCCCCCCGCACTGACGATCGTTTCCCCACCCCTTACCCCGAGTGCTCCTTTCCTGCTTCTCAGGCCCCCCCTGGACACGCGCTCCCCTCTTATATAGAGTATTTGGTCTTTCCCGCTTCTCTCCTATTCCCCCCAAACGTTTTGAGCCGACATCGGCTCTCTCTTCCCCTCATCTTGTTTTTTCGATTTCCATCGATTGTCGGCTTCCCCTTTCATTTCTAGGTTCCGGTCCTGCCTCCCTATGATCCCTTTCATGGACTGGGATTTGCCCGCAGAGAAGTGTGCGTGGTTTTTTTCTTTTTGCATTCGACGGCAGTTTTTTTCAACTCCTTTGAGCGTGCGTGGGATGAACCTGCGCGCCGGCGAATGCCCCCCTTTTCCCTATTAAATTACATGCTTTTCCTCAATGCGACGCCTTTTCCCAATCGCTTACCCCCCAGCTTGGCTGCACGCTGTGGTGAGTGATCCCCTGGGCGGATGTCCTTTTCAAGATTACTGGCTCAGGCTCCCCCCCCTTCCCCCTCTTAGTCAGTTTATTACTCAACTTCCCCCTTCCTGTTTTTCTTCTTGCGCTTCAACTTTCCCCTGACAGCCGGGAGTCGTGAGCCCCTTTCGGTACCTTGCCCTATTGTGCGGGCACTGCGACCTCATGTGGAGACGGTTCTCACTTTTTTTCTTCCTGCTTTGCCCACGAGAAGTCAGCCTTCTCCCTTTGCGATTCGACTTCCGAGGTTTAACTGGCCGGTTGTTTCGGATGTTGGGGAGATTTTTTCTTTCCCCCTTTTCTTTTTCATGCGATCCCCTCCCGCCTCTTCGTGTTTGTACCCCCCACGACTCTTAACCCTTCAGCACTTCCGGATTGACAAGCTTACGTTGCTCCTTCGGCATCTTTTCCTCCGTATTCTCTTAGGAATACGCGTTTCTTGCTTAGCAAAGATGGCTGCAAACGTAGCACTTTTGTAGGCGTTTTTTTTTGCCATTTCCTCTTTTTTTGATCTAATCCGTTCGCGTGCTCCCCCTATATAGCTCATGTGTTTCGCGGCGTCTTGGCTCCTCTTCCGGCATCCTTTTTTTGAAGCCGATATGAGTCTTTCTTTTTCTTTTTTCCCTTCGCTCGAGCATTTCTTCTCCTTTCCTGGCTGAAAACCCTGCTCCCCCTTTTTCCCACCAGAGAATCGTTTTCATCTAGGCCTTCCTCTTTCCCTACCGCTCATGAATCCGAACTCTCCCTCTAAAATTCCTTTTCCTTCTTTTAGCGACACTCTTTTTTTCATTCGTTCCTTTTGCTTCCTCGCTCTTCCACTTTTTATTCGGTGCCCTCAAAATTTTTCGTTTGTTCTCTTTCTCTGTAACCACATGCCGAATCGTCCCGCTCTCTTCCTTTGCTCCCTCACGAACAGTCTTCGTTCATCTTTTTCACCCCCCCTGATTAAGATCTTTTCAGGTGCATACTGTTTTTTTGCTACTTCGTCTACCCCATCCTCGGTTCCTGGCCATACATGGGATGTTCCTTTTGTTTTTTTCTCTTTTTCTTTTTTCTTCTCCCTTTTGGCGCAGAACGTTTTGTTAACTCCTTTTTTGGTGACTATTCGTCGGAACACCATGATGAGTTGCCCACTTTTCTACCTTCCCCCTTCTGTTCGCCGCCGTTAGCGTTCCTTCTCTGTTCCCCCTTCTTGGTTTTACTTTCCTTTTCCAGTTCTGAAGAAGGCTTATTGCCCTTTTTTTTCTTTTTTTCCCTGTGCTTCTCCCGGTTTCTTCCTCCATGCGTCTTTAGTCTTTTAGAAGAATACTCCCATTTTTTCTCTTTTTTCCTTCCCCCCTTCCGGTGGACCGATGTGGTGGGAGTAGAGCCCCCTTCTCCGTAGTACTTGATTTGTCCGCCCTCCTTTTCAGAGGACGAGACCCTTCTAGAAGCCTTTTCTATTTCTCCCCTCTCATTCATGGTTCGCTTCCTTCTTTTCAACACGCTGTACCAGGGCCCTCATCCCTTTTTTACGAAGATGCGTTCGCCTTTACGGTTCTTCAATCAAATCTACGTTTGCCTTCCTTCCCCATTTCCTTTCCTTTCCGGGGTTTTTGCCTTTCTGATCTGACCCTTGATGTTAGTAAACGAGCTATGTTGTGATGAAAGTTGCTCCTTTCCTTTTTCCTGTTGGCGCACCATTTACGATAACGTGAATACATTGTTTCTTTTCCGCTCCACCCTCACCTGCAATAGATTGTTTCCGATCCCACTTCCTTGGCTCCCGATTCCCCTTTCTATTGTCAGGATGCATTGTTTCCAGTTCGATTCCCTTTATTTTGGAAGAAGTGAGATTGAGCGAGTTAACTCCCAATTAATAGATGGTGTTACTTTTTTTTTTTATTTTTAGGGACCTCCTTTTTTTTTCAGGGGCCCTTATTGTTCTAGAATGTCCCTTTTTCACCCTCTTTTTTCACTCACCGATTTCTTTTGCTCCCACTTTTAATAAAGTGTGTCCCCCCCCCCCTCCCTTTTTTCACATTGGGAGATTAACATCCTTGCGCCTGTTGTGCGGTTTTTTCCACATCCGTCCTCACCCTTTTCCTTGCTTTGCAGCTATGAGTGTTTTCCCCCCCCTTCGGGACGCTTTCTTTTCATATTTTTTTTCCTTTTTTTTTCCTCCCCTACTTTTGTTCTTTTTTCTAGATAGTACGCTATCGTTTCTCTTTTTAGGTGAATTCTCCACCGCCCCTCTTTTGGCATCTTTGCCTCCTCCGCTGTGGACCCCCCTATCCTTAAACCAAAAGCGCCGATCATCCCGCGCCCGGGTTCCTCTCCTAGCAATTCTTCTTCCGAGCCCTTTTCCCTAATTATGCTCTGTCGTGTACTTTTTTCTCCTTCTCCCCTTCTTTCGAACAATGTGCATGAAAAAACCCTTCTTGTCCCGACTTTTAAGGACTCCTCTATTCTGCTCGGCCGTTCTGAGTTTGAGCTCCCTTTTGACCCTTTCTCTTTCCCCTCCGTGACAAGGCTGCATGTTTGTAAGGCGCTCTGCAAATTAAGTTGTTATTTTTTTTTCCGACTTGCAGTATGTGAGTCGGGTCCTGGCGTCCGTTGGCCTTTCCCTCCATTCTTTTTCTTTCCCTTTCGCGATGTTGATCTGTGGTTTTTAGCCCCCCCAACACGGTCCTTTGTCCCTATGCATCCCTCATTTTTTTCCTTTCTCTAGCCTGACTCTGTTCTGCCCCCCCTTCCCCTCTTTCTTACCGGCAATTTTTTACTTTTTTCACCCTTCCTCGAACGCTATCGGTTTTTGTAGATCCTGGTACCTCTTTTTCTCGGGTCCCCCTGCTTTCTTGAGAACAGGATCTCTCTCTTCTTTCTGCGAATGCTTCTAGCCTGCTGGCAGATTAAACCTTCCTAGCTTTCCAGTTTTTCCATTTCTAACGGTTTGCGCGCATCCAACTCTCCTTCCAGTTTTACCTGCTTTTGCGGCCACCCAATATTGCCCCCCCCATGGGTGTTAAAGTCGATCTCCCAAAGACGAGTTTCTCCTTCTCTTTTTTTCCAAGAAGGCACCCTTTTGACCCCCTCTCCAAGTTTCGGGTTATAAAGCCCAAAGTCTTTCTTCCCAGGATTTTCCTTCAGGCTTGGCATTCTTGTTTCCCTCTGTCAACAAACCGGAGCTAAGAAGGGCTGCGAGGAATTTTTTCTCCCCTTCCCTTTCGGCCCTTTATTTTTTTCCGTCTCCCGAATTCCTCACGCCCCATGTGAGTCGCGTCGTTATCCCTGTCCCCCCGAGAAACGATTACTGAAACCTCCCCCCCCAGGGTCCCCAACCCGTCTGTTCCCACATCCCCTCCTTCTCGCCCCAAACCGGCCCGTCTATGGTCGGACTCTCCTCGCCCAAACCTTTTTCGCTCCCGGATTTTTTCCCTCTGTTCCTGTTTCAACTTCTCCGGTGCGAGGAGAGGGAATAGTCTTCGGTAATGTTTTAACAGATGATTTCCTCCTCCTCGCACTAGTTTTTGCGGGATGAGGCACGCCTTCTCCAGCTTTTCACCTAGGTTCTGCTGGTTGCCAGGTGCCCACCGTTTTCTTCCCCATTTCCCATCCTTGTGATACCATCCGTACACGCTTTGACCCCACTATAGTCACCCCCTCCCTATGGTAGGTTCAAGGTTCTCCTGACCGCTTTTTTTTTTTGCTCCTATTGTTTGTGGGCCTGTTTCTCCTTCTCCACTTCAACCCCACCCGACGGCGCGACAGGGGATTCGCTTTTGCTTTCTCCTTAATCCTTTGGTTTCTGATTAGGCCCTTTCTCCTCTTTTTTCCTCCACAATATGAAATCCAGGGTCTGTCCCTTTGTTTTCGGTGCTAGCTTTCACCGGCATCTGCTCCCCCTTCACTACCCCCTTTCAGCTCCCGCATTTCTTCTTTCTTTATTGTTGTGCTAGCACCAGACCCCGCTTCCCCATCCTTTCCCCCTCCTCCGATCAAGATTTTCCCGGGGCAGGACTTCCTTTCACTTCCCCCCCGTTCGTACGTATCCCTTTTGTCCACAAAATCTAAGTTCCCTCGGCTTCCTGGGGGAAGTTGGGCTCGCATTCCCCCCCTTGTCCATTTCCCCCAGCGTCCCTTTCCCATCTTCAACCCCATCCAGTTCCTCGGTTCCCCGGCCCCCCTTCTTCTCTTGTCTTATCAATGGAGTGTAGATTTTCAGATATTGTTTTGGCACCTCCCTCTGATTTCTTTTCTACTGATACACCGTGTTTCTCCCCCCTTTTGTCTATGTGTTATGGTGCCCCTCCACAATCGACTATGAATCAGAAAATTATTTTTTTAGACCCTTTGCCTCAACCTGTTTTAGTTTATTTCTCTCTCAGAACCCTCCTCACCTGAAACCTGGTTGTGCGCTTGCTTGTTCCCCTCACGCTCTGATTCCCTCTAGTATCGTGGCAAGTAACCGACAAATGAACTCTTCCCCACAGTTGGCATCATTAGTCCCTGTTTTTTATTCTTCTTGCTTGAGTGATGTTTTAGGGCGCCCATTCATTTACCTTTCCTTTTTTTCCTTCGGTAAAGTGAGTAATTCGCCTTTTGACGCGGAATAACCACCCATCGCACTTATCTTTCCTGCCCCCGGCCTCGACTGCCTAGGCACGCTTTCCCCTGTTTCTTCCGCTCGGCCCCTTTTTTGCCCAGTAAGGCCCTTCTCTTTTTCTTTTTTCATAGATTTGTTGCGCTTATGTAACACCCCCCCAGATCCTTGAGCGACAAGCGGATCTCCTCTTCCATCGTGTTGTTGTTGTTCTCATTTCGTTTGCTTTTGCCCTTTTTCCTTCCTTTCCGTGCCTTTATGACCCTAAGATTGCTCCCCCTTGTTTTTGTCTTTTGAGGACTGACGTCCTTGAGGTCTTTGCTTTGGGTTTTGCATATTTCCTGGCGGCCCTTTCGTTCTGGTTTTATTCCTTGCTCCTCACTCCTTGACCCGAAACCATACAGCTTTTCCTCAATTCCTCCTTCGCGGTATACAGTTCGATACCCCCCCCTCTCTTCAAAGCTGTGTGTGAGTTCCTTGGCTAACTCCTTCTTCCCCTTTCTCCCAGATTTACTGCGACGGTTCCTCCCCTATCTGCCCTCTTGGACAGAAAACATTTCGCGTCTTGCTTTCATGGAGTTGCGATTCACTCTCGGTTTTGTTTGATATCTTTTCTTTCCTCCCTCCTTTTTCATTCAGTATTTGCGGGCCACTGCGAACATGTCCCCTGTGGAGAGGTGTAGCACATGCGTTCAGTTTGGCCTCTGTTTTTCCCCCCCAAGTCGCGGCCCTTCCACCCATTCTCTTATAGTCATACTGCGGCGCCCACCTTTATGTTTGTCTTGCCTTCTTTTTTTTGGGGGCGCTGAAATAATCTTTTCTGAGAGACCCCCTCCTTCCAGTTAGAGATGCTCTTTCCTCCTTAGACTTTTCCGTACATACTTCCGTTTCTCCCTAACTTTTTTTTTTTGTTTTTAACGCTTGTCTCTGCGCCCCGTCTTCTATTTCTCCTTTCTTCAGTCTTTATGGAAGAGTTTCGTTCATTCTCCCCCCCCGATGGTTCTTCCCACAAGCGCACCTTCATGTCGTCTTTATTGTTTTTCAGTCTTTTTGATTGACCCGTCCCCCTTAGTCTTCCAGATCTGTGAATCTGATTTCCCGCGGCTCTGTCAAGATCCCACTCTTCTGTCGGACGCGACTGACGTTACTGCCGGCTCTGTTGTTGCCGCTTTCTGGCCTTCTTTTTTTCCTCCGGAGCCCCTTTTTTTATGAGCCCCCCCTCTCCTCTTGTAATATCTTTATCATTCTCCCCCCGTTCTCTTAATCACTCTTCTCTCCGTGTTATCAAAGACGTCGGTATTCTTGTTCTCCTCCAATTATTCTTTCAATGCTTCCCTGTTCGGACTGTCACCCCCCTCTTCTCCCCTCCTGGTTCAATAGCTGACGTATGTGATACTCCCGCACAATTTTGCTCGGCTTACGAACGGTGGATCCCACCATAATCCCTAGTTCCGGACTCTCCTCATTTCCTCCCCCAATTTGTACATGCTAAGCTTCTGTCGATTTCAACAATTCTCTGCTCTCGATTCCTGCTTTGGGGTTTGCGAGGAGTCATTCCCCGAAAATTTCCCGGTTCTCTTGCCCTTTAATTTTTTTCCCCCCTCTTGATGTTTTTTTTTTTTTTTCTGTTTTCCCCTTTTGACTACTTTTTTACGGGTAGAATAGGTCGGGCTTTATCACCGATTTTTTTCGAATTTCTGACCAAATTTTGTTCTTTCTTCCCCAAGGCTAACTCAAATTCATATGCTGCAATTCTTATGCGGTTCTTCTCCCCTTTTTTTCTTTTTCACCCCCGATGCCAATAGATTTCTTTCCCCCCTTCTTAAATCTTTTGCTAGGCTTTATGCCCCGCCTTTTTTTTTTTCCCCCGTTCCTTCTTCCCAAGTCTCTCCTTTTTCCTCTTCCCTCTTTTTTTCCTATACTTACACTTTTGACAATCTTTTGGCTGCCCCTCTGAACGGGTTGACCTTTGTGTCTTCTTTTTGTAGTCGCTTACCCCACCGTCTACTTTTGTTCTTGCCGACCGTCAGGCGCCTCTTTCCTCCTCCCCTTTTACTCCGTCAGGAATCTCTTTCTGTCGTCCCTTTCCTTTTAGATGCAGAACTTCCCAAGGCTTTCTCGAATTTAATCTCGCTTATTCCTCATGTTTTTCATCTTTCTTTCTTTTTTCCCCTTTCTAGTTGCCCTTGATCACCTCAGTCTGAACCCTCCTTAGTAGTAAAGCATTTTCTTTTTTTTTTGGTGTTTCACCTTCTCGAGACGACGTTTCCCACCCTTCTCTAGCTCTCTTTTTTTGGTTTTTTTTTCCTCCCCTTTTCCGCGACCCCCCTCCCCCCACAGTCTCCCTTTTTTCCGATCACAACTTTTATTGCAGGCGGGCCAGGACTCTGAATGATGCCGTCTGTGTTCCACCTTTTGTGGACTCGGAGTCTTGTCGCCTTCTCTCCTCTCTTTCTTTCTCCCCGAGCCGCAATTCAGGTAGCACTATTCTTAGCTTGTTTTTTCAGTCCGATTGTCTCGTCCTCCCCTCTCTTCACCCCCCTCTGTCTGATTCCTGGGGATAACCAATTTCATACCAGAGGGTCTTCTTTCCCCCGGGGCGCCAAAATCTTTTTCTTGTTTTTCTTTTTTACCACTCGCATTGCTCCCCCCCTATGCCCTCCCCCCCCGAGATGGCAGCTGTGTGTTGCACCCTTAATCGTCGACATTCTTAA
>Ga0179593_1463100_pt1 | contig 15055 bp, 11 predicted proteins | sample CZODoug2_1_08_16_FD_185931 | JGI IMG/M metagenome (GOLD analysis project Ga0179593, IMG submission 185931) | Vadose zone soil fungal communities from Angelo Coast Range Reserve, California, USA - CZODoug2_1_08_16fungal (PacBio error correction) | ecosystem: Environmental > Terrestrial > Soil >... | reverse complement strand
AGTGCCTCCCCCCGGAGCTTAACGGGCTGTTATCTTTCCCATCATCTTTTCTCCTGATAAAACATTCAAAGAGTTCCCCCCATGTCTCATGCTGCACGTTCTCCGAGATTTTCTCTGGTGCTTTACAAAGAGACCAGGTTTGGTGGACTCTTGCAAAGCTTTGCACCAACCCGTTTTAAGGCCCGGACGCCGCGAGGAATGCAAGAAGCCCGCTTTTCCTCCGCCCTTTGGTCCTGCCGGTGGCTACGCCTCCTCCCCCTTTTCCCGGTGGGCCTTTCTTATAGCCTGCTTTTTAATCGAGCCCGCGGTTTTTTGCCCTTTCAGTTTTTAGCCTCTCCCCCGGACAAACGTGAGTCGTCCTCCTGTTTTCTTCTGACCATGTCCCCTTTTCTTTTTGGCCTTCTAGTCCCCCCTAGACGGGAACTGGCCACGCCGCAATTTGTCGAAGAATCTTGCTGTTCTAAATGTACCTCCGCCCAAACCCGCGAGTAAAGGCCCCATCAACTGCCCGGGCACACTTGTTCCACCTTCGTCGTTAGGACCATCGACACCATGCCTTTTCTAAGAGGCTGCGGTGCAGATGTATTCTCCCAAGCCACGTCTCTTCTGCTCAGTCATGGCTGGCGATTTTACAGGCATTGGTATTTTGATCGAGCCTGCCCTCCCTTTCAAGTTCTACCTGTATGCTTTGGCCTGGTTGATTGTTCCCCTTTTTCCCAGTGGTTGCAGCGGCCCTTTCCATCTTCCCTTCAGGCATCTAATGTTCCCGCCACTTTAGTACATTTTCCACCCGATATCGCCGTGCCCAGTTCTAATTTCTCCCCCCCCTGGGAGCGTGGCTGATCTGTTCCTACGTATAGTTTGCGGTTCCGGTTTCTCCTTCCTACACTCTTTCCCGGATCATTGCCCCTAGGATCCCCCTTTGCCCAGTTGCCAGAAACACAAGGCGCTTCATTTCAGGCCAACATTTGTGTACCATGGATCGTCATTTTACCGCAGGAAACCTTTTATTTAATTTCGAACCGTTATCCCCCAACCTGCTTGTACTTCGGTGAGCCGGGGATATTTCCCCTTTCTGATTTCCCGCCTTCCCTTTTAAGCATTTAGCTGAGGTAGATTTTTTTCCTACAGAGCTCGTCACAGGCTGACACGGTAACACGGATGTTGAGTATTTATTTCTCATGAGTCGTTTTGATTGCGGCTGTACCCGCGGGGGGGCGAGCTTTCCCCCCCGGGCTTTGGCAACGGTTTTTGATGTATTTCCCTAACGCGAGGGACGCATGAGAAACCGCCAGTTTGCACTGCCGCCCATTGGATCGTGACCAGCACAACAACACTCTTTGAGGAACCTCCGAGCAAGCCGCGCCTGTTTTTTTCCCCTGCGTCCTCTTTTCCTCAGGATTGTGTTTTTGGTATCTACACCGTTGCTTGATCTACCCGAGTAGACGAGTCCTTCGTTCGGCTTTTTTTTTTTTAACTACGGCCCTTGGTTTTTCCCTTTTTTCTGCGCGCACTCCCAACCAGCGTCCATAAGTATTTTGTGTTCCCCTTTTCGGCCGCTGGTGCTATCCCCTTTGGGTCGATGGGCCGCTCTTCTGCTTTTTATTCTTTTCTATTCCCTTGTCGGAACTTCTTCGAACCTCCGAGTTTGGACGCGCCCGAGGAGGTGGGCTTTTTTCACGGTCTTCCCGTTCAAGATCAGATTACTTCCCCCTTCCCACCCTCCTTACTCTTCGTTTGTTTCCCTAATTCCCTTTGGCCTGGAACTCGCTCGGCCGCCCGCAACTTTTGCGCTGCCCGGCCGCCCCGAGCGTTATCGCGGACTGCGAGTCTTTGGCCCCAAGCCCGGGTGATTCCAAGTACCTGTACGGCCGACCGTTCCCCGGCCACCTCCGTGTGAACATGCCTATCTCGAGCTAATCCGGAGGGGGTGAGGCTGTTCTGCTTTTTTGTTTTTTCCATTTGGAGGCGGCGGCTTCCTTGCGGTTCCCGGCAGTCTTTTGACTTTGAATCGTTCCCTTCAGCCCCTCTCGGTCTTGAGTTCCTGATCATCCCCGGTTGCCTGGAGCTTGCCCGCGTCTACGACCGCTTGTTTACTTTTGTCTAGTTTTACTTACCGCCGTTGATGGTTCATTGCGTTCCTCTCCTAGGTTGGGTTCCTGACTGCGGTGCCGGCCCGGCAGCCGTTTGTTTTCGGTCAACCCGACACCAGCCCAATTCTTCTGAGGCCCGGCTGTTACCCTTCCACCTTGAACTTTTTTAGCAGGCACGGTCGCGTACGTTTAGTAGTCTGCGCTGACGCTTCCGAGGCCTGGGGGCCCACAAATTGCAGAATTTCCTTGGTGGTACCCCTGGCCCACGCCTTTACCGGGGAAATCTTAAGTCTCTTTTTCACTTTCCTCCCTCTATCTATCTACAATACTACGTTTGTTGTTGAGAGCTTTGGACGTCCCTTTCTGACTGACTTTTCTTAAGATGTTCACGCGGGTCAGGCGGTGGGCGTTACCCAGGGCTACTGATGCTGGCGCTGGCCCCAGCCTCGTCCTTACTTCCTGTCTTGCCCTTTTTTTTTCAAAGTGGAATGGGCCGGTTTTTTTTTTTTTTCTTTCATTTTTTCCTTTTCCCCGCAATGGGCCGCAGTCATAGCGAACGAGTCTTCTTGGAACGCCCGCCACCCAGGGTGGGCCCTCTACGGGCTCCCCCTTCTATCCACCAAACCCCCATGATTAGCTGGCATTTTTTTCCAGATCTTTGAGTATTACCTTCTTCATCTCCGATTTCTGTTGGCATATTAGTTCCACTTTTTTCATGAGCCCTTTTAGGGATCTTCTCGGGAGCAGCCTTTGTTTTTAATAGTTCCCTTCGAGTCATGACCCTGGAACTGCTTTCCTGCCCCTCCCGTTTAACAAACGCATCGCCTCATTACCCCTTTTAACTCTTTCATAGGCGGCTAGCTCCGTCATTTGTTTAAATTCAAGTTCTAAGGCATTTCAAGGTCCGTGGCATACCCTGGCGTGATCCTTCCGATGACAGCCTAGAGAAAGGCGAAGAAGCCAGGCCTATCGGGCCTTTTGACTGTTTTCAGAAATCCTTCTCGTCCGGGTATGTCAGGTTGAACGGGCCCTGGATTATTTTTTAGTCTTCGAGATGCAACCATGACTTATCGCGAAACCCCCTCACCGGAAAGCACATAAAGCTTGACCCCGCTGTTAACTTCTCCATAATCGCAGGGCGCCAGAATCTCTTTGCCTCTACCGCAGACGATTCGCCAGCGATCCCGTGTAGACCGTTCTCAGGTGGACCCACGTATGCTAGGCTTGGTGATTTTGCGGGGGCCCAGAACAACGTCCCTGTACTGGCGTCCTGCCTCGCTTTCCCGGCGTTGACATCTGTCCTAACGCGTCTCTCGTTTTGCCGTCCCGCCGACGACGAGTTTTCCCTCCTTCCGCGGTTGCTTTCGTGACGGCGTCATAGCGGGACCCCTTTGTTTGTTTGTGTGGGATCCACGGTGGTTTCCCTAAATCTGCTGTCCTCGAGGCGTTCGTGAGGCTGCGCAGACTCAGGCTGAGCGGTAATCACAGCTAGGTGCAACCTACAAGAGTTTTTGTCAGTTTTTCCGTATCTCAGATTGGTAAATGAATAAAGAAAATCTTTGCACGTTGGACGACCCCAGGGCCCCCGAAACAGATGTTTCCGGTTTTGAAGTGGCGGACATGTTTGACCCCCTACGTTGCACCCTCGTTTTTCTCGGATGTAGGAGTGTTGCCTACTTCCCAGACTCTTGGCAGGCTCCGCCCGTGACCGGTTGTTCTTTAAATGTTTCCTAAGGCCCGTTGCTTTCGGGAAGATAGACAGTTGCACATGAATTTTTAGGGTCGGTGTGAGTGCGTGCCTGTTTTTTTTTTATGTAGCCCCTCGGCGCCGTTTGCTTTCCCGGATTTTGTCCCTCACCCCACGGATTCGGTGTTCTATTCGACCTTTTTATCCCTCCTAAGCTAGGCCTGATCTTTTATAAGATGACCAATGGGCGTGCACGCGGCTTGAGTCGGGAGATCTGGTTGCCTTGCCTCTTCTGGCTAGAAACTCTTTGACTTTTCTCTTCAGGTTAGTTGGCTCACCAGTCGCAGCCACGCCCGGCGTCCTCCCTCTCCTTTTTTCTCAGATGATTGTGTTTTGGCCCTAGCAGTCTGAGGTTCAGGAGAGCCCACGCTTTCTACTCAGCGATCCGGAGGTCGTAACTCGGAACGAGGTAGCACCGAACTAGCCGAGGAAGATTCCGCCTCAGGCGTATTCGGGCCCGCTGTCTATGGAGTGCGGATCGCCAGCGACGGAAGTCTTCGTTTAAGGTGGAGGGGTCGGAGCCCCAACCCAATAACCCAAACTACCAATCCACCAAATAACCCACCCCCACCCCCACCAAACATCAGTCTAGAGTGCGATTCCTGATATATTTCTCTTGCGGGAAAATTTTTTTTTGGGAACCCTGGCCCGCTAGCCATGCATCCTTTTCCGGCAAAAGTGAGTGCTCCGATAAAATGTCTGGATTCTCTTCGGTTTTTTTTTTCTTTAGTTATTTCCTTACCCGATTTAACAAGCTGACAGACCGTCGTTGAACTCCTTTCCTGGATTCGGTCGCGCCTGTTTCGTTCTTACTTTGAATCCGGAGCGTGCGTTTCTAACTAGTAATGTAATGCTGCGGGCTAACGTTCTTTTTAAGTTGTTTTCATGTTTTTTTGCGAATTATAACTCCTCAAGCTGTGGGTGACACTTCCTCTGACAGCCTTTCTCTAGGCTTTTTTTTTAGATCTCCGGTAGGGGAATGTTTGATCGCGTTTATCCTCTTTGCTAATCCTGCTTTACAAATATGCCCGCGTTGATTGCTCTTTATGTTACATCCCATGTGAGAGAGATAGGTGATTTCCCTTGATCTAATTCTCTCGTTTCGGGCCTTCCCTTTTCTCCCCCGCATAAGACAAATTTTTTCTTCGTTTTTCCCAGGCGCCGTGCGCTTCTAGCCGTTCACCAACAATTTATAGGTTTTTTTTTTATCCAGTTCCGGAACTTGAAACCGCTCCCCCGCCGGCCGTTTCCCCCGTACCGAGCCCCCCCCCCCTTTCCTTTTAGCGCTTTTATCCCTGACCCCCGTGCCCTCAGCGACCCTACAGGTTGGACCTTTTTCCTTCTTCATCGTATCCCCCTAGCTTTCCCGCTGATTCAGTTGTTAGGGCCGTCCATTAGTGCAGCGATCCTCCCAACCGTTTCCGCATCTTACATAGGTTGCTGCGGAGATGCCTCGAGTTCAGTGTTCATTTATCGGGCATGTGCACACGCCGCACGTCATCCCCCCATAGACACCCTACTTATCTTTTCTCCCTAGAAATGTAGAAGGCTCCCCTTGCCCGAGGCACCCATCCGGATGGGCATTCCCCCGTTTACATCGCATCCTTAGACTTGGTGCTTTATCTTTGCGACAAACGACGTCGATTTTTCTTATCTACCCGCGTTGCGACATTAGATTAAACTAATGACCTAGCCAGACCGTCATACATCGACTTCCCGTCAGATCTTCCTCGAGAGCGCCGTGTTCGTTTCCAAGATCAGTGTAATACCTCCGGCACTTCCTTCCTGCAGTGTTCTTTTTCTTTTAAGCAACTTTAGTTCAGGTCCTTTTCATCCATACCGTCAGTGTAGAACAATTGCACTCCAACTTTGGACGGTGCTAGCCCAATGCCCCTTTCTCGTAGAGTTCGACTTTTGGTCGCGCCCAACTGTCTGTGCTATGAACGCCGCCAGTCCTCTCCCCAAATGAGAAACTTCCGTCCGTCAAAACCATCACCGGACCCACCCGAACCTTTGTAACTGATCGCAAAAACGGCACTTTGACAGTCGAAAAAGGCCCTTTCCAAACTCAGGTTCTTATTTCTTCCGATTTCTTACCGCGATATAGGAACCCGAGATAGAAAAGGCCTGTACCGATGTTATCTTAGGTAATAAGTTCTTACTAGAATCTCAATGAAGCAGAGGACAGTGGTTACCTATATGGTTCGCGGATTTTTTCTCCAGGTGTAACAGAGGTGGCGGGTGGACTATACCCTGCCGCCCTTGTCGGTTTTTGTTAGGGCTGTATATTTTTCCCCCTCCGATGGACATACCTATCTTAGGGTGCGTTGTCCTCCTTACGTCCAGAACCACCACCCTTTAACCCCGAGACCTTCAGTAACATTATTCCCCGGGCCGCTTCAAGCCCTGTCACTTTCGTGTAGGTGGTAACTGAGTTCCACGCGTGCCCTCGAAGTCTGTGACTTTAGATTTTTCAGTCCTATGGGATCGGCAAGAGTCCCGGTCCCGTTTTGTTTAGTAGGGACGACCCTCCATCAGTGGCCATCCGGTTTTTTGTGCCCCATGGCAGTTGTGTTTTTGATCCCCCTGGAGCAGGCGGGGAAGGCTGGCCGCTTCTGCCGCTGTTCGGGTCGGGACTTCTTTACAGGCTCGCTGGCATTCCCCCTAAGCCCTTAGTCTTTCAGTATGAGGTTTTGGCTCTAATTTAATGAAGTCTATTTCAGATCAGTCCCGGTCGACTCCCCTTTGAATAACCTCTCCTCCTCAGCATCTGGGTTCGCAATGATCAGCCGGAACTGCACTCTGCTGCGCCGGGTAAGTGCTCCTGGTAAAGAGTATATCTGGAAAAGCAAGTGCCCCGGACTCTTCTGATACGCGTTCATTCCATCGTGGAAACGGGCGCTGATCAGCTTTCCTTCCGGGAGTGGTGATTTCTTTATTTTGCTGTGTAACCGCTTTCAGGTCGACGTTCCTTTTGATGGCGGCCGGTACGGTTGACCGAGACTTGCTGATTCTGCGCGAAGGGCTGCCGTCCTACCGATCCCCTTTCCTGCTTGCCTCCTCTCTTTTTACGACTTTTGATCGGACGGGTGAGATCGGTCCTAATTTTTTTTTCTTCTTTATGACCCCTTTTAGATGGCAGATACCTGAGTTTTGTTTTCCGGTGCGGACCGGCCCTCTTTTTCCCTCTTGTGGGGCCTCTAAGCCCTCCTCGCGATCTTTCTTTTAAGTGCTGGCCACCCGGCAATTAACGGATGAGAAGGCCCAGTAGCTCCTTTGTCCTGGTTCATGTAGAGTGATTTTGAGGTGGACGAGGCCACAACGCATCCTTCGCCGTTGACCTGTCCACGTTCGTCTTAAAAGAGTTCCTCCTGACTTCTTAAGTCGTTCTTTCCCCCCCCCATACCTTTTTTTTGATCTGTCTTAGGTACATGAAGACGCTCCGTAGATTCCGTGGGACCGTTCGTTAAGTGCTCTTGGCGTTGTGGGCCCGGGACCCTTGCCTTATCAGTTTGAGACTTTTGTTTTGACAAGTACGCGAGTCGCATTACCTTTTGCGGTGTCCACAACTGGGCTGCGTTCATCTGCGAAGTTGTTCTAGTGTACCATCATCATGATCAATTTCGGTCCGCACCGTCTGGCACCTATACTTCCCTCCTCCTTGACTGAAATTTCTCCTTTTGTAGCGAAAGGATTTAACCCGTCCGATCCGGCGGTTTTTCCTTAACGCGGCCCAGTGCGTTTTTTGGCTAGTACTGGAAGTCTCCTTTTCACGGTTACTCGGCAGTCGCAGACATGCCCTGCCAGAAGATTCCCCGAGACCCCGCGCTGCAATATTGTTCCAAGCGCACCCGACTCAGACTTTCCCACATTGGCTAATTCGCTGTTCACGGCGTTGGCTACCGTACTCTTCTTTTACCGGTTGTTGCTTGAAACATTTAGTTTTTTGCCAAAGCTCGCGGCCCCGTCTGCGAGCGGTTAGCCTCTTTTCGGTTCCTTCCAGTCATGGTCTGGCCGGAGTGTCTTCCCCTTTTCAGCTTTGTTCCTTCGTAAGGGTGGCGCGGTCATTTTCCGGGCCTTTTTGATCGTTCTCCTAGCATGTGAACGTGTCCCGCCCGTCCTCCCCCTTAATCACTCTGGTACTGTTTTGCCCCCGAAGCTGTTTCCCCTATCAAATGCTCGTTAATTGAATGTCTAGATGCCCTCTTGAAGCCGTCGTGATAGCCCACTCCTTTTGCTAGGTACACCACCCTTTTTTGTATTAGGCTTTCTTTAAGGGGGGAAGAAAAGTCCAGTCCCGTATTGGCCGAACCCTATTCCCCGTTGCGTTTTTCCTCCTCACGCTGGATCGACGGGTTAGCCCCACCAGCTCCTAATTTAGTCACTTCCAGATCGAGGGATTGATGCTGTTGCGCGTGCTCCTCCTGTACTCGTTATTTTTTGAGATCCGGCGTCCAGTGAGCTCTAGAGTGGGTCCCCTCGAGCCTGGACATATTCGCTTCAGTTGCACGCTCCCTTTTTCATGGACCGGCAAACTGTTTTAAGGCCTCCCCCTTACCCCGCGTTTCCCCACAGTGTTTTCGGCCACAGTTCCTCGGTTTTCCCGGTCTGCGGACCTCGTATTCACTCGCCTTCTGTTTTTTGCTTATGTCAGCTATTTTCGGTTGCGATCCCGACCTGTCTTCTCCTTCCCCCCCGATCTTCCGCACTTACTTTCAGTCACCTTTTTTCTCGTAATTGACCCACTTTTCGCGGGGCCTCTGAGAGGACATGATTGCGGTTGGCCGAGGGTTTTACTTGGTGTTTTTCCCCACCAACCGTTTCTACGATGCTTGGGCTCGAAGTGAGGAGGTACTACAGCCTTTTTGAGATGGTTCTGTAGTCGCCCCCGTAGCACGCGCGGATGAAGGCCTTACATCATGGCTTTTTTTTAGTTTTTTTAGTTTGAACTTACCGCCGAAGATCATCGGGGATTGCTTCCCCCTCCCTAGGGCTCCCGGTTCTCCCTGCCTTCTGAGGCTCTTTTTTTAGTTAGTGTGCTACACCCGGGTGTTTGTACCCGCCCATTTGTCATAGACTATGAACTTTGTAAGTCGAGTAGTATCTTTTCTCTCAGCTCGGCTTGCTTGCCAGGAATCTCTTTCCTGTTGGTCTTTTTTCCCCTCCCCCGATCCCCCCCGGGGTGTTCCGATTCCCGCGGGTGGAACCCCTTTTTTTTTTTTTTTCTTGCGACGTTAAAGCAGTATGATCTTTGAAGGTTTCACGTGACATACCTGGTGAGGACTGTTTCACGCGGGCATTGGCCGATGTTCAGTGTCGTCGCAGTTGTAATTATTTTCCGGCTTATCAGCTGTTAAACCCCTGTGAGGAGTGGAACATGAACGTGTCGGACATTGAACCATTTTTCATACGTTCTCCGTTTTGAAGCATGCCGTCTACCCCTGAGACCAACCTGGATGAGCGTCTCGGCGTGAGGCGTCCAGAGTCCCTGACTACATAACTTCCTCGCTGTACGACACGTCTGCTCGGATCCACGACGGCCACATTTACGGTTCTGACTCTCTGCACCTGGATAGGACCAAGATTACACCGGGAGAGTCCTGCTCGCGGCAGGAGGTCCTGGCTGTAGTAGGATTTTGTCCTGGTTTGTGGAGAATTGTTTTTGCCCCTATGTTCTCTAAGCCGTGCCTTTTTGAATTTCTGCGCTTAAGCCACGGCAATCTTTTAGACCCGCTTTCCAGCTTTGTCCATCTCGCTTGGTTATACGTGAGCCCGCCTCGCTTTCAACCCAATGCTTTACAGATGAGCACCTATATCTCTTTTAAGAAGCTTTTTTTTTCCTTGAATATAGGTGATGTCCCCCACATCTGGATCATCATGGGTATGTCTTCGGTTTATCTCACCCGGCGCTCCTTTTTCAAGACAGGCAGGCAGAAATTCGAATGCTTCCGTCTGTAGCCGCGGTCAACACAAACCATTCTGCACGTGGCGCGTCGGCCCGCTCTTTCACACCGTCGTTTGCAGGCGACAATTTACATCCAAGTTCACAAAGAACCCGAGTTCTGCGTCCCCTTATCCCGGCCAGGTGTCCCAAGTCGCGTCTCCCCGGTGGGCCGTAGTTTCTCTCCCCGGTCGTTTCTCGCGCGGTACCTGTCAGTTCCGGGGCTCGCTCTTCCTTCGATACCTCCCCGCCCAAAGTGTTACTTGTCCGGTTCCCGTCGCACCCCGATCAGGAGAGATCTTTTTTCATGCAGAGAATTGACTTGGCATTTCCCTGTCGCATTTAGAACCGGAAGGAGTCCCCCTCTCAGATCTAACGCGGAGCAAGGCCCCCACAAAGAAACGCGGCACCGTATCCGGCTCCGGTCCAGCGCTATGGACCCTTTCTCCTGTCGTTTCTCGGCCTGCCGTTTGCCATATAGGTTCGGCGACCCCTCAGTCTCGCTCCGCTCCAGGGCGGCGTTTCCCCCTTAAGCTTCACGCCGTCCTGCCATTTTTACATTCGCTATGAACCTTCTCGGTGCTCGCCGGTTACCCTGATTGCACTTCGCTCACCGGTCCGGCCGGATAGCTCTTCCGGTCGTGCCCCGCTCGTGTGTCCCCCTTCCCGATAGAGCTTTTCGTAGCAGGACGTTCCATAAACGGGGGCGGCGTGGCCCTTTAGGTTTCGGCAATTAAGTCGTCTCGTGGCGCCTTTGGTTCTCGCCCTACCCTGCTTTTGCGGGTGGTCCCCGTGACCGCCCCGGGCGCTTCCAAACTTTTTCCACTGGCACAATCCGCTCCTGGGCGACCTCACCAATCAATCGTTCCCTGATTAGGTCCCCGCACTGAACTCGTGGGCACTCCTCAACATCGTGTCTATTCCAAAGGAGCCCTGTGCTTGGAACTGTAGGAGGCGGCAGGACGTGTGCCCGGCGTTGGTCCTGACCCTCTGTCATTCCGTATACACACTTTTGCTTAGGCCAGCCTGCGCACCGATCCTCCCCTCACCCTTTGTGTGAGCGACTGCGCTCGAGTCGGAAGGAGACCCAGGCGGTTCTGGGAGGACTGGTGTGCCTTGGACTAGCAGACTCTCTTTCTCGGTTTTTTAGGGCGGCATTTCCCCCCACCTCGTGACTACCACGTGCCCCAGACGCAGTCCCCAACTGTCTTCGTTTTCGCTTAAGCCGGCCGTTTTCCCGACTCCTTTAAGCCGGCACTTCGTGTCCCAGCTTTCGCCTGAAAACCCAGTTACCCGTCGTTCCAAGAATGAACACTGAAGTCACTGCCGGTCTTTCTTCAGGCTACGGAATCGCCTGTTACTGGCACCGCGGACTCCCAGTTTCTTTTGCGAGATTTCGAATCTTTTTCCTGCAGGGGCCGTTTATTTCGGCATTGCGTTTTTGGACTGGGGTGCCACATAGCTTCCCCGTCGACGGATCCTTTTTGTTTGCGCACAGGAGTGTTTTTCACTTGAGTCTTTTTTTACTGCGCTGTTCTTCTTTGTCAGTTCCCCGGATATTTTCATTTTACTAGTACCTATGTGTCCTTTCGAGGATTTTGTTTTGCGCGCTGTTTCCTGTCGCACGATCAGATACAGGATTGCACGGTCCTACCTTTTTCGCCCCCTTGTTGAACCTTAACAGACCCGATGCAATCTTTTACTCCCCCATTAGAACGCTGCCTGCCCGCCCATATTGGTCCTGTGCCGCTGCTGCGGCCGGGCCCTTTGACACTTCTCGTTGTTTACAAGCGTGTGTCACGGACCCGTTCTTTCACTGCAATTCTCCTTTTTTTCTCTCCCCCCGACATTTTTTGAAAACCTTCCGTCTCCTTTCCGATATAGTTTCGGATTGTGATGTTCCTAGTGTTCTCCTTGGGTTCCAGATTGCCTTCCTGCGTGCTCGGATGAGTGTCCAGCTATTGAATGCGACGCGTTCCCAGTTTCTTATTCATTGTTTCTGATTCCTCTGTCCGCCCGGCTCTTGATAGGTCCCCTAGAGCTTTCTTTTACCTTGATTTGTTCAGCCTTACCCTTTACCAGTTTGCGGCTATTCTGCATATTTTTTACTTCGGGGGGTTCTCGCCCTCTTTGTGAGGTCCTTCCCTCTAGTGGTGCGGGTCAACAGAAGTAACTCTTCCGTCTTTTTCCTTCTTGTTTCTGGACCCGTCTTTGATTTACGAGCGGCCCCGTGTCTCGTTTGTCCCTAATTTTCCGTCTTCGACCGTGGCCGGTCTGGCCCAAACGCCAGAACGTCTCCCTGGGCTGTACCTTTCCCTTTCTTGGAACATCACGGCTAGTTTCTTTCATTTGACTTTTTATTCCCCTATTGTCATCCTTTCGAGGATCTCTTCTCCTTCCATGTCCTACCCCCCGATACGTAAGCTTTTTGGTAAAGGTCTCTTGGAACTTACGAGCCCTCTTCTTGTTTTTTCCGGTACAGGCTCCTACTGTCTGATCGGCCTTTTTTTCCTTTTCCCATGGGAAGCTCTCTTTACCAGTTTTTTTTGAAGGTTTTCCCACTGTTGCCCTCTCGCTTTATTAGGTCTTCGTGAAAGCCTCCCATGTCGTCCCGTTCCTGTTCCCCTAACAATTGTTCGAGGACCACCATACATCTGCTTAATGAATTCTTTTTCCCGCCGTCTGATTACCTTTCCCTCCCTTCCCTCTCTTCTGTCGTAGAGCGCCGGGTTCAATATCAAGTTAGTCTTTCCGGGCTCGTCGCCTCACCTCTCTGCTCTAATAGGATTTCTAATTCATCTTACCGGTCATTCCCCTCTGGCAGTCCTGACCACATCCCTTTCGGCAATAGACATCTTAGCACATAACCCTAATCCTGTTTTTTCTTCTGTGGCTTAGATCTTTCTTCCTTTTGGTTTATTTTCATGTATCCGGCCTCCCTTTATCATGTTTTCCCCCCTCCCCGTCGCTCCGCAGCTAGTGTCACTACCTTCAACGTCGCTTGATCAGATTTTTGGGAAGGGCATCGGGTTTCAGTCACGTTCTTTGTCTTTTCTCTTTTCAATCTATCTTTTCTCCTGGTGCGCTGCTTTACTTTTGCCGTGTACCTTCCGATCTGTTTCCTGCCTTTTCAGTGCCTCTTTCCCCTTATCGGCCAGGATCTCCGGATTCGTTGGCTGACGAGCCGTTTTTGTTCCCATAGTCCGGAGCATTCCCAGCGGCAAGAATGACGGCAGTAGGCCTTTGCGCGACGTTTCGTCCCCCAGGTCCTGGGCGCATCGCGTTGGATATAACAATTCATGATGGCCAGGTACTTCCCCCCCTTCTCTCTTGCTCTCTCTATTCCCTACACCTGACACCTTTAGCTTTCGCTCCTCATTCCCCCTCCCTCCTTCCCACTTCCCCTCGTACCCCCCTCTCGTCCTCTCCCCCCCCTCACCCGCCCTCTCCAATCACCTTACGCTTTCGCTTACTTCTATCCCATTTCCCTCCTCCTCCTTCCCTCATCACACCACTTTTCCCATACCCCCTCCTTTCCCCCCCTCCTCTCCCTTCTCCCCCATTTCTCTCCCCCTTCGTCATTCAACCCCCCTTCCCCCACCCCCCCCCCGCCATTCGCCTCTACACCACCTCGTTCTTGTGCCTCCCTCTCCCTCCCTCCCTTATTTCCTTACCCCCTCATTACCTCCTCCCCCCTACCCTCCCTTCCCCACCCTCCATCCTCTCCCCCCCCCCCTCCACCTTACTCTTTTTCCAGGGTCGCCTCCACCAGTCCAGGGCACGTTGACAGGACACCGCTGAACGGTGTGTTAGCTTTCCCCTCGATAGCAGGTCTAGAATTTTTACCAGGGATCGAAGGCAGTGTTACCCAGTGTCCCCCGTCCTTTTTCGCTGATGCCTGGTCATAGACAGTTAACCCCTTTCCTGGTGTGGCTTCTCTACTTCTTTCCCTTCCTGCCTGAGGATTCCCGAGCTTGTGGCCATCGGACGAGAATACAATTTTCCTGATCCTCCCCCCCCTTACGCTCAGCCACAGATTTTCCCCCGGTCCTCCAGAACGAGACCGCAGCAGTAAACACATTTTTTATTTCCCCGAAGATCCTGACGGGCCAACTTCCGGCTGATTTCCACTTTCGATTTCCCTCCGCCTTTATAAGGCTGCGAGGCGAGCTGCCCGTTTTCACTCCCTCCGTTCCCTCTGTGAAATAGATATCCGAATTTCCCCCGCTTGGATATTCCATTTTTTTCTTCTTTCCCCCCAAGTTGCACGGGGTTTTTTAATTGTGCCCTTTATTTCGGCACATATGTGGTATTCCAATCCTTGTCCTTCCTTTTGTTGAAGGACGATTGGAGGTGGTTTCTGTTTTATCCGGGCCCCGGTAATTCCCCTAACGTCCTTCTGGTTTTAGATGGCTCCCAGGTACTAGTTCCCGATTTATTTTCCTTCCCATACGGGCCGACGCAGCCCATTTGTTCTTTAATTTCTTGACGCCGTTTCCTGCTATTGGGTCTCTAACCCCCTACGATGTCTCGGACGTATCGTTATGATGTCACGGCCGGTTTTTCCCAAAATTTTCTTTACCAGCCAGGGACCCTCTACCGATCCTTTTTCAGCGAGAGGTTCGATGGTCAGATTTCTTGTCCCAGCCGCTTCTGGACGGCCTGGAGTTTCTTCACTCGCCCACTTCGGCTCTCGTGATGACAATATAGGTACCCCCTACATCGAATCCTATTGCTCTGCCGGGACGGTCCTTTCTGGTGGAATTGGTGCCGACGGGCATTGGGATGGATTTCCCTTTTTAGCGGTCTTTCTTTCGATATACGTTCTCGTCTCGGCTGTTTCAAAGGTGAGCGTTGGGCAAATCAAGGCCTCGTGATGCCCTTTTCGTTTCCAGGCCCTTTCCAAAAGTGAGCTCTCCACTTTTTTCGGATATGCTCCTATCTCCCTGGTTTAGCCGTCACGGGTCCCGCCGGTCCCGACCAGATCTATGTAGCCCTTATTCTCTTAGCCACGACTTCCCCCCTTTTAGGCTTCTCGGATTGCACCTGCCCGGTATTTTTTACCTTGAGTCGCGCGCGTTCTGCCGGTCAGGTACCCTTTTTCCCCTTCGCCTCGAGGCGACTTGTTACTCGAGATTGTCTACGGCCCTCCTTTCCTTCGTCATGGTGTTTACGCGCGCGGAGCAGAAGGAATATTGGATCCGTTTCCCTTGGTGCCATGTTTGCTCGCGGTGGGTAATAGGCGCTTTCCTCTAGACCCTGATATCCGAGCTT
>Ga0179593_1624290_pt1 | contig 15056 bp, 15 predicted proteins | sample CZODoug2_1_08_16_FD_185931 | JGI IMG/M metagenome (GOLD analysis project Ga0179593, IMG submission 185931) | Vadose zone soil fungal communities from Angelo Coast Range Reserve, California, USA - CZODoug2_1_08_16fungal (PacBio error correction) | ecosystem: Environmental > Terrestrial > Soil >... | reverse complement strand
TCGGTCTTCTAGACTGGGTTTAGACCTTCCCTCCTCATTTTCCGGATGTCTGGCCTTTTTGCCACTCTTATGGTCAGTGCCAAACATCCCTCCCCAAAAAAGTTTATGGTGACAAACTACAGGCCGCTTACTAAGGCTTTTGCCTCCGCCCACGTCGGGTATGCTTTTTTTACTGGTGGCATCTTTTTCTTTGAAGAATTTTTCAAATTGGTCCCCAACCAGCTTCTCACTTCCCCCATACTTCAGACTTGAAGCTCGCTTTGGGGATTTTGCCCTCCAATTACACAAGGATCTTTGGTGTTTCTTCGGTTTCCCTCAGAAATGGAACGTCTGATCTGCTCTTTCTGCTTGGTCCTGGGAGCAGCGGGACATACCCTCCGAGTGCCGCACAAGTCAGGAATTTTCTTTTTAAAACCCCTCACACAATCTTCGAATTGCGGCCTAAGTATAGCGATGGATTCCCCACCACCGGGACCAGTCGCCCAGGATAAGCACATCTGCAAGACAATCCCCTCTAGGTTAACGATGAGTTTTCTCTTCATGTCGTGTAGAAATGGGCCCGGGCAAGGCCTCCCGTCTAACCCCCCCCAAAAGACTCCCTTCATTCTTTTTATGCTTATTAGTTAGACGACCAAGTCCTTCACGGAAAGCGTTAGGACACTCGATCTGGGGTTCCCCCTTTTTATTCCCTAAAACCAGTACCCTTAATTCTCCAACCCTTTGGAGGGGGGTCTACGGAGAGATTTCCAAGGCCATGGTTTTTCGGTTTTTTTTTTTTTCCCCGAATCTAACCTGTAAGTTTGTTGTACAAGGTTCTGGCGGATGGAATTTTTTTCAGCTTTCTCTAGTTGATATAGACCCCCCTCCCCCCTCTTAGGATCTAGGGGTATCTGTGCTCTCCGCGAGCGGTCGACCTGCAAAACGGTCCTTTACTTAGAACCCTTTTCCCCGTAGCCCCCCCTCCCTCGCTTTCCAAGTTGACGCATAGACATTCCACACCGGACTTGCTCCCTCTTCCTCCCCTCCGCTCTTTCTTTTTCCCTACTCTGGTTCTTTCACCTTTGCCCTTGTCGGAAAATGTCTTGGCCCCCTTCCGAAACTTTTATTGGACCCCCTGCACCTCGTCCTTCCCTACTTTTATGTTTGGTCCCACCGGCAAATGGCAGGATTTCCCCGTCGCAACGTTAGAGGCTTTTCTAGCGGTTTTGTTTCCCCCCGTTACTTCTAGGTTTTTTTGTCTTTCCCTTATGACCTATTTGGGAAATCGCGCCGAAAGGTGCGTGTTGGTGATCGACAGACGCTTTTCTTTCTTTTTTGCAAAGAATTTCTCTCCCTTTTTCTGCGGAGCCCTTTTAAGCCTTTCACCTCTCTCGATCCTGACCATTTGCATAATTGTAAGACTCTGTGAGAAGAGCCAAGGAAAACCCTGTCCGTTGGCAATCCTTCCCCCCCCCGCTCCTCCTCCGCTTTCACGCTCCTCTTTCATTTATGGAAGCGGAGTATGTCTGCGGTCTCTTTGTGTAACTCTTTCCCCAAAACCCGGTAATTCGTCCAGTCTCCGCGGATTTTTCCCGTCCCTCGTTCCGTTAAATGTTCATTCGTAGCGTGTAACCATTTCCACACTTGCCACAGCCCTTTCGCCAGTCTTCCCTCCCCTCTCTCCTTTTCCTTTCTGACTAAGCCAGCTTCCCCCCTTTGCTTGCCTGGGACCGCAAGGATTGCGTCATCCCCTTTTTTCTCGTATAGAAGCCTTTTCCCGTTTTTTTTTTTCTAAGCCCCCCCCTTCACTCCCGCCCGTAGCCCGCTACAAGCTCCACTCCTCGCAAAAGCCTCTTGTTCCTCCCCTAGTCAACCCTTTTCCTTCCAATTCTCTTTCCTTTTTCCCGGCCCCTGACCTATTAACGTCCTCCCCAGCCTAACCGAAATCCCCTTAGCGTGGACACCCTCCATTATGATCTCCTCTATGTTTCTTTCCCTCATCATTCTCCCAGCCCGACGGAACCAACGGCGTCCGCCGACCCCTTCCTTCTACCCCGACTCTTTTTCTTTTTCCACGACGTCTCGTTTTTTTTACGTTGTAAGAGAAGGACTTTTCGGCAAGATAAGAGTGTTGCGCGCGGACCCGTTTCTATACTCCTTCTCTCCTCTCTTTGTTATCGGCTTCGATCGCGCGGAGCTTGAATGACCCCTTCGTAAACGTTAAAACCCCGGCCGAATCTTCCTTTTCAGGGACATGGCTTTTTTCCTGACCCCTTCGCCCTGGCCCAACCGGTAGGTTACTTTTTTCTCGACTTTCATCTTCACCACAAATTTCTGAGGCAGCCCTCGGCCCGCAGTTGTTTTTTGGATTTTCGTGTTCTGGTCGGCGGAAGGGAACTTCCTTGAGGTTGAACCCTGATCCACCGCTTGTAAGCGTTCTGGTTTTTTTTTTATCCTCTTTGGATTTGTTCAGTGAGAGTTGTTTTGCTTGTAGAGGGATTTTTCCACGTTCCCTATCTTTCTTTGCGAAGTATTTCGGTTCCTCCCCCTCTCTACTCTTTTCGTAGATACGTTGCCCGCGCGACTTCATTGTTCTTTCCTCCCCGGGAATTCTCGGTGGATTCTCAACAGTTCCTCCCCCTCAGCCTCCCTTTCATTTCCCAGTCGGGGCAGGGCCATGAGGCATCCCTGGTGGGTAGTCTCTTCTGCGAAGTTACCCTTTCTTTAATCCAAACGTGAAAAGGAAAGACCTCCTGCAATTCTTTTTTTTTCCTTCCCTGGAGGCAACGTGCATGGTTCCTGGATTCGAAGTACTTCCGTCCCCTCCCCCCCCTCCTTCACAATCCTGACTCCTTTCTTTATAATTACTTCTCGGGAGCGTGATCCCTTTTTGCCCGAGGTTTCTGAATTGTTGTCCTTGACGTCTTCTTCTTCACAATAGTTTTCTTGACCCCCTCAGTTTTTGATCGAGCTAGTCAGGCTTGGAAATAGTTGCTTACACCTTCCCCCCCCCTCAGAAAGCCTTCCCTGTTTGTCTTTCTTTCTCCCACCAAAGCACCGGTGAGATACTTCGTTACACCCCTGATTTCCCTCTATCGCTGACCCAGACCCGAGCGCGTCCTGGAGATACTGTTGTCCAAGTCCCTTCCCCCCCCCCAAACTTCTCCCACTTTTCTTTCATCCCTCAATTTTTTCCTGGGAGCCCCCCCCCCCATGGTCCCAGTTCAGGTTATTCCTTTCAAACCTCACCTCCCCCGGTACTTTCTGAACATCCGAACAGTTTGTGAAGTACTGCCGAACAGGGGCTACCATAGAAATCCCCTTTCCCCTCTCTTGACCTCAAGCAACTGAGTTCGATAGAAATACGGTGGTGTCGCTCGGTGAAGTGGAACCATCGATTTAGTTTCTTTTTGGTCAAGTGCTTTTCAAGGAACTTATTTTCCCTTGTGTTCGCCCCAGACGCTGACCTCAGACAAAACGACGGAATACAGTCTTACCTTCTCCTGGACCTGGCCCAGAGTGACCTCCTTCCCCCCCATCCGGCTCAGCATCCGCCCTTCCAACCCCACTTTTTTCGGACCTCCCCCCCTCTCTCGGGCGCCCTGGACGGCACTCCGAGAAAGTCTTCTCCACTTTTCTCTGCCCTTCTTTTACTTTCTGTTGGAAACCCATCACATCGTCCCTGAGTGGGTCATATTTTTTTTTTTCCTGATTCTGTGTTGGTTTTCCTCCTATCTCATTTCACAGGTCACGGCCGAACTCCTGTTCATTCGTGGTTGCGCACTGCGTTGTTAAGGCTTTTTTCTCCCTCCATTTCGACCTTTCTTACACTTTTCCCTCAGTTACCCTTTTTTCTTTCTTTTGGAATGGCGTGTAATTGTTTTCGCCGGCGCTGATTCAGGGCTTACCTTTCTTCTGAGAGAAACCTCTGACTTCCCCTTTTTTTCTTTGTTCGCGTTTCAGCCTTAAAGACCAGGAATTTCAGGGCACAAGTATTTCCCTCTTCCTTTAGAACTTCATGATTTTTTTTTTTCTTCCTATAGGCCCCGGGGACTTACCCTTCGGACTGGTAGCTACAACTGAAGTAAACGAAAACCCCCAGTGTATCTTGCGTCTCCCTCCCCCCCCCCCCTTTAGTACTTCTGGGGAGGCCGATGGGGCCTTCTGGCCCTCAAGGTTGTTGAGGAAGCGAGCTTCCTTCAAAAGTTCCCCCCTCTAAAGTCTCCGACCCTTCAGTCCTTCCTTCTTGCAATCGGCTTCCAGGGACTGAGAGACGTATGTATTGCGCACACCATGGCCCACTTTTTGTTCTTGATCTTTTCCTCAAAATGTTTTCTGCGGAGACGCTTCTTGCCCTCCCTTTCTTTTCCTGCTCCCGTCGTCGAGGGAGAATCCCCTCTCAATGAGGGAATTCTTCATGCCTTCTCCCCTCTCCTCCGTTGTTTTTTTTTTCTTATAGTTTTTCCCTATTCTGCATTTCGAGCCCGAGCGACGCAGGGCTTCTTCCTTGTAAGGATTTCTCATCTAAGGCCCTTTTCCCTGCCTTGGTCCCAATACCCCCCCCTTTTTTTCCCTCCATACCCAAATGGCTCCAGTCAGGGAGTTTGGGAACTCCTCTGATTCGTTTGACTTTTGTCTGGAGGGTGTCCCCTCTTGTTTTCCCCAAATCCCCCTGGAGGGAAGACCTGCACACTCAACTTTACCAGAAGGCGATCTCCCCCTCACCTTGGGTTATTTTTCCACAACAGTTTTTTAGTTTTCTTTTCCCGCCCTTTCCTTCCAGTCGTCCGCGGCCTAGGATACTCCCCGCCTCTGATTGCTGAGCCTTCCCCCCTCCCTCCTTCCCGTCGGGCTTTTTCAACCCTCTCCCTTTTCCATCCCCGAGTGTAGATCTCGTTCAGGCCTGTCAGCCCGTCGCGCTTTTTCCCCCCACAAATGGTTCAGTTTCCTCTTTCATACCCCTCTTATCTTCGGTTGTAAACGATTTTCAGATAATCCCTTCTCACCTTTTAGGCCCGCCTCAGTCCCAACTCTGCGTTCATTAGGCATTTTCCCCTTGGATGAGACATATGAAGGACCCTCTTTGAACCGTGCTATTCTATTCCCTTCTCCTTTCCCCATACCGATGTAAAATCCTTCCAAACTAGAACCTGGAAGCGAAATAGGTTCCCCCCCACCCAAAAACTTTGAGGGTTCTTTTCCTCCCACTTGCAAAGGAGGCGAGCATTCTTTCTGATGGTCATTACTTTGTAATTGAGGTCTTTTTTCTTTGGAAGATGCGCCTATGGGCACTCTGACCAGCTCCCTTTCGGAGAACGCCAAGTGTATCCCGCTGCGGATTGTTTTTGTGAGGCTAGCTTTCCTTTCACTTTAACCCCTCGCCCTCCACTCCCACTTCAACTCCAGCGAAATCAGAGGGCACCTCAACGCGCGCCACCCCCGGAACTTCTCCGATTTAAGATCTCTTTTCCCTTTCCTTCTCCCATTTCCTAGGGATCCTTTTCTGTGCTATTGTAGAACTTCGTTAGGCCTTCCCTGAAACTGTTCTTTTCACTTACCCTGTGTTTCTCCGTCCCTTCAGGAATTCAACAAATGGGACAAATGGTTGTTCCCTGACAAATGGGGCCTCCGAGCCCGCTAACCCCCCTTCCTCCTCCTCAGCTAAGATTTTCTTATCTGGCCCCCCCCAGTCCTTCTACCCTCGCTATGAGGTGCCAACGCTCTCCTCTTTGTAAAAGGAGAATCGTTGTGGACCCTCTCCTTACCTTTTGTTGCGTCCCCCTCCCTCTCTTTTTCTCCGGAGAAGGGAACTGTTTAATCCAGTTTTGATATTTCCTTGAAAGGCTCTTCTTCCAGGATGGTCATTTAATCCTTTTTTTTCGACGAGTGTTGCCATCGTTTCCCCAGCTTTTCCAATCTCCGCCTCTTTCATTTTCTTCAGCTTCTACAGAATGTTTGAGTTTTTTCCCGGATGTTTGTACTGACACAACGTGGATCAGGCACTGTTGCCAGAACGTAGTATCAAGCGAAAAGGTTCCCGCTTCCTTTCTTAGTTTTCCCTTGTTCCTTTCCGAAGTAGTCCCTTCTCCCCCCATTGACCCAATTCCTCCTGGGAACTTCGTCTCTCTTTTTCATGTTCCCTCGGTTAGTCCAGCAGAAACCGTCAACTTCTCTCCTTTCTTCATTAAAGTTTTTTACAGCTTTATCCCTGTGACCCCGCTCGACGAAATAGTATCCTCTCCCTGGCGTGGACATTATAGACCTCCCTCCTTCTTATTAGACTCAGTTCCTCCATACCCAATAACGAAGATCACAGCAATAGCTTGATCTACCGACCCCAACCCACAAATGCCTGTATTATTCCCCTCGTGAAGATAAACGGTCAACCTAGAACCTCCCCTTCCTGACAAAACTCAACCCCCCAAGCTTCCCCTCTTCTCTTCATGTGGGCTAGATGGTATTCAGCCCCCTCAGGATGTGGTGTATACAAGGAAGCTCTAGTGAACCCCATGGTACGATCCCTTCTATCCCGCCAAAAGACTCTTCCTCCCCTTAAAGAAGATGCTTTTTCGGAAGTTTTTTTCGTGCTTGGTACTTCCTCTTGGGAAGATCGGCCGCTGAGACTATATATTATTTACTCCCCTCGTTGATGTTCTCCTCTTATATAGGAATGTAATTGTACATGCCAGGCGGATCGGACCGAATTTTCCTTAAAAAAACCCCCCCTCTGGATTTAAGTTTTTCCCCTCTTTTTTCGCGATGATATGGGTTCTCCCGCAAGTCGGACGGTATGCATTTTTCTCACCCCCTTGACCCCCCTCCTTTTTCTCCCTGCCTATTCAATTGCCCAGCTTGACTTGGTTGTCGTGGTGAGTTCTCGACTTTTTCATATCGGTTCCCTTTTTTCTTTCCTGTCGGGCGGAAGCTTCCTAGGGATGTTTGCTCTTTTTTTCCGGCCTTTCTGTGACGGTTGGTAGAGGAGTTTTTTCTAGGAGGTCCCCAGTTTTCGGACCCTCTTTTCCACCTTTCCCTCAGGTCATGGAGACGAGGGTTTTGGGCATTCCCGGATTTTCCCACTTTTTGGTACAGGCCGACGAACCCTTTCCCTATGATCTCGAAGGTGGCTGGAGTGGTGATTTCCCTTTAATGGCTCAGCAGTTCTTTCTTTTTCCTTTTTTCCTGTTCATTTCCTGGTCTCGGAGTACGGTGGGGAGTACACTATAGGAGCCCCCTTGAAAAAAAGTTCCCCATTTTCAGTCCACTTTTTTATTTCCCTGTTCTTCAAAGGGTTTTTTCTCCTGTTGGCATTCCCCCCCCCTCGCTCCCGACTCGTTTTCAACAAATCCTCCAGATAGCTCATTCAGTTCCTTTTTTCTTTATGGAAGGTTCGGTCTTTTCTTTTACGGACACAGGCTCGAGAGTGAGTTGGTCCGACCCGTCTTTCTAACTCCCCTTACCCTTCCTAATTTCTTTCTTTTTTCCCTCACGGTCAACGGGAGTACCACCCTTTCCCTTATAAGTCTCACAGGAAACTTCTTTTTCGGCCCCACTTGACCCCCTTATTTCTTCTGTTTCCCACCACGAGGTCGTATGAGCCTTTTCACGAGCGTATAGATTTTACCTGACCTCAAATTTCTCTTTACCCCTCCCACAACGACATGAGTATCCTTCTCTCAGTGACGGAGTCTCTTCCCCTTTCCCCCTTGTAAGTTCACCCAGTTGCTCTCTTTTTCCTTCCCTGAGACCCTCTTCCCCCCCTTCCTGGGTAAGTGCAAAATAAATACACTCACATTTCGTGGAAGTTCTTCCCAGGGATCCCCCTCCATGATACTTATGAGACTCCCTCCTTCCCTGATCTTCTAGAGCACGGATGGTAGAAGCCAGGAAGGTTCTCTGTGGTCCCCTCGAGTTCTTGGTTTTTCACGTTAATGGTTTCTGTCCAAATGAAAGCGGCTTTCCCTTTGTAGATTTTTCCGTTTTCCCTCCTTCCTCTTCCCCGGAGGATAGGGTTCTTCAGGCACCGGATTCCTTTCTCTCCCGCCTGCTCCATTCCCCTCTCCCGAAATCTTGGACCCACAAAACTCCCTCCCCTAGTCGCCCACCCGTCCCCCCTCCCTGGTCGGAGAACTTGCCTTCCCTCAGGATTTCCCTTAACTCCCTCCTTGGTATTCTGTCGCTGACATTTCTTTTCCGAGTTGGAACAGCTTAACTCTTTCTTCCCAGTTAAAGTCTTTTCCTTTTCTTTTCCGGTCGTATCTGTCCTCTCTCATAACACCCCGCATGAAGGTTTTTTTGAGTTCCCCCCCTTCCCCCGGGATCCGTCCCCCTTACCATTCACGCACGCATCGTTTAAAAAGCCGTTTTTTTGGTCTTTCGTATGTGCTTGTCTTTCTTCCCATTTTTCCCCCCTTCGGCATCCCTATAGCCTTGTGTTGCATCCTTTCTGTTTTCCAACACATGCCTTGAAGGGGAAATCTTTCCCGTCTTCCCTTTTCTGCAGAAAGACTCTTCGGAGATTCGAGTTGTCCTTCTCAATCCTCTCTTTCATCTTTGTAATTGCGGCTCACCCCCAGCAGACCTTCCCTTTCCTTTTTCGAGTTGGGCTTTTTTCTTCAATAACTCTTCCTTAGATTTTTTTCAGATACTTTTTTCTTCCCCTCCACTTTTGCGAACCGTACCTAAGATACTACGACCTTATCTCGGCACAACAGATTTCTTTCCTGATCTTTCCCTTCTCCCTCGACCCTTGTTTCTTTCCCTCCAGTCGCAAAGTGACGAGTCCTCATCCTTCCCTGCAGGAGCTTGTTAACAGAAGGTGGAGGCTGGCGGTCTCTTTCTCTTTTTAAGTCTTCTCTCTCTCTTGATAATCCTCCGTGTTGTGTGATCCTCTCTTCCCCCTTTTTTTTTTTTCTCGAATTTTCTTATAGAAGATTTTCTCCCTCAGCCCGCCGCCTCGGACCTCTTTTTTCCTTTTTTTCCGCCTTCCTTAAAGTTTCCATCCAATCATACCGAACCCCCCTGTAGAATTTTTTCAAAGGGACCTCCCTTTCGACTAAGCCGACGGTCCTAAGGATTGCGTTTTGTTCCTTACTTGCTTAAGCAACGGATCTGCCCCTATGAATCACAAAAGCCCCCCATCTTGAGGAAGAGCGGCAGCATTCCTCTTGGATTGATTGCGCCCCCATTTTCCCGTTCGTTTTGTAAGCTTCCAAGTAGCCCTTCTTTCCAGGCGACATTTCCCCTTCCTCCCTCTCCGTTTTTTATTGTAGTTTCCTTTCAGACTTCTGTCTCTGTCCCTCCCCTGGGTATTTATGTGAGAAACGCGACCCTCCTGTGACTGCAACCCCCCTTTCGCTCTAGATCCCTCCCTCAGTCTCTGTGCCCTCCCCTTTTATTCCCTTTCCCCCCAAAGCTTTCAGACACTTCCCAAAGAAGAAAAGAAAGCCCCAGAGAGTCTTGCTGGAAAGATGAGTGCCTTTGTAATGGCTATTCAGTTCAAGTTTCTCGTTTCCTCACAAGACCCTAGCCACCCACCTTTCTCTGATTGAAATTGGATGGAACCCTCTTGCATCGTCCCGTCCCTTTTGCTTTAATTCCGGGGTAGGTTCGAAACATTCCTATCCCACAAACTCCGAAACCTCGAAACGTCACCGATTTTCTCTTGACTTCGTTTTCATTTGGCCTGCGGTTTGATTGTCCTAAGTTATTTGGTAAGTTTTTTTGGCGGATGTCTCCGACCTTTTCTCATTTTTTCCTTTATTCCCGGCTGTATCTTGAGGAAGTGTCCTTTCGTTCCGAGACCAAGATTCAGCAGCTTTTCTCCAAATTTCTTCTCTTTCCTCAAGCCTGAACTCGTCTTCCCCTTCTTCCACCCCCGGTTCTTCTACACATCTTTCCTACGCTCGAATTCCTTGCTCTCGGATTTTTAGGCTATTTTTCCGGAATGCACTTTTCTTTTTTTTTTTCAGTTCGGAGTATTTCCCCCATGAAGTGTTGGTCTCGTTCTGGTCCCTGCCTCAATAACTTGGGGGACACCCGCCCTTTTCAGCCCTCTTACGAGATTTCTTTTTTTTTCTTTTCTTGTCCCCCACTTTCGCGTTTCATTTCCCGATATACGACCGTGGACGTCCTCTAGAAAGAGTTGGGGGCATTTTTTCTTTCCCCCCGTTTTCGGGCCTCCGCCCCTCCGCGCAAAGCCTTTGCTTTTCGTTCTTTTGCGGAGACTTTCCCTTTGTAATTGATGAACCCGGCTCGATTCTGCCGACCTCTCCATATTGGTTCAAGAGCGAACTCCCTTTCTTGCCTTTCATTTCCAATCTTCGATCCCTCCTGCTTCCTGATGCTATTATCGGTCAGAGTTGTGAAGCGTTTTGTTTCTGGGGAGTCTTTCTTCGACCTTCAGGAAATGGTCTTGAAACTTTTCCCCCCTTCCCGATCCCCCCCTTTCCCTTTTTTCTTATCCTTCCCCGGTTCCAAAATGGACGAACCACCAGTTCCCTCCCCATCTTGCCATGTCCCAATTCGGGGGATGTTTTCTGCAAGCCCCTGGACCCCCCTTTTCTGGACCTGGGCCGTTTATTTCCTTTACGGAGCGTCAGAAATGACGACCTGTATCCGATCCAGGCTTTCCTAACCTCCCTCCTTTCCGTCTCCCATCCTACAAGCTCCCTCCCCTCTCTCGCTTTGCTCCTCTCCTATGCCAACGAAAGGCGACCTGAATGAAATGCTTTTGCCCGTGAAGATCAAACACGTCCTTTTTTCCGCTCCTCTCCATACCCCCCATCTGTCCCTTCTTCAGTTCCTCTGGTGATCGATTCGTTCAATACGAAGGTTTGATACAAAAGTTTTGGACCTCCTTTCCTTTCTGATCCTCAAGAGTTAACCGGAAGAGTTTTCCTGCCGAATCTTCTGACGTGTTGACCTTGAGCCTGCGTCTGCAAGTAGGAGCATTCGCATAAAGGCCTTCTCTCGATATTTTTTTGTTGTGGTTTGATCTAGGATTCGCTAGTACCCCGAGACTGAAATCTTTTTCATTCTTTGCACACGTTACCCACTTTTGAAGTCCCCCTTCTGATTTCCTGCTTAGCCGAGCTGGTTCCGGGGGACGGGACGGATATGGTCGTCCGAAGCGCTTTGTGCCCCCTTTTTTGGTGTCTTCATCCCCAAACCCCCACCTCAAACATTTTTATTGCGGAAGACAAATATCGGCTGTTGCACCTTTCCTTTTTTCCGTTTTATGCTTCGCGAAGGGAACATGCTCTCTGAACCCATCTGATTTCAACTATGCTCTTCCTACCTTCAGTTTCCTGTTCATCGTCTATGGAGTTTTCCACGATCCCTGATTCCCTCTTGTTCCATTCTCGTTGCTTTTCTGGGAGTCGAACGTCTTTACGAAAGTTTTTTGGCCTTTCCGGAGGGATCTTTGGGACGTCTCCCGTCAATTTTCTTTAAGAAGTCCCACGACCCGGTATTCTTTCGCGAGTTTGAAGCCCTAGCCGCAACATTTTTCCTTCCCCTCCCCTCCGGGGCCCGATTGCCCGTTGCCTTCGGGTTTGGGGCGCCCCCTGGTGTCGAGAATTGGTTGTTTTTTCAAACTATCCCCGGGCATTAACGGGGGACCCGGGTTTCTCCCTTTCCCCAAGGTTTCGCTGATTCCCCCACTCCGTTCCATTTCCTTTTAGAACAGTTGGTTCCATTTGACACACCGTCTTTCCAGAATCCGATTCTTCCCCCTCCTCTGTTCATCCTTCTTGCTTACTTTTTTTCCTTCCGAGGTTTTGTGGAAGCGGAAACTGATTTTTTCTAGTCTTTACACTTCTTTTACGGGATCATGCTCTTCCCTAGGGGGGAAATTCTCCAACGGGCTTACCCTTTTGAACTCGGGAGTACGTAATTGCTCTTTTTCCTAGCAAAACTCCTTTAGACTACTCCTTCAACACAACTTTTTTCTTAGCTTCTTTCATGAACCTCGGGTCACTTTTTCACATTTCCTATTAAGACCGACTAGAGCTTTCAGTTGAGGATCTATCCCCTTTTGGTTTCCAACCACTTACCTTGGTTCCCTCGAAAAGACTTCAGGGGTATCAATACGATTAGTGCAATTTTTGTCCCAGGAACCTTTCTTCTCCATAACCTCTTGAACTTTCTTTTCCTATTCCGAGAGTCGATAGCTGATTTTCGCAGTACGGGTTTCGTCTTGAAGTGGGCTTTGTCGCGGTCTTTTTTGGATGGTCGAGCTTTCCTTGGACCATGCGGCTTAGAGATCTTCCTACAAGACCTCCTCCTCTTCTTTTTCGGGTTCTCCTAAAGTTCTTTGTGCTCGACCCATCGGCAAGGAAATCAGACCTAACTTACAATTTTTCGATGATCTTCCCAACTTTAAGCTTTGATTCTTCAATGGACTCCACAAAGCGTTTTCCTTTCCCAGAAATCTCCCTCTGTATTTTTCTTTTCCTCCCAGTTTGAAATGTAGAGGGGCTGGTCATCCAAGGTCCAATGGCAAGGCTCATTGGCCCTGCACCCTGATGCGTCTTTATGGCCTATAGACTCCTTTCAAGGACTTCCCTTTTCCTTGGATGCCTCAATGGCGGTCCGGTTGCTACCCCATCTTCGACCCAACGACCTCATAAAACCCCGTTACCCTTTTCGGATCTTTTATGTTTTGATCTGGCGTTTTGTGGTGACTAATCTCTGGCTTCACTGCATGATCGATGCCCCACGGTTTGCCCCTTTATTTCTTTCACCCGTTCCCGCTCAAAGACCCCTGTACCTCGGGAGTATGTCGTCTTAAGCATCTTCGCTCGGGCCGCGGATAGAAGTCCTTGCAATTTTACGTCTCAATTCCCACTTTTTTTCTCCTTATCATGAGGCGACTCATTCCCAAAGCGACTTTCGTTCTTGTTCGCTGGGGCTTTCTTTTTGGCCCTGTTCGGTTCTTTTTTCCACTGCCCCTCGTTCACCCGCCGACGCAAAGTGAGCTGCCCCCCTCTATACCTGATTGATCTCTGCTGCCCCCCGGCTCACCATTTCCTCGCTTATGGCCTTTCCCTTTTCAGAAAACTTTTTTGTTTTGTTAGTGGCAATTTACCCCCCAATTCCGTCTCTCAGACCCCCCAAGGCGATTCCTTCTTCTCTCGGAGATCATGTAGTTTTTTTTCTCCATCAACTTCGTAAATACCTCCGCATATCTTTGGTTGGTTTTTTTTCTAGATTGAATCTTCCATGCATTTTCTTTGACGAGACTCTTTGCTGGCTCTTCTTACGCCCTTCCCTGAAGGTGTAGTGCCCTCCAGTCAAAAACCAATCGCTTCCCGTGCTCCCCCGCCCCTGCTGCCCCCCGGACTGCTCTTTGGGAGCCGTCAATTCAGATTGTAATTTTCTTCCCTTCCTGCTTGGGTTTCCTCGTACTTGTCCCCTCTCAACAACGACCCGGGCTTTGGTCCTGTTCAACGAGGCCAAATCTTTTCCCCCCCGAATTTGACTTTTTCCTCCAAAAGGAGGTTTTACTTTCCTTTTTCCACGGCTCTCTTCTAGATAAGAGAAGCAATATCTCCAGAGCAAGCATTACCCCAGTTTCCCTTTGGGATTTCGAGCCCAGACCCTCACTATCAGATAAGGACTGGTAGCCCTTCCTAGAGATTCCGTTCAAAAAACCTTTTCATTATCCAGCATACTGACAAGCCCCTCTTCCTTTTTTTAGTAAGATTCTTTTGAAGATGAAGGCTAGCTCTCGTAGTGTCCTCCCCTGACAAGTGACCCCCCCCCCTATTATACCGGGTTCGATTATTCGGAGGAGCCCAGGCCCCTTTGACCCTTTTCCCCGTTTTTTCTTCCTTGTTTCAACACAGTCATTTATTACCTCGGCTTGTTAACGCTTCCCTTGCATCTGAGCTCCCCCGTGGGAGGTTGCAGGGACGGCGTTTACTTTTTTACCTTCCCTGGCGGTCTTGCTGTCTTGTACGCATCCCTTTGAACATTGGTAATTTTTCAGGTTCGGAGGATGGAAGTTCTGATGCGAAGAGGTCTTTTATCATTGCTTGTTCCGAACTGTATCTTTCTCTTTCCCTTTCTTCCCCCCCTCTGCTCCTACCCCACAAGGTAAAGACAGATTTCTTTCCGCTCGACCCAGCTCTTCAAATTCACTTTTTGCCCCCACGCATCTCCTGGCAAACCCAGGAAGGCTACCATCTCTCGATCCCTTCCCTATCTCCTTTTTTCATTTTTAGGGCTATTTTGCTTTTTACTGTACGACCTTTCTTCTCACGTACCCCCTTCGTCGAGTCTCTTCCCCCCTGACCAGAAATCCTTTCCCCTCAACAAAGGACACTCAGGATGGCAGAGCCGTTTCAACGTAGATACAGAGATACGCGTTCTTTTTTTTTTTTCTTATTGACCCCATCCCCGCGCCTTCCCCTTTCTAAGTCTTTTTCTGACCCTCAGAAGACCGTTTTTTAAAGACGCGGTCTCGGTGAGCTTTGATCGAAGACGCCGCCTCCTCAGCCCTTGTCTTCTTTTTTCCTGTTCTTTTCCGGGCGCTCGCTCTCTAGACGACCTCATTGTCAAGGAAATTTTTTTTGGAGACGAGCGCACGGACATCTTGTCCGCTTTCCCTCGTCCGCAAGACTTCCTCACGTTTTGAGACTTTTCCCCTCGATTCCTTTCTGTTGGTTCTACATTAACCCAAAAGGTCCGGCAACTGTTGCCCCGTACCTCAAACCCTCTTTGCCGCTCCCCCCTTCGTTCATTTCCGATCTCCCGTCTCCCCCAACTTTACGCAAAACCAGACAGGCCTCTCCTCCCGCCTCGTTCTGTCCTGCTCGACCCTTCCCCCCTTGCCGCAACTTTCAACCTCTTACTAAGGTAAAGGCCCCCCTCGTTCCCCGCAACAAGGATGTGTCTTGACTCCGGATTCGACTCCCCTCTCCGATACCTTTTTACGTGAAAGGGTCCTCAGGAATCCGCGGTCGCCTTCCCTACGGAAGCCGCACATCCAAGTTATAACGATAACTTCCCGAAATCATGCGCGCTTGGTCTCCGCCAAGAGACACCAATTCCCCCCCCCTTACAATTTAGAAGAC
>Ga0179593_1612139_pt1 | contig 15056 bp, 20 predicted proteins | sample CZODoug2_1_08_16_FD_185931 | JGI IMG/M metagenome (GOLD analysis project Ga0179593, IMG submission 185931) | Vadose zone soil fungal communities from Angelo Coast Range Reserve, California, USA - CZODoug2_1_08_16fungal (PacBio error correction) | ecosystem: Environmental > Terrestrial > Soil >... | reverse complement strand
CGCGAACAGGAGAATAGCGTCGCTTTCTTTTTCTTTTTTGGGGCAGAATGTTTGGAATCCCTTTTTTTTTCATTACAGTCTTATTTTTGCTTTTTCTGAAGCGGCGGAGAGAAACCCTTCCTTCAGTAGTTAAATGTGAAACCTGTTCCACCTCCGTGTAAGGAGACGGCTTGTTACAACTCATCTGAAAAGGGGATACGGCCATTCCCAAAAATTTTTTTTTCCCATTCCCCCATCTCTTCAGCTCCTTTCCCCCTTGGTAAATCTAACGGCCACCCAGACTTCTTTTTCCGAGCTCGAGCTCTTTGCGCGGCCCTTTTTTGGGAACCATTTTCCAGTCTCCCCTTTTTGGCAAGGGTGCGGAGACAACTAGTTCTAGGGAAAAGGTTCGCCGAGTTTCTTCAGGGAAGAGGGCTCGGTCCCAAGGGAGAAACATTCCCTGCCGGGGCTCCCACCCCCTCCCACCGCGTTTAATCACACTTCGTGGTGACCTTTGTCACGAAGAATCTTTTTCCGTGGTGGCTCCCACCCCCCCAGGAGTGAAAAATCTGTTTTCCCTTTTCCAGTGTTGGTCTGGTCACATTTTTTTTTCCGGCGCTTTTCCCCCTTTTGACCGCCTTCTTTTCGGCCCGTGAGCCCCGACGGCCGGATCGTGCCCCTTCCCCCTCCATCCTTGCGCAAACTGCTTTTTGTTTTTCTCCTTCTTGTCCTCGGGCTCCTTTTTCCTGCTCCCCCAATCCCCCTCGCGGTTGATGTACCTCTGTCTTTTTCCCTCCGGCGGTACGGACTGGTCTCCCTTCTTTCCCTACCGAGTTCACCCTGAATCTCTTTTTTTTCTTCTTAAGGTGACGATCGAATGATCCCCCCTTTTTCTGCGAGTGTAATCACGGACTTTTCTTCCTTTCGACAGGAAGCCAGGTTTTTTCTTCTCCTTCTGCTTTTCGCTCACCACGGAAGCTTTTTTTCTTTGGTACTTCTCTTTCTTTATTATGGCGGCCGAGCGATGACCCTTTCTCCCCGAAACACCCTTCTTTGCTCGTCCCTGGATCCCCCCCGTAGTTCCTTTTCCCCCTTTTTCGAGGAGGGAGAATTTTCGTACCTCCTCAGCTCACGGTGCTTCCATTCCATCCCCTCCCGTTTTTTCCTCCTGTGTGAGCAAGGCGCTTTTCTTGGGCGCGCTTGATTTTTTCTCTCTTCTTCCTTTGGCTTTGGATACTGATCCGCCCCTTTTCTCTTCAAACTCCCCTCCCGTTTCAGAGGGGCCATTTTTCCGTGAATAGCGAAAAGACGCGTCCTTCCTTTACTTCCGCGGCGGCCCCTCCTTTCTAAAAAGCGGGGTTGCCATTTTTCATTCACTCACCCTTCGACGGCCCATACTCCCCTTTCCCCATTTCTTTTTTTGGGAGACACAACGTTGTTTTCCATCCCCTCTTCCCCAATTGAGCCGAGTGAGTGAGCTGTGTTTTCTCCCCGGGAAAACCAATCTCTCCCTTTTTCCCCCTGATTTTCGCTCGCATCTCTCCTTCGGACACTTCTGGGAGGAGGCATTTTTGCCCCTCCTTTCTGTAGTCAAACGGAACGACACTCTTTCTGTGTTATTTACCCCTCTCCCTTCTCTTCTTTCTGGCCCATGCATTTTTCTTTTTTTCGACCGCTGAAGATCTTCTGACCTTTCAGTGGGATTCGAATCGTTTTCTTTTCATTGACCGGCTTCCCCCTCCCCGCCAAAAACTTTCTCCTTTCCTTCAAGAAGACTAACCTTCATCTGTAGTGCCGACGTACCCTCCCTCAGCCGCCTCTGGTCCCTTTTTTTTTAACTATTTCCTTGGGAACCCCTGCCTCAATTTTTTTTTTTTGAGGATTTTTTTCCCTGCCCCTGTTCCAGTCGGTGATTCTGTTTTTTTTTCTTCACGACATTCAACTTTTTGTCCCCCCCTTTTAAGAGCGTCCTCCCCCACGAGCCTGTCCTTTTTCTCCGCACAGCATGACCTTTTTCCCCCTTTTTCGCGCTGAGTTTCTCGACCCTTACGCACGGTTTTCCCGCGGGAACTTCCCCCGCCCTTTTTTTTTTTTTTTTTTTTGTTTTTTCGGCCGGTGCATCTTTTTTGGTCCTCCCCCGGGCAGACAACGCTGCCTTTCTTTTTCCCCCCTTTTGCCACTTGGCTTTCCGGTGCCTTAGTAATCCGAGGACAGACTAGTTTCCTTTTTCTAAGCTCTCTCTTTTCATCATCCTCTTTCTCTTGCTTTCCCCTTGTTCATTATCTGGAGTCCGCGATGCTTTCCCCCCCCCCGTATCCAGTTTCTTTTCTTTCTTTCAGTTTTCCTTCCGTTGATCGACCCCTCCCCACGTCCGAGAGATGGGGATTCAGTTCTCCTACAGGCGGTCTTTTTTTCCGCGGAGAGACTTCGTCCTCGACGAACCTTTCTCACTGGCATGCTTCCCCCAGGGCCAACTTCTTTCTTTTCTTTGTTTCGATTGCCGTCCCCAATGGGATAGGATTCTTCTTTTTTTCAGCACGAGCGGTCTGTCAAAAGACCCTTTTTCCCAGTGAAGGTCTTTCGACCCCTTTATACGAACAAAGGGTATTTCGGTACAAACTGTCGCGGCCTTTCTTTCTTATGCCAAAAATTATGACGCTCGTCGTTCACATTTCGCCCCTTTCTCAGGTGTTTGCTTTTCCCCTGAAGGGGAAAGTGACCCTCGTTCAAAGCCCCGGCTCCACCGTCTCCTTAACCTCTCCACTCCTTTTCCTGGTAGCCTCAACCTCCCTTTTCCCTGATTTAACACATCCTTCCCCCCCCCTCGGCATTTCGGCCTCCCTTTTTCTTCCGTAATCGCCACTCTGGAACTGCTCCTCCTAATTGCCGCCATCTGCCTTTTGGTTCTTGCGAGCGTGCCCACTCTTTTTTCCTCGGAGGAATGGTTTGAAGCGGTGCTGCTCCCCCGCTCCCTCTAAGTTCATGTTTCGTGGCTTTTTTTTCCTCCAACACCCTTTGTCCCCTTTGGCCTATTTTCTTACATGAACCGTTGATGTCTTGACCCCCATCCGCTTTTTCCGGCACGCAGTTTTCTTTTCCCTTCCTTGATTTCGTTCGCCACTTCTTTACTTCCCCCCGCATTACGATCTTTTTGCCGGATGCCGCGCCAAAAACCCCGCTTTTCCTTTTTTGTTTAAATCCATGAAAGTTTATGTCTCCTCCCTAGTTAATCAGCTCTCTTTTTACCCTGTCAAGCGATTCTCCTTTCCCTTCTTAGAAGTGTAAGAAGAGGCTCCCTGGCTGCGTTCAGCACGGGATCCCTTTTCAAAAACGCAGATTGACGGGACGCTTGGCAGTACGGGAGAAAAATCTTCTCCGAAGGTCTATCGAAGCGACTATCCCGACCTCTTTACGCTCCGGCCGCCCCTCCCTCTCCTCACGATCAAAAATTCATTTTTCCCCAACTAGAAGGAGCACTCCCCTCCGCACTTATATTACCGGTTTCTTTCCTCTTTTCGCTCGATCGCCCCCCCTTGGGAGAAGAAACTTCTTATCCCTTTCCTTCCGGCGGTGCACTTTCTCTCTGCCCAGGCGCAAACTCCTGTTTTTCCTCGGAGGGCCCGCCTCTCCTTTTACCGCCTGGAAATTTGTAATTCCTGCTGTCTTTCCCCTCCCTTCATTCCCCTTTGATTGGGTTCTTCTCCCCCCCCTTTACTCAGACTATACACGCAGTTGCTCCACTTTTCTCTTTTTTTTCTTTCGTTTCGCCGTTTCACTCCTCCGGCCGTCGGCCCTTTCTTTTCCGCGCCAGGAGCCGCCCCTTCCCCATCCCCCAGAGTGGGACCGAGGGCCAGACGCTCCCCTTAAAGAAACATCTTTTTCCTTTCTTCGTTGTTGCCTATTCACTCAGAGAAAATTTTTTTTCCCCTCCTTGGGAATACCTTCTTTTTCCCAGAGCTGCGGTGGATCACTCTTTCTTCTCCCCTTTGCAATGTCCGGCTCGCTCTTTTGTCCCCTCTCCTTGCGTTTCTCCTTTTTTTTTCCCCGCAGCCAGATTGGAGCCCGTTCCTTTCAATTTTTTTTGACCGAAAAAAGGTCACATCCCCCCCCTTTTGATCGAGCTCGTCAATCCTCACTTTCTACTGGCCCGTGATCGACACCTCTCTTTTCCTTTGGAGAGGAAGCACAGGCTCCACAAGTTTTCGAATTCCAGATCAACTTGTCGGCGTTCGTTTCCCCCCCTCCGCAAGCCTCGACGCCTTTCCCCTTGGCAGTTTTTCACCCTTTCCTCCCTCTTTTTAATGTGGAGGTTTCCTCGATTAACACGGCCCCCTTTAACCAAGAAAAAATTTCCCCCATTATGCGCCCCTGCTTCCACTTTCCCCCCTGGAGGCCTTCAGTAATGTCTTTCTTTTTTTTCCCACTTGCCGCTATATATCTCTTTCCCCTTTCGACTTTAAGGAGTCAGAGCGCGAACAGGCGAAATAGAGCGCCTCTCCTTTTTTCTTTTTTTCTTTTGTAGTGGCCGGGTCGGAATCCTTTTACGATTGTTCTTATGAACCCTCGGGCCTTTTTCACCGCCCCACCCTACTCCGGATTTCGGAGCAGCAGTCCCCTTCCTTTGGCACACAATTTCGTCATCGGCGCGCGGTTCCCCCCCACTCGCGTACAAGTGGGATCCCTGTCCCTTCCCCCCCAACTTTAAACCACAGAGCCTTTTTCTTGGGCTGAACGCTTCCCTTTTATTGTTCAAGCATCCTTATTTAGATCAAAAGGTTTCGGTCCTTGCTTGAGGAAGAGCTTTCCCCTCCGGAGCTGGGCACTTTCCATTTTTTTTTTTTCCTATTGCCCTGGCGGGAAACTCCCCGTTCCGTGAAACGTTCTCCTCTTACCGAGTCTCTTTACCCTCCTCTCTTCCTCTTGAACGAAGTTGCTTCCCGTTTCCCCTTATGGCCCCAAGAAAAGACCTTTCTGTTCACCCTTTTCAGTAAAAGTCCTCTTTTCACAGTTTTAAGATGAGTTCCACCAAATCCTTTAGTTTAAATTTCTTTTGCTTTCCATAGTTTCACCTCTTTCTGGGCTCTTGTTTAGGAGATTTGTCCCAATTCGTGCCTTTTCCTGAGCGGCCTTCTCACCCGGGGCCTCCGTTTCCTCCGGCGAAACCCCCCCCCTTTTTTTTTCCCCTGCGTGGATGCGCTCTCTTTTGGTTCTCGGTCTTCACCCCCCAGTGTAATAGCGTTTCCCCGCTTTCCCCCAGGATGCAAGTTCCAGGCTTTTTCCCCTTCAGCTGCGTGACCTCCGCCCCCTTCCATCTGATTTTGCGAATGGTTTTTCCGACGCTGAAGTGATCTTTATTCTTTAACCCTTCTCCACGGTTGAGATCCTCGCTTTGGGCCGGGATAGACTTGCGTTCTTTTCCCCAATCGGAGCCCCTTCTTTTTTTTGGTACTTTTCCTTTTAGCCTTTCCGTTCGGACGAGGATACACTTCCCCCCCTTGAAGCGGCCAGGACTTCGGTTCTTTCTTGGGCACTTTGCGCCCGGATTTTCGTTTTTTCAATCTGTGCGGGTGCCTTTTCTTTGTTCCTTCCCCTTACAGTGCCGGTTGAGGCAATTAGGGCTCCTTTTTCTTTCCGTTCGAACGGAACTTTTTTTTTTCTTTTTTTCCGGTTGCGTGCGTATAGCTTTTTTCTTGTCCCGCGAGACAGAAACTTCTTCCTGCCTTCCCTTCGGCCCGCGGGAAGTTTTTTTTTTCCGTCGGGAATCGCCCCCGCGGATCCGGGGCACCCTCTCCCCCCGAAGCGGCGCCCCTCCATTTCTGGTCCAAAAGCGGGTCAGCGTTCAAGGATTTGTTCCCCCCCTCACAATTATCCTCCTCCCCTCAGTGTACGACATTGAGCCTTTGTGTTCGCGGAAGGGCCCCAACTCCCCTGAAATATTTGCTGGTCCCCCCCTCTTTTCTTTGCTAAGAATCTCCCCCTACCAATTCCCGCCGGGGCCCCCTCCTTTCCTCACACTGCGATGGCGGGCTTTTTGGAGGCACGTGGTCAGTGCTTCTTTTTCTTTCGTTTCCAATCGGACTCCCCCTTCTAGCCAGAATGCGAGGTTATCTTTTCTCAAGCCCGGGGCGGTTCGTTTGACGCTTCGAGAGCTTTTCCTTTTTCCTTCGAAGGTTGTTCTTTTTTCGTGTTGAGCAAAGTTTTCCTCCACACAACTGCGAGATTGCCCCCCCCCCTTCCCAAAACCCCCCTTTCTCATGTGTTTTCATACCTCTTCCCCCCCCGACGGCCCAGAGAAACCCCTCTTTTGCCTCGTGTCGCGAATTTTGTGTTGTTCGAACGTAAATTCCAGTTCTTCTTGCCTCCTCGCCGTTTTTTTCCTTCTCTCTCAAGGTCTTTATTCCCCTTTTCGCCATGACGAAACAGCTCGGGCGTTGCTTTTTTCCCCCAAAGTCTCCTTTCGAGCTGGACTGTTTGAGAGCTGACCGAACGTATGGTCTCTAGCTGCGCAGGTTCATCTTGTCTTGCGAGGGAATCCCCACCCGGGGTCTCCCCCGCACGTGTCTCACCCCCCCAATCGAACTGGATACTCCCCCCTAGGAACTCCTATCCATTCCTGTTACTAAACTTCCTTTCCCCCCCTCCGTGTGTTGCCTTTTGTTGTCACTTTTGTATCTAGGAGTCCTCTCCCCGATACAGTGGCACCTTTTTCTCCCGTGCGCTTTTTCTTTCGTTGATGCCATCGCACTCTCCTTGTTTTTCAGTTTCCAGCTCATACAGGCTTCCTCCCCGAGAAGTCCCTCTCCCCAGACCTCGGTCGACTGAGGGTTTTCCCATTTTTCCACTGTTAACGGGCGTAGTGTTTCGTTCTACCTTGCTCTTTCCTCAACGGTTCTCGTTTTCAGGTCGATGAAGCAAGAAGCTTTTTTTCCTTCAGTGTCGGGTCGGGAGGGCCCTTTGCAAAACCCTTTTCCCTCCCCAAGCCCCCCCCCCCTCAGTTCGAGGGTACCTGATCGGGGAGTTGTCTCTTTCTATGAAAACAACCTCTTTTTTGTTTCTTGTTTTTGACCCTTCTCCGGTCTGCCAATCTTTCCTTCCGTCCCCCGGTCCAGTCACCACCTTTTCCCTCCACGGCCATTCCTCCCCTTTTCCTCCAACCTTACTTTTTTTTCTTTCTCGAACGCCCCGGGCCTTGTATATCAGTAAGGGAGCGGCGCTAACCCTCGAATCTGCCCTCTTCCCCTAGGTCGTCCGATGTCACGACTTTTTTCCCTCCCTTCCCTGCTGCACGCAATCGCAGGTTGCTTTTGCGAGCGAAAATTCATTTTTTTGGGCCCCTTCGCATGTGGTTTGCCGTTTCTTTTTCCACGACCCCCTCCCTCTTCTTTCGTTTTTTTTCACGTGCGCGCCGAAAGAAACCACGCTTTGGGCGTTTTTCACTTTGAGTAAGTATAATGTGAGTGCGGGAAACTCTTTTCCTCAATCACTCCTTTCTTTCAGTTTCTGTTTGTGAGCCTCTTCCTTTTCCGTCCCAGATTCCTATTGAAAGCCGGACACTTTCGCGGCCCCCACCTTACAAGTCGTTTTCTTCCTGGAGATATGGTTTTCCATGACAGTTTTTATGGCGCTCCTATTTCCGTATACTCCTCCTCTTCACCGACAAGCATTGCCTATCCCTTTCCCTCGAAGTTTTCCCCTCCTTCCGGGCCGCAAAACCGCTGGCTTTATCTATGACTTGGAAACACGCAAAAGATTGGCCCTTCCCCTCCGGCAGTACGGTCTCCCCCCCCCTCTCCCGTGCCGGTGACGATCCCTTTCCTTCCAGGCTGTCTTTTTTCACACGAGATCGCTCAGGACCAGCCTCTTTTCCCGGAAGTGCACTCCCACCCGAAGCCCTTCTTCCTGCTTTTTCCGCGAAAAGAAGCAAGTCTTTTTTTTTTTCAAACGTTTGAGCAGAAAGTCAGTGAGTACACTCTCCGGAGGTGATCAATTCGTCTTCCCCCTTCCCCCTCTCCCACCATCAGATTTTTTTTTTTTTTTCCCCTTTCCGGAGGGCACGAAGATTCCTTTTTTTCTTCTGACCTTGGCCCAAAAGGCCTATGGATGGCATTGACCTCCCCCCCTTTTTATTGTGTTTCCTCTTATTCTCCGATGAAAAGGCCCTTTTATTTTTCGAGAGGTCTTGATGTAGTTTAGCAGTTCTCGGAAGTCGGCCTTTTCTTCCTCTGCCGCGCCCTCTTCTTTCACGAAGTTTTCGGAAAACCTTTTTTCAGTGACCGTGACCGGGGCCCGACCTTCGTCCCCCATCCCTTCACTCAAACGATTTTTCCCCCTTCTTCCTTTTACATTTGTACAGCGATAGGAATCTTTTCTCTTTCCTAAGGCGTGGCGGGCCAGTGCGCTTTCCTTTGCTCCCGTCCTTCTGACCCTTTTCCGTCCGCTCGCGCTGAAAGACTTTTCCTCCTCGCCAGATTGGAGCCGCACCCGTCCTCCCCTTTCCTTTTTTTGAAAGCACCACCAATGCCCAGCCTCGAGCAAATTCCCTTCAGTACAATCAGGCTGTTTTGTCCTGAGACCCTTTGAATTCTATTTAACTTCCGGGATTGGAGAACAAGGATTTACCTGTTTACAATTTTTTTATTTTCCTTCCTTTCAAATGCCTCCCTCGTTAATTCCCCACGCTCGGGAAGAAAAACCCTTTTTCAGGTACACCCGGTGGAAGTTTAAACAGGTCTTCCCTCAGGAATGTGCGGTTCCTCTCTCCTCTCACCCTCCCCCTGAAGGCAGAAGACCGTGGCCCAAAAATTATGACGACCCCTGGGCGCCCTCTTGCGGCCTAAGTAATGCGCTTCTCCTTTTTTCTCTTCTCTTTCCCTCCTGCAGAGATCTCTCTCTTTTTTTGTGTTGTTGAGAGTCGATTTTTCTCGCAGAACAGGCGACTAGAGCGACAGTAATGAATTCTTTCTTTCGTTGCGCAGGGGCTTTTTCTTTTTTGGCCGATAATCCTGCTTGTTTCTTCTGCACTAAACCTTCTTTTTCCTTCGGCGTGACCCGCCACATATCAGGATTTTTTTCACTGCCAAAGAGTCACCTTTTTTTTTTCTTTTCCCCAGGCGGCGAGCGGTTTTCCCAATCCCCCCCCTCTCCCTTTCTCTTCATCCGCAAAACACCGTGTGTTCCACCGGGCACCCAGTTTTCTTTAATTTACCCCCCCGTCAATGTCTTTCCCCTTCTAGACGAGATACGAGAAGCTCTTTGTGAATTGGTGACCCCTCTTTTCCCGCAGATTTTGGCCATGGCTTTTTCCCGGGTGTCGGCTTTCCCGGGAAGTTTTTTTCGCGAAGTCTTTTCCGGCTCTGGGACATTTCGCCCCTCTTGAGCCCCCTTAACAACGAGCTGGCACCCCCGGGGCAAATTTAGTACCCTGTCTTCCTCTTTCTTTCCACAGTTCCTTTCCTCCCCTTGTGACAAATGTTCGTGACTTTCCCCCTTCGGTCACATCTCCCCCCCTCGCCTCTGCCTCCCTTTTGCCCGAAAAATGACCTACAGGACGACGGCGGCTTCGCCGGGACGACGTCCCTTCACTGCGACTCCCAGGCACCTAAATCTTTTCCTTCCCTTGGATTGGGCCCTGGGTAAGCGCTTCCCCCCCTCAAAGTTGTCCCTTCCCCTCCAGGGATGTGACCTGCCCCTTCAGGTAAGGAACTGCCGTATTTTTTTCTTTCCCCACTCCGAATTCACCGACTTTTTCCTGGTCCTTTGCGGTGATTTCCCTTTTTCTTGCTTTTCAGATGAAAGTAGAGAGTGTTCCTTTTTCCCGGTTTTGCGATCGCTTTCCCAAGGGGGGCCGTTCTCTATTCCGGCTTTTCGCGGGAAACTTTCTTTTTTGTCTTTCACGTCATTGCAGGTTTATCTTCCTCAGAGAGATTACCTTTTTCTCCACGGCGCGGCTCCGGATCCTTTCTTATTTGCCGTTTGAGCCCGGATTCCTTCTTGTTTTCGTGTGCGTGGTCAGATAATAGATCCGTGCCCCTCCCAGACGGTTGCGGCCTTCGTCCGCTCCTTTCCTCCCCTAAACGGAGTGACTGGTGTTCTGGCTCTTTTTTTCTCTTATAGATGATGACCTTCTTTCTTTTCGGAACTAGGAGCGTTACAAACTCGCTCTTCAATCAGAGGGTTTTTTCTCGGCATTCCGGCGTCCCCCCCCCTCCCAAGAAGCGGCCCTTTTTTTTCCCAGTGGCGCTCACCGCGGCGCACAAAAAGAAAACCCCCCAAGCGGGGATTGCCCTCCTCTTTCCTCACCCCTCTCGAATACTCCCCCTTTCCGTGGGCAACAAGAGTGGTGTTAGTAGGACGATCCCATAAAATGAACTTTTTTTTTTACGTTGCAAACGAAGCTACCCCCCTTCGCCGGGGCCCCTTTTCCCCCTTTTCCCGGCTAAAAACTGAGAGGGCGAGGCCTCTTGCAGGAGTTGCAGAGATACTAATTTCCCCCCTTCCCTCCCGACCACGATCGGTATGATTTTCTCCTTGTTTTTATAGAATCTTCTTTTTCTTGCTGGCCTGGTGTTTTGGTGCTGGCGCTCTCGAGGTGGAGAGGTTTTTCTCCTTTTCGGCCGGGCCTCCTTGGGTGAATTGAACGGCTTCCCCCAAAAAAAAAGAGTTCCCTTTCCACGAGCCTTTCCCCCCCCCCAACAATCCCCTTTTTTTTTTCCCCTTTTTTTTCACGTCTACAAATAAGGGCCGACGTCTTTTGTGGGTAAATATGAACTTCTCTTCCACTTTTTTTTGCTTTCTTTCTTCTTTCCCGACAGTCCTCCATTCTTTCTTTGCCAGCGTAGTGCATTCACTTCTTTTGAGGAATACGAGCCTTTTTTCCCCTCGCCGTCATCAAGCTACCTTCCCCCTTCCTTTTCCTGGGTGCTTCATTTTCTTTCTTCGCTATGGAGTTCTTTCCTCCTGCGCACGAGGCTTCCCTCTCCTGGGGGAATTCCCCCCCCTCTCTTTCGGTGGATCGGGGAGTGACTCTTTAACGGAACTCCTCCCCTTGAGCGCCAACCCCCTTCCCTTATCCTGGGATTTTCTAGTTCCCTTTTCCGACCCGTTTTAACTGTGACTACACTTTCCTCCGGTTGTTGTTGTTGGATCTTTTCCTTTTCTGTTTCGTATCTAGGATCCTCCCTCGACTAGAAACTTTTCCCCTCTTGCAGTTGCTGCTAAGTGCCGATGCAGTTTGATTCTTCCCACTTCTTCCACCGGCCCACTCCTCCTTCCCCCCCCGCGTCTCCTAGCTGCGTTTTCTTTTCCGTCCCTTTCCCTCCAGGATCTCACCTTCTTTCCTTTGCTTGTTTTTGCGCACCCAGGCCACTGACGAGTGTTCTGGCTTTTTTTTCAACGTGGGCTTTATTTTTCCCTCTTTTTTTCCGCACGAAGCTTTTCCGTAAAAAGACCGCCTGGATCCATCAGATATAAGGCGAAAACCCTCCCCCCCCAACGGGGAAGTTCGAGGTACCCCCCTTTTTTTCTGTTTTATTGTACGTAGGCTATGAATTTATTGTTTTGACGTTTCTTCGTCGTGAAGGCCCCTCCCCCTTCTTTTTTCGTGACCCTTAAACCTTTTCACTTTCTCAAACAGACGATTCGCCGTCGCAGGACCCTCTGCAAGCGGGTCGCCCCCCCCCTTTCTACACAGCCCTGCATTTTTCCCTAACTTTGTAGAGGCGACAGATCATTCATGGAGTTCATACTTTTCGATCCGCTGGTAACGCCTTTCTTCCCCCCAAGTTCTCCCCCGCCCACTTCTCCCAATGCGTGTATTGGATAATTTGAAGAGAACCTTCTCTAATTGGTTTGACGGGGCTTCTGTTCCTACGATTCCACTCCCTCTATACCTTCATTAGTGTAGTTCCTTACTAAACCAAGCTTGTATAACCGGTGCTCCTTCCCTGGAGTATTGCGTTTCTTTTCCCCTTTGAACACAATTTCAATACTCCCTTCGCAGTTTATGGTGGTTGCCCCTCCCAGACCTTCTCCCCCCTGATACTTTTCTCGGAATTTCCTTTTGCCGCAGGATTCCATTTTTCCTTTATTGACGCGCTGAAGGCCTGGCTTTTCCCTCTCCATGAAAGTGTATGGCGCTCCTTTTTTTCCTTCTCATCCCGATACGCTCACGAAACTCCTTTTTTTGAAACGGAGCACTTGCTCATCTCCCCCCGCTGGATGGAAGTTGCGTTTCTTTTCTTTTGTAGATATGCGCTTGGACAAAAACGACACACCCTTCTCTTCCGTTATACATGCGGCTCCCCCCCCTTTGCCCCTCTTTCCCCCCTTGAGTCCTGCGCGTCGTTTTTTCCAGATATCATAGGCCGACATCCTCATCAGATCCCCTTTTCCAGTAACAACCAGCTTTTTTTTTCTTTTTTATTTTCCCGCGCAAGCCCGCCTTCCCTGGCCCAGGTTTCCTTGTCGCTCCGTATATGCCCCTTTCAGAAAGTCAGTGATTACCCGTCTTTTTCTCCACGGCGGTGTCTTCCCTTCCGTCCATTGTCGCACAATCAGATTTTTTTCCGGAGGGAACGAAGCTTTTCTTCTCTTTACCGCCGTGGAACTTTTTCATCATCTGATGGCCCTTTCTCTATCCCCATTTGATTGGGTGCCTGGCAGATGGTGCGAACTTCCGCATCCACGCAGTTGCGCATTTCGGATGGGCTTCTTTTCAGTTGAATTGAACGCTTTCGGTGCTCAAGGGAAGTCCGGCCGTTTAGTCCCTTTTCCCGAGCGTAAGGGCCCCCACCTTACTCTGTGTTCCCTCTTCCTCGACAGAACTTTTTTCCCAGATTTTCCCAATTTTTACTGATGACACTCAGGAGTCCAAAATTTAAGACGAATCGCTCGTTTTGGACGACGAATTTTTTCCAGCGCGGGTCTTCGTTCTGAAACATTTCGACATTGGAGTACAAAGATTTCCTCCCGGGCACAGGATTTTTCCGACACCCGTTTGCCGCCCGGTTTTCAAGCAACCCAACTCCTCCAAGTCCGTCCCCCCCAAAGCTGATCGAGCTCTCCCCCCCAAGTCTTAAGGACAGGAGGAGTTAACCTTCCCCCAGGCTTTTCCAGGTTGCCCCTTTTTTAGGTTTCTTCTTGAATGCCGGCTTTTTGCGGAGTGGATATTTGGAACACCGCTCTTTTTTTCCAATTGTGGCCACGGTGACACGGTGTTTCGGCGCCGAATCGGGATCTGTGGCGGTTTTCTTTTTTCTCACCTCTTTCCGTGCAAAGAACCCCTACGGATAGGACAAACGAAAAGGAGCAGGAAACCGGAGGATTCCGTAATGCTCTCGTTTCTTGACTCTTGTAGAAATTTCCTCTTTTCGCGAGAGGGGAATAAGCAGTCCCCTTTCTAGAGATAAGCCCTGTACTTCACTAGAAGAGAACCGGGGAAGTAGCGCTACTGTCGTGCGCCGGGGCTTTTTCCGATCCGTGGACGATTGTTTTCTTCTTCCTTTTTAGTTTCTGAATTTCCCCCCCCCCGGGGAAGCGGCGTCCCCTCCCCCCTTGCGAAGAAAGTAAAAGTTGTTTTTCCACAATTGTCGTAAGAGCGTATATCAAACGCAGCGGACACATTTCTACCGCCCCCCATCCCACTAGCTTTTTCCCCCTTTTTTTTTCCAGATGGTTCTTGAAAGTTTTCTACGGCAATGTAGTAGACCTTCTAATTGCATTGCTGCTTTTCCTAGATTCTACGCCTTCTCTGATCTGGAATTTTTACCCCCCCTTATCCCGATTGAAATGGAGGGAAAAGTTCTTCTTTGAGGAGTGACAGTTCGACCCTTCCTTCCTTCTTTTTAATGCGTCCTTCGGGACAGTTCTCCCCTGCCGTGATCAAAAAGGAACCCGTCGTCTTTTCGGCCCCGTTCGTAGTTCACCCTTTTTTCCCGAGAAGATTTTTTTTCTCTAGGGCTTCAGGAAACTTGGAAAAAATCTCCCTTTTTGGAAACCTTGTCTCCCCTTTTCTTTCCCTCGTTCCTTGCGAGGGAATTCTTTCCACTCGTGGAAAAGAATACGTTCCCGTGAGCACCGCTTTCCTCCCGACTGATTCGTTTCCCCCTTCTTTTTTTTTTTTTTTTTTTTTTTTTTTCCCTCAAGTCCTAAATTCCCTTCCCTGCGTGGATGAGGCGAGCCCCATCGGGCGCATCGTCCTCTTTTCACCCCCCACCCCATTCTTCCCTCTTGTTGGTGATGTCCATTCCCCCCTTTTTTTTTTTTCCCTGAATGAAAGGTCCTTACGGACCTGGCCGAATTGTCCTACTCAACTGAAGATGATTTTGCGTCTTTCAGTTTTCCAGTGTCCCCCTCCCTCACCCGCTTTATTCGCTGACCCTTCTCGCGTGTAATCACGGTACCCCGTTTGCGATTCTCTGATTTCTCCTTTGGCCGGTATATCTTTGCTTTTGCTTTCAAAACCTTTCCTTCGAAGTATTCTTTCAATTGACTTGACGGTTTTTCTCTTTATGGCTTGCGTTGGTTCCTCGTCTATAATCTTTTTTTTTCTCCTTCCACACTTTTTTTTTCTTCCCTGATCGTAGTCACCTTCCCGGACTGCCGGATGGGAGAGGCGGCCTCCAATTTTTGTCCAGCTGCATAGCTCCCGTTTTCCCGTGAAATTTTCCTTTCTCGGCCTTAGTATGTTCTCCCCCCCGTTCGAAAAGGCGACAGGTGTGCTCTTTTTTTTTTCGGGTTGAGCTTTCACTTCTCTTCCCCAGATGCTTTACCTTCTCCACTTTTCCATTGGAGAGTTCCCTCGGACCATCCGATTGGTTCCTTCTTGTAAGCGCTTCTCCATACGAGGATCGGTTTCCCCTCCCCTTTCTCCTGAAAGAGGCGTCCCCCCAGCACCACGGCGGCCGGAAAACCTCGTCTCCCGGTTAAAGAGTGCATCCTCCTCCCAATTCCCCACTTTTCTTCCTCCACCGCTGGAGACAAAGCGGTGTATCCCTGATGCGCCCCCCCTGAAATAGATGGCCCCTTTTCTTTCCCTTCCTCCCACGAAGAAGCCCCTGAAACCCCATCTTTTCCCTGAA
>Ga0179593_1604030_pt1 | contig 15056 bp, 18 predicted proteins | sample CZODoug2_1_08_16_FD_185931 | JGI IMG/M metagenome (GOLD analysis project Ga0179593, IMG submission 185931) | Vadose zone soil fungal communities from Angelo Coast Range Reserve, California, USA - CZODoug2_1_08_16fungal (PacBio error correction) | ecosystem: Environmental > Terrestrial > Soil >... | reverse complement strand
CAATGTTCAGGCAGAGGCGAAGGGCTTTCCATGGTGTGTCCTCTTTTGCCCTCTCCTTGTCTCTTTCCTCACCCAAATCCGCCTCTCCCCGCGAAAAGAAAAAGATGAGACGTTTTTTCCCCCTGTCTTTCGGCGATGCGTTTATTTTTGTAGACGAGACTGGTTGTTTCCCCAAGTCTTTCTCCGACCACATCGGGTTCAGGCTTTTCCCCCTCAAGTATAGAAACATTCCCCCCCTTCCGATCTCGCCCCCATTTTTAAAAGAATTGTTCCTAGATATTCCCCCCAAGGCAACTTCCCCCCTCTCCCCCGTTCCGCTTCATCATCATGCAATTGTTCGCCTTTCAGAGTCGTGTGGGGTTCTTCCCCCGATCACGACTTTTTCTAACACAAACTCTGCACCCTTTTCACGGAGTAACACTTTTTTCTTTCTTTCGAACCGGATCTCGTCCCCATCATCCCGAAGGCGACCCCTTCGACAAAAGATAGAACCCACCCTTTTTCTTTTCTCTGGTCGAGTAGGAAGGTTCCCTTTTACGAATCCGATGGAGTTGACCACTCCGCCTGTCGAAAAGCTCTCTTCCGAACGACGGGCGACCCCCTTTTTTTTTTTGCGGATTAGTCGGTGGAAGTTCTTTTTCCTCCCTCACTCGCCTAAAAATGTAGGCTCCAAAGAGAATGTATTCTCCCCCTTTTGTGATAGACTTTGATGAAGACGGTATTCCTTAGGCGCTTTCCCCCCGCAGCCGGATCGATGACTGGGACGGAGTCAGTTTTCCCACCTTCAATAGGCCTCGAAGATATAGATCCCTTCTGCTTTACTTGACTTCATCGGAAGGCCTCTCAAAAACTCTCCCAGGAGGGTGTATAAAGATTTCCTTATCTACGCCTTTCCCTTTGCAATAGTTTGAAAGCCCCCACCCCGCATTGCTCTGCTCTAGTAGGAAGCTTAACCTATCGCCCCTTCGTGTCTTGCGCTCACGTCTTCCGGTAGAAATGGAAGACTCCTTTCCCCCCCCCACAGCGGCTCTCGATTCTCACGCCGATAGGGCGATGCCTTCACAAAGTCTCCCTTAGTTTTTCCCCCTCGACAAGTAAAGATTAGACCTCCTTCCCCCCCCCATTTCGGTTCCTTCTTTTTCACCTTACAACAACGACGCGAAGAAAGGCCCTTTACAGCCGTGTGAGGCTTCCCCTCCTTTGGGGGGGGGGGGGGGGTTTTTTTTGCGGTGGGGGGGGGGGTGGTGGGGGGGGGGGGGGGGGGGGGGGTTTTTGTTTTTTTGGGGGGGGGGGGGGGGGGGTGGGGTGGGTGGTTTTGGGGGGGGGGGGGGGGGGGGGGTTTTGGGGGGGGGGTGGGGGGGGGGATGGGGTCCTTTTTTTTTGTGTTTTTGGGGGGGTTTGGTGGTAGGGGGGGGGGGGGGTGTTTTAAGAAGTATTTGTCCGAAGGAGGACTCCCCGAAAATTAGTTTTATTGCCCTTCCATATAACCCCATCCCCAAACCCCCCACTCCATCCCCCGAAATCCCCCCATTTCCCTCCTCACGTAATACCCCCCACCCCTTGCACTGAATCTTTTCTTCTCTTGAGAAAAACTTTCCTTTCCTCTCTTCGCAAATAGAAGATGGCAAAACGCGTCCGTCACCGGCTTGTCGATGAACCCCCTTTTTCTTTCTCCCTTCAACAAAGGTTTCTTCCCCCCGGAAGGGCCGTCCCCCACCGACTGGACATAAACCCCCTTATAAATCGACCCTCCTTCTCCCCTTTGAAAATGCTCTCTCAGAATTAAAGAGGTGTAGGCTTTTCTTTTTTTTTTTCCCGACGGGGAACGCCCTTTTTGACAAACACTTGAAGACTTCTCCTTTTGGGGTCGTTATCTTTGGTGACCGCGGATCCTTAGTGTAAAGGCGATCCTCCTTTGGGGTCGTCCCTTAAAGTACGGAGAGACGTCGGCCCTCCTCCCCTTTCGTCCTCCAGGAGGAGATTTCCATTAGAAGGATTATGGTCTAGGGTGAGGGAAGGAGGTTCCCCCTTTTCCCTCCCGAGTTCGCAGTATTAGAAACTTCCTCCTACCACTATAAATCTCCCCCTCCCCCCCGGAAGAACCCTCCCGTTTCCTTGCCGTCGAGCTGTCCTTTACAGGCCCTCCTTCTCTTCCGGAAAGATGATAGAGCTCCTACTTCGGCCGTTTTTGACAACTCGCCTTCGAAAGGACCGTTTTACCCTAACCTCGGCTGGCTTCCCCCCCCCCCCGATGGGGAGTTCGATACCACGTAAAGGGTAAAAGCTCCCCCCCCTGTCTTGAGACTCCCTCTTTCGTAGCCTCGGGAGAGGAGTTACGCCTTTTTTGTGGAGACCCATTCAAAAAACCCCCCCCCTAGACGGACGCGTTCCCTAAGGCCCTATGTATTCCCCGAGATAGAGCTTTTTTTCCTCCGCAGCTGCCTACAACTATAAGAAAAAACAGCACTTATCCTCCTTCTTTTTTTTTTATAGTGATATAGAGGATTTTCCTTTAGTAGGGTCTTCCTTTTTTTTTCTCAGACCTCAGTTGAATAGGGAGGCCCCATCAGCACTGTCCTTTTTGCCTTCGCATAGTTCTCCCCCTTTTTCTTTGTTGGAATTTTCCAAGTTCACAGCAGAAAAGGCCTATAGAACAGTCTAAGAAGTGACTTCCTCCCCGCCCGGGCGATATATCAGTAGCTTCTTCCCTTTAGTATTTTCGCATTCCCCCGTGAGAAGGTTTTCCCCCTCTCAAGCCGAGTTACGAAAGTAACGTTCCTTTACGTCGCATGTAGTTTCCCAAGGAGTAGAATTATGATACGCTCCGACTCCTCTTCCTCCTCTCAGGACGACGCTTCCCTCCATGGATCGAGGCCTCCTTTTTTGGGCGGACCTCTCACGACACAACTTCTCTTGCAGAGTGTGAGGTTCCCTTTTTTCTCCTGGTAAGTCGGCGTACCCCTTTTTCTTTTTTATATACCGCCTTTTTGGAACCCCTGCCAAAAGGAATAGTTTTCCTCTAGACTGTCCTTTTTGCGCCCTTGCTTCTGGACTTCGAAAGTCAGCCCCCTCCCCGTTGCTTGCATATAAAGGCCTGGAACTGTCTCCCCTCTCCTTTTCCCAAAGCTTTCCCCCCTGGGAGATATAGCCTTGTTTTTTTTCGAAGGCGGCAGCCAGACATTCCCTTTCCCCCAGCGTTGAAGGATTAGACCAATCCATTCCCCTCTCGTTCCAGGTCGAGATCTTTCCCCCAGAAGGTTGATGTAGTGCTTCCCCCTTCACTTTCCGCCGCACATTTTTTATGCCTTAGTCAGGTGTTGCTTTGAAGGCGAAGAAGCCTTTCCTCCAAGATTCTTGCAGCGGGAAGAAGAGTTTCCTTTCCGAGAGCGATGTCCCTGCCTGTTTCAAGCTAGTCTCTCTGGATTCAGGCATGCTTCCCGAAGGTTCTTTTTTTCAGTGATGGCTTCTTCCCGTGCCCTAGTTGGACACACCACGACCTGTTCTGGTACTTTTTTGATTTCACGGTCATTTTTCTTTTTTCGGTGTTGCGGTGAGCCCTTGTAGGAAAAGGGAACCTTTCCCCCTTTGGCCTTTCCGCGGCATCCCTGCGCGGAAAGTCGGCCCCTCCCGTCGAAGGTTCCCTAGCTTCCTTCTAATGGTACGAGCCTCTTTTTTTCTTTCTCAAGTTCTACCCAATACGGCCCCTAAGAAGGTGCGACGCAGCGGTCTCTAGATCATGGATTCATGGAAGCGGCCGACCCCCTTTCGGGGTCCCGTTCCAATCTCCTTCCTTCTTGACGAATTCCCCGGAGGCGAAGTCTTTTGAGGGGGCAACTTACAACCTAGTTATCAACCCGAGGACGTCTTTTTTGTTAGAGAACTTTTCTGGAAGGGGAGAGGCCTCCCCTCAGAAGAGGCCTGGGTAAATGAGAGATACCTTTCCCCCTTTAGGTATTAGGAAATTTTTCCTTCTCTCTTCTTCAGAGATAAGATGAGATCCCTCTCCGACGGCCCCCCTCTTCCCCATTAAATATTCCAGAAAATCTTTGACGTCCTTACCCTTTCAACATGCTGCGGTTTTTCTAGAAATGTTTTCGGCTACCCCTGAATTCCCCCCCACCTTAATCGAAAAACAGGCCTTCCCAGTTAGGCCTCGAAATCAGACCGAGTGATCTTTTCTTCTGGGGGGGTTCCTTTTTCGTGGTCCCCGTATGAAAGGGAGACCCCCCGAAAGAGAAGCTCGGTCCTTCACTGGTTGGGTTTCTATTTTAAAGGTGTCGAGGTCGGCGTGGAAGGGCGGTTGTTTTCTCCCTTTTCTGTTCTGGAAAAGAAGAACCCCTTCTTTTTCTTTCTTGGAAGAGGAAACCTTCCTTTGTTTTAGGAGAGAGTATTTCTTACGAAACCCCCACACCCTTGACTGAGTCCATGTTCCGCTTTTACTTTCCGGGGATTGAAGCGGACGCGTAACCTTTTTCGATCGTCGATCTGCCGTTTTCTCTTTTCCGCGGGATCTCTCTCCGTCGAGAAAGAACCCGAACAACCCGCTTTTGCGGGCGTCCTTCTCCTGACGAAACTTTCCCCTTACTCGCCGCTACCCCATGTAAGAAACGAACCTCCCCAGGTTACTGGAAAACTCCCCTTTGAGAAGACGGGTCCCTCGGATGTGGTTATGAAATCGACCCCGTTTCTTTTTCGATGGCAAAGAGGTTCCCCTTTCCCAAGAAATATCCCTCCCCCTCATCTCCTGTCCCCCCTCTACCGAGGCTTTTTCTTCCCAAGAGGGGGAGATGGACTTAAAAGCCGTGAGCGACATCTTTTTTGCACGGGTCAAAATTCCCTTTTTTTTTCCTCTTGTGGTTGGGTTTCCTGGCCCACCCGCCGAGGGAAATTACCCGTCCCTAGGCGGCGAGTGCGTCGGCGAATTCCCCTTCGCGGGTGATGAGGAAGCTTTCAACCCGTCGAGGATTTCCCTTTTTCCCCCCGACAGGGCGTCTGTGAACGCCGAAGTGCGGCCGCGGAATTTTCTGACGTCGGGACCCCTTCCCTTCTAGTCAATAGTATAGCGTTTTTTTGAGATTAGAAATGGAAGTGGCCGGCTCGTCCTCCCTCTCTCTTCCCGTGTGAAAGTCGATTTAACTATCGCCAGGAAGCGATTCCACCGACGCGACCTTCCCCTCCCTCCGTTAGCCCTTCCCCCCCCCTTTGTGACGAATCGTTATTTTTTTCCTCAGTTCGAGGTTTGTAGCTGAAGAAGGCCTGATAGCGGTCCGGTGAAAGTTTTTTTTTTTAGTCGAGCTCCTCCTCCTGTGACGTTTACGTGATGAGTCAATTTTTCGTTCCTCCAAGGATCGAACCTATCCTCTCTTACCGCACAGTCCCGCCTTCCCTTTTTTTCCTGGGGGCAAAGAAGATCGGTCGTTTCCTTTTCTTCTTTCGCGGAACGTTCCCTATATTCTCATAATCCTCAAGTTGTTGTTGTTCCCTCCTCAACGAGGCGTCGCTCTCCCCTTCTCTCGGTTCCCCCAGGACAGATTTTCCCTTTTCCTCGGTCGGGTAGAGATCGTTTTCCCCCATTATTGACGTACGACCCCCCAGTTTGAGCCCGGCTCTGGAAACAGCGTCACCCTTTTTCTCCCTTTTCCCTTAACGATTTCTTTCTCTCTCCATGACAGAGATACGACACGTTCCTTTTCGCATTACGACCCTATTTCACGAGACCGGCGGATACCCCCCCTTGCGAACTGTATCCCTTTGTCTTTTTTTTTTTTTTTTTTTTTTTTCGGACAGATACGGAGGAAGGCCCTTCCCCCCCTAGACTTTCCCCCCCTGCAACCTGTGTTGAGCGGAGAGACAGGCAACGGTCCCCTTTTAAGAGGAGCACGCGAGACCCCTTCTTCTCTCCCTTTTCTTGCTGGAAGACTTCCCCTTTTTTCCGGAGTAAGGGAGTCCTTCTTTTCGACCTCGACGCCCGGAGGGTGAGAGGATCGCCTAACTTTTTGATAGAAGACGCTTCTTCTTCCGAACCCCCTTGAAGTGAGTAGAGGACTTTCCCCTCTTTGTTGTTTATTAGGGTAGGTCTTTTTCTGTTGGGAAGAGTGAAACGATTCACAGCAACTCTCTGTTGGAAGCCTCCCCTCTATCAAAGAGGGGCTTTATTTCCCCCCCCTCTCTGATTTCAAATCGACCCTATGTTAGGGACTCCCCTCCCCCCTCCTTTTTTTTTGATCGACAGCGATTTGAGGCGAAGGGAGGTTGCAAAACTATTTCCCTTTTTCCACCCCTACGGGTTCTCCCTACCAACCTCCGCTATCAACGACATTTGAGCAGCCTCTTTTTTTCAAGTAACATGGTCACGTCCCTTTCGATGCGCTTTCCGAGTAGCCGGCCTTTTTTTTTTTTTTGTCTTCGAGACGACAACAGCTTTTTTTTCCCCTGCAGCGTTCGGTCCTTAAACGTTTCAGCCTGCCCCCGCGTTTCCCACGACGCACGACAATGTCCTTTATCGACGAATCTTTTTTTTCCCCAAACCAACACCCCCAAAAACACACAAAACCATCCAAACCTATAAATACCTACCAACCCCCCCAACACCCCAAACCACAACCCATATCCCCCCAAAAAAAACCCACACCCCCCCCCCCCCCCCCACCCCCCCCACAAAAAAACACCCCCCAACCCCCCCACACCAACCACACCACCCCCCCAACCCCCGGACGATTTAATTCCGCTTAATCGGTCCCTTCTTTTTTCCTTAGGAAATCTTCCCTCCGAGGTGTTGTCTTTCACGACGCCTCTCTCCGAAAACCAAAGTTAAGGCGTAAACCCCCTTTTCTTTTTTATTCAGTACGACTTTTCCTTCCTTTTTTCGAATTAAGAAGGAGACCTCTTCCCCCCTATCGCCCCCAAAGATGAGACGAGCGTCGCTGTGAGCAAGGTAGATGGCGTTGACCCCCTTTTCTCCCCAAAGATAACCCCCCTTCTTTTTCTAAGGGAGACCCCTTCCCCTTCCTGGTTGCGGGCATTTTAGAGGTTGGAAGTTCCGGGCGACCCGTAGCCTGCCCCCTTTTTTCCGTGAGCTCCTCTTTCCTTTTGCGCATGTTATAAGTCTTTTCCGAAGCAGTTGCTTCAGAGTATTCGAGGATGGCCGTCGGCGATTTCAGCAGGATCGCTTTATCCTGCTCCAGTCTTTTTCCTAAGAAGAATCGGTCCTTAGGTAATCTGACTTCAACAATTCCTACCGACACCTTTCCCAGAAAGAGAGGGACTCCCCTTCTAGACCTTATTGGTTTTGGAAGAGTGTAATGCCCCTCCCCCCCCCCTTTTTTTTTCGTTTTTTTTTTTTTTTTCATTAGTCAGAAAGTCCGTTTACTGCCCACATTGAGACCCGCTTCATGACGCCATGACCCCCTTCCTCGGCGGAGCCCCTTTTTTTGCGGTAGAAATGGCCTTCGACCCAGAGGATCGTAAAGACCGTAGCTATGAAATTAGGACGGACCACTTTTTATGTACGACTTCCCCCCCCATGCAGCGGAACAGTAACGATTCCTTCCCCTGTCGGTTTCCTTCTGTTCTTCAAAAATACTCGCAGACCGGAACCCATGCCTCTTCCCCCCTACGCAGTGGATGCCCCATCCCCTCTGTGTTGTGTTTAATCTTCTTCCATTTTGGCGGAAAAGCCAGCACGTCTTTTCGCTCCATCACAGTCATACCGGCACCCTGCTGAGAAAAACGGTCCCTTCTCCCTCCAAACTCCTCTTTCCTTGGCAAGAGACAAGGTCTATTTGCCCCCGGCTTCTGAATTAAATTTGAGGAAGGACCTTTCACCCCCCCCTCACTCCCCCGTTTAAATGAATTCCGGACGATCTTCCTCCCACTTGCTCTCGCAGTGATTGAGAATCCTCCTCCGTAGGATGCCGAAGGGCCCTTCTCCCACAATGACCTCCCGGTCGCAAGAATTGGGGTAGTTGAGAAGCTTCTTTCCTCAGGGCGGACTTCTTTGAAGATGATACAGGAAAGATTTGGTAGTAGGCCAACCCTTTCCTATCTTAACTTCCCCCTCCACTCTTATGGGAGGCCGCCCCCACGTACCGGCGGAGATCATGCGAGGATTCTTTTCCCCTTGGTGCTTTCCTTCCATAAACCATACAGCAAAGAGTTCGCCTACCCTTCGAAAACTGTCCCAACTCACCACTATACCTCGCCGCCCTCCCCGCCGACGAGCCGTTCGAGTGCCTTCTCTCTTTTCCTTCTCGGGGTCCCTTCCTTTCTCGAAGAAGTAAGGCTCCTTTTTTCTTTTCTTTCCCCGACCGGAACTTTCTTTCCGCAAACCTCGGCTGGAGAGGAGGACACCTTTCGTCACGGGCCTCTCCTGCCCGTTCAAGGGTACCCTTTCTTCCGGAGAAGCACACCGTCATCTTTTTCGGTGGGGGATTCGTTAGCCGGGGCGGCTTTTCCTCCCCTTTCCCCCAACAACCCCCTTCCCTTGATCGAAGACACTAGGCACGTTTTTGATGGTTCCGCCTTCTTTCTATGAGGATTCCGACGACGCCTCCCTCCAGAAAAAACATCCCCCCCCTCTCATATCTTCCTCTCCCCCCCTTGTTGTGTGGAGGAGTTCCTGTGTTCGTTTCGGAGTAGGGTTTTTGCAGACGCTCGTCTTTCTTTTCCCCCTGCAGCACCCTCCTCGAGGGAAGAGGTCGTCGGGCTTCCTGTTGTTTTACCCTAAGCCACAAGCCGCAACGGCTCTCGCCCTCTTCCGTAACTTCCTCCCTCTTGGGCTTATCAGCCAGGGCTTCCCCTTGCCCCAGGAGTATATAAACGGCCCCCCAAGAAGGTTTTTTTTTCGCCAGCAGGAGGTTACGGACCGTTGTCGGGGAACGGATCTTTCCCTCTTTTTCCCCCTTAGACTCCCGAGCTTAGATCAGAGGGCCGTCCCCCTTTCCTCTTTCCTCCTTCCGCCGAACGGATCGGCGGTTTCCACGACAACGTTCTTCGAGGGATCGTTCCAAGGTTTCTACTGGTACGTCGCTCCCTCTGTTTCTTTATACGCTTCCAAACCCCTGCCAATCACGTCGCCTTTTTTTCTCCCCTCTCCGCTTTAGTTCGCGGCCGTCTTATGTTCCGAGATAGATACTTCAGTTGTACGACCAGCAGCTGCGGGAATGTTTTCCCCCGTCGAACCCGTCGCCCCCCCCCCTTTTTCCCCGAACCCCGTCTTTCTCGAGGATTTCTCTCTTTTCGGCGGCCAGCCCGACTTTGAAAAGAGTTGAAGGATTTCTCCCCCCCCCCCCCTCTCCCTTCTAGCAGTTCCCTTTTTTCTCTCTTTCTTGACTATGAGAAGGTTTGATGTAGTGCGTTTTTTTTCCTGCCCCTTTTTCGCCTTTGGCCAGGCGAAGAAGCCCTTCCCCCCTCGACACCTCCTGTTTGTAGCTGGAAGAAGCTTTCTTCTTCTTTTCTTGCGCTTGGAGCTTCCGTTTTCCTAAATCTCGTACTGATACGACCCTGAATGCAGCTTCCTCCCAGGTAGGTTCTGCTTCCAAGTTAGCCAGTTAACTGAATGAGGAACTTTTCCCCCCCCCCCCAAGAATTTTTTTCTTTTTACTTCGTCGAGAAGATGTTAACCCCTCTGAGCGGTGGTGAGGGCCCCCCGGAAAAAAATGGTGGTCGGGCACCCCGGTAGATCTCCTCTTTCCTCTTATAAGAGAGGGCCAACCCCCCGGTGGTTGGGTGGGGGGCGATTTTCGAAGGGCACGCCTCCCCCCCCCCCCTTCTGCTACTTCTTTTCTTCCTGTCGAGATCTCCCTCTCACTTCCCTTGGTGAGCGCCGAAGATCCTTTCTCCTGAAGCGGCAGAAGAGACACCTCCCCCTGGTTTTTTCATTTCCACACTAGCGACGTTCTGAAGAAGAAAATTCTTAAAGCATCATCTTTTCAATCACCAACCCGAAGGTAGATTTCCAGTCCCCTTTCGGCTTTAATTTCCGATGGAGGTAGTACCCCTTCCGAAGAGGCTTTTCCCGTTAGAGATAGGAGTCTTGAGCATTACTCCAGGAGATTGTCGGAATCGTTTCGTTTTTTAACGCAGCCCCCTTCCAGACTCGCAAAAACCCCTCTTCCTCGTCAGATCACCTTCCTTAATGACTACCTTTCTTTTTTTTTTCATCGGACGTGATCGAAGAAAATTTCGCCCTTCCCAACCGGCATCCATCCGGCAACAAGGTTTCTACTTCCCCCCCCCCGGACTAATCCTCCCTCTTTCGAAAAGGGAAGGGATTTTCCCCTGACCTTTTAGACTCCCCTTGCCGCGAGAAAGCTCGTTTCTTTTCGATCGGGCGTAGAGTTCTCGTCTGATCTCGTTCAGTCGATTCCGGGTCGGACGGAAGCAAAAAGGGTTTTTTTCCCCCTCTTGTGGACGCGAACGTTGTTTTTCGCTCGAATTTTCTTTCTTTCCCCTCCCCAAACGCCGAGGGACGGAGAAGTCTTTTTAACCTTCTTTCGCTGGAAGTTGAACGCGTACCTGACTTGTGAGATCGTCGATCTGCTGACCTTTCGCGGTCGTTGGAAGCTTGTCCCCCCTCCTCTCGGTTCTTTTCCCCCCCCGAGTACCGAAACCGCTGAAGGTTTCCTCGCGCTTCCTCCTGATAATGGGACGCCCACACTTTTTCCAATCCGCGCGGCATCGCCCCCTTTACCCTTCCCCCCCCTTGTGCGGATACGGGCTTCTCAAGTCGTGGATATTCGACACGTAGGGTGGGCCTGCCTCTTTTCCAACCATTAGTTTGGCCTTCTGCGGAACACCGTGATCGCTGTCGTTCCCAGATTTCCTTGTACCACCCCTTTCTCTTTTTTTTGAATTAAAGACAAAGCTGTTTTCCTTCCGAAAGGGCGAAACCTTACTGCTCTGCTTGTGGTGGGCTCGTTCCCACCCCTAGGCCGAGGCGAAATACTACAACCAAAAAATCTTCCTGGCGAGTGGCGTCTTTCCTCTTCCCTTCGAGTGAGGATTTCCGTCGTTAGGGCGAGGTCCAACCCTTTTTTTGCATGTCGGATCCGATAAACGCATTTTCGCGCCTCCTCCCTTTTGAAGAAAGTTGAAACGACGGGAGAGGTAGAATGACTTTCCCTCCCCTGGATAGCCATCCGTCCGCGGGAGGCCTCTTCAACGGACGCTCCATTCCCTCAGTTACCCCCTCTCCCATCCTTGCGCATGTAAGTTCCTTCTTTTCTCGAGAAGGCAGAAGATTTTTTTTTTTCCCAAGGTTCCCCCCCCCCCCGTTCGCCAAGTAAAATAGTTCTTTCTAAGTTGAGATTTCGCCTTTCTTTCGAAGAAGGCCCCTCCTTCGCGGTCAGTAAAAGCCAGCATCGTCTCGAGCGGCTCGCCGCGTTTCCATCTCTTTTCCCCTTTCCAATCAGTTGTAGAAACGTGATGATCGCTCCCCCGACGCACCTCATCCCTTGAGGCAGGTCCCCCTAGATCAGGTCGAGCGACTCTTTTTTTTGCCGGACAGCATTCGAGCTATCTCTTTTCTCTCCTTTTTCCTTCCTCCTCAATGCGTAAGCGAACGCACCTGGTCGTCCGACAGATCTGAGGTGCCCCGAACTTCCCCCCGAACTTCCTGCGGAATTTGCGGGAGGATTTTTCGAGATCGGGTCGGATCATCCATACGGCTTGACGTAGAAAACTTTTTCTTTTTTTTTTTCCCCCCCTCCCTCCCGGAGTGTGGTTGACCTCCGAGGCGGACGCGGGCGGTTAACTTTTCCCCGCTGGCCGTTCTCTCCTTACGAAATTTCTCCCTTTTTACGGGTAAACGATTGAAGGCACCCCCTTTTTACTGGTGCTTCCCGCTTATTGTTGATTCGGAAGTAGGTGTTTTTCCCCCCTGGACATCTTTCGATTTCTTGAACAACCTCCCCAACAAGTACCCAAAAGGGGCTTTCTTTTGCGAGAAGGACCCCCCGCGCGGCCAGTTTTTTCCTGGCCGCAATCCTTAAGAGGATCTTTTAGGGCGAACGTCGACCTCCTGAGTTATTTTTTCTTCGCAAAGATCCTGGCGGAGTGCTTTCTCTCTAAGAGAAAGGGTGCCCCTTCCGTCTGCGTCCGACTTTACCCCCTTCTTTAAGTGAGTAGACTCCCCCCTTCTTTCCACTGAGATTTTCAGCAGTATTGTTAGAATAGGATTGAAAACGATTTCCACAAGACTCTCGATGTCCTAAGTTGTCTTTTATGAAATTCCCGGTGTTACCCATAGACCCTTTCGCTCCCTGTTTTTTTGGTGAGGTTTTCCCCCTGCTTGAAAAAGTCCCTTCCGGAGACGGGCGGTCCCTTTTTCCTCCTGTTGCAATCGTTCCCCCCCTGTTCTCCCCCCCCATTCGATTATCCCCTAGCAGCAAGTAGCCCCTTAAAAGGTGGGCTTTTTTTTCCCCCTTTAAAAATTTTGTTTTTTTTTTCGATGCTTCCTACGTGTTGCGTCATCTTCCCCTCCCCTCGAATAGAAAAAGCTTTTTTCTTTTCCCGCGTCATCGAAACAAGTACCTCCCTTTTTCCCCTCTCTCTCAGAACTCCCCTTCCCCCGCTAAGGTACGTTCCATTTCTCGCAAAAAAGCCGTACGCGGTCGATTCATCTTTGAATTTTCTCTTGCGGAACTCCCCTTTTTTTTCTTTTCACCGACTAAATCTCCTTTCCCAAGATAGTGAAAACTTCTTTTCTGAACGCACCGGGGGGCCACTTTCGCTTGATCGACGGAAACGATCTTTTCATTATAACCTGTCACGCTACCTCGCGACCCCCTTTCTCCCCAAAAAGCATTATTTCCGCGTAGGCCCTTTTTCTCTTTTTGCCCACTCCCTTCCAGGTCTACTGCTAAACGAGGTCTTTAAGGGAGCCCCTATCCTGTTGCTCTTTCTCTTCAGTCAGGGCTTTTCTTCAAGTAGAAGAAACCCCGTCGGAGATACTTCCCTCTCAACCGTTGTTCTTTCCTTACGAACGGTTCGCCCGATTTAAGTGGTACCTTAGTCGTTCTTTCCCCCCCCGTCTCGTCTATATCCTGCCAGCAAGTCCCCTTCTCCTTTTCCGAAAAGAAAAGCATCTAACGATATCGCGCCTTTCCTCGGCCTTCTGTCCCCTTCCCGAACTCCATCTACGGCCCTCGGGCCCTCCTACAAACCCAATTCCTCTTCCCGGCGGGTGTCTGAAGAGTTTCATTGAACTTCTGAGATCCCGGAATTGGTCCAGCTTCCAGCGTTTTCACCCCGATTCTATCGTAGGCCTTTTCCCCCGGACCTCCCTCCCTTCCTCGGTTCACCTCCCTTGAGAGGTAGACCTTCGTTTCTCTCGTAAAACTTTAAGCAAGCCGATAGGGGCGATGACTCTTTCCCCCCTTTCCCCCGTATGTCCGACTTGCCTGCGGTCTGAAGAGATTTTGAGAAAAGTCCATTTCCAGTTTCTCCCCCCCTTTTCTTTGCCCCCGTAGGTTTTTTTCTCCCCCCCCACCCCTCTTCCAGCCGGCCCTTCACAGCGTCTGACGCCTTCTCTCCTAACAGTTAGGGGTGTGTTCCCCGAAGCGGCCAACCCCCACTTTTTCCTCTTTCCTTCACTGAATCCCCCTTCCTTCCTCGTTAGAGTCACACGCACTTTTTTTTTTTTTTCCCCCCCCCCCCCCCCCCCTGCCCCCAATTTTTTTTCCTCTTCCCCCGGCACTTCTTTCTCTCCCCGGCTTTTCTTCAGCCTTAAACACTGCGCCGGAAGTCCACGCGTTCCCCTCCCCCCTCTCAAGAAAGTCATTTCCCCCCCCTCTTTTAAGCCATTTTCTAACACTTCAACGCGGTTCGGCTCTTTGGTGCTGCAAGCCGGTCCACAATTGAAGCCGGCAGAGCTCTTTTTCGGGTAGTTTGGCCGAGTTTCCCCCAGTTTTCCTGGCCGATGATACCTTCCCAGCGGCTTTTGGGGTCGTCTTGAGCGGCAAGCGCCCTTCCCTTCCCGAGAAACGTCCCTGTCGGTTGTCAAGTCTCATGGAAGGGGTGCTTTCTTTATCATAAAACATCCGCAAGAGTTCGCCGACTCTTGAAAACCGTTGTCCCTCCCTTTCCAGACCTATTGATTCTTTCCCCCCCCCGACCAGCCCTCCCTCTTTAGAGGAAGGCGCCCCCTCTCGTCCTTCACTTTTCCCTGAGCCGTCTTCCTCTAGGAAACTGCTACTCCCTTTTTTTAAACGACCTTTCCCCCAGTAAAATAGGCTTCCCCTTCTCTGGGGATATTCCCTTTTTCAACTCCCTTGCTCACTGATCGACCTCGCCTTTTCCCCAGTCCCTTAATAGTCGTCGGGTCCTTTCGAATTTGCGGTTTTAGAAACCCCCAAAGTAAAACAATCCTTAACTCGGCCCTTTCCGGACGATCCGACAGATTGATCTGGTGCAGCTTTTTTTTTACACGAAGAAGCCCCCTTCAACTACGAGCTTCCCCTCCCTTCACTTGGTCTTTCTAGGAGGTGTTTTCTTTTTCGAACGTTTTCAGCGGCCCTCTTCCGCTCTCTGGACAACCAGCCCCCCCAGTCCTTACCTCTTCCTTAGAAGGCGACTTCGAGCAAATTTTTTATGGTTGGATTCCCAACGCCCTACCTCTTTTGGTCCACCCTACCTCCCGAGCCGACAGATGGGACGTTGTTCCCCCCGAACGGATTTCTAGTAGATTGTACACTTTAATCGAACCTCCCCGCCCTTTAATCTAAAAAGACGTGGTAGACCTCTTTCAGCTCCTAAAGTAAAGTTAAGGTCTTTTTCTCTAGTAAGCGCCTTTATGGAGGCCGTAATGGAAGCAGCTTTTCTTCCCCCTCTACTGCCTCCCTGGTAGAAGTACTTCACTCTTTTCGGTTGCGGGGCGGAATGAGAAAGACCCTCTCCTGCGTTTTAGTGTGAGGCGGGACCCTTCCCTTTTTGGTCCTTCTTCGACACTTGGCGGGATGTTTATCCCGCCTGACACGAACCCCCTGCCACTAATCGTCGTCTCCGCTGGACGTTAGCTTTCTTTTGGGCAGAGCTCAGCCTCCCGTTCCGAAGAAACA
>Ga0179593_1535779_pt1 | contig 15056 bp, 17 predicted proteins | sample CZODoug2_1_08_16_FD_185931 | JGI IMG/M metagenome (GOLD analysis project Ga0179593, IMG submission 185931) | Vadose zone soil fungal communities from Angelo Coast Range Reserve, California, USA - CZODoug2_1_08_16fungal (PacBio error correction) | ecosystem: Environmental > Terrestrial > Soil >... | reverse complement strand
AAAGCATCCTCAGGTTACGCGCCTTCTGGATTCGTCCACCTTCGACGATAAGGCTACGTTTGCTTCCTCCTTCCCCTTCCTCTCTAGAGGTCTCTTTTTCTTACGTTTTCTTTCAGCCTTTCCATTCTTTCCTGGAATCACGCCACATCTAGTAGAAATTCATAGAGGACCAGGTCCCAATTCCATCTTCCCCTGCACCCTCTCAGGTTCACTCCCTCTCAGAGAGCCAACCAGAGAATTGCACCTCCTTTATGGATTAACCCCCCCCCCCATCCAAGAGGAGGGTTGCGCAGGGTAGGGTTTCTTGTTATTAATTCCTCGTTGCTGGAACCTCCCCTTTCCTTTTGAGAACTTTCTCATCTTTGTCTTCCCATTGTCTCTCGGCAGGTTTGTTGCCGCCGCGAATTATAGAATGCCCCGCCCTCCCCGTCCCTTTTGGCTTTGCCGAGCTGGCGGTTTCGGCGCTGGCCGCTTTTCCCCTGACCTCCCAATACGGGCTCGACGTCACATAGTTCCTTCCCAAAACGCATCCGCGACAGGACAAGATCTAATTCTGAGAGCCAATTGAGGAAGTTTCGTCCGCGGTTTGTCAACCGCACTTTACGCTCTCTCTACCTATGTGATGACGCGCATACGGGAGTGTTTGGTCGCAACAGATCGAGAGAAGGTGGCTGCCTTCCTCCCAAGCTACCTTTTCTTCCCTATATCACGTCTCAGCGAACCTGCCTACACTTCCATCCCAGTCCCCCCCCCTTTTATTGACCGCCAACCCCCCGTGACATGCAGTCATGTGGACCGGAACTTGAAACCGGCCAGTCCACCGGTTCCTGCTCGACCGTTCCAGCTACTAGAACTTGATCAGATATTTCGCGACATCTGCCCTCTCTGGTGCTTTTTTCGTCGATGCCTAGGTGGTCGTCTAAACCTAACGGAAAAACCGATCTTCCCCCACTCATCAATAAGGGCCCCAGAATGACAGAATTCGTCTCCCCCCCCCTCCGCCTATCGTCGTTCTGACCTTATGGCAAGCTCTGGCATCGCCAGGAGGAGCGTGCATATGACTAGCTCGACAAGATGGGTTGCTTTGGCGTGGTAAAGGGTATTCCGATTTCCTTTTTTTCCTCCTCCCCTCTTCGGTGTTTTCGGCATACTTTCTCCCTCCTCAATGATTCTTTCGGTCGGTGGAAAGGACCCTTGGTGGCGAGGAGCCGCCCTGACTTCCCCCCCTTTCGTTGGAGTAGATTTTTTCTTTCCAGTCCTTGAACTCCTCGGACCTCCTTCTCGGCATAGACAGCGTTGCGATAGTGTTTCGTCTAGCCCACGGTCGGTTGATGTGCCGTCCCCCCCCCCCCCGCCAGTCAAATGGCACCTTCCGCTAATCCTATTTTCCTCCTTTTTTTTGTGATTGTTCAAATAGGACTCTTTGATGGGGCCCTGGCGGGGCCATGTGCTGCTTAATTGGGTCAAATTCCCTTCCAGTGTGTTTTTCCAATCCTCCTGCCAAGATGCGTCCCAGATGTCATTTCCGCAGCGGTCTTTTCCCGAGCAGTTGAGGCCTTAAAACAGTTCACGGCCCCGAAGCAAATAGTGTTTTCCGCAGTTTTTTCCCCCTTCAGAAGCCCAAAATTTCGTCCCACCGAAAAAGAAGTCTTCATTCCTTCCCCCTGAGATGCCGTCGGCCTAACACGACAAATCCTCTTTCGTAGATTCCGCCATGATCGACAAATTCCCACGACCGCCCGTTGAAACATCCATCTTGCGAACTTCCTTTTTGCTGCCGATTGACGCGTGGAAGCATCGCTGATCGACGAAGACCCGCCCTTTTTCTCAAGAATCTGGCAGTGCACGGTAATCTTTGATTGAAAGGCTTGCTTCCGAGTCTTTTGTTCCGCTTTCTTTTTCAGACTTTTTTTTCTTTCCCCTGACCTGCATGAGACTCCTCGGGCTTGTCGTCCACGACCTTTTTTTGCGAGTATGTTCGAAAAAGTTTTCCGTCGGAGCACGGTTGGTTCCCTGCTTTTTTTCCCGACGCCTCTGCCCTGAATGGCCTGTTTTGCGGCATAAAGGGCGTCAGTGTCCGGTTAACCGCCTCCCCTCTCCAGCTTACGTGATCGGACTTGAGCCCTTTATCCTTGCTTCCTCTCCTCCCTTCTCTCGGCTGGTCGATACTCTGCGATTATAGCCCGGATCATTTTGAACTAAGCCGCAACGAGCGTTCGGACCTTGTTTTCCCACCTCGTTCCCTCAGCTTAAGTCTTCTTTCTCAGGCCAGCGGATTGTTCACGTTGGGTCCCCCCCGGCACTTTTGACGTTTTTATTTGGGGGGACGGTAGGTGCATCCCCAACGCCATTTCTGGCTATGCCCCAAATTGGTGAATCTCCCCCTTGTCGAGGGTTTCGAGACGGCCGGCCTCGGCCCAACGGTCCCCGAGGTTCTTCCCAACCCTTCCCAATTGCGCGCCGATAGCTCCCCATGACAGACCTGGGGCCCCCCGGAAAAGGGCGTCTGAATGGCCAGAACCTACACGGAGACCCCCGCTTTTTTCCAACCCCCTTGCTGAATTTTTCCATGTTGACCCCCTTCGCGTAGCTACCTCTCCCTCAATGAACAACCAGCGAAAGCTAGTAAAGACGTCTTGCCGGAAAGGGTTCCTATTACGTGATCTCGTTTGATTGTCCAGTTGGACCCCATGACTCTCACCCCCTTTTCTTTATTTTCAGACTAAGATCGAATCTTCGAAGGGTGCGTTCTTCTCGTCGTCATGGTACAGGTTCTCAGAGAGGTAGCGAGATTTCCTCCCTCCCCCTTAGCCCTTCCTTCGATATGCGTGGCCGCGGCCAGTTTATCCCAGCCCAACGGCTCCCCCCCCCCTTCGTGCAAGCCGCCTCCAGTCGAACTCGGTCGTTTTTCCTGAATTTCTGCGAACCCCCTAAGATTTCTTCACTTTCCCTCGTTTTTCCTTCCTTTTTGAACTGAGCGTTGCACCTTGTGCCTTTCCGAGCCCCGTCGGTTATTTTTTTGTTTGGAAAACTTTCAGCCGAGCTCGTCCATCTGGGCAGGGACCTGGCTGCCAGTTTCCCCATTTTTCTTAGCTCTTCATTTTCCACATTGTGTGGTGCGGACATGAGAAATAGGGTCCGTAGACCTGCCTTCCGGAGCCGCTCGACCCGATAGGTGTGATGTCGAGTCGACGACTCTACTTTGCCTTCTGTATCGATTTTTCCTCCCAACATATTTTTTTTTTTGATTCCCTGAGGGCATGCTTCCGCAACATCCCTTGATCCCGACTTGACACCAACCGGTGTGCCTGATGGGGCTTCTGTTCGCTTTCCCCCCTTCCCTGTTAGCCCGGATGGTGACCTCCCGTGACGATCGGCCGCACCCCTTTTTTTCAACCGGATTCCGCCTGCTCGTTCTCGCGCGTGCACAAGGGCCAAACTTTTTCGTTCTTCTTCACCGCTTATTGCGCAGGAAATTCCCCGTTCGAGGGGGTCGGAGTGATCGCTTTTGTTGTCGTTGTGCCCCCCAACGCATGGACCGCGTAGATCCCTTTCCGATTTTAAGGCTTCCTTCCTTTCACCTTCTCTCCCCCCCCCCGGCTCCGCGAGTCATTGGACCACGCGCGCCGCCCGGGCCCTTCGGCGAGGGATTTCTACCGTTCGGAATAGACTCCTTTTCCCGTCATTTCTCAACGACAACCCCCCCCCCCCCTCTAGAGCAGCCCTATGAAAAGTCGGCAAGGACTTTATATGGCTCTTGCTTCTCCTCCCGTTCCTCGTCTCTCCCCCCTATGAGCATTGCCATTTCTTGAATCCACGAAGCGGGGAGGTTCTAGGGTAGGGGTTCCCGCCTCCTTGGTCTGCTTATCTTTTTTCTCTATAGGGCTGCCACATTTGCGACGCTGTCCTGATCGTTGTATTACGGTTTTACCGAAGATCAGGCATCCGCCCCTCCCCCTTTCCCTTCCTTGGTCCTTTTTCTTCACGAAGCTGCTTTTTTTATCCGGATCCTCTGTCCCCCTACGAACAATAATTGGATGAGACGTTCATAGTGTTTTTCCCCCCGTTAAAAATACTGATGTCGGCCGGCAAGATCTTGCTCCACCCCTTCCGAGGAAGTCCGAATCTTTGGAACCTCCCCTTTTTCTCCCTCCCTGCGTTTTTTTCCAAAGTCCCCCCTTTTCTACGCAGGTGTGAGCATAGGAGTGGTATCCCAGAAACCGCTTCCCTCTGATATCAAGTTTCTGAAGCTGTTTTAATATCCATTTTTCCCTTTCCCCCGTCCCCTCCCCGGTATTCAGGCGCGATGTGAAAGCCCCTTCCCCTTTTCTCCCCCTCCCCAAAAACCCCCCCCAGAGTGCCATTTGTTTAGTTGATTCCCATTCCTGCGTTTTTTTTACCCCAAAGTTTCTGCTCGACGAGGAAGGTCTCGACCCGACTCCTACCCTCGACCTCGTGTACTCTCAGGCCCGATCTGGTGCGGCTTTTAGTAGATGAATAGGTTCGTTCTACACACCCATTCCCCCCCCCGATATCATCCTCCTTTCCCATCCCCATAGATGTGCACTGTAGCAGTGGTCCCCCCAGATACTCTTCTTTCGGATTCTTCGATGCTGCCACGCTGCGATTTTTGCGACATGCCCGTTATCTCTTTTCTTCCTTTGCGCTGTGTTTTTTTTTTTTTCAAAAAAAAAAAAGGTGATCTCGTTCGTGCCGCGCATAAAAGATGTCGTTTAGTGGACCCTTCTTTCGGCATCGATGAGGAGAAGAACTGAGATCTCGTGGATGTTTCCCGTCCATTGTTGTGCCTTCTTTTCGTTTTTTCTCCTAGGGTGACTGTCTTGTGCGGACTTTCACCCGCTCCTTTCCCACTTCCAGGATGCTGAAATCGACAGCGTTGCGCCTGCCTGACGAGGATATAACTTTGGTTTCTTTTTTACCAGTACTCCCCCCACCAGCGTTCGGAAACAGCCCTCATCGGACTCTTATTCTTTCATTAATAAGTTTTTTTTGTGGTGAGAGATCCGACTTCTTCTATGGCTGGGGCCGGGCGGTGGCACATGTTCTTACCAGTCCTTCAATTTTTTTTCGTGCTAAGTTCCCCCTCTTTCCCCCTGCTGAGATGCCGCCCCAGACGGAGGGGGGTAGAATTTAACCCCCCCCCCCCCTTTTATCACCCCGTCTAAGCATCGAGGAAAACCCACTTGTTCGTTCTCCCCCCAGACGCCTTCCCCCGCGCTGGCCCACTCTCCACCCCTCTCTTCTCAGTTCTTTGGTCTCAATTCGATGAAGGACACCACAGAATTAGTTTTCTTCTCCCCTCCAGGACTCTTCTCTTTTCCCCCCATTGACCACGCCGAGCGCCTCTTTCGCTTTCCTTCACCGCCTCCCGTCATGGCGCCGATTCACTTCACGCATCGACGGAATCGACGATCCCCCCTTTTCCCCGAATATTTTCTTGTCCTACGGTCACGGGATTGCCCTTCTTGTTTATGCTGCTTGTTTTTTTCCTTCTGAGTAGTTTTCCCAGTTTCTAACAAAGATCCCGTCCAGATCGTTTTTTCTTCCCAGAGTCGAGGAGGGTCTCAGAATTCGAGGATTCTCACCACCGTATTGGCGAGCAGGAACCTTGTCTCCTTCCCAATTTCTCTTCCTTATGGTCGACGTACATAGACTGGCACTGTTTTGCAGTACCAGGGCTGTATTGAAAGTGTTAGGGCTAAGCTTCTTTCACTTCTCCCCTTGCCCTTTGTTTCTCTTCGATCCCTCCTCGAACAGCGCTTCCCCCTTCTTTCCGACCAACTTCTTCGCCTTCCTAACTGCTCTCCTTTTTCCTTTTCGACAGCCCCCCAACGCTGTGCTCCATTTTATTTTCAAATTCGTCGAGCGGCTTGTTTGTGAATAAGTTTCTGCCGGCCTTAAGGCCGGAGATGTGCCCCCCATCCTCTTGCTCTCCCCTCTTGGCTTAGGTGAATAGGCCCCCTCACATAGAACAGAAATGCTTCCTTCTTTCAAACACAATTTCACCCCTTCTTTCTCTCTCCTCCGTCGGTGGCAAAAAAACAACCAAGTCCGACCATCATGTCCCCTGTTCCGCTTCCCCCCGATATCCCTGAAGGAGGTTGAGCAACGTCTCTTCTTGAAGACCGAACCCCGACCCTACACCGCTTGTTTTTTGACAACTGACCAGCTAATGGTTGGAGATTTCTTTTCTCTCGCCCCAGATAGAGAACCTTCAAGAGAGTGCTGATTTACTTTTTTCCTTGGTCTCCTTTGGGTGATCGAGATTGTGTGCCATTCTGAATGACTCATACTGGCGGTTTTTCGTCGTACCCGCCCTCGGGACGGGCGGCTCTGATGCCATGAGCTCCTAGATGAGCCTTATCCTCGCTCGTTGCGTACCGCCTCCTTCCCAGTTCGGGCCCATAGGTGCCGTGCTTCTTATCTGCCTGGCACTCGTGCCATTCTTCACATTCAAGGGCGACCTGCCCCCCGCCTTTTCCCCCCCTCAATCGGTCGGCCGAATTTCCCACCCCCCAGACCCTACTAGCCCCCTCCCCTATCTCTGAACCTATAGAGTATGCACCCCCTTGTGCCGCGAGAGAGACCGTAGTAGGGCCTTCCCAATCTTTTTTCTTTCGCTCCTCTCATTGGGGGTCACAGGGATAGGCATATTTTTTTGCGTCTTCGGCACCCTTGGAGCGTAGTCCACCTTGTTTTCTGGAAATCGTCGAGATGACTTCATTTCCCCTTTCCTGCGGTCCCGGCGCCCCTCCCCGATAGTTTGTGATTGTAGATAGACTTCTTCTTTTTCTTCGTTGTTTTTTTCGCGACAATCAAAATATCGGTTCTCTGCCTGTGCCATTCTTTTCATTAACTTTTCGAAGACCCCTTTAAATGCCACTGCACACCCCCTTTGTTCCGGAAACCTTTCGACTACTTAAAACAATTGCCGCCCGACAGGCAGGTGCTTTCCCCCCCCCCTTTTGAGCTTTTCCCCTCGTTTTTTTCCCCCCCATCTTTCCACGGTCTCGTATCTGCCGTTTTCCAAAAGGTGCATTTTCTCGAGGAGTAACCCCTGCATAGCGAGGTCTTCCATGGATATGTTCTTCTTCGAAACTCTTTGCATACAGTGTTTGGTCTTTTGGAGTGATCTTTGCGGACATTTTAGTTTTTTTTTGCCCGCTCTGCCCCCTTAACCTTGGACTATAGCCCCCCGGACCGTGTATAGCATCTGCATAAGACCCTCGAGATCAAGGGATCAGAGATTTCTTAATGACCTCGGACTCTCTCCTCCTCTTTTTTTGATCTCCTGCCAAATCGTCGAATCTTTCCCTTCCGAAAATTTTTTTAGTAGTCCTGCTCACTCCCCCCCAAAAACCTTTTGAGCACGGCATCGAGGCCAGCGTAGGCCATCGAGTTTTCCCCCTGTTTCTTCCCGGTTAGAGACTCGGTCCCCCTAGCTTGCCCTTCGCAAATTTTTTTTCTCCTACAAAAGCCATCTGTCTCTTTTTTCTTTATTTTTTTTACTTGATTTTTTTTGCCACACCCTAATCCCAGGGTCCTTCCCCGGTGAGAGGCTTGAGCCGCTTGGTCATGATCGGTCGTCCTTTTTTTTGATTCCTCCCCTTTCTCTAGTTAAGGCCTGGGTTTTTTGGATTCCTAGATGGCTTCGGTTTCTATGGCGCTGGCTCGGTCCATAACCGTCCCGTGTCACCATAGTTTTGGACCCCACGGTAACCCCCCTGAATCTTTCGGCGGCAGAGTCTTTTCCCCCCCCGCCTCTAGTAGACCTACACAGGGGAACCTCCCATCGCTTTCCCGGTCCCTCTTTTTTCCTCCACTCCCCTTCTCTCCCGTACCCATCTCTCCTCAACAGCCACCCAACCACCCTTGTCTCCACCGCTTCTCCAACTCCTGTGGTCCCTCCTCCTCCCCCTCTCCTTACCACCTCTTTTCTGCCTGCCCCCTTTACCGTATACTCTCCCCCTCCCCTCTCCACTTACTTCCCCTTTCCTATCCCTCCAATTATCCACTCCCCCCCCGCCACCCCCATCCCTGTCTCCAACCCCTTCCTACCTCGTCTTCCAACTTCTCCCCCACTCAACTTCCTTTTCTCTCAATCCCTACTCCCCTCCGCCCACCTTCCATAACACACTCCGCTCAACCACGCCCTCATCTCTTATTCGCCAACTTCCCCCAGGGCCCCTCCCCCCCCTTCCTCCCTATCCCCCTCATCCCTCCTTTCCCCCCCCACCCTAACCTTACGCACCCTCCATCCCCCTCCTGCCCCTTTACCCCCAACCTTTTACCCACGTCCCGCTCTTTACCGCATTCCCTTTCTTTTTTCCTCCATCTCTATCATCCAGCGTGTTACACCATCGACCTGTCTCCTCCTTTACCCTCCACCTCATTCCCTAGTCTTCCTTTCCGTTCTCTTCCCGCCCGGTCCCTTCCTTCCTTCCACACAGCCTCCTAACCCTTCGGCTGCTGCATCTAAGTCCCGAGATCCTCCCTCTATTCCTCAACACAACTTTTCCCCCCTTACCCCCCCTCCCTAGTTCCCTCTAGCCTACCCCCCCGTCTACCCCATCTATATTTTCCTCCCCCCCCCAACCCACCACCTTTCCCCTCTCCTTCCTCTCCTCCCTTTTCTTCCCACTCCCCTCCCTTTTGGAACATCCTCGTGACCTTTCTTTCAACCCCCCTTCCGCAGGTTGTCGATTCGACGCATACGGGATTTTTTTATTACGCTTTTGATCAAGGGGCTGACGCTGTCTCTCCAAGGATGGTCCCTTCTTTTCAGTGTCTTCCGATTAGCGCATTGATTAGTTTAAAGCCCACAACTTTTTTCATTCCACAGACCATGACCTCCCCCCCGAGGTCTATTTTCTTTCGGAACCCCCCCCCCTGCATCAACCAGCAGTTGGGCCGTCCAAATTGTTCCGATCGCCGACTTAAGTCCCTATACCCCGAGAACCTACTACGAGTCCTTTTATCGCAAGCACGACTGCTTCCCGCCCTAGATGCCTCGTTGGTGTTGTGCAAAATACTACAGGCAACACCCCTTTCTCCACCCCCTCTTTTTCCACTTTGGGCACCCTTGACCGATTCCCTGTCCTCCAGACGGTTTCGCCAATATGCTGAGTCCTGGAGTTTATCTTTTCCCCCCGGGCGCTTGTGCAACGCTGGGCCCGGAGCCTTTTCGGTTTTTTCAGTCTCTCGACCCTCTTTTCCACGCCTTCGTGGTCAAGGGGTGATCCTTCTTTTCAGCGCATACCCGCTTGGTCTTTTTCCCTGGCGTTGTCTTGCATAGAATTGGAGCAAAACTGAGACCTTCGTTCTGTTGTGATGTCCTGCAAGAGTTTTAAAGAGTTTGGTGCTAGATGCTTCGCCTTTTTCTGTGCCCTTGTGATGAATTCCCTCCACCGCTCCCTTCCCCTTTTTTTTTAACATAGTTTCCCTTCAGCGAGACAACGGGTTTTTTTCTGGTCCCCATATCAGAAATGCGCCCCAACCTGCCTAGCCCACAGCCCATTGTTTTCCTAGGATATCTATATTTTACTCATCCCCCTTGTTTTTTTTTCTCTCTCTGCTTTTCGATTTGGCGGGGGCTTTTGGACATGTTTTGCTTATTTTACCAGTTCACCTTCCCTTAGTAGATCAGTCCTTCCCGATGCGGCAAAGTAGATTTGACGCAGCCCTTGAGGCCGTGGGTTCGCTCCTGAAGACAATCTGCCCCCAAGAGTCAGATTTCGACCAGATGCCCCCCACAACTCGCTGGCCACATACCCATCCCCGACGATCTCAGTCTTCCTTTCTCCTCCACTTCCCCGTCTGTTTCCGACTATCCTCCCCTGCACATCCTCGTCACACTTGCTCCTCCTGCTCTCCTCTCGAAGCGTCATTTGAAGAATGCTCGTTCCTTTGCGATCGGTCTATCCCCCCGTACGCTTCATTTTCATAGCGGACATCGTTTCATTTTTATTGCCCTTCTTGATGAGATCGTGGAGAGCTTGTTGTGCCTGTTTTGTTGTACCAGTCCTTTCTTTCATCTTTCCCACCAGCTTCTCAGAGGTCTCCTCTGTTTCTCTATCAGGGTAGAGTCCTTTAAACCTGTACCTTCGCTTTTTCCAATTGGGACGGCCCGCCCTGCTGTTCGATGGCATAGTTTTGCCAAGTAACCTGCTTCCCCCTAAATTTTTTCGTTTCAAGTGCTTCTTCGCGCTTCGACTGAAGCGTTTTTTTGATTGGAAACTCCGTAGCTTGGTCTATCCCATCATTGGATATGACTGAGTAAAGACCCCTTGTCCCCTTGCGATTTCCTCCCCAATCCAGGATGGTCTTATCCCCGATTTTAATATTGAAAGTCGCCCTACCCTCCTCTTGCCACGCCTCCTGAAGCGATTGGCGCTAATGAAGCTCCTCGTCGTTGCGAAGGATTCGATGTTCCAGGTGGGGCCACCCCCCTTCATGGGTCTTCGACCTTTGGGTGCCTCGCTTTTTATAGACCCCCTGCTAGGCCTCCCCCCCTTTTTCTAAGACTTGTCGGTGCCTGCGACGCCGGATGGCTTCCAAACCGGGCCGTACCCCCCTCTTCCTTTTGCTATAGCTCCAAATGAACTTCTTTATTTTGCAGCTTTTCTCAAGACAGACCCCGAACACCCCGGAGCCCCCCTCCCCTCATTTTTTCATTTCCCAGAACCTTTTATGCCTGCTCATTGTTTGGCCTCTTGTTGAACCTTTTTCCATGCAAAAGATCCAGAGCTGATAACGCTATCGTCCCTTGCCCCCCATGGTCTCTTTGAGTTTTCCGGTTCCCTTTTTTACCCCCGACCCCGCCCCCTGTTCGTTAGATTCCGTTCTACGCTTTTCTTAAACTTCCTCGCCTCCTAGACAGTGTACCATTCGCTCGCGCGATTTTTTGAGCCCGCCTGAGGATTCCCTTTTAGCCGTAGGACAAACGGAGACGTGCTGCCCGATCCTTGTTCCTGCCACCCACTGACCCACGGCTCGCCTTTTTTCAGACCCGCTCGCAATCTTTCGGCAGGAATTCTGAGCCCATCTTTATCGTTCTCTTTGACTTCGTGGTTTGACCCTTCCTCTTTATGTCACCTTTTCCACGAAGCGCGAGACTGAAGCCTGGAGAAATAGGGGTAAGGAAGCCGATCTTCATTCCTGGGGAAGTTTTAAAAGGGCTCCTTCCAACCTTGCTTCTCGGCACCTCTTTGAAGCTCGTTAGATATCAGTCACATTTTTTTGCCTTTCTGGGTTCGATTTTTCTCCTTCTTGACCTGCCAGGCGCTCCGCGCGACAACGCACGTGTTATTGTCACTTCCTGAACTTTTTTCCTCTCTGATTGGTCGTCCATTTCCCCCCCATATAGTTCCCTTCTTAGCCTAGTGAAGGAGGGCCGCAGGTACTGACTCCCTTTCTGTGCCCACCCCCTTTACTGATTGTAATATTACCTTTGCCAATGTTTCCCCTTTCCCTCCCACCTCAGGATTGGCCGAGCCCCGGTTCTAATTTTGAGCTATCCCGGCAGTGGTTTCACAGATTCACTTTGTTGATTTGAAAGGTGCCTTTCGCTCGAGGAGGTACCAAAATCTCCTCTTCTTTTGTTTTTTTTTGAAACTCCCCCGATATTGCCCATAAGACGTTTTCCCCATCTGAAGAACTCGTTAGATGAGGTCCCCCTTTGCTTTGATCGACTCTTTTCCGTGTGAAAATTAAAGAGGAAATCCGGTTCCTTCCTACTAATTCTCTCTGGTTCTCTCGATTTTCCTTTATTCTCCCAAATACCATAGCTCCTGATAATCCCGCGTATCTGGGAACTAGAAGCTCGACCCCGGCCGACCCTTCGAGTTCTCTCCCTTTTTTTCCGTCCAGACCTTTACAGGGGATTAGTCTCATGGAAGTCCAAACACCCTTTCTGAGCACGGAATACTCTTCCAGGTAGGTCCCTTTCCCAGACTGGCTTATCTTTCTTTTTTCTGTTTGCGGTTACGAGCAATTAGTAGCGTACCACCCCCATGAGCATTTTTTTAAAAGCAGACTGCAACTTTATTTTATTTCCCAAAGAAAGAGAGGGTGGCTCAGTGTTGGTTCTTTTTCTCCCTTCTGTGGAACCCCACTTAGTGGTCAATTTTGCATGTATTTTTGGTATCCTGGGTATAGGCGGTTTTTCTCGATACTGGGGGGGGTTTTTTAATCGACAAATTTTTTTTTCCTTCCTTAAATTGGTTTGGACGGAATCGAAGGTTTTTGTATATCCCTAGGAATCTCCACACATACCCGCCAAGAAGTCCCCCCTTTCACCCATAGCCCTTGGGGGCCAACGGTCCACCGAGAAGACCTAGTGACGCAGGAAGAATTCCCCCATGACCCCCCGTCTGAGAATTAATTTTCTTCTTTCCGCGTTTTCGTTCTGCTTAACAAGAATTGAATTGTACCGTCGGCGATCCTTTCAACCTGGGGATACGCCCGTTTGATTTTTCCTTCTTGGGTATCCGAAACAATGAGGATCTAAAGTGTGGCTGCCGCTGTTAATATAAAAGGATGGTTTCTCCAGCTTCCCCCTGCTTTCTCCCGGTTCTCTTTCGAGTGTTCTCCACTTTCAATAACCACTCCGCTGTGGACCCCCCTCCAGTGCCATGCAGTATTTGACTTGACACATGACCACCCTCAGGTCCCATCACCCCAGTTCCTGCTGATTCTTTTTTAGCCGTACTAGTCGCCCTGATCGTTTCCCCGCGCGAAATAGTTTCAGAAACAGTTTCTTTTTTATGCTTTTTCCCTTGACCTTTTTTGGCTGGTCCCCTCACATATAAATCCACACCAGAGCAGATTTCCTTCACGGAAGTTGCCCCCACGAGAGACCGATGCATCCTCCCCTTTCTTCCTCTGAATCCTTCGATTTTTGCGTGCCACGATTTCCGGCTATACGGTCTGCGCGCATGAAGGCTCTTCGACAAGATTCCCGGCGATGGCGGGTCCGTTTCCTCCCCCCCTGTTTTTTCTTCGTGTCCCGGCATACCCCTTTGGACTGCCAGAAGTAGACGTCGTTTCGGATTTTTCCCCTCGAGTCAATTTTTTCTGCGCGACGTCAGGTTTGGTGTGGTTCGCTGGTCTCCTTCTTTTTCGACTGGTGAAGTAACCTTCTTTTTTTAAATTTCTTGAGCGAAAATCAGACAGCCTTTGCGCATAGTTTGGCCCTACTTAGCGAAGCCAAATTTTGGGAGGTGTCTCCCACTCCGCCCAGTCCCCCTTAGCTCCATTCCCAGCGGTATTACTATCCTCCGTTTGTTTGTGTCCGGCCCTTTTCCCCCGCTTCGGCGGTGGCCAGTTGCTTTTCTTTTCCCATCCAAAGTCCCTACGGGGCTCGCGCAGTCCGTCACGTTCTCCCACTTTTTCCTGTCCCTCTTGCATCCTTTCTCCCTTTTCGAAACCCCCTATTTCGAGCGCCTCTTTCCGCAACCGTATTTTCCGACGCGCCGTACAATCCGCGTGGTCCACTCAACTGACGATCTCAGTTCTTTTCCCCAATCGATGCCTCCCCTCTCCACGAACGCTTTTTCTTTGGCTTCCCTTTACAACTTTCAGCTTGTAGAAGTCTCTCCCTTCGCGCCTCCGTATGGTGCCCTAGCCAGGCGTGCTCGCCGAGACCCCTTTCTCCGTTACTCTTCCTCTGGAGAAGAAAGGAGAGCCCTCTCGGTATCTCGATCCTTGCCTTTGAAGATCGTTGTCTCGTTAGTTCTTACACTATTTCTCCCCGAAATTCCCGCACCAGCTGGCCCCCCGAGGTCTTGTTCTCGCTCCTTTTCGAGTAGCTTTCCCCGAAACCGTAGTCGGCGCCTTCCCCCCTTGGTTCTTCCTCCGTCCTTTTTGATGGCTTTTTTTCCCCTTTTCATTCTGTCGGTTCATACCAGGGTGTATGAAAGTCTTTTTCAAGCCGTTCGCTGAATCGGACTGATCCACTCTATTTTGGCGATCCCCTTTGGAAATGAACTCTCCAGTTTCCCCTCCTTTTTTTCCTTGGGATTATAGGATGCTCTCTTTCCCCAGCATCTTCTACTTTTGACAAGATCCGACTTCAACACGAGAGAGGGCACCTCCCGCGTATTTCCCCCTCCTTTGGCTTCCAGAAGACTCTCCTCCGACTGAGATTATTTTTTCCTTTGGGGTCACGGACGATGGTGCCTCCCGTATTGTCGTCATTTCCCTGCCACCCCTCAATGCTCAGCAACCCTTTTTTTCCGAGGACAAATGTTTGCTTTAATGTAAGGCTGAGCCCCACACCGCCCTCTCAGTACCAACTTTTCGCAAATGGCTCGCCCCTCTGGCTCCCCCTGCCTCTTCGACCTTCAACCCAGAAACCCGCCGGCGCCCCCCCCCCCTCAAGCTTTTTGTGTTTTGAGGTCCCTCAACGCCTGCTGCAGCTCATTTTGTTTTCCTCTCGCTATTTTCTAGAACCGTATGCCCCCTCTAGCTCCTTGCGATGTCCGATGCATGTCCTCTCATTTGGTGCGTTACTTACCTTCCCGAATAATACCTGGTCGTTCTTGACTCGATGTTCACTCCCCCCTCCGGACGGGAGGCTCCTCCTTTCCCCTCTGTCCTGCTCGCTGAGCTATAGAGCCTAGAAGGTGCGGCAGCATTCGCGCTGCACCCACCCTCTGCCAGTTTTTGCTTGGCACACGCCCCACGGCTCGCCTGGCGAGAAGTCCCTCCCTCGCGCCGGCAGGAATTTTTCCAAAGTCCTCACTCGCACCTCAGCGGAGATGAGTTTGAAATTTGCGTATGACCTTTCTCCGCGATTTTTTTCTAGGCCCTCTCCTAGTCCACTTTGCAGGTCAAAGGGTCTTCCCCACGATGTGGGAGGCGTCTTACACCTGATTTGAGCGAGAGTATTCAAGAAGGAAAACCTGGTTTGGTCCTGAGGCCTTTCCCTTCCTTTCTTCGAGGATTCTTTCCGGCTTCTTTCTTTTTTTTCCGACAGAGAGGGTGGGATGGTTTATCCTCCACTAATCTTCCCCCTTGTTGTTTTTGACCCCTCT
>Ga0179593_1490509_pt1 | contig 15056 bp, 12 predicted proteins | sample CZODoug2_1_08_16_FD_185931 | JGI IMG/M metagenome (GOLD analysis project Ga0179593, IMG submission 185931) | Vadose zone soil fungal communities from Angelo Coast Range Reserve, California, USA - CZODoug2_1_08_16fungal (PacBio error correction) | ecosystem: Environmental > Terrestrial > Soil >... | reverse complement strand
TATCCCTTTGCGCTACTTTTTCTTTTCCTTTTTCTCCATCTACCAACGATAGTGTGATTTTTGCGATTTCTTCTTCTTGAGAGATTCTACGATAACCAGTTTTTTGAAGAACCGATGGACTCTTTCGTGTTGATTTTTTAGGTTTTCTTTTCAGTTGACCATTTATGCTCGGTCGTTGCCCCATTTTATTACCTTTTTTAGCGTTCCTTTCTGAACCGCCCTAGGTATCGGAGGTCTTCTCTGCATTTTCTTTTTTGGCGTTACACCCCCTCCATCCCCACAACGAACTCGATTCGCTTTTTTCCCCTTTTTAATTCCTAAGCCCATCAATCGAGAAAATAGACGCTCTTCCCCGCCCCCGGTTCTTCCACTTCCTTCATAGTCCAACCCCCTTTCATGTTGGGCGTGCCGTGTTGTTCGATATAGCCAACGTCTACCCTCTAATGAACTCCTTGATGTTTCCCTCTCCCCCCCCCCCCTGTTTTTACCGCTTTCTTGTCTTTTTTTTTTTACCGCTGCAAACTGGGAAAAGTAGGTTTTTCCCTCTTGCCCTTCTCTTTTTTTCGACTTCTTCCCTACCGCTGAGCGCTTAACTGCCTGCCTTTCCCTTTTTTTTGATCGGGCGCCCTCCTCTTCCGCAAGACATCAGGCTGCTGCTCGTATCCCCATTCCCTCTTCCCTTCTGGTCTTGTCCGTTTATTCGAGCTCCTGTCGCTAGTCTCGCCATCTGCTTCCCCGACTCCCCCACCGTGTCTCTTGCAAATACCACCTTTCATCTGGTACCTACCGGCGAATCACAATAGTTTCTCTCTTGATTGCCGTACGCCCCTATTTCTTTTTTTGAAGTCTTGCCAATGTTGTCTCCTCCGTTTTTATCTCTGCATCTTCTCTTTCCCTCCGGTCTTCTTAATGTGCCTAGAGACTCCCGAAAAGCTCTCTCAGTATTCCGGTACTGATTCGAGTGCTTTTTAGACCCCTGTTGCGTATTTTTCCCGGCATTTTATTCTCCCCGTCCCCCCCCCCCAGTCCTTCTTAGCCAAGAATACCCAACCTTCTTCTCCCGTAGATTTGCACTGTGTCACATTTCTGTTTCTTGTTTTTCCTGCCGGGAGCCCGCGTACATGCTGTAGTTTTTTTTCTTTACTCCGATACCTCCCCCCGGTGGTAGAACTCATAAATTACAACCCCCCTCTTTTCAGTCTTTTCCTGATTTTTCCCCATATTGCTCGACCCAGTGCCTAAATCCCCCCTTGTTCTTCTACTGCTATCTGCCCTACCTTTCTCCTTTTCCTCGAGATTTCCTTATTCACCAATGACTGCTACGTCGCCAAGCTTTTTTTTCAGGACCTTTCCTTCAGATGTCGTCTCTCGTTCTCTCCCTTGATTCATAACGGATAGATATTTTTCCCCTCAACCCACAGTGCCGAATTATTGCTTCTCCTTTCTTGACCCCCCCAATTTCTTTTATAACGTCGCTTTACCGAACCGTCATTTTTCCAATCGTATGTATCTAGAAAGCTTGCTCCCCCCTTCCCTTCCCGGACTCCTCACGAGGTTCTGTAGAGACTCCTGATCTTCTTCCTACGGTTTTTTGGGACGTGTATGTACCCGTCATTTCCCCCTACTTGATTCCGGTGATAGTCCTTACAAAATGGCTGCTGTCTCTTTTTTGCAATTCCGGTTCGACGCAACCGAGCTCCAGGTATTGAAAGGAATGCCTTTTGAACTGAGATTTCCTGCAAGAGGTGCTCCTTTCCCCCCCCTGAACGGGTTGCCCCTCCTCCGACACCCCTTTTTTCCTTCCTCCTTGTTTTTCTTCGATAGTCCCTGCAAAGGAGGTCCCAAGGCATGAGTTTATTCTCTTGCCTCACTGATCCTCCCTTTCGAATTCTGGCGAAAACCCCCTGACGGCTAGGTCCCCCCTTTACCGCTGACTCATTGACGGTCGTATTCCCCGGCCTCTAAGCGGCCACCCCCGCCCAGCTTCCTTCCTAATCTCCACGTGTGACCATCCCAGATTCTGTCCAATGTGTCGTTCTTCCCTTCCCCCTGTGACTTTCTTCCTCCTTCTCCTGAACCAACAGTCACTGCCCCTCTTTCGAAAACCATTTTCAAGACGTTGATCTTCCCGCTCTGGTATGGCTTTTTCTCTTATCGAAACTCGGCGTTAGGCTGGATCGGATAGTTGAAATTAAAGTACCTATATTTTCTCCTCTTTTCTCCTCCTCTCCTGTTTGTTGACCTTTCTCCTGAACTTTCTGCAAGATGTCACCCAGCGTCCGATTCCTCCCTCCATCAGATTTGAGGAGTCCTCTGAAGCTTTCGAAGACTATGATGTTTCACTTCTTCAAAGAGGTGTGTGCTGAACCCCCTTTTTTCTCCTTGTTCCTACTTCGAGACTTTCACTTTGCCGTCCTTGACAATCTAGCATGGGTGAGGATGTTCGGCTTCTCCGGAGAGTTAAGCCTGCGATTCTTGGTCTTAAGACGATGACCCGCCTTTAATTTTCTCTTAGGAGGAAAGTTTGTCTCGCTGCGATGTGTTCGCCCTCTTCTCCAATGTTTCTTCGCGTTCTTCCCCAGAAACCGTTTTCCTCCTTTTGAGACGGTCTTCTTCAGACTGGGCCTCCGCGAAAACTTTATGCTTGAGGATTTTCGTCCGGTTCTGCCCCCCTGGCCTTCCCATGTTTTTCTTTATTTACCACCCCACGGTATCTTTTTTCTCTCCCCTCCTTTCCGAATTCTCTTCATTCCTTGTGTACGACCTTCCCCTCCTTAATAGAGGTGCAAGGAGGTCCATTTACATACATTTTCCGGAACTCCCTATGTTTTGAAGCTACATTTATTCTTTTCGAAGGCAGTTTTTTCCAGGTTCCACCTCTTTTCCCCTGAACACCTCCCTCTTTTCCTCTGTTCAGTAAGTAGCTCCCCAAAGAGAGGCCGAAGAGCTCGGCGAAATTCCCGTTTAGGTGGTGCGGTTATACGATTCGAGCTAGATCCTGCGGCCACTCTGCGGAAATTTCCGGCGCTTTCCCGGACCCTTCTCCTTCGCAGTCTTTTGTTTTTTATCTCTATCACCATGCGAATGTATTTGGCCAAATCTATTAGCCCCCTTGTCTCTGAATTTTTCTCTTTACTGCGGCGGCCCCGTTTTTTAGTCGCTAGTCATGCGGAGTTAGACACCCCTGGTCTGCTTTCTTTTCCTCCTCTCACACTACATATGTAAGATTCAGACCCGTGCGTGTTTCAAGCGTCAGCTACATGCCAGTTCTCCTTCCCATTCCCCACCACCATCGATGAGTTACCCTGAGGTATTTAGGTGTCGACCGATGCGTTTTGCCCTGTAGACATAGCTTCCCTCCTTCCAACTTTAGAATTCTTGGGTCCTCCTCTGAGACTTTGCTTCTGTTTTATTCATTCCTTTTATTTTTCTCCAATCGCTATTCAAGCGATCACACTTAGCGAAACCTTGCACTTTGGCGGCCTCCACCTCTTTTTACTTCCCTCACGCCCTTCCCTTGTTACCCTTTGTCTCCTTGTTTATTTCAGTGTTGGTAGGCACAACTTTAGTTTGCTGCCGCGGGCGAGTGGAGTCGCTTAGTTGGTATAATTTTCTTTCCACCCAACACTCTCCCTTTTCCTTGTTCGAGTCCCAGCTTTTCCGGTTTCTTTTTTCCCAGCTGTCGTAGAAAGCTCACAAGATCAAATTCTGCCCGCTTATAAGAGTTTCTTGCTCTCTCAAACTTCTTTGTCCAAGTCGTTGACCTATGACCCCCCTTGAAATGTGGTCAAGCTTCCTGAAATACCTCCTTTCTGTCGCCCCTGATGTAGATTGAGGAAATTTTCCCTTCTTTCCTCTCGTTTGTAAGTTTTCGCGAACCAAATGAATTTTTAACGAGGCCACAACCATTGATCCTGCTCCGTTTCAACGACAGGCATTTCCCTTCTTTTGTCTTCTCCCCTCTCTTTTCTTTTGCGTGGCTTTAACTGCGCCAGAGACCTAAGTTCTTTTTGATGGCAGTTGTGCTGGAATAGGAAACCATGAGAAAGGATCTTCCCCCAAACCTCCCCCCCCCCCCCCCCCCCCCCCCCCCCCTTCCCCCCCCCCCCCCACCACCCCAAAAGTTACCCCCCCCATCCTCCCCACCCCCCCCCCCCCCCCCCCCCCTCCCCCCCCCTTCCTTTTCCCCCCCCCCCCCCCCCCTCCCCCCCTTTACCCCGCTTCGTTCCTGATTGGGGACCCCTTTGTCCACCTTAAATTTCCCAATGGGAAATGGTTCCCTTCTGTTTTTATTTGACTTTACACTTGAATCCCTCCCGCTCAAAAAACGGCCTCTTCAATTCCGACCGTCCGTCCAAAATGTGGTCGTCGTTTTTCTCTAGACCCCTCCAGTTTTTGCTGTCGCACACCTACCAACCGTATGTTGCTCCCCCCCCTGGCTTCAAGCCCAATTTTCTTCTCGCAACTAGACCTCTCTCCTTTCCCTTTTTTCCTCCATCCTTCCTGTTTTCTTTTTTTCTCTCTATTATAATTGAGAGCCCTTTTTATTGCTTGAAGAGGGGAAGACCTGAACGATACTTTATTTTGTCTGTCCCGTCTCTTGTTGGGGAGAGATTATTAAGCTCCACAGTTGTCTGTCGATTGGACTCTGCCCGTGTCTCTTCCTCCTGATAAGTGATATTTTCCCTCTCATTCTGTCCCATTTTACACTATCCATGAGGTGTTAATTATGTTCAAAACCCCCCGCCCTTTATCCTTTTAAACGGAGAGACTGAGCCCTGTTTCTCTTCTACCTCACGCCATCCCCAAACTCCCTTCCTTCTTTCCCCTAGCTTTAAGAAGACTGCCCACACCTCTCTGTTTTTGAAATCTTGAAGCGAGTTCACCCTTAAAGGTCGTCATGCTAACTTTATCATTTTTTGTCTCGGCAGGTTACATTTCTGTCTTCTCCTACTTCCCTATGACTGCCCTTCTGTAGGGCACCTCTTCCCCTCCTTTTCCCGCAATTATTGTATTTACCCCAACTTTTTCCTGTTAGGTCCCCCCTTCTCCTTTCCCCGCCTTCTTTCTTTGATTTCCCTGAAAGCAGATGTTTTATCCTCCTAAGTTCCGACTTTGTGGAAGTTTCTTTCATAAGTCTCGGCAATCGTACAGTTCTGCGTCTCCCACCTGCCCTCCGTCCGTCCGGTGTCCGAATCAGAGCATCCCAGCTATTCAGAGGGGGCCCTTCTCGCCCGCTGCGGCCAATTACCCCCCCAGTGTGTACCGTTTCAAATACCCTCTCCCCGCCGGGTTCCAGGAGACCAGTGAACACCGTTTTTCTCGTTATGACTTAAGAGAAAGTTTTCCTCGCTTGTAATTTGCCCGAGAATTTTCTTCTCTCTTCATTTCTCTTGCTCCTTCCTCAGCACTTTTGAATATTTCCTACCTTTCCCCGATTCCAAAAGTACACAGGTTTAGAGTAGATTTCAAGAGAATGAAGTTGGCTTTCGTTAGGCACTCTCCCTTTCCCGCCTGTTCCTCTCCCGTAAAGAAAGCACTTTCGTTACTAGTCGACTTTCGTTTCTATACCCCTTCAAATGAAGGGGCTCGACCCAGTTTCCTCTTTTACTCTGTTCTCGCGACCCCCCACCTAGCGTGTCCATTTTTTACTTCTACGACTTCCTCCGTTCTTCCTCCTCGCCCTTTTTTTCCTGCCTCTCGCAAACTTCCCTAAACAAACAGGTTTTACGCGAGATATGCTAAATTCTCATGGTAATTGATAGAAGAACCCATTGATCAGTAGAAGCTTCGACGCCGACCTTCCTCTCATTTAGCCCAATTTTCGTTCTCCGAGCTCCTTCCACCGGCATCTCTAGCCCCTCCCCCACCGTCACGTTAAGAAGGTATGTGGGCGCAGTCTTTTGACCATATAGTTTGTGATTCCGTCGTCCCCTTTCGAACGTCATTATCCCGACTCGCCCGGTTAGTTCCTTGGACTCCCCTCCTTACTGCCTTCCCTACTAACGATTGGTTCCTAGCGACGCATCATTCATTTGTGCCCCATCCTTGTTTGCGACGGTATGTTCCCTCCCCTAAAATAGATTCTGTGATCGTCGTCCTAGGATGCAGTAGAATTTTCATTCGTTTCTCTGCCCACTCTGATACTTTTCTTTCCATCCTGGACGGTCGCAGATAGCACGTCCTCTTTCTTATTTGATCTCCCGGTACAGTTTAACCTGTCCCAACTCTTACCCTCGGAGCGTTTCCAGGTTGTTCTTAGTCTTGTCCTTGGAAACCTTTTCTTAATTCAACGCCCGATCATACTGTAGCATAGGGCTCACGACCACCCCATTGAATGAAACCTACTTCGATGCACCCTGTGTGCATAGTAGGCCCCCATACCTCAGCTTGCCACCCCCTTCCTTACTCGCCATTTTCGACCCATCACTCCCTCCCCCTGGTGACCGCAAGGATTTGTACCTCTTTTTTCTTGGCAAAGTGACAATTATGACCTGTTAGACCAAGGTACCTATCCAGAGTTTTTTTTTAGACTTTTTTCAATTTTGTTTTTGAAAAGTTTAGCGTCTCCCTCTCGCCTCTTCTTTATTCTCCCTCGTCCATCTTTGAAAGGTTCTTGGACCCTCCTCTAATATTTTAATAATCCCAATATTGTTTTCTAGAGATTTAGAATGAGGTAGGCCCGCTGGCCCACCCTGTCTTGAGGAACGAACCTTTTGAGTTCGAGGAGTTCCGGCGAAAGTTTGACTACCTTTTGACCCTCGGGACCCCTAGTGGCTCAATCTTTTCCTTTCCCGTTAGACGTCGGAGTCTCCCCAGGTTGCTTCTAATCATTGTGACCCTCCTGCTTCCCCTTTCGGGATGTTCTTCCGCCAATGGATCTTAATGGTTCGGTACAGCTTAGGGTATGGCGATCCCTCCACTGACCGTTTATTTCATCGTTCTTCCTTCAATAGATTCCTATTTTCCCTATTCTCCAATGTCTATCGCTTTCTTCCAACGAACCGTTTTTGGAGAATCCTATTCACAAGAAATGCCCATAGCTCCCAAAGGGCGTTCTTTTCTTTGCCCCCTTACCTTCCCTTGGCCTGGCTGCCGCTTCGCGTTTACTCCTTCTTTACAAGACACCGCTTTTCTAGCGGTGGCGCTACTGCCTGTTCACTCCTTTACTTCCTCCTCTTCCGAAGACCCCCTGAATAATGAGGTGAAGGAGGGGTTTTTTGAACTACAATGTACCGGAAAATTTCCCTTCCTTTCCTATATCGCCGTCTTCAGTAACCCTTTTAGTTGCCGTTCCTTGCTCACATATTTTTCGTCCTCCCGCTCCTGTCGGCCTGACTCTTGACTTCCCCCTTTACTTAAACAACGCCTTTTGCCGACTTGAGAAGCGAAGAAATTCGGTGACGTGTGTTGACGTTCTTCCGATTCCGTTTACGTCGGCTCGCTTGAACAACGGGACGAATCTCTTCCTTATTCTTCTACCTCCTTCTATTTTTAGCCCCTTTTTCTTTTTCTTCCTCGATGTCCCTTGAATGTATGCCCTCTGACCCTTGGATATATGCATGTTATTGAAGCAATGCGAGTCCTTTCCTTCTCTTGAAGTCTTATAAGTTTAATGTATTCTTTCTACCCCCCTTTTTCCCTTTCTCTTTCTCTCCCCAAACTCACAGCATGCCTCTTAGAACCTGAGGCCTTGATTCCCCGTTCTTCCTGGAGGTTGTCTAGACCCACCATAGCTTGTATAAGTGATGGACTTTTGAAGGGCGTCTTGCAGGGTTACTTTTGCCTCCTTCGCCCCGTGTTCGAATTCTCTTTCCCTCTGACCTTTACCTAGACGTTCTGAGATAGTTCTCATCTCCCTGCCATGTTAGTCCTCCCCCGCCTATTCCCTCCTGATAAAAATTTAAACCTCCTCCGTCGTAACCGATGTTATGAGACGTCCCCCCTTGACTAAATTGTTCACTGGTCTCAGGGATCCCTCGTGGCTGTGTGTCTTTGCCCGCGAGCAAAGTTTTTCCCCGGTATTGGCAAGAAGGTTGCCAAGTTTAGAAGAGTCATCCCGATTCCCAGCGCTAGACCTTCCTTCTCTCCGCCCCTAGCCCTTTCATTGCTCGAAACCTCCTTCTAGTATTGGCGTTACTTGATTTCGCCCGAGTCCCCCCCCATCTGAAAGGCTTCCCTTCTTCCTCTTCAAGCAGGCTCTCCGAAACCAGTCGTTCTTTTTTTCTCGGTTTCCCCCTCACTCACGGCCTGTGGTCCCAGTCGTTTACGAATCCACCTCAATTCCCTCGCCCCAATGATTGGTTCTATCTTCGCCCTCCAATGAGAGTTTAATTTTTTCGTTCCTTTTCAGTCTACGTCGCCTTAAAAAATTGCCTGCCCATGCACCCCACTTCTATGAGTTTATGCTGGGGGGTGGTCTCCTCTTCCCTTGGGCTCTTTTTAATAGAGGAGATTCTCCTCCCCCTTGTGTTGGAGTAGGTGAAACGGAGCGTAACTTTTCCTGTTGATTGATTCGTTCGGGCCCCCTGCTTGCTTCTCTTTTTACACCGCTGAGGTTCGCTTCTCTTTGGTCCATCTTTTTCCCTTCTCCCTCATTTTCCCCTGGCTCCGTCTGAGCCTAATGATAGAATGCGATCACCCTATCTTCCAAGAGTCGTTCAAAAACTTTTGTGCTTCTGCTCTCTGCCCCCCCCCAAGCCGAGACGGGTTTCTCCCAACTCAAACGTATAGTCCGTTGTATCACGGCTCCCATCCCAAGTTCCCCCCCATTGGGAATCTTTTTTCCAATACTCCTGTTTGGTTGTTTCTCTCTATCTCCTTTTTTTTCCCCGTTTTTTTTTTAAGCCGGTTACTTGGACCCCTCCGTCACTTACGGTTGATGTGCTGACCTTCCTGGCTTTCGTTGACTCACATTTTGACGTCTCGATTGGACGCTGACTTTTTTATTTCTCTATTCAGTTCTCCCCTTTCATTTTCTCCCGAAGGAAGACCCATTCCGATTACACATTTTTTTTGAGTGTCTTAATATCTTACCCCAAGCGAGCGCTCCGTTCAGGATGAGGCTCTTTCCCCTCCCCCAGTGTGCTATTCCCTTTCTTTCCCGCCCCTCCCTTCCCACACTCAACCAGACTGTCGTTAAGTTCACTAAGAAGGCAACCCCCGAGAAAGAGACGCGTTCCCCTCAGGTCGGTTCCTGACTTCCTCACCTCATCTCTCGCCGTTGTGGCTAGTGCCTCCTGTTGTTAGAGTATCGGTTTGCTCTCTCATCAACAATTTTTGATGTCAAGCTCCCCTCTGTGCCTCCTTTCTTTCCTTCCGCGCCACACGGGCAAATGGTTCTTCTTTACTATCTTTCCCGCTCCTTGGGCCTTTGCTGGAGGGCCCTCCGCTAGCTGCTAAGGCGACGTCCTCCTTTCTGGCTTGAATAGTTTCTGCTCCCGTCAGGCTGCTTGTTGCGCCCCTACTCCGACGATTTCTGTCTCGACTGCTCTCTCTATAGAAGCTTCCGTCTCTCGCCCGCTGGGCAAGCGTCCAAACTTTTCGAACCAAGAACACGTCACGCTCCCGTTCCTTTGAACAAGTTAGTTTTTTTTCTCGTACGCCCAGCAGACATCGTTTTTTCCCTTCTCCTCAGTTCCTTTTTTCCTTTTTTTGACTTTTCGGCGATGTTTCTAGCCTTTCTGATCGAGACCATATGATCCACCCTATCCAGAACGCGCTGGTTTTCGCAGATACCCTCTTAGACAATCGAACCACTGCTTTCAGGCCCGGATTATGACCCCCTGCAGCTTTTTCTTGCCCCCTAAAGAACGCAATTTAGCCTCGTCGTCTTTTCCCCCCTTTTTTTTTCTCCATGAGTGTCGTCGGCTTCTTTAGGGTTCGTTATCGTCCTGCTTTACTTTTGTTCTCTCTCAGCTACCAGCCCCCCGGTGGTCCCCTTTCCCTTTACGGTCTACCACTCGTTGAATCCTACTCCCTTTTCATTGGACATGTGCAAGACTGCCCAATGTTGATCCGAATGAGTTACGCGTCATGCTAGAGAGCACCATACTTGCCCTCCGTTCGTCCTCTTCTACCGCCTCTTCCTCCCTATTTTCCGCGGGCCCCCCTCTCATCTCCCTTAAAAGTCTCGAGCGTCAATCACACACCCGTCACGGCGCGGAGGAGAGGCGCCCAGTCGGGCCCCCTTTGTGATTAAGTCGCTTACTGACCGTCGGCTCCCTACTCCTCCCTTGATTTATTCGAGAAAGCTGCGCCCCCCTTCCGAGGAATTAAATGTGTTCTAGATCCCCCCTATCTCGGAGATATTTGACGGGCTGAACTTCGGCCTTCTCCTTATCTTTATTGCTGTGATCGTCGTACACCTATCACCGTCTCCTTCTTTCCCCCTCTTTTCGTCCTGCCACCGTCGACCCGTATTTTCCAAGACCTGCCTTTCGATAACAGCGCGTCTCCTGGACCAATTCAGGCTCTCCAGTACTGTTTCTTTCAAGTTTCAATCTCCGAAAGAACTCTTTTTTTCTCTAGGTTTCTGTCGATAGTCCGGCTGGCTTTTCCCTGCTCTTATTTTTGAAGCCCTAGCCATTGTAGAATTGGGCTACATCTGAAGGATCTCATTTCCCCCGGATTTTTTCCTTTTCCTTCTTCACAGAACGAAGTTCCACCCCTTCCCTTTCCTCCCTTTTCTCCCGACCCCCCCTCCTCCCCCGGTGACCTAAGATTTTATGAGTCTTCCCCTGTTCAAAAAGGTTGACATCTCGTAGAAAGGTCCATTGAAACGGAGTTCGATTTTGGACGGTTTTCCCCAGCTCGGGTTTTATGAAAGTCCTTTCGCGCCTCACTCATAGTCAAAACCACACCCCACTTTTTCCGCGCATTCTTTCCTCTGACCAGTTTACATTGATTGGCCTTCACCCCCTTCTCTCTGTCCTCCTCAAGTTGTTTTTCTTCTCGAGATAATTGTCATGTTCCGACTGTAACGCTGTCGCGAACCCCTAACGCGATTTCCTTAGTGCGAAAGCTTTCTTAAGACCCTCGTTCTTCACCCTTCGGTACACCCACTTGTGGCGTACCTTTTGCCTTTTCCTGTTCCCGTAAGAAGGTCACCTTTTTGTGCCCTCACTCATTCCCATCGTTTGTCAACGGTGAGGTTCTATTTCCCCGGAGAGTTCGGTTTTTTTCCCCTTTTGGGTCTGGCCGTAAGATTCTCCCGTTCATTTCTCTCGTGGAACTTCCTTCTCCTTCTCTTTTTTCTCCCCCTTCTTACAATGTTTTTATAGAGTTCGTAAAAGCCCCCTTTTAATGGTTTTTTTCCTAGACGTTTGTTCTCAAAGAGCGACCCCGTCTTTGCGTGAGGTTCAGTTGACCTTTCCCATGGTTGCGCATCGCCAGTTCGTCCCTTATCTCCCGGCAGGTCTTTTACCCTCACGGTCGTCGTTTCTTACCTCTGCCCTCCTCGACTTTACTTTTGTAATCCCTGCATTCCCCCTTGCAATCATCGAGGCTACCGTGCGGGGCATTTACATACAAACCGTTTGCAACAGATAGGACAGAGCATATCTTATTCAGAACCCGTTAGTGTCCGTCTGGGCGCCCCGCTTTCTCTACTACTCTTCGTTGACTTGTAAGCGGCCGTTCCTCAACAACGCGATTGTTCCGGGCGCTTTTTGCTTTTTAGGGTGTTGTGCTGGTTCCTCTAGATCCTTTTCCTTCGCTCTCTTCCCTCGGACGCCCTTCCTTTTTAACCTTCGGCGTCCCAGGAGAATTTCAGGCTTGTTCCTGATCCCTGCGAATGTATGTTCTGATAACCTTGGTTTTCTCATTTTTCCTATGCGAATTCTACGGTCCTCTATTCAGTGTCACGTAATTTTCTTTCGACCACCTTTTTTTCTCTTCTCTTTTCTCTATCCCCCCCCCCCCCCCCCTTGGCATTCCTGCTTAGAAACTTTACTTTTTTGATTGACACTCCCTTCCTGCCTTTGCCCCCCCAAAATAGACGATTTTACTACAGTGCCGTTTAGGCCCGAGTAGTATTTTGCCTTTCCTAAGATGCTTCCCCTACTTTCCCCCTTGTTTCGAATTTCTGCACTGATCTAAAGATGTTTTCGATCGTAATTAACTGCCCCACCCATTTCCCATCGAGATGATTCTTTCAACCCCCCACTTACGCGAAACTTTCCCCTGTCTTCTTCCTACCCCATTTCTGTCGTACGCACTCCGCGCTCCCCCTTTTTTCCATTTAAGTGATCCGCGCGGGTCTTTGAACGCTAGCGTTCAAAAGTGGGCTTCGGGCGGGTTAACGTGTCGTCTTTCCCCTCTCCTCGAATACTCGTTCTGAGCCCAAGACACACTCGTCGTCTTCCTGGCGTCCTCATCCTCTTTCCCCCTGTTCTTTCTTACTCTGACTTGCCCCTCCCCTGTAAAAGGACCGAGTCCCTTCCGTGCTCTTTGCCTCCCTCGGCCCCTCTCTTGCACAGATAGGCTCTTCTCGTCGCAGCGTCTTTTAAACTACCGACATTCTGTTTCGCCCTTCTTTTCGCTTTCGCCCTCCACTGATTTTCAGTCTCGTTGACGATTGAAGAGAATCCCTCAACCTTTTCTGCACGTTCCTACGAGATTTCAGTTATGACCTGAAGTCTATCCGGGAAGTTTGTTTTTCGCTTTCATTCTTATTTCCTTCTGAATTGCTACTCTCCTTTTCCGTTCTCGTTTGCTGCCGGCATGGAATAGGACCCCCCACTTGCCAGTCTCCCTGGACGCTGAGAATGCCGGGCTTGTGTCAATATGTCCCTGATAAATTGTCACTGTGGACTGGGCTCCTTCCCCCCCTGAGCCTTCCTTCCACCTATCCTCTCTCCAAACCTCACTGCCCTAGATCTATTCCCAACCACTGGAGTTACGATTCCAGAAGAGCTTTCCCCCAACCTCGTGCTCCGGCTTCCAATCCCACGTAAGCTCCCCTTTACTCTCCCCCTCTTTCCTCTCCTCCCTAGGGTTGTGAGTAGAGCCCCTCATGAGTTTGCTCCTTTTTTTCTTGAGCCGGGTATCAGCGAAAGATACGTTTATTTTTAAGTTTGGGTGTTCTCCCGCTCCCCCTTTTGCCCTCCTCCCCTCTTTAGATTGGAGATGTTTTCTGATTCTCCTCTTCCGTGATTTTCCTCTAGACTGATCCCAGTCCGTTCCCATGGAGAATGGGACCGACTGGACCCACTCTCTGTTCTTCGTTTTTTTCTTCCTGAGATGCGTCCATTTTGGTTCCCTGTACATACTAACTTCCAAACTCAATAAAACTCCCCCTGACGATTTCGCTTCAGCCGTAAGCCAATCAAAATCTCTAACTCCTCTAGGAACCATGGACTCCGAGTTCCCCTGCTGCATCTCAATATCGCCTTTTTTATGTGCAGTTTTCCCTGGTTAGAGTTCCGGACTCCGAGTAATTTAACCCCCTTTTCGGTCTCATCTTCTCCTGGTCTCCCGATTTCTTATTTCTACCTTCAACCCGGAAACCTTTGTTTTTCCTTGCCCTCGTTGTGCGGATTAGGTCCCAGAAGCTGTTTTAATCCCGCCTTTTTAGTTTGTCTCGGGCGACATCCCGCATGTTCCCTCCCCCCGCCACGGTCCAGGTCTGGGTAGCCCATGAAAAGATATCTGTGGTTGTATTGACTAGAGCGGTCTCTGTTTTTCTCTAGTAAGCCTTCTTCCGTGTGATCTATTGTGCCAAAGACCAGTCAACGCGGTACCTCCCTGATCCCATGTTTTTGACCCAGGTTATTTTTTTTGCCTTACTCATGACCTCTTTCGGACTTGCGTGACCTTTTGTCGCGAAGGTCCTTGATTGATCGTATTGTCTCCATTCTTCCTCATTTTGCATGTAGGGACAGAATTCAACGCAAACGATTTTACTCAAGTAGAGTTAAGTCTCTCTGTTGCAAGTTTTTAATGAAAGTTGGATCGTTGTCCCCGGAATATTATGAAGGTAGTTTTTCCCTCTTCGCCCCGTCCGCCCGTGCAATGTATCCTCTCCCTTTTTTTTTTGCTTTTATACCCTTCGTTTAAATTCCGTGATTGATTAGCTTAAGAACCCAATCTTTTAAGCGTACATGCGTGGTTTATGCGAAGATCGACCAAGGTTTGTATCCCCAGAATAAATTACGTTCCTTTTCTCCCTCGGGGCCTTCGCATTCCGCTGCCGGACCAATTTATACATACCCCCCCATTTTCTATCTCGCCCTCTCAGGTTCCTGAGATAGAGAGCAACCCCCTTTGATACGTCGCGAGTCTGACGCCGACCTTCCCAGATGTCGTTCCGAGGGGACGCTCTCAAGTACTCTTTCTTCATTAACTCCCCCCCCTTTTCATCCATGAAGCCGTTTCGGCTCTCGCCTTCGTGCATTTTTTTTTCCAGTAGCTTTATGCCTCATGCGCTTGACTGAGAGAGAGAACTTTTCCTCAACATGACGACGAATTCCTTTTCGGTTCTTAGCGACTTCCTTCGGATGTGCAGTCTTTCCCAGGTTTTTTGCCGGGTCTACGTGGTAAAGTCCCCCCTCCTTAACCTAGCTATTTGCATTTCTTTTCTTCCCAAGGTCGCTCTTCTTCTGCTTCTTCCTCCTTGACCGCGGTTCTTTGACCCCGACCTCCTTCTACCTCTCGCTCTTTTGTCAAGATATAAAGGTAATGTTTTTTTTTTCACGCTCCGCCCATCTTGGGCTCGTTCAATTATAGGAGAAAGGTTAACCTTGCTGAGTTCCTCCCCTCCTTCTATCATGTCTTAATCTTGCGCCATCGTGATTTTCCCTTCTCCTGAGACGAAGACGTCAGGCCTCCCCCCTAAGCTCTGCCAACCCCCAACTGCGACAGGGAGGAACGAACCCTCCTCACTTGTCACACGCCGCGTCAATGAAGTTCAGTTCCTTCCCCCACCTTTCCCTTTCTGATTCAGACATCTTCAAAGGAGTTCGCCAATTTGTTCCCGACTTGCACAGCGCTTGTCTTTTTTCCCTTTTTCGCTTTTTTCCTCTTCCAGCGTTGACAGTCTTTCAAGGGACCTTCCT
>Ga0179593_1333326_pt1 | contig 15056 bp, 11 predicted proteins | sample CZODoug2_1_08_16_FD_185931 | JGI IMG/M metagenome (GOLD analysis project Ga0179593, IMG submission 185931) | Vadose zone soil fungal communities from Angelo Coast Range Reserve, California, USA - CZODoug2_1_08_16fungal (PacBio error correction) | ecosystem: Environmental > Terrestrial > Soil >... | reverse complement strand
TGTCACGTGTAAGATCAACGCTTTCCGAGATTTCCTTTTTTTTTGGAACCGCTTCCGTCTCCCCTTTTTTTCCGGGTTCGGGAGACAGGACGGACGCCCCGTTGTTTGGGCGATTTTACTCGGTCTTTCCCCCTCCTCTATACGCCCCCAGAAGAGAACTTTAAGAAGGTTGTTTGTTTCCAACCCATGCTCCGTGTTAATGAGCCGGGTCCCCCCACTCCCTTTTCAAAGAGGTAACCGAGGCTTTTTTTTTAGCCTCTTTCAGTGCCCCCTTTTTCAAGTAACCTGTCTTTTTTTGCGTTGGTGTCCCGCGTTGGCGCTCTTGTTCTCCTCTAAGTTCAAGATCCCCCTCCTCTTTTTTGGCCGCCGCTTCTTTCCAGGGCCTTTCGAGTGGTCGTGGCATGTTCATCCGCTATCTTGTCTTCCGTCCTTTCTTCCCCCCCTTTGCGCGATCGGGCGGCAAGCGGCCTTTTTTCCGAATCACCCACGCGACCTCGTGGTCCCACTTCGTTAATGGAGAAAGGACCCCTGCTCGACGGGATGCGGGGGGGCGATCGGAGCACGTGGTCCTGCAGGAGCCTGCAAGACGATCTCTTGCTCTCTGTGCGCTCCCTGTGGAGATGTTTTGCCCTTCCGCACCCAAGCCAGCCACCTTTTGTTTTCTCTCGCAAATCACTACACAGATGTCGGGACTTTGTTCTATCTTCCGACATATACACTTACCCTTTTAACCCTGGTAGTTTTTTCCCCTTCCCTTTCCGCGCCGCGCCGGAACCCACTTTCGGACCCAGCTTACCCGGGCCCGCCGATTCGTTGTTCTCCAGGGGACTAGAGCGGTTCTGCTCTTTCAAGAGGCTTTACGCGAGTGTATGGTGGCTTTTTACCTGTGAGTGTCCTTCTTTTCTCCTCCAGTAGGACGGGGAAAGTCTTTTTTGTGGATTACGACGTGGACGCCTTTCATCTCCCCTCTGACCGATTTCTTTTTCCCTTCGTATCCCGGTTAGAGTAGTTTATTTATTTTGGCCTCATTCTTTTTCCCCAAAAGCCGGCAGAAGCAAAGCAAATCAGGGTGATCTCGAAACATTTCTTGCACGGTTCCCTTCGCTGAGGCCGTTCTTATCAACGTAATCGACCGTGTTCTTTTGCTTCGTCAGATCGGCTCCGTCTTTTTTCGTCCACTAGGGTCTTTCCCAATTCTGACCCCGGACGCACGGAAGGCCCCCCACTTTCCACTCGACAAGCTTTGCCTCGGCTGGGAAAAGTTAAACGTCTTGCATGGAGATCCTCCCCTTTTACCTATCTGGCAGCAGGTACGCCGGGACAGTGCCTGTGACTTAACTCCTTCCCAAATTAAGACTCTCTCCTGGCGAAAATGTTTACTTCCTTTTTCTCGGTTCTGACCCTTCGCTGCCACCCTTTTCTCGACCTTCGTTTGGCCCGTTTTCTTCTTGCGTAGAACCACTTCTGTTTTTGTGAGTGAACCCTCCCCCGGTCGAGTCCCGAGAAACTCCCCGTTCTAGGTGAACCTCCTCGGGTACAAGCGTGCCGCCCCTTTCTTTTTCGATCTCGAGTTTTCCAATCTGGGAGGGCATGGATCGTGCGTGCTCTGCTTTTTTTAAGAACAAGGCAGTCTTCTCTCTCCTTTCGCCGAGACCGATTTCCCCTTCGCGCGCGTCTCCTGGCTCCAGCACTGCTGATGCGGTCGAAGGTAACCCCTTTAAGAAGACACTCATGAAGTACCTTCCGTCAGTTTTTACCTGCTAGTCCTTCGTTTGCGCTGGCGTTTTTTGCTGATTTCTTTGCCGCGGGTTCCCGCCCGAAGTCCCCCTCCTTTTCTTCCTCACGATGCACGTCAGAGGTCGTTGCTGAGTTCTCGTCGGGAGCCGTCTCTGGTCCCTTAGGCCTTGAATAAGGGTTTTCTCCCCCTGAACCGACCCTTTCCAGCAACCTCCCCTCTTTTTCTTCCCCTACCATCGACCTAGGCCTCCCGTCTCAGATGTCGACGCCCTCGTTTCCGTTTAAGAAGTGGAAGTTCGGACACCTTTTCAACTTTCCCCTCACCTGAAACCTCCGTCGCCCACAACTGGCGGTTTTTCGTAGTCCCTCCGGCCCCCTTCCTCCCTTTCCCTGTCGGTCGGCCAGACTTCGATAAGTAGTGCCCATCCCCCTTTCTTTTTCGTAAGCGCGGTTAACAGCGCAGTCTGGGTGCCGGTTCCTTGATTTTGACCCGCTGTCCTTCCTTCCCCCCGGTAGTTCTGTTACCCACCATTCTTCCTCCACGCCGTGCCTGCGCAGAGCCTTTTTTCCCGCCTTGCCCCTTCTGGTTCCCCCCACATTCAGATGAGATGAAGTTTTTCCCTGGGTCCTTTATTTTACTCAACTCCCACCCTTTCTTCCTCTACATCGATTAAAAAGGTGATACCTTTCATTCGCATCCCCTAAAATGGTTTACCTGCAGCACTCGGGCCAATCCTGACTCAGGATCCCTTTTGCCCGTCCTTCTCCCCCCGACTGGTGACTTGTCTGACCCTCCACATTCCTTCTAGGGTCCCCTCCTTGCCCCAAGGTCCACTCTCTGTTATTTCAACCGCGTTCCTCACAGGCCTCAGTGTGGCAGACCTCCATCTCTAGGATTTGATACCGTGATCTCTCCCGTGGCCGGAGGGCAAGGTGAACTTCCCATCTTTGGGGCGAATTCTTTTTTTAGAGTAAGAGCCAGGGGGGCGTACCGTTTTTCCCCCCCTTACGTTACCCATTCGGAGAGCTGTCTCTCTCCTTGATTTTCTCTCTGTCGATGCGCCGAAGCGTTCTTTACTGATTCCGTGTCGTTCCGTCCCCCTTAAGTCAGTAAGACAGCCGCTTCAACCTCTCTGCGATATGCCCCTTTCCATATCGTCTCATTTACCCTTTCCTCGGTGCCCGTCAAAGTCCCTTCTGCCCACGACCTCTTCCCCCCCCACGCCAGAAGGGGACGGCCTCCTGACGGTAGTTTTGCTGTTCCCGTCCGGACCTTGTCCCCCTTTTCGCCCTCTTCGCCCCCTCCCCTTTTTTGGCGCGGCGCGCAAGAGCTACTTTTCCCCTCCCCCTTTTCGGTTACCTCGTCACGCTGCACCCTTTGTGTTTTCTGTCTGAGGCCTCACTCCGCTCATTCCCCTACCCCCGCGTTATCAAATCTCCCCAGAGCCGACCATTTGTTCGCGTTTCCGCGCTCTTCGTTCACCGTCGTAGTTTTCTTCTTTGCGCGGACGCGCCCTTTTCTTGAGTTCCGCCCTGTCAAAGGAAAACTTTTTCTCCCCTCCTATCCGCGCTTCCTTGCCGGTCCTCCCAGAAACGACGGTTAGACCCCTGGTGTCAAGCGCGTTTTTAAGCTCCCTTCCCTGTCCACCTTACCACCTTTCCCAGTCCAAACGTCGGATTTTTTTCCTTTGACAAGCCTGCCCTACATGAACCGGGACCGCGGCTTCCTCTCCGGCCCGTCCTTTCCCCTTCTACCATTTTTTCACTTTTCTGACTGAGCGTTGTCTGTTCTATTTCTTCGTTGGGAAGGCGTTCTGCGGGGTCCTTCTCCATTTTTGGCCGCGTTACAGCGTTTATCTCCCTCTTTGAGTCCTGACTTCGCCTTTTCCTCCTCCTGCCAGGTAGAGTAAGTTGTCGTCTCCGACAGGTACGCTCATCTGAAAGACACTTCCCGCCGACGCCCGTCTATCTGTTGACACTCCCCCTTTCTTCGGCTCCTCTGCCTGATTTCTTTTTTCACCGCGCATTTCGTCCCATATGGAAACGTACGACGATTTCCCCTTGTCGTCGTCTATTCTCATCTTTCCGGTCCCTCGCTCTGACTTCCAAGAGTAGGTCTGATCCTCTTTTTCGTCCGTTCTTCTATCGAACCCTCTAATGCGCTCACTAGACCACCTTAAGAAGCCCTACCCCGCACCATCACTTTCTGCTTCCCAGAAACGCCCGACGCTCGCCGCGGATGCAGACCTGCCGACACCAACCCCTTCGGGTCACCACTCATGTTTCGGGCCTTGAAGCTGTTGACTTTCTCTTTCCCGCTCCCCGGAGCATTTGTGATTCCCGTAAGCTCGGACAGTACATGCTTGATCGCATCTTCCCCCCGGCTCGCGCGGCCTGAACGCCTACCACCCGTCCCATCCCATACGCTGTTTGCTCTCCTTTTAGCCTCCCCCCAAAGGGGCTGGCCCCCGCCATCACACCCGCGCATCCCCCCTTCTCCAGCAGTATCTCAGCCCTTCTCCCCAAGCACGAACACAGTCCATCTCTCAGGCCTCCGAGCCGCCCATACCCAACAGCAGCCCACGGATCCGCCACACCCCAAGTTCCACTGTTTCTCCTCCAGAGAGCCGCTGGCCGGTCAGCGGCTTCGACTTAGACCGGTTTTGGTCGGTTTGATGTCCCGGGATTCGTCATCATGTCTTTTTTTTCGTCCTCTCCTTCTCCTGGGTCAAAGCCAGTCACGGTATCGGCGGGCGTCTTCGGTAGTTTCACCTTTCCCCCTACCGCTCTTCTGGATTTGAAAATTTTTTCCTTTTTTCATCGCCTTTTGTTTCATGTGCCACCACCCCCTTGGCCTTTGTGTCTTCCTTTTTCCCCTGATGTCACAAGCGCTGCACCACGCGTTCCCACCGCAAGACTGTCCCTTCCTGGCTGAAAAGAGTGTATTTGAGACCTGGCCAGCCCCCGCGCCCATCATTTCAGGCTCGGCCTGAAGTTCTTTTCCCTCTGCGGTCAGGACCACGGCAGACACTTTTTTTCCGTAACCTGGCTTCTCTTCCGTTGAGTATATCCTTTTGGCCACTTTTTTTTCCACTCCGCGTTTCCTTTTCTGGTTTTTTGCCGACCCCTTTTTTTCCCTTTCCCGCCTGGTTCCACGTGGGCCACGTTTTCCTGGCGATCCCGACGCGGCTCTTAGTGCCCTCTTTCTTTCTTGCTTTTCCTATCATCCGTGTAGTGCACTGCGTGAGTCTCTTGCGACTACACTTGCAGATCCACTGCGGTCGATACGCCTTTTTTTTTGCGCCGCGTTTTTGCCGAACGTTCCCCCCCTTCCCTCCTTCACACGGGTTCGCAGACCGGACTTTCCCGCTTTTTGTCTCGGGCCTCGTCTTTGTCCCCATTCGAGAACCTTCGGTCGCCTCTCAGCCGGTTCGTCCCGTGACCGGCTGCTTTGTTTTGCCACGAGGCCCCCTCCTGTTTGAAGCCAAATTTCAAGATGGAATGGCCCCCTTGGTGCTGGTCCGCTTGGCTTTCCGAAAAGAGGGGAACGACCTGCTTTTTTTTCTTCCGCTTGGTTTGCTTCGAGTTAATTCTAGCGTTCAGATCCCATGCAACGTTTTCCTGCGATCGGGACATTTCTCCCCCCCCACCAAGATCCGGGTTGGGTTTTTGGGGGAAAACTCTTCTGATTCTTTGGCACCTTCTTCCGGAAGGCTCGCGGACTGGCGTTTCCCCCTTGGCCTTTATTCGGCAGCCATCCTCTCTTCTGGAAGTATGACGGGCAACCCTTTTCCCCTTTTCCAACATGCTCCCGGTGAGCCCGGACATTTTTTTTTTGTGGTTTTGACTTATTTTTTCTGCCTTTCTCCCCGTTTCCATCGGCGGACCCGGTTCAACTTCCCCCCCCCTCTTTTTTTTGAGCGTTACTGATGCTCTCCTGTGTGCTCTTGCCCTCCTCACCAGCAAGAACTTTTTTTCCTTTGCTGACAGCCTCCGACCGTCACCTTTGGAGTCGTTGTCTATTTTCTACCCCCCTCATCAAGATTCCTCCCTTCTTCCCCGTCCGCCCAGCGCCGGACCCCCCCCCCTCAAGGCAACAGATCCGGGCCTTTACTTGATTAGTTTTTTGATTCCAGTTTTCCCTAATCCTTCTTCCTCCCTCTCTATGTCCTTTCTTTCGGAGTCTTGCTTTTTTTCTTCCTTTTTATGAAGGTGCTGGCAGTTTTTTTCTCCATCGGTTTGCCTTTAACTTTTACCAGTTCGGAGCTTTCTTCCCCTCCTTGTGACGCGGACAGCGCGCTGCTCTAACGTCCCTCGGACTCCTCGCTCAACAGGTTTCATCGTAGATTGCGGTGCCTGCCCCGCACTGATCGTGCACCCGTCTTTTTGAGGTTGCCCCCGCCCTACCTTCTTTGAACGCTCGACGATCTCGGCCCTGTTCTTCTTTTATCCCTGGTGATTCTGAACCTCACTCGACCTTTGGCTAGGCGTTTTTTGAGTTATTCGGAGACGACGATTGGTCTCACGCGGTCCGCTGTACCCCCCTTCTCCCTTCCCCAGTCCCCGAAGGAATGCCACCCCCCTGTTCTCCTCCTAAGATGTGCACGCTCCTTTTTTCGCCCAAAAGGCGATGGGATATGCCAGGACGCTCCTTTGCCTTTTTGGCAAGGACACTCTTCCCCCCCGTTTCTTCCTTGCAGGGATATACTTCACACACTTAAAGAGTTAATGGAGTTCATTGGCTCTCTTCGTTTATGGAAACCCAAACCCCAACCAACCAAACCCCCCCACAAAAAAACAAAACCCCCACCAACCAAACCCCAACAAAAAAAAAAAACCAAAACAACCCCCAAACAAAACAACCAAAAAAAACACCACCCCACACACCCCAACCCCCCCTCACCGGGGGCGGGGGGGGGGGGGTTGTGTTGGGTTGCCCCCCCAAAAAACACCACCCGAACACCCACCACCCCCTCCAAACAACCAACCCTGGGGGGGGGGTGGGGGGGGGGTGGTTTGGTTTTGGTGGGGGTAGGTAAAAATTTTGTTCGCGACCGTTCGTTTTATCTGCCCGGTGATCTCTTATCGAAGACCCCCCCCACTAGGTTCATGACCGTTGATTCTCCCTCAGGTCCCTCTTTTCCCTTCAAGAAAAGTCTAGTTGATTTTTCGGTACCTCCCTTCGTCCCTGGCTCTTCTCCCGTAGTTTTTGTTGCTGACTCCCCTTTCGTTGTCCTGGACGTGAGTTGCGTTTCTTTCCTTTACAAGGCTCTTTTCCTCTCGGTAGACGAGACGAGTTTTTCCTTTTCCGCGCTGCGTCCCTCTCTTTCCTTCCTTCTCTTCGCCCATCGTTACACCAGGAAGAGGAGCGCCGGACATCTGTAGGAGGACAGATGTCCTTTTGGCGAGGCGTGCCCGTTCAGCGCGTTTTGAGAGTACGGGCTATACGTTTCTCCCAGGCCGACGAGGTCGTGTTTCTCAGCGATACGAGTGGACTTGGATTATTTCCTTCTTCCTTCAATCCAGGGGCCCTAAATTGACCCGCACCAATTCCTACGAAGCGGCCTGCTTTGAAATCGTCCTTCCATGTCGTTTTTTATGCCCGATTTTTCCTTGTAGCCGGGTAATGTTCGGAACCTCTGGTACCCCCTCTCCACGCACCAACCCCCTACTTAGACCCAAACGTTATTTCGGGCACTCTCCCTAAGGTCACCCTTTCAGCTCTCACTCCTTTTAGCGGGCAGATACTTTTCGTTCCCCTCCCTCTCCCCTTTAGTCAAGAGCGGTTAACTCCTCTCCCCCGTCTTCTACGGAGGGTGACCCGATTTCCTGTCATTTTGCGGGACGACATGACCCCCCCTTTTGAAGAATTGAATGATAAGCGTGTTTTTCCGTGCTTTCACCCCCTTCCTCTTTTCTATGAAGTTGATCACCGGGGGGATCCTCCGTTTTTTGTGGAGCGAGATACCTTTTTCTGTGCAAAAACTTCATAGCATCTCCACTCCGGTCCCCCCTCCGATATTTCCCTTTGCCCCCCTCCCCTCTCAGTAGCATTTCTTGTTTTTAGCCCGCCGTTTTTCAGTGCTGCAAGAACTTTTTTTTACTTTCCCTCCCCGTTTCGTACACTTCCCCTCCTTCTTTGATGGACCCTCTTGATTCTGAACCTGCCCTCCCCCCCGGTCTTTGCCCCAAGACGTCGCTCCTCCTTGATTTTTCTGACTGTTTTGTAGTCCCTCACGGGGGCCGGAGGGATAGTTTGTCCTTCCTGCTTTGGGTTGACGTTCCTTTTTCTGGTCTATTACCCCCCGTTTTTGGCCGAAAGGACCTTGATAACTTGATTTTTTTTCTCGTCGTCCATTTCTTTTGCATAGGTTCGCTCTCCTGTCCTCTTTTATGGCAATGGTGAGGTTATTCCTTGGCCCTTTCAGGAACTCCGCCAGACTCCCCTCTTCCACTCGATAGTAGTATTGCGCCACTACCTCGTCGTGGTTATAAAGGCTATTTTCTTCACCAAATCTTCTCCACTCCTATGCCACGGCAGCGGTTCCGGGACCTCTTATTCTCTTGCAGAGCACTATCTTACCTGCGTCATTTTTCCGTTAGAACTCCCCTCGCAGTCAGTTGGAGGTTTTCTCTCCGCATCTTTCCTTCCCCTCCGCGGCTCGGAGCTGCCGTTATTTATCTCCTTTTTTCTTTTGTTATCAGAGGGGCAAAATCTCCGATCCCTGCAGACCCCTCTTCCTGTTCCAAGACTCCCTTCGCCTGTCCCCATTCGGCCGCCGGTCCTCCTTTCCAGAGAAGGTAGTTTTTCTTTCGGGTTTTTGGGTCTTGAGCTACCTGGTAGTGTCTTTCCCGCCGCAAAGGACTTCCCCCTTTCGTGGTTGATCGAAGAAGCTCTTCCCTTCTGGCCGAAAGAATGTCCTCTAACATTGTGACAGCCGAGCGAGTTCCGCTCATTTTCATCCCCAATTTCTTCCTTCCTAGGAGTAGTGTGCTTTTCCGTACTCCCGGCCGAACCTTATCGCCTTTGTTGGCCGTATAGGAATGGTCGATTCAATTCGCCCGTTTTCACTTGGCCAATATTCCTCCTTCCGCCGGGTCGAGTTAGGCAGTTTCGGCAGGTGGCTGACCGGGTGGTACGTCTCATTTAGTCATTTTCCCGCTTGCTTCTCCAAGCCGGCGGTTTGCTTTTCGATCTCCTCCCCTGCGATTACTTTCTCTTTTCCGTTTGAGAGAAAAATGTTCTCTTTCTTTTTCGACCGCGTTCCCCTCTCTCAGTAGATCGGGCAACTCGTTTTTTCTTTGCCCCTCTGCTTGGTTGACTTTTTGTTAACGCTCATGTTCATTGCCAAGTTACGACGACTTCCCTTTTTCTCGGACTTCTTCTTCGTGTCGCGAGCTTACCGAGTACCTTGCCTTTGGCTTATATACTGCCCCCTGTTCCGTCCCTGCCAATCACCTCTTTTTACATGAGCTGGCTCCGCACAGTTTCAAGAAGCACTAGCAACCCTCCCTCGCCGTTAATACGTTTCCAGCCTTCGGAATTTTTTACCTCCTAGTTATTCAAAACCTTTCGCACAAAAACGATCTTTTCACTTATCTTTTTGCCGTTGCCCCTTGTTTTACGTGCTCCTTCTGATTACTGGCCGTGACTTCCACGGTTTTCTGAGGTTGTCTTCCTCTCTCCTTCAACTCCGAGATTTTTTGAGGTCTGTTTTTCCCACAGTTTGATGGCTTTTGCTCTTGCACCATAAGTTTTAGCTGTCCTTCTCCCCTCCCAAGCATATAGTTAGTGGCTTCCGACTGACCTGTAAAGTTCGCCGTGAATCTCAAAACTACTCAGCCCCCAGAGAGCCGATGGTCCTTTTCGCCAAGGTCGAATTTTTCCCCTTGGTGCAGGTGTTCCCCCTTTATGGTCCTCCAGTTCTCTTTTCCTCTCTTGAGAGGGTTCACGCCAGTCCTCGATGCTTCTAGCTTTATTTTATTTAACCCCATTTCCCGCCCAGTCTTAGCCTGGGATGGCACTTTCCCCTTGAATAGAGATGCTTCACCAGCCGCGGTCCTTTGTCTAGGAACGTCCCCGATTTAAACTCTCATTTCACTGGCACACCGAACTCCCTTGACCGGCATTCGATGGTCGTCGTGCTTTTTTCCCCTTATCCCCCCTCCCCTCCATCGCATCGTTTTCTCCATGCAAAGGCGGTTTTTCCTGGTAAGGAAACCAACGGTCCCCTTGGTTGTCGTTTCTCCCGCACCCATGCTGAGTCGTCGTTCTCCTAGTTGTGCATGATTCCCCTCGCACACCCTAAGCGGTCGGTCAGATTCTGCGAAACTTGGCTCGGGCCCCCCCTCTTCTCGTGGGAAACGTGAGAAACTTTTTTCCGGAGCGTTTCCTTGCGTAGTCGATGCTCTTTTTCTTTCTTCCTCTTTTTTTTGTTTTTTGAGATACCCTTTTCCTACTGGCAAAGAGCCAAGATGTCCGAGAGCACTTTCTCCCTTTCCCCCCTCCCTTCTTCGGCGGCTTCCCCCCACCTTTTTCTTTGTCAGTGAACCGCGGGCTCAAGTCTTCGTGGCGCGTGCTCTTGTTTCAGACAACAGACCCAAGCGAATGCTACTTTTCTTCCTTCACCACCGGCGGAAGTGTCATGAACCTCCTAATGTTTCAGCCAGGTCCACCGCTTCTTCTTTTTTGAGTTTACTTAGTGCTACAAAGCCCTTTTTTTTCCTCCCTCTGTTCTTACTGTCTGCGTTGTTTTTTTTCCGAGATATTTGATCTGAGACAGTTCCGAACCATTTTTCCCCCCCTCCTTTTTGTCCCGCACGACCATCTTTAGAGTTCCTCCCTTCCGATTTTTCGAGGCAGGGCCCCCCGCTCGCCTTTCGTCGTGTCCTTTTTTGACCCGGTGCTATATGCCGCCTTACATGCTAGTAATCCTCCCGAGTTTTCCACCTCGAACACGGAAAATTATACTTGCTTCCTTAAATACTGTCGCGCTGGTTTTCTTTTTCCTTTTCTTTGACCCGGCTCACGGGACGCTGCGGCCCCGGCCCTTCCTCGGATCGTTGTATTTACTTTATGTCTACCTTGGAGATGGGCCCTTCCCTCCAGACCATTTTGTGAGCTCGTCCCTCGCCACAGCTTCGTGATGCGTGTCCGCTCTGTTTTTCCCACTGATAAAACATGTAAGTCTGTATTACCCTGAAAGTCTCCGTCCCACCCGGTCCGGCATCCCCGCTTCCCCTTCCCTACGCATCTGTGGTTTTCAGGGGGCCCGATAGCTTTCTTCCGCTCGCTTTAAGTGCGGAACGGCGAGTTTTGTTTTTTCTGATCCGGTGCCTGCGTCCCCTCCCCTCTGTCGACAAATCGATGGCAGGTTCATTCTACAATTTGCTTTCTTCTCACCCCCCTCCGTTTACTTTTTCATCGCGTTGTCGAAGACACTTCCCTGCCGACTCCGACCCGGTTCTCCGTCCTTTATCGTACTGTTGCCATCGTTGCCGATAAATCTCCTTGCACCCCCTCTTGGATTATAGCTCCCCAGACATGCGTGGTGAACGACTACTCTATCGTGCAAGTTTTCGGGGCTTCCCGCTTCCCTGTTGGCGGCGCATTACTCTCCCAGTTTGTCTCGTCGTTTTAGTCGCTTTCCTCCTGCTTTGGATAAAAGCGGTCTGGTCCCAATGCTCCGGCCCCCCCCTCTGCAGGCCTGCCCAAACCCGTCGCAACTCGTCCACGGTCCTGCGACTGTAGGGGCCCCGTCACGAGGCGATGAGACGCAGTAATCTCTGCGCTGCCCTCGTTTGATCCGGTTCGTAAGGTAGGCTACCTAACACAACTAGCCCTCGTTCTGTGAGCCCTTTGTCCGCTTTCCCTTGCTTCCAAGCGAGGTCACCCTTTCATCCCTTACACGTCGTTTTTTGCTCCCTTTGGAGAGCTTCTTAGATACCACCAAGGTCCTTTTTGACCTTCCCACTCAACTCCCTTTTCCGAGTCAGAGCCGGTTGTACTTTCGAGAGGACGAGGCCGACCATGGTCGGCGTCCTTTTTTGATGACCGAGTCGGTCTGGATCGTTCTTCTTTTTTCCCATGCGCAGTAACCTTGGCGCTGCGCTCTTAAGGCGCCCTGAGCCCGCCGGTCCTTCCCTGCTCCCGCTCCCCTCCCTTTCCTCTTTCCTGAATCGGGACACCGGACGCGTTCTCGCCTCCCTAGGCGGGTCGTTGACCCCGTTCTCGGCGTGGACGCGGCGGTGGCTTTTTCGCTTTGGTTACGGACTGGGCCGCCTACCCAGTCCCTTCCCTCCGAGGTCGGGGCGCTAGCGTAGTGTAGTTACCCCCCCCCCCCCCCCCCCCCCCCCCCCCCCCCCCCGTCGTCTTTTTGGTCCCTTTTACTGAATGGGGCCCTGTCACTCCCCCCCCACCCAACAGCCCAGTCCCCCGCAAACGAGGCGGAGCCTCCCTCTCGGCCGCCGTCCCAATCCTTTTTACTACCGCTTCCGGCCGTGTCTACGAGTCGGTCGGCCACCGTTTGGTACTACCCCCGGAACCGACGTCGCCCCCCCCCTTCCTGTCCTGCCCCGTATTGCCCTTCCTCCGTTGACCCTATACCCCGGTCTTCCTTCCATCTGAGAGACAGGGGGTCGGGTCCCCTACACGTAGTCGGTCGTCAGCCGCCTCCCCGTTTACAGCAGCAGTCGGTGTAATTCCGGACGTTTATTTCTCCAGATGTCGCCCCTTCGGGGTCGCCGGCCCAGTATGCTTTGAGACCCCGGACGTGAGCGTCACCCTTCTTATGGCTTGTGCTTCGGTACCCCCCTTCTCTGATGCGATGAGTTGATCCCACTTTGCTTTCATACTTGTTGTCATTTGCTCGTTCTACCCGTGATAAACTTCATCGCTTCCCGAACCGTGGTTATGGGCTTTAACCGAATTCCTAATACTTTTCCCCTGCCGCTCGGCTCATTCCCAGTCTGTTCTCTCTTGGTGTCCGGGAGCCCCCAAAAGTCAAGTCACACATCGCTCCCTCCGTCTCCTGGAACCCGATAAGTCTCGTTTAATCCTCTTTTCCTCCCAGCCTCCGTTTCGTGCCCGACCACCGTAGTTCGTCGCTTTGGACGACCGTTCGACCGTTTTTCGCTGCGTCCCGTTGTCCGGAGGGCTCAGTTTCCCGTCCCCCTGCTTTTTTTCCGAGGCGCTTTTGTCTATTGTCCCACAGTTGGCCTAACTAAGCGGAACTAGACAGGAGTTTTTTGGCTTCCCCACCCCATCTTGGTATGGCCGACTCGGGCCTTGCCTACGCGTGGATGTCAGTTTTTTTTCTCTTTGAAGTGACTTATTTTCATTGCCTGCACTACCGCGGCAGTCAACTCTTCTCTTCTTAGGCACGAACTCGTCTTTGCCTGGAATACTGTCGAGTTTTTTCGCACATTTATTCGTCTATCGTAACTTCCTTGCTATCCTGGTATCTCCTGTCCTTTTTCGGCCCCCCGGAGTCCTTCGGTGTCCGATTTTAGTCAGTTCAGAGCCTCCTGCTGGTTGCTGCTAAGAAGAAGTCAGTCCTCCGCTTGAGGCTCAGCCCTCCTCCTTCTTTTAGAGCATCGCATTTCTTTTTCTGTGGTTCCCCCCCCCCAGCAAGACACCACTTTTTCATCAAGCCGATCCCTGCCCCTCTGAGCTCGACGACCCTTCGTGAGAGTTAAGAGACATTCAAACCCTCTTCCTTTTGTGGCGCGGGACGCTCAATGGTTTCTTTCCCGTAAAGTCCCCTCTTTTTTTCTCGTAGAATCAGCCGATATTTTGTCAGCCCTCCTGTATAGAACAGGGGTGACTTTTTGCGTTCCCGTTCCGCCTACGCCACTGTTCCTTCCCCCTTGAAACCTGGTCCCCTTGTTTTTGAAGGGTTTTTATCTCCATTCGAAGTTCTTGTCCCTGAGACGGATATTTCCCTTTCCTCAGAGAATAGTCCCCCCTATGGCAAATTCTGTTCTTTTTCCGCGTGTTCCTCGATTTCTGAAGGGTTTTTTTCCCACTTCTTTCGCTTTTGTGGTACTTAGACTTTTCAGTCTTACGCTTTGATCTAAAAGAATGTCTTAGCTATCGCCTCTCCCTCCTAGCCACTGTCGATTTACGTTGTTTTACAGTCAACCTTTCAGCTCAATCTTCCCCCCCGACTTTTTACTCTGAGATCGGGAGCGGCCCAACTAATTTCCTTTTGCAGGTGTCTTTTTAGGTGGGTGCACGCTCCTTGCTTTCCTCTTGGTCCACGTACGTCCCCTTTCCCTGCTGACCTTGCGTCGCGTAGGCCAAGGATTCCTGGAAGAGTCCCGAGCCCCCTTGACCTCTTTTTCCCCCCTTTTCGGATGATCTCCTCCTTTTCCGTTCCCTCTCCATCTCTGTAGAACGTTTAATTTTTCATACCCTTTTCAGCCCGAGAAACAGCCACTCCTCCTCCATACGGAACCTCCTGGCGCCCGACCCTCGAGTGGTGTCTCACCCCTTTGGAATCCCACCGCATCGGAGGGAACGTTCAGATTTTGACGTGACCGGTGTTCAAGTCCTTTCTACATGGCCCCTTCTTATTTTCTCATTTTGTGACTTTTCCCCTCCTCCAAGGAAGAGATGTTTTGCTTTTTTTTGTAGAAGTATCACCCCCTTTTGCTTTCCTTTTGTGTTGACAATCTCCTCCTGGTCTGCAGATGTCAGTAGATAAACTATTCAGGGTTGTTCCGTTCCGCAGTCATTTTCCTCTGGAATAGTACCCCCCTGACCAGGCAGCCCCACCGCCCGCTCCCTCTTTGATACCGTCTCTTTGTCTCTGTTTAAGGTTTTGTTACTGTCTTTGTCCTCAAGGTAGCTGGCTTTTCTTTTCTTCCAAGGTAACGCCTCGGCTCTCCTTCCTGACGAGAGGGTAGATCCCATGCCATACCATTCTCGATGTGATTTTTGCCTTCTCCTGCGTCCAATCTGCTTGTTTTGGATAGGCACGCGTTTTTCCCAAAAAGAGATTGCCACGCTTCCCCCCCCCCGCATCTCCCTTGCCCGGAAGGGATGGCCAAGAGTGCCAGTTTCCCCCCCTTCAAGTCACCTCTCAAATAGAATAGGTGACCGGTTCCAGAGGGTTGGAAAGAGGTCAGGACCCCCCTTCCGCTTTGGTGTAATGTCCTACCTTCATAGAGTCTAGTGCGCCCTCCTTTTTGCCAAGGACTCGGACCTCTCAAACTTGGTAGCCCTTTAAGGATGAACCGTTTCCACACTGTTAGGTTCAGCCTGGTCTTTTTGGGACAAGGGTTTCTCTTTTTTTCTTGGCATCTTCCTTTGACGT
>Ga0179593_1261457_pt1 | contig 15057 bp, 15 predicted proteins | sample CZODoug2_1_08_16_FD_185931 | JGI IMG/M metagenome (GOLD analysis project Ga0179593, IMG submission 185931) | Vadose zone soil fungal communities from Angelo Coast Range Reserve, California, USA - CZODoug2_1_08_16fungal (PacBio error correction) | ecosystem: Environmental > Terrestrial > Soil >... | reverse complement strand
CTACGTTTTTCTTTTTTTTTTTTGTCTTCGGTTTTTGGAGAAGCCAAGCCCGTGCAAAGCCCGGGTGCGTCAAACCTTGGTGCCTGGTCTTTTTCCATTATCTAATTATTCTTCATATTCCTTCCACTCTCTGATGTTTCGCTCCGACGCCTGTCTTCTATCCCCTCCCCCCTGTATGTTTTTGGGGTTTCCGATCTTGACGGACGCCACACCTTATTTCTCCCACTCCCCGCTATTCAGGGGCGTTTTGGTCGCCCCGCTTAAAACATCACCCTACGTTGCTGCCCCTCTCTCCACCTTCCGGCCGAGGACGCTGATTGAGTTTCAGTTTTTTACTGTCTCCCTTCAAAATATTGCCCTCGACGGACCCCGGTTTCCCTTTCTTTTCCAAAGAGCCTTCTTTCACGGCAGCATGACCCGCGTTGGATCGTCACTGTTTCTTTGTCCCCCCTGTTCCTATCGACACGTTTTTTCTATGATCCCCAGTTCCTCCCCGCGCTACACGATTGACCTGGTCGATCTTCTTCCCTTTGGAGTCGTAGCCCCCCCTCTTCCGGTTTTTTTCCCGCCCTGAGGATCAACTTCGTTTTGCCTTCCTTGTTTTGTTGCACCCTCCTTGTCTCGCTGGTTTCCATTTGCTGGCGATTTTATCTCCTTGGATCTCCTTGCCCCCCCTTTCCCTTTAAAGGCTGTGTATTAACCCTTCCTTCTTTCGCGTCCGTGCCTCTTCGTCAACGGTTTTGTGCATTCGCTATGTCCCCTGCGGGCTCCCCCTCTTTGTATTTCCCCCCCTACGAGTGATTCTACTTTCTGGTTTTTTTCCCTGAGCTCACTCGTCCGGATTCGTCCTCCCGCGCACTGACATTTCTCTCTTGTTGGTTCCCTTCTTGGAGCGCCTGGGCGGTTTCCTTGACCGCCCCCCTGTCCCTCAATTTCCTGTTGTTCCTTACCGAGAAGGAGGATTGACCTTCCCCCTTCCTGTTGTATCTCAGTGAGCCACTGTCCTTCTTTCAGTCCTTGAAGATCCCCCCCGATTTTTCAGCTGGGCTCATTCGGCCCCCTGCTTTGATCTCGCGCCTGTTTTTTTGAACTTATTGTTCTTTAAGGCTGACTTTTTTTTCTTCGAGGTAAGTTTCTACTGGTGTGAAACCCCCAGTGGCTCATAGGACCATACGTTCCCTAGGTGGACGTGGCTTGGCAACAAGAATGGCCCTTCTCTCATCGGGAGAACGCCGACTATTCCTTTTGCGTTGGTTTTTTTTCATTTTTGGTTGTTGTTTCAGGTTTATCCAACCGTGCTTCTTTATGGGCCATGGACTTCGATCCTTTTTTTTTCCCATCCGTCGGTCACAGAACAACGTTTGAAGGCCGGCGAATTCTTACCCGACCAGCGATTCGACCGACGTCTTAGACAACCAGGTGGTCGATTTTTTCCGGCCGATCAGCGCCCCCTCGTTTCTTTTCTATGTTGTTCGTCCCCGAAAGTTTGCACCTGACGTATATCCCCCCTCGATAAACTGCTGTGCCCTAGGCGACTTTTTTTTTTCCGACTCGATGGCTCTACTGATGCCCCTCTCCCCCCGGATGTACCTTTCTGTGTACGGGCGGGCCCCACTGCGGATAAGGCTTGACGGCGACCTAACCTTTGAAAACGCTTTCTCATGGAGGTAGTCTTCCACTCACACCCCGTCCTGTAAGTCGTTTTTTTGACGGCCTCCACATTCCCAGAACTTTCTTGGTTTATTCCCCGGGATAACACTGCGGGCCCGTTTTCCTCTCCCCTTCCGTCTTTTGATTTTCTCTCTTGTAGTTCTTTTATCCAGTCCCGATTCAATTCCGATTTTTTTAATTTCCCGAATAGGCCGGTCCCTTCTCTTGCCGTCCCCCATGACGGCGTGTGACCTGCTCCTGTTGGATTGGGCCGCTAGTTCGGGTTGCTGGTCTTCCTGGGCGGGGCTTTCCTGCGGGCGGGACGGTCCGACCCACCTGGCTCTTGTGGGATTTTTCTAGTGTCTTGCTTTTTTTCTCTCCTTTTTGTCTGCCACCGTCTTTTTCCCCGTGTCGGGGGCTCCTTGCCACCCAAGAACCCCCCTTTCCTATAAGGTTGTCTCGTCCCTTTCATCTGGACGGTTCCACCCAAAACCAGTCTGGAAGTTTTGTTCCCTCCTCTGACCCCCTGCCCCCGTCTCGGTGTAAGGTGATTTAACCCCGGTCCTTGTTTTCTTGCGATCCTAACCCGACCAAACAGATTTCGATGCAGCCCAGAGAAAGGATCCGCTGTCCCTCAGAAAGGAAAGGAGGCCCCCCGCTCACCCCTTCTTTTTTTCCGTTGAGTCGTATATTTTTTCGTGCCCCCAGTGTGCAGACCCGTTTTCGATACGTTTTTTTCCCATTCTTTATTTCTTTAGTTTTTTTTTTCCCAGACCAGGGCCAGACTCCATCCTGTTGTTTGCCCCCTGCGGCGAGCGGCCCCCCAAATAAGGTTCCAGAGAATTTAACGATGATTTTTTTTCTCTGGTTTTGTCTATAGACGAAGGCTTCCGATTTTTTTTTTTTTCCGCTTGGGGTGGATCCGATTTTCACTACATCTTCCGCGGCTTCCCCCTCCCTTTTTAGTTTTTTTGCCGAACTGCATCTCGTTCTTATAACTTGCTCAGTTCATGTTTTTTTTTTTTTTTCTTTGACTCTCAGATCATTTTTTGAAGTGAGCGTTGGCCGATCGCTCTCCCCCCTTCTTAACGATTAGGTCCCTGCTATCTCCCCCCTTTTTTGCATGTTTCCTTTGGTCCTTGACGAGATCGAGGTGGTATTTTGCTTTCGAGCATGTCATCATTTTCTGCCCCCTGGTCCTGGTCGGGGTTCACGCCTTGAAACCTGTCATTTCTTCCGTCGTAAAACCCCCCGGATGCCCCGGGCATCGGCGTTTTCTATTATCGCCGTTTTGACCACACATCCTTTTTGACTGTACGTTGCCTTTGACACGTACGCTTCCCTCTCCTAACTTGTATCTGGGCGACCTTAGGGCCCCTTTGCAAGATAATATTTCCGTTTCCCAGGTTCTTTTAAGCTGTTGTTCCCTTAACCTACTCTCGTTGGGGTCCCTCCTCCCCGGGTACAAGCGGCACCTAGAAAAAACTCCCCCTCTGTCACTTTCTTGCCCTCCCGACTTTACCTCCCCTAGTTGTAAGGTCCCCCCAGGGGAGGGACCCCTTGTGGTGAACGTTTCCATTGTTGCTTTTGAGGGGGCCCACAAGGCTCAGTTTGGAGTCATTCCCGACTCCTTTACCCCCCAACAAAACAATCGCTGCTTAGATGAAAGTTTGCATGCCTGAATTTTTTTCCTTTTCTCTTCCCATCCCGCCTTTTTTCCTCCCCCGAAGTGTACACTCATCCTGCCTAGGTATTTGGCCATCTGTCACATCTCCTCTTCGGCGGGGCTTTTCAGGTCCCCAAGTCACACTGTGCTAAGTCTTTCGTCTTAATAGTAATTTACGTGTTTTTTACCAGGAAAGTAGTATCGAGTCCCAAGCTTTCGCGGCTCGGCCTTAGTGAGGAGAGAGATTCGCGGAGATGGTGGATGTGCACGGCGAAACAATTTTTTGGGTGTCCTTTGCGCTGTTTTTTTTGGTGCTTTAACCGCGTACTTCTAGAGGGCGACGCTCGTACCCACCTTCTTTGCCATCGCCGGACGTGTGGCGCGGTCGTCCCTCAAATTGGGACTCCGCGGTTCAGTCACCAGGGTTTCCTAACGATCACCTTTTCGGTCTCCGCCATGTCCCTAGTGCGTGTTTGGTTTCCATTTTTTCCCCGTTTATCGGTTCTACGGACCCTCTCTCACCCCCCCCCACGGTTGAAATCTGCCCCAGGCTAGATAATTTGTTTGGATGTAGAATCTGGAGAGCCATAAGATTTGTTTTGATCTTGTCTCCTCTATAGAATGGCACCCAGTTTTTTTTTCTGTGTGTTCCCTATTTTAAGGGTGCACTGATCAAAGACTTTTGGTGCATTTTTGAGAGTGTTCCTTCTTCTTCCGTAGGTATGAGGAGTTCCCCTGATTCTTCCTTCGCTGGCGCTGCCGAAAATTAATTCTCTTTGGGCCCCTTGTACCTCCCCCCTTAGTCTTTTTTTTCATTTTTTGTCTATCCTCCAAGTGCAGGGGCTTGGTGAAGGGAAAGGACAAAGACAGATTGTCCTCCCGATAGAATTGCTGTTTTCTTTTGCGGTCCTCTTGGTTTTTTTTTGAGTTGAATCTTTCTTCTCTGGAAACCCCTTGGGAGTTTCTCTTTCGTGTAGTGATAGAAACCTCGTTCCTTTGATCCCCCCCTTTCCCCCGACGCCCCTTTTGACGGGTCCCACTGTAAACAATACACGAACGGTACGGCACCGTTTCAATTGCATGACCGGCGCTTTGTTTGCTCCTTCCTATATGTTTTTGTTTTTTCCTTCGTGGCTCTCCTCTGTTTGATGGACGGGCGTTTACTTTAACAAGAGTTGACAAAACACCAAAAATTAATTTCCCTCCCATCCGCACGAGATAGGGTTGAGGTTGGCCCTCTCTTTTTTGATAGTTCCTGCCTTTTCCTTTCTTATTAAACACCATTTTTCTTTTTATTTTTTCCCTTTATGCTCAGACCCCTACGAGGTCACGCTCATCCTAGCGCGGTCGGGTCTTTTTGGGCCCGGTGGGGTTAAAGGCGTCGATGCCCGGCGGCCTTAATTTTTCTTTCTGGTTTTGTTTGTTGCGGTTCCTCTATCGTGTTGGATTTCTCCTCTCCCCATTCCGCCTTGTTTTAAATCAGTAGACGAACCCCTTGTTCTCCCTGGCCCCACCCCCCATAAGTATTTCGGAAAAATGAGCTTTCGGTTTTTCTTGAGCAGGTTTTTTGCCCCCACCCTTACTGTTTTTTGGGTTCTTTTTTTCCCCCCTAGAGTTCCCCTTGTCAAAGTATTTCCACTTCCCATACTGCGCAAGTTGTCTTGTGAATTATTACCTCCCTTTTTTTTTGATTTTCCCCATTTTTCCATCTTTCCCCCGTTTTACTTTTTGTTTTTTGGGGGGACCTCCTCCCAAATTGATTTTGCTCTCCATTTCCTCGATCGTTTGACACACTAACCCCCCCTTTTTCGCCCTTTCCTGTTTGTGACACTGGTGCGTATGCCACAAGATTTTTTTTTGCCCTTTTTTTCGTTCTTATCTTTTTTCGTTGCCTGGGAAGGAGCGCCTGGGTGCCACGTCTAGCTCTCTTCTCAGGGCGTTGAATCTGTTTATGGTCCTGACCACACTTTCAAACCCAGCTCTCCTTCCTCCTTCTTGGCCGCCCGCTGCCCGCTTTATGCCCGAGTAACCGTTGTCTATTGTTTTTTTTCATTGCGGATTGGCTTTTTTGTCGTAGGTCCGCCTTGGCTCTTGGCGATCATTTTGTTTGTTGCAAATTTCATCCTTTCTTTTTTCTGCTTCTTTTTTTTCTTTCCTGCCTGGGCTTGGGCTGGGAGCTTTTGATTTCTTTGAAGGCCAGCATTTTCCTTTAGAACATTAAGTCCATTTTTCTATCTTCTCCCTTTGGGGTTCCTTTGATTTTTCTTCCCTCCCTTTATTTGGAGGTTTCTTCTGCGTCCGATCCCTGCCGGCGTCGATCTGGTGTGTTGACTCGGTGGGATGTTCGGTCCTGTGCAGCTTCCGGGCACTTTTTTTTCTTTCTGCCGCCCGGATACTGTGATACGACGCTTGGGTCACCTCTATTGATTTCCCCGGGGCTTTTTTTTTTTTTTGTTGCTGCCTTTGGGAACGTTTTCGTGAGGATGTGGGGACCCTGTTTCACGGTCCCTGAGGCCACCCCTGCCGTCAGAACGGGATTCTGTGGAAGTTGGGTTTTTTAGGGACATCTTGTCTCCGCGTCATTTTTGTTTAAATTTCTTTTTCGTCCGTTCCCCACCGATTTACGTCAAACTTTCGTTTTGTTTCCCCAGCTTCCGGTCTTCCCCACCCACCTTGTTTTTTGTGGTCCCGCTGTTTATCCCGCTGTTCCCTCTTCGTTCTTCACTGTTTTGGTTGTGATAGTGATGCGGTTTTGGTGAAAACATTTTCTCTTTCTTGGTGCCTGGTAAAACACCTTCCCCCATTGGGAGAGGGGTTTTGTCTCCTGATGTTTTCCTTTCCGAGTTCCCTCCCACGCTTTTGGCTCCCCCCACCCCGCCCCTTTGTTGCGTTTTTAATTCCTCCCTTTTCCCCATGATTTGCGTGCACGTGCCAACGGCGTTTTTCCTTTTTTTTGTTTTCCTATTATTATTGACTCTTCCCTTGCTCTTTTTTTTCCCACTAAGCCCTTAGTCTTTTTTAAACCTGGGCTTGGGCCTTTGGATCTTTTTGTTCTGTTTCGTACATTTTCCTTTGCGTGCTTGTCCCTGTGCTTGGACTCTTTCTTGCCGTTTGTTTACATGTTGGAGGTGATGTTCGTCCTTCGTTTTTCTGTTCCGCTGTGTTGGGTCAATTGGAGTTTGCCGGATCGCTTTGGTCCCCTTCCCCCGGATGGTGCGGCAGGTGGATTCGTACATTTTTCTTTTTCCCTTTTTCTTTCTTTTTTTGGCCATTTCTTACTCCGACCCCACCAACTTCTTCCCTTCCATTTTCTTCCAATTCTTTTAGCAGCGTACTTTGCAATTAATATTTGCGCCATGCCAATCTACCCGCTACCAATTTCCCCCCTTTGTCCACTGAGTTCGTGCTTGGGCTGTCGAGGCGGAGGTTCTTGAATTTCCCCCTATTCCTCTGTGGAATTGTTGGACAAAGGTAGCTCTTATACGTGGTTTTGTTGTATCTTGGACAGACTTCTCCTTCCCTCTCGGACCTTCTTTACTTGCTCCCTTTTTTGTTTCTGTAGCAGATTGTTTTTCACATAATTTAATAAATTGTTTGTTTGTTGCAATCTCCGATTAGTTTCAGATTTTTGCTTTCGCCACCTTTTCATTTTGCCTGTGCTAATTTTTCAATTGCACCAAATCGCTTGACCCTTGAACCTCTTGAAAAAGGGTTCTCCCAGGTTCAGGTTTTCAGTGTTGAGTTTGCCTTCTCCCCTTTGTTCTTAAGTTTTCTCCCCCCCCCCCAAAAAGTTTCGAGTTTGTTGACGCGGTATCGTCCCCGATGGAGTGATCGCTTCCCCCAGGCCTTTTCCCCTGGTGTGATTTGTTTTGGAGGTGTCCCTTTTTGTGGGTTGGGCTTGCCCGGCCCTTCATTTTTCTTTTGTCTTTGCGTTGGCGGTTTGTTTAATTTGTTGATCGTTGTTCTTGCCGGTGGGATGTTTTTGTAGGTAGTCTTCTGCCCCTTTTGGGAGATTCAAATCTTTCCACCCCCTCTTTTTTTTTTTTTTCTGTATTTTTCTGTTTTTTGGTCTCCTTGAGTGGGATCCTCTTTTTCAATTTTCCCTTTTTTCCCCCGGCTTTTTCTTGGTCCGGTTTTTTTCTTTGACAAACCTCCCCCTTTGGCTTTCTCATATCGTCGTTTCCCATTTGTGGCCGTTCGATTTCGTTTTCGGGTAGATGCTCAAAAAAACCCCGTTCTTTTTTTCTCGGACTGCTTTTTCCCTCCCTTCCCATGTTGTTAAAACCTTTTCCCTTTTCGTTTTTTTGACCTCCTTGTCACGTTTTGAATTTCTTTCACATGTTTCTTTTTTTTTTTATCCCTGTTGTTGGCTGCGGTCTTCCTAAGCACTTTGTGCGTGCTGATTTTTTCCTTGTTTTTTTTTTTTTTTCCGCTCCGCTTTATGTATTAGGTGTTCCTCCCGTTTTTCCCGTGTGGTTTCGTTCCCTTTTGGGTGGTTGTGTGGTATTTTCGTCCCCTCCTCTTATCTTTTTTTCCTCGTTGTTGTTTGTTGAGCTCTCCTTTTTCTGGTACGTTTTGAACCACGTACACCCCCAGTACTTTTGACCTTTCCTTTCCCTTTGTTTTGCGTTCACACTTCCTTCTCTTCCCAGCACAGGGGGTTTCTTTCCCCATCCAAACCCTTCCTCACTGCCGGTGGGGTTTTTTCCTTTATCCAAGCAGGTGCACCTTATTTTTCCCCCTCCAACATTGAAAGGAATCCGTTCTCTTTTCCTCTTCTTCCCCCCCGTTCCCATGATTTCCTCCAGTGATTATGTGCCTCCGCAGTGTGCTGTCCCAGCCCCCTTTGTTCTGCTACCGTGCGAAAATTTTCGAATGCTTTGGTCCGTTTTGCCAAGAATATTATTTCCCACCCTATGCCCCGCGTTTACTTGATTTTCCCTCCCCACCACCGGACATCCACGCTCCGGCACCCCCTTTTTACCTCTTCTCCCTCACCCTTTGCGAACGCCCTGAAAGTTTGCTACATAAAAAGCCCCTCCCACTCTTTTTGACGATTACCACCCCTGTTCGTAGCTCCCTCCCCCCCAAACATCCCATTTTTGGCAATCAACCTCCCCCCACCACCCCCTGCCAGCGGCCTCACTCAATTCATTTTCCCGTGCATTTTTTTTTCCCGCCCGCTGGGCCTCCCGCCAAGTCACTTACACAACTGGCCTTTTATCGCTCTGCCATCCGTTCTTTTCTTTCAAGTGCCTTCATACCCTCGTCCCCTCCCTTTTTTTTTTTTTCCCCTCAGTTCCAGTTAAGGCCACCACGTTTTCCAAAAAATACTGGACCTGCAAACCTTTTTCACCCAAGGTCCTTTTCCAGTGTTTTTTTTCCCAACCCTTCTGGGGGCGTGTCCCCCCGGGCGAATTCATCTCCTCTCTCCTCTTACAAAAGTCCAGCAATTGCCCCCATGCTTTGATTCAACCCCCCCCCAATCCCCCCTCTCAGAAAATTGGTATAGTTGAGTTCTCTCTTCAGATACAACCTGTTCTCCTTCGATTCACCAAATCCACACCGCGACCCCTTGTTTTCACATGCCCCTTTGCCCTCTTTTTCCTAGACCTCCCCCGGCCCGCCCCTATGTTTGTTTCCAGGTTCCCCATTGGCTGCTTTTTTCTTTAGGGTCCTGTAGACAGCGAATTTTTGCAACTTTGCATCCGAGCTTGGACCCTTCCCGTCCAGGAGCTTGTTTGATCTTCTATTCCTCCCTTTTGCCCCCAAAAAGGCCTGACTTTTCATGACGAACTCACCCCGGACCGCAACCCGTGGTAAAGTCCACACCATCTGACATTCCGCCCTTCTGCCCTTTTAAAGCCCTCCTTCTTCACCCCTTCCCCCCCCTTCAACGTCCGCCGAAGGCAGGTCCTCGTTTCTTCACTTCCTTTTTAAGACGTGAACGACACAAACCCCCGAGGGCACGTCCAAGTTCGCCTCACAGCTTTCGGGCCTCTTTTTCTTTTTCCATACCTTCCCAGGGAAGAATCTTCACTGGAAAAACCACTGGTGTACAACCTTTTCACGCAATTCCTTTTGCCTTTTATGGATCGCCACAGTTCCCCTCCCACTGTGGGGGAACGCTTGCCTTTGGAATTTTACTTTGGAAAAAATTTTTTTCACAACCCACCCTCTCCCTGTTCTGGGTTACCCCCTCGTCAACTGTTACAAACCCTCCTGCCCCCATCCCCCCCCCTCACCCGGGCCCGGAACCTCAGTAGCCCCCCGCGCTAAAGATACCAACCATGAAACCCGTGTTCCCCTGCTTCCTCGGTCCACAACGTTTTGCGGACCAGTGGATCCCTTTTTTATGCGGACCCCTATCCCTTCCTTTGACAAATTTCCCTCCCGTCTGCTCCCCTGCCACCTGACGCTTTATTAAGAAGTTTTTTTCACCCTTCCAGTTTCCCCCTTCAACAAATCCGTCCCCAAGTTTCCTTCCCCACCTAAGTGCCCATCCGCCCAAATCCCCTTAACTCACATACGTTGTCCCGGCGTGTCGTACTTTTCCCCGCCAGGGGCTGGTGGCCTCATCAATCTTGTGTCCCCCCTGATCCCTTCTGTTTTACCCCTTCCGAATCTTTACAACCTGAGACCTGCGGCAAGCTTTTGACAACAGTCTCAAAAGCCCGTTGTTTACTTTCACCTCAGCCAGGTCTCTTCCTCGCCCCCCCCCTTAGATATTAGATGAAATGTGGCTTCCCTAATCCCCCGCCTCCCCCTCCACCCATCCAGTCTTTTTCCGCCAATCCCTACACCACTCCTCTGAACCCATTTTCAACACTCTTATTCGCTCTTATTTCCTCAACCTCCATCCTCCCATTCAACAAACCAACTCCCCTTTTCGAATAACCCCCAGGCAGTTTTTCGCTACACACCTGCTCATTCTTCCCTGGCCACTGAAAAGAAATTTACCCTCCCGAAGGGTCCCTCATCTTGTAGGGGACCGTGTGTCCCCTTTTTTTTCCGATTTTTTTTCCCGCTCTGGGAATTTTCCCATACCTCCTTTTCGACTCTTTTCCCCCCACCCAAGTTCAACCCCTTTTTTTTGCGCTTTCCCCTTTGACCCACTATCAAACCCCTCCTTTTACCCCCTCCCACTTGTTTCTCAGACTTCCCCTTTCTATGGGGCGACCCAGCCCCGTTTTTCCCTTTTTTTGCCAAACTTGCCCAAGGAACCGCTTCTCATTCCCCCCCCTCCTATCTTATTTCTTTCTGCGATTCATTTTAGTCATCGTCTTACCTCCGGGTTTTTTTTCTTCTTTTCCCTCATCACCACTATTTCTGTTAGACCACCCCAGATTGAACACTTGAATAAGCGGGAGCGCCGCTTTTACCCCTTGGCCTCAGCTTTCATAGGTATGACCTCTTTTGGCCTCATGTTCTGTCAGGTCGCGATCCCCCCCCTCTTGTTTTTTTGTCAATATTCCCCTTCCGAGAAAGTTCCTATCAACTATCTTTTCCCCCGCCCGTAGCGGCGATTTTCTGCTTATTTTTCGCGGTGTCCCCCTTCAGCAAGTCATTTCCCCACTCTTAGCGCGCATGCCTCCCTTCTCAAAAAGGTGCTTTCTTGCAAAAGTTTCCCGTGTCCCTCCGGATGTATGTTTTCTTCACAGTCAATCCCATTCCGTCTTGTGTTTCTCCGCCTCGGTCTATCACGTTTTCTAAGGATGGGGTCCCGGCGCCTTGTCTATGCAGTCCCCAAAACCTCTATATAAAACCCCCCCCCCCCCCCGGGGAAAGTTTTTTTTTTCTTGGATGCTTCTTTTTTCCCACCCCCTGATGGGTTTATGTTTTCCTTTTGCCGTTACTCCCCCTTCTGATTCCCTAGCTCTCCTCGAAACGTCTGTCCCCATTTTGATTCCCCCTTCGACTTTCCCTGGATGTTTGCTGTCCAAGCGACGTTCTCATCCTTGGCTACACTCCATCGGTGACGTTTTCTTATTTTTGTCGATCCGGCTGCCCATCTTTAAAACCATAGGCCGATGCACTTCCGATACGCGCCTCTTTGCAAAACCTCTGTTTTTCTTTGCGATCCGGAGTTTCGTCGCCCGTTTTTTTGATGCGTACAGGACCCTTTTTGGGCGCCATGGGGTAGCGTCATTTTTTTTCGGCCTTCCTACGTGTCTGGCCCCCCTCTGACCGTTTTCCTTGCCTGGGTTTGTGGACACTGGCTTTTTCATCTTCCTTGAAAGTTTAGCAGCACCAGTCTCAGTCTTAATCGACGCCGTCTCCCGCTGGCGACTTTTGGTTGCCCTTGTCCCTTCTGTGATCTTTTATTAGACCTCGATTCTCGGCTCTTCACCTCCAAATTTTTTCGTGCCTCACCAATGCATGGGTTTTCGGCCTAAATTTATAGGACCTAATTCCTTGCCTCTGTTACCCTCTACCCTTTACAATTGACAAGTCTTCCCAGCGGCACCCGGCACTTTTTTCCTTTGGACTTTTTGCCAGGGTTGAAGAAGTGGATCTTTTTTGCACTCTCGGAAATTCCCTTGCTGAGGAGTGTTCAATTCGGCGCGTATGTCCTCTGAAATTCACCAAAATTGCCTTCATCGTGCTTGGTCCACTGACCCCCCGATCCTTTTGCAGCCTTCTTTTGTGCTCGGCCCCCGTCGCCGGTTTGCCCTCCCCCCTTCTGTTTTGCCGTGCTCGTTTTCCCTGCGACCAAAGAGTGGACAGTGCGTTTTTTCCGGTTTTCGGCGTTCCTTTGCGTGTTTCCCTTTCCTTTTTCGCTGCCTTCATTGCGTGCAGATCTTATTGTCTGATCACCAACCCCCCAAACTTCGTCCGATCGTTCCGGTGCCTCCCCTTATTTCGGTGGCCCTGCCCCAGGCGCAATCCTTTGATGGTGGGGCGTCACGAGGGCGGCGAAACTGTTCAACGGCAAAGTCGTTCCTTTCTTGCTGTTACGTTTTTTTAGGGTGATTAGCCCGGGCCTCCGATTGCTTCATAAAGTGGCTCCCTCGACGGGCCTTGGACCCCTTATTATGACGTGGTGACCGATTCCCCCGGCCATGGTCTTATGGGGATTTCGATTTCTTCGCCAATTTCACCTTTTTTCCAGATCTCGTATGTATTTCCCCCCTTGTCAAGTTCTCTTTCAAGGCGGGCCCTTCGTTCATGGGCATCGCCTCTTTCCCCCTCCAGTTCGTGGAAACAGGGTCACGTGCGTCGTCAGCATCACCCTTCTGGTTTTCCCTCCTGTCTCAATGAACTATTTTCCCTTTCTGGTTATACCCCCTGTCTCTCCTGTGCCCGCTTTCGTGAAATCGATCAGCTGCTGGTCGTCCGGCCGAGTCTTACTCCCCAAGCCAGCTACTTCGGTTTTCACATGCGATGGCCCTCTTAGGATTCCATTCTCGCCTCGTGTTTGAGAACCCGCTCCAACTTACGCACCCGGCCCGGAGGGTCTCCGTACAGCACAAGGGCTGAAATTAGGAGGGTCTGGCTACCTGCTTCTTGATAACTGCGCAACCGTTCAGGCCCCAGATCAAGGAGGAGCGGGTCCCCGCTTTATTTATAATTTATGCGTTCCTGGGTCTCTTATGTGCCCTCCGTCCGTATGTTTTTTCAATGTCCCTTTTTCAGACACCGGCCGAGTTATCATCACTTACAACTATCAGGGGATGTTTGCCCCCTACCTGCTGTCCTGACGTGCTATTTGTCTACCCCCTGAAACTGTCCTTCTCGCCTGAGACTTTCTGGTTGGCTTGCATTGTCCAACGGTGACCCGAGGAGAAAGGTCTGGATTAAGTTGTAACTCCTCCTATTTTTTCTCTCCCCCCCCCCCACCCCCCCTTGGCTAGACCGGGTCCCCGATAGCCAAGCAACGAAAACGCTCTCTTTTAACCCGGTTTCCCTATGGAGCTCCCTCTACCCCCCATGTCGGCGAGGGCACGCCCCCCTATTCGGTTTTTTTTTTTACTGTTTAACCCCTTCAGAAGTAATGGCAGATGACTTCAGACCCTCCACCACCATCTTTTTTTATCTGCTTTTCTCTTGATTAGAAGCTTTTTTTTTTTTGGTCGTTTTTACCCGTGGGCCCCTCACAACTTTTTCTGGATCGGCGCCTGTGCCGTCGGTGGCCTGTTTGCCGCGTTTGAGTTTCTAAATTTCTTCCCGGTGTCAGGCTCCGTTCTGCCTTTCAGAGAATGACTCCGGCCCTGGCCGCCCCTTCTTTCAGACGAGGGAGTTGTTTTCATTCAACCCCCCTCGAATTCGGACCTACCCCTGTATTGCCCGAGAAAGCCTTATTTCTTCTTCGTCTATAGCTACCTTTTTCTTTCGAACACATAGCCTAAGGATTGGGCCAGATTTCCTGGCGCCTTTTCTTTTAAGTTTGGTGTTACCCCTCAGACCCTTTTGGTGTGTCCCAATTCCCGGCTGTTAGTCTCTTATACTAAGTGGCCCTTCCCTTTAAACATTTTTGTGCACCTAATTGATGATTCTTGGAATATCCCCGCGGTTACCAGTCCCTCAACCGCGGCCTAGTTCCCCTCCCAACCCCCCTGATAGTCGGCAAGGTTCACGGCACTAACCATTTGCTTCTCTACTTCCCCTTAGCCTTTGGTTTCATGACCAGCCTGGCTCTCTCTTTTTGACCGTGCCTGAATTCCAGGCGGCCCCTCTCTTTCCCTTAGGTCCCGCCTGGGGCTCCTTTTTTTCTCGCTCTTTGGACTCTACCGCTCATCCCAAGGCGGCCTTCCCCCTCATTTTCCCTTCTTGCTTTTTCTCTTTCTTCGGGAAGGCCCCCTCCCCTCTTCTGGCGGTCCAAGTCCCAACGACGTTGCTTCCCGACCCCCCCCCTCGACCGGTTAGATGCTGTCATTGTCGAGGCTCTCGACCGGCCCCTACTCCGTGCTCGTCCACCGCAGCTTTTCTTCTCAGCTTTGGGACGGTGGGCGTGATCGGCGGCGACTTTGGACCTTTTACTGTCCTTCTACACCACGGTTTTCCTGAAGTACTGCAGTCTAGCCTAGGTTTTAAGTTGCCCAGTTCTTTCACGGTCTAGAAACTTGGATTGCCCATCGATCTCAATTTTCGTGCACCCCTCACAGTCCCCACCGCTAGGACACTTTTTCTTACGTATTCCCGGGGTTTCTGCTAGAGGAGAGGAAACCCAATCCAGTGATTTCATAGTTTTGTCTCGCCCACCCTTAACCCCTGCGATCGACCAGGCAATTGTCTTTCCTGCTGATTTTGGCGGTGTAAACCCCGCTCTGGGACGTCTATTTCGAGTTTTACGAAGTTGCCTCCGTGACTTTGTTTGAGCACAGCTTTTTCATTGCTGGTTTTATCCCTTTCCGCGTTGCGTTAACGGCACCCGTCCGTCCATGATGGGTTTCTCGGTTGCGGGCGACCGTTGTTTTTGTCACCACCTTCGCGGTCTCCGACTTATGTTACTTATGGCGTTCCAACTTAGTTTGGAGTGTTCACGTCCCCTTCCCCAGACGGTTTCCCGGGCCGCCAACTGCCTTTCCGCTAGTTCTTATGATACTTGCGCTTTCGGGAGGCCCGTGTTCCCCCACAAAATTTAGGGGTTGCGCCCACCGAGCGTCGCACGTGCGACCCGCCTCTACCGTTGACGACTTTAGCCGGCATACACAGGGCCCCTCTCCATGGCAGGTCAACTTTTTCTCCCCCCCCCCAACGATGTTTGCCGACGTTCGACGCTTGAAGACACCCTTTGCCTC
>Ga0179593_1500921_pt1 | contig 15058 bp, 14 predicted proteins | sample CZODoug2_1_08_16_FD_185931 | JGI IMG/M metagenome (GOLD analysis project Ga0179593, IMG submission 185931) | Vadose zone soil fungal communities from Angelo Coast Range Reserve, California, USA - CZODoug2_1_08_16fungal (PacBio error correction) | ecosystem: Environmental > Terrestrial > Soil >... | reverse complement strand
CCCATGCCAACCTGCGTCTTCGCGTTGCGCATTTAGATGCTCCCTGATCTACCCGCACGGCTGCGTTGCTTTCCTGGGTCCATTCAGACCGCCCGCAAACAATTGGCAACAGGTCTAGGGGTCATGTTGTATCTCAAGACTGGTTTGTCGCCCCCGTTTTTCCTCCCCGTCAGCTGACTAAATGGTTGTGACCTCTAGATCCTAATAGTGAAAGAACCCTCCCCCCCCTTGAATTCCCTTTAGTTTCCTCCAGCCAACGTCAACATTCTGAGCGTCCCCTACTATGACCTTGATTTTGCTACCCTCCGTTCTGGGCCTGTGACCCACGCCGCTCCTTCTCATGTCGTCTCAATTCTTTCCGATCTATTTTGACGTCCCGTCAGATCTAACTCTGGAATCCGTTACGCGCTTTCGCCTGCTCTTACCCGTTGTTCCCCCTGGTAATTAGGTGTACCGACCCCCTTAAAGTTCTTTTCTTTTCTGCACTCTTCCCTTTTCTTCCCCGTCCCACATTTCAAGTTACCCCCCAACTTTTTAATGTTAGGCTGATTTGCTAGTCTCTGACTGACTCTCAGATGAATATCCCCGTGAGATCCCTTAATCCTTTTTCAGCCGTTTTCTTCAATATTCTTCCCTCCTCAACCAGTAGACGCTTTGCGGTGAACTCAACCCTTGCTTTACCCGAATCTCCACTACTCAGTCCTTTACTGCGATCTCCCCCCCCCTTGACCTATCTTTGGCCCTTCCCCCTCTCAAATACCCATCGTCAAATCATAAATTTATTTCGGTATCCGTCCTTCTAGGTATCGTGACCCATCGTTATCGCTATCGCATGACAGACTTCTGCCATTTACTTTTTCTTTAGAATTGATTCCCGCTGACATTCATCTTTCGTCTGTGCTTGTGTGGCCGGCTGTCAGTCTCAGCGAGGATTTCCACAAGACTTTCTCCCGTCGCACCGCGCTGTTTCTGAGTTAAGTCCTTCGCTATTTCTTCCTTTTTCTGCCTTTAACCGCTGCGCTCGGCCTTTAAGGTTTTCCCCGGTCCAATCCCCTATTGCCCGATAAACCCCCTTGATGCTGAGTTTTTGATTTTTACGATTGAACGGCCAATACGAATCTTTTCCTGACGCTATACCGACATTCTCCCCCTTTTCCACCAGAGAGCAACTAGGGACTGAGGTCACTTCCAGGATACTGAAGAATATGATCACTCTTTCCAAGTGATCCCCCCTCTTCTACTCCCCAATCTAGTCCGGCCCGTGAAACTTCTTCTCAAAGGCCTTGCGCCGTGTCGATTGTTCATTTACCTCCAACTCCCCTAGCTTCCTGAAAACGCGACCTCCCGAGGATCACGCGGATTTCGCTACCCTCTTCCTATCAAACGAGTAGTGAACACTTTCTGTAAACGGTCTCCTCGCCCCCCAGATGCTTCCTCTTCATGTGAGTTGTTCTTTCCCCCCAGACGCCCGGCTCCCTCCGTATTCCATCGTCACCTGATTCCTGCCTTCAAACTTCATGACTCCCTTTGCGCAGACCAACCATTTCTCGTTGCACTCTTGCGAATCATGCCTTTGTTATTGCTTCACATCCATCGGTAACTGGTTTATCGCAAATTTCTCTTTGCTTTCGGCGTCCAACCACTTCCAAGACGGAACCCCGTAGCAGTTTTCCCATTTCCGCAAGTATTAGTCGCGGCGGTCCCTAGTATCGTTCCTTTGAATCTTTCGGAGCCTTTTATGAACTCTCCCGTTGTTGTCCGTTTATTGTCAGATTCGGCGTGCATCGAAACTTCTTCCATATCGTATCGAAACCCCCTGCGCTTGTTTGGTTAAGACCGTTTTTTTATCGTGCTTATCTTCGACTTTGTTTGGTCGAGTCCTACACTAGTCCTATGTTTATTCCCCCGGGTTGTTGTGAGTAGTGCGACTGAGCTTTTTTTAACTCCAGTATAACTCGTCAGGCCGGTATTACGCCCCTACCCAAAACCAACCCATCCTGGCCTCCCCCCCGGTTTCACCGCAAGCTCTGAACGAGGGATTTCTTTCGATAAAAAGGCTAGTCTCACGGCCCACCCCTCCTGACGTGACTTCATCTGACCATATCCCCCTTGCATTTTTAAGGTACCCCCCGAACGTAGTCCAGTCGCAAATTAGCCTGGGACGGCGCTCCTTCTTTTCCCTTCGGGTTCCTCTTGAATTCTCCGGTCGACAATCAATGAAAGCCTCATTTTTCATCTCCCTGGGCTCTTAAAGTAACGTAAACCCCTTTAGTGCACATCCCTCGGCTATGGTTGTCTTGAGCCCCTTCACCCTTTTAGCCAGCTGCAGGGGTTTTTTCCCTCGTTTCACGTCCATGGTGCAATTGTACCGGGTAGCCGTACGCTCTTTTTTCTTTTTTTCACAACTCAATACCTTTTAATTTTCCCCCTTGTCGACCCCGCCAGCTGTCCAATGCATTCTTTTCAAGACGTTACAGATGCTTCGCTCCTCCTGAATGGTTTGCGGCAGCTCGATTTTTTCTAACCGGGCCATTCTCTGTCCATTGTCTTTTCTTTTTTTTTTTCAGCCATTTATCCGTTTCTTTCCAAAGAGCTCCTTCGATAGAACCAGGCCAATTTTGCTTCCCTCGACTGTTGGTTTAAGAACCAGTTTCTCGGGTGGCCAACTACATTCGTTGTGCCCTTGAGCCTATTATTCAGGCCCCTGAGAGATAGTTTTGCTTCTCTTTTTTTTGATTTCCAAAACGTTAGCAGATGTTTTTTTTGTTTAAGAGGCCTGGTTCCTTATTCTCGCTCTTTTATTTTCTTCGTATCTCAAAGCCCCCGCCGTATCCTTGTCGGGCAAATTCTCATCATCCTCCTTTTTCCTGGATGTGGCTGGTGAAAACAGTTTTAACGAACCGTCCGGCAGTTAGCTTTGAGAATTTTCATCGCTTCCTCGCATTTCCCTAAGGACTATATATCAGCGCTTTTCCCGTTAGCAGAGTCTTGGGCTACAGCACCTTTCTTCGAGCAAGCCCTGGTTCAAGCAACCGGCCCTAGATTGCCCCAATCGAAAGCTTCGATCCCCAAATTACTTGACAGTTTCGTTCGCCGCTTTTCTCGCTCCATTTTTCTGTTGAGTCTAGTATTCACACCTCTTTCAGAGCGACTCCCCCGTTAGAACCCCAAATGACAAAACCAGAATTGATGATGTTCGCAACGAGTTTATGCGCCAGTGGGATCCCCCCCTCGAGTGATCGAGCAGCTCTCTACCCCTTAAGAAGCACTCTTTTTTCGCTTCCTACGCGTTCCCGTTTTTTCTCCTATTGGCCCCCCCCGATTCCACGACGGCCTCCCAATTTTTACTTGGTGAGTAGTGGCTCTATCTCATCCAAACCGAACGGTCCGAACCGCCCGGACCCTGGCACATGCAAGAGCTTGAGACTTCCCGTAAGATCCTAGCGCCCAATTTCCTAGAAAATGTTGGGTAACGTGGTCCCTAAGTTTACTGGCATTCACCCAGAGTATGGCCGAGTCCAAGAAGCTGGTGGGAGTTTCCCCCCCCCCCCCCCGGTATCACCCCCCCCTTCCCTCCCCCGTTTCTCATTTTTACCATTTGAAGTTCCTTTGAAGCGGTCTCTGCTTTTGGAACTGGATGCTCTTATCTCGAGATCGACTTTTTCAACTCTATGACAGCGTCCCCTTGGATTCCTTTTGAGAGACCTTCTTTTTTTCGGATCAGCTTGGCAACGTTTGAAGTCATCCTTGACAACATAGTAGCGCGTCGCTCATGTTCCCTTTTGGGGTTTTTTCCCCATCCAATGCCCCCACCGTTCCTCTTCTCGTTAGCAACCAGGCTAGACGTCCCTTCTGCTAGAACTTCTTGACCACCGGGGGGCCAATCCACGTCCGTTTTTTGAGGATACACATTCCCCCTGCTCTTTATCCCCCCATCCCCTTTTTTGTAGGCTCAAAAGTCGTATTTTCTGGCCGCCCTGACGGCAGCCCCCGGGTTTTTCATGCGCGCGTTTTCATGCTACTATGCGCGCTTTTGACTCCCGTTCTGAGGAAGATCTCTTTCTCCTTTGTTGTTTTTTTCGTTCTCTCTCTCACACCTGCGTCGGAGCGTTCTCCCGTAGGATTGTTAATGCGCGAGGCGTTTTACTGCTTTGCGTTTTCTTGCTTGAGATTTTTCCCCCCCCCGACTTTTGACCTAGCACCGATTGCTTTTTTTTTTCCCCCCCTATTTTTTTTGTCCCATCAGATCCCGTTTTTTTTTAAATGTGTTTTTTCAATAGGTCTCCATTGAAGAAATGGTGGTAACTATATGGTTGCTAAATCTCTTTTCCAAAAGACCCACGTGGCATTTCCCCCATGAGTTAGCTTTCAAGCACATTCGATGCTCCTACTATGGTTCAATGCCTTCAACTTTTTTTTTCTTTTTTTGCTGACCCCACCGCGCCTCCGCGGCCTCTTTCTATCGGGCAACTTTGTACTTGCAATGTTGGCCCGTCCTTCCCCCTACTTCTCTGACAGTTCCTTCCGCGCTTCGTTTCGCCTCTTCGATCTTCGACTATCTCGGAAAATTTGGCTTTCGTTAAGTTGTTTGATTACGACCACTCCCTCAGTTCGTGATTCCCTTTTGACTCGGCGTCCTTTTGTCTGCAATTGCCCCCCCCGTTCCTCCCCCCCGTGGCAACCCCTTTTCTAGCATTTTCTTGTCCTAGGATCTTACTCCTCTCAAGTAAATAGGCTAAATTGTATTCCGTGCTCGATTTTTCCCTTCAACTCGTCTTCCCCACCTAGACGCGTTGGTCTCTGAGTTAATCTTTGTAAACGATTGACGAACCCGGAAAGTATCGTCCCTTCCCTTCCCAGATCCGACTGCTCGATCCCCCCTATTTGGATCCCCCCCCGTAAGTCTCCGAATCAACCCTTTTGGTTTCATTTCCTGGTACGTTCTAGTCTGACAACACCCTGTTGATCTCCCCCAGCACCATCTTCGTTTGACTCACTGCCCTGTTCAATTAATTTGGTCGAGAATTGAACCATTACTTCGTACGGAGTTTACATGGCTTTCTGAAGTTAGCTGCCTCTTTCTTTTTCGTAGTCAAAATCCCGAAACGGTACCAACCGCGCTTTCCTCGCCCCCCCTCTAGCGCGCTACTTCAAGTACGCTAACCTGCGCGGCTTTAGTTTCCGTTCCCCATCCGTAATTACTAATGATAGCCGCGATTTCCCGACCCCCCACCACATGCCTCATGATGAGGGCGGCAAGCTTTTTACCTTTTGAGTCGACATTCCTGTTCCAATTATGAGATACCGACCGTCTTACTACTCTTCTGTTGGTTAACCTCACCCACAGGCAACTCTAGAGCTCGCGGAAATGCCTTTTTATTGCTCAGAAGTCTCCCACTGAACCCCTGATTACTCCACCTAGGTCCGCGCCCCTGTCTAACATCTCGGCAACTCTTTCCTTTTCTTCTTGTGCGACTTTATCTCTCTAATCCCTAAACGTCACAGCTCTTAGCCTACCCCCCCTTACAGGAATGATCACCCTTTTCTTCCCCTCCATCGTACAATCCATCATTTCTTTTTCTTTGCTGGTACTCCTGGAAATCTTATCGACGCGAGGCACTGGCCCCACGCTTCTGCATTTTCGCCGCGTGTATTGTGTTCTGCGAACACCCCGAAGATTCTGCGCCGGCACAGTATGAACCCCCTGTAACAAAGGCCCCTGCGCCAACTGCTAGATGATTATCCCCACCACCCGCCCGTGCTCGCAATAATTGTTTCATGATCACTTTCTGCCCCTTCACGAAGGCAATTTTTCCCTTCTGCCGCCGTCGTTCCCCTCACTATTTCACTCTCCCCTATACCATGCTGCCGATCCCCGTTACTCGCGGCCGGCGGTACCTACGTAATCCCTTTTACCTTCTTCCGATGGACTCTCGATAGTCCCCGATTTGGTTGTCTTTGAGACCTAGCCGTTTGCTCCGCGCTTTTTTTCCTCTTTCATTTCTACGTCCATATAGTTCCGGTTTAAAACCAACTTTTTTTGTTGTTTTTATTTTTCGTTTTATGTTGATATAACGTCTTCCTCAGGTCGAGCCCACACGTCTTACTCTCCCTCTCATAACTTTTGGGTTGTTGTTGCGAGAGACGCTCCCTCGCTGGATTCTCGACTCAAGTCGGACGAAGTACTCGCTTTCAAAGGCCTCCCCCAAAAATCTTCTCACCCCCAAAATTGTTTTAACCGCCTCTCCGCATTCTGGTCTTGAAAGCCGGATGCACCCCGGTCCCGTTCTCAAGGCACTCCCTTTTAGAATTTCCCCCTCAACGATTAATTCCGATCCGTAGGCCGTTGAGCAGGACTTCTCGAACTTTCTCCTTTTTCTCCGCTCAGGAAGTTTTACTTTCTCTTTCCGTCTTGAATTTGTGTTTTTCTTTTCATACCGGAAAATGCTGAATAAACTTCATTCTTTCCGAGGGCGCGGGATCCCTTCACCTTTAACTCCCCTTGTTAACGGTTAGTTGTCCGAGTCGCCATGGTGCGGACTTTGTTAGGAGCCCCATGTTTAATCAGGATCGTTTTCCTCAGGGCCTGTTAAGCATGTTTCTGGAACTTTCCTACCCTGAGTTTTGTCTGTTGCTGAACAACTACCCCCGAAACTCCCCATGCTTCGCCTAGTAAAATCGGCTCTGGGGCAATCTTTTTGCAGTCCTCTCGCTTCCCTTTTTTCAATAATACCTTGTATTTCTTTGCCTCCTTTCCCTTTGTTCGTCACTCCCGGCCTTCTAGTTCCTCGCGTTTTGCTACTTTTTTTCTTGTGCCGTGACGGGTGATTTTCTCAAAGACTTTTCAACCATTGCGGCCCGAGCTTTCGCTTTTTCAGAAAAGGGCTACCTCTAGGTTGCTAATTCGTCTTGGTCACTGTTGAGATTCTGTTTCTTCAATATTCTTCAGGTCCGCTTCCTAGGAGGTCACCCCTAGCCCCTGCGGTTCAGACCTGCGGTCGGATCCATCGCGAGCTTTTTTTAGTATTCTAAAGCTTCCCTCAGCATCGGGCATATGTTTTATTAATCCGTATAACGCACCTAAGGGACTCTTTATGTGGACCGGATTTACCAAGCTGACACAAGTCCTCTCAGGTTTCTCTGGCATTGCGTCCGACTATAATGAGAGTTCTCAGAGCTTTGACCGTAGACCGTTCTCCCTACCCGCACTGCACTAGCTAGATAACCCCTTCATCAATTGCCAGTTTTGCAAGCACGACGACCTTCTTTTCCCCCACTGAAGTCATTTCGACAATTTCAATTGCCAGGCCATTTTATTTTCGCACATATCTTTTTCTATAGCGTTTTCAAAGCCTCCGAAAATACCTATGAAATTCCCGCCACCTCACCTCCCCCAGACCTTATGATTGATTAGCGCTCCTCTTTAGCGACGTCAACCTTTTTTGCTCCCCGATAGCTCCTTTTCTTTTACATTTCCTGTGTATGACGCTTTCCGGTTTTTTTTGACCAGATTCTCCTAGATTGCCAAGAGATAGACCCGTTCTCTCCCGGGGAGAGGCGGGGAATCACCGAAAAAATATCCCCCAGGTAGCCCAAAAGACACCACCGGAAATCTGAGGAAAGTCGACCGTATTATAGCGCCAAAATCACTTTGCTCCCAGTAGACCAAAAGGTTTTTGGTACTTGTCCTCACGGTTACTTTTTGTCCAGTACCCCCCCTATTCTTGCCCGACCCTCCCTATGAGTTTTTTTTTTTAAGTGGAGTCTTCCCCCCACCCTTAATTTTACCCCCCCCCCAGGTACTTTTGACGAGTAGTCCCCAAGCTGAAGATTCAAGAGGCGCTTCTTGCCCCCAAGCGGAACTGGATTCTTCGCAGTTCCCTCCTCTCTCTCCCCCGGATGGACACACCTATCGGCAGCGTACGTCCTGAGGCTTGAGGACCTTCTTCCTCTTGATCGGGCAGAGACCCCGTCCCTTTTTAGGTCAACAATCCTTGCCCCCCTCGCTCGAATGCCCCGGTTTTTCTCCCGCAATGTTGAACTTCCCGTCTTTTTTCTCGATTTTTCTCCCGCTTCTCCTTTCAACCCCTTTTAGAATTCGTATCCATAGTTGTCCTGTTGTTTGCACCCCCTCCGTCGTTGGAATACAACATTACCCCCTTTCCTTTTTTTCTCCGTTGTCTTCTGCTCAAAAAAATTTGGATCTTCTGGCGCCCCTGTACGCGCCTCCCCGTGCTATGCTCCTCTTCCCAACTCTACTCGCGTTTTCTTTTTTCTCTGTTTCATTCCGGAGATCTCTCCTTCCTCCTCCCTTCCGTTTGTTTAAGTTCTTCACCACTGAGTCGGAGCGTTGCGCGTATTCTCCCTGCGAGGATTTCCTTACGGCTGTCCTCCCCTTTTCGAATGAAGCCTCCGAATTGTCCGACCAGCACCAAATTTCGTTTTTCACATCTATTTTCCGTACTCACCCTAAGGCCGGTTTTATTGCACAGCCACCCCAGTTTTGCATTCCTCCTTTTAAGTATATATGCATGTTGGTCCCATCTGAATGTGTAAAAGAAGCGACTTTTTTCCCTTTTCACTTTCGATCCCCCCCCAACCTTGCACTCTTTTCGCCCCCCCTACTATTGGTTCATTTTTTATTTCCCCGTTTCTGTCTTCCAGCCGATTCTCTGTCTCGGCCCAGGAGCGTACGCCTGCCCCCTTTTCCCCCTCCTTCTCTTGATACTTGCGAGCATGCCAGTTCCTCTTCGCCCAGCGCCTCTTCGATCTTAGTTTTGCGTAAACTGTGTCCCCTCTCCTACTGGTTTTGGATAACGACCTCCCTCTCTTCTTGTTGCGGTCGGCCAGACTTTGGTACGCCATTCCCCCCACGTGAAAAAAAAACCCCCCCCTTTTTTCTACGTTTTTTCTGGGTCCCCTTGTCCTTATTTCCCGATCTTCCCCCAAGTCCCCTTTTCTTTCTTTTTTCGGATCGGTCGATTTTCCGTTTGTCTGGCACTCCTCGCCACGTTGAGCTTCTCCCCTTCTCGGATGACATCCACCCCCCCAAACCTTTTCATACCACCCCCCCGTCAAGAGTAACCCCGTCCTTCCGCTACGGTTTATGATCGCTCCTCTCCTGGCCCTACCAATTACCCCATAAAACCCCTCGTTGCTGACTTCATCTGTGCCTTCTTACCTGTACTTAGTTCTTCGCTGATCGTTGGCTCCCTTTCCCTCCCCAGATATCATCTACTTTACCCTGGACATCTTTGGTGCGACTTCTATTTGGCCCCACTTCTAATATCGGCTTTCTGCTTGGTGACCCGCTTGTATGAACTTTCTTTTTTCCTTTTTTTCCTTTCGGCCAAAGCTACCGGTCGAAACGTGCCTCAGAGGATATTCAGCGATTTCTGCGGCCCTCCAGTCTTCCCCCCGCGCAGGTCGGTCTTCAGGTTTTTCACGTCCACTTCTTTTCCTTCATTGCATCTCTCGATTCGTTTCCAACATGCCGATCTTTTGGCAGCTTTATCCCTTTTTCTCCTAGCTCGAATACCTTCAGTCCCCCCTGAAGAATTTCCTCAATTCTGAAGTTTCACCCTTTTCAACAAACGCTTGCCCCTCTTGAGACTATTCAGGAGGTACCCTCGACATATTTTGCTCAGACTGCGTGATTTTCAGCCTACCGGAATCCCCCCGTTGTGCCCCCCCCCCCTCTAGCCAACCTACAGGAGGCCCCCCTGGAATCATGTTGTGCCCTGGTGTGCGATCTTTCCGTTACTACATCGACTAGGGAACGAAAATTTCTCCCCATAGTACCCGGTAGCCTTCAGGAAACCCCTTTAACTACGAGACCTCCGCCTTACTTCCCTAACCCAGAGATGCATCCCCTCCCCAATCCTTCAGGGTTTTCCTCCTTTCACCCTAGTCGATCCTAACAGCTCCCCCCCTCCCCTTTTTTTCAGTAACGATTGGATTGGCTTTTCTTAGTGTTTTAAACTACTTACGGCCTTGAAGTAGTATTCACCATTATTCCCCCCCAACAGGGATGCCCCTTAAGACCCCCCCCATGTTCTTCGATTTATCCCTTTTCTCCCGAAAAAACCTCCTTTCCTTTGAGTCCTCTGAGAACCCTCCTTGTCCTTTGCTGTTTAGACGTTTCAAATACTCGTTTACCTCTTTAAGTTTTATCGTCCACCCCATTCCTTTTTGCTTCTTCCCCAATTTAGTAAGGCCAGCTCCCGATCTGTTAGTGAGGTTCTTTTGATTCGCCCGATAGTTTTCCTTCTTTCCGCCCTTTCTTCGGAAATTGGATGGCAATTTCTTTTTTTTCCATCTGTTCGGTCCTTGCTCCCGTCGCCGTTGTTGCCCCCCTTTTCATCGAGCGTCAAACCCTGTCCATTATGCCTTTTTACACCCCCCTTTTTCTCCGGACGTTTTCCGTATATTTTTATCTTGGCTCCCCTCTTCTAAGGGCATCTCTATCCACAAGTCGGGCTCTATCTCTCTTTTTTTTGTTGAGCCATACGAGTTCCTGAGCCCTGCTTTGTTCCGGAACCCACCTCTTTTTTCCTGAAGTCTGCTTCTTGCTCAAACGGCTCTCAAACCCAACGGCATCGTCCATGTTTTTTTTTTTTTCCTACACCCCGATCTCCCGATTCTATATCTTTATGCCCCTCCGGAAACTTCCGTTCTAATTCCCCCCAGCTTGAATCATACCATGCCATCCAACTGATTTCCCGGCGAATTCTTTATTGACCCATTTCTCGGGGCTTTGACGCGCTCCTTGTTTTTCCCCCCTCGGGTGCCGCTTTCCGTTTACTGTGTGTCCCGCCGGGTCCTTCCCCCCCTAAGGAAATTGCCTCTCCCCCCCCTTCCTACCGATTCCCGGTGAAAACGTCCTCACACAGCATCATTGCCCAAATTTTACCTTTAGTCTCACGGCCTCTGTTGGTTTTCTTGGTTCGCAATGTTCCCCTTCTTCTAGCTTTTGGCGGCCTGGAAGCATTTTTTCCGCTGCCTATATTCACTTTTCGCCGTCATTTTCCGAACCCACCGCCCCCAATGCACACGGCCTGGTCGAAATTGTGGCAATTCCTTTCGCGTCTCTTTACGCTTTGCCAGCTCGTTTCATCAATGTCTTATCTGCGCCTTCCCCCCCCTGCTACAGCCAGCTGGATCATTTCGGTGCATCCCTTTTTTTTTTCGCTTCAGCTAGTTAGTGTTGTTCTCTTTTATTAACCCTCTAGATATTTCTCCGATTTTCTTTAGAACCCAGCCTTTGCGTCCGTTAAGCTGTTTCCTCCGTTGAGCCGGTTTCCCCTTATTGTGGAGTAATCGCTTTCCTCACTTTTATATGAGCACTACTCCGGTCCGCAAGCTACTTTTAATCGTTCCTTTTCTCTTTTTTTTTGAGGTTTCTGGGCCCCCCCCGTTTCCGTTTTTTTACTTAGAACGGCTTGGTCTCCTTTTAATCGCCCCTCCCCGCTCCCGGAGAAATCAAGATTCTTTTTTTCCTCGTGCCTAGCTTTCTTTCCAATGCCTGCTTCTACCACATTCCGGAATTATTGTATTTCCCCGGGGACCCTTCACTCCCTTCTATCTGTTTAGTTAGCTTCTCCCTTTCGGGCTCTCCTCCTTCCTAGCGAGGACTACCTCCCCCCAGCGGAACCCCGTTCTTTCGTCATTGTTGTGCTACCCCCCTACCCTCAACCTCCTCTCATAAATAATAGCCCCCTCCCCCCTTTCCCGGCGCTCCGCGACAGTATGCGTTTTCCCAATCGCCCTATCCCCCCCCTTTCAATTTCCCGTTCCTTTCGCCGCGTCTCGCCCTACTTTTTTGTGCAGCTTATTGTTAAGCGACCTCTGCCCGGACTTCTCCCTTTCCCCCCAAGAATTTGATTTGATTCGCCAACGATGTTGTTTATTTAGCTTCCTTTGGATCCAATATCGGATCTTCGACTAGCGTAACGGACTTCCCCTTAGGACTTTATTTTTTCCAGAGTAGGTTCTGTCCCTAGAAGGCAGTGCCATTCGTCTACCTGGGTCCAGTCTTTTTACATCCTCTTCTTGAAGCCAACCGATCCCCCTTCCCCTCCCCTATCTCTCGCACGGGGATCTTCCCCTTTTTGATGTCACTCCTCTAGCCTCAAAAAATCCATTAACAGTCTTACAAAGGTTTTTACTGTTAACCTTTGCTTCAGTTTGACTGGCCAGCTCCCCCCCCGATTATGGGTCTCCGACTCCGCTTATTGGGAGTTGTATCACCCCACTTTCCTCTACTAAATCCACCTTTTCCCTCCTCTCTGAGCCCTTCTCAGACGAAGCGGCTTTCCTGACCCCTAGAGGGAAATGGATGCCGCTATCCTCTTCGAGATATCCGGCTTGACGGGCACAATATAGGGAAGATTGCAGTACTCCTGGCCGGTCCTCGGCAGAGTTCTTCCCGGTGTTCTCTCCTACACCGTCTCCCTCCACCCATATTCAAAGTGAAACCATCTTCGGGTCTTTTCGAAGTGGGTCCCCCTTTTTGCTGTCTAACGCGTTCCCCAGGAAAAAAGGGTTCTCCTTCATCCCCTCTTTCTCAAACGTTCCCCCCACCCTTCTTCCGCTTTTAAGTCTTCCGACCCCCGTTGGTCGTTTCCCCATCCCCAATAACACTACTTTTTTTTCTGTCTGTCTTTCCCTACAACATGAACCTCTACCCATAAAGTTGATTCTTTCCCCCTTTGTATTTACCCTGAAGCTAGGGAGTCCTTGATTCTCCTCCCCCCTCTCTCTTTTTCAATGAAATTCCTATGAGTCCCCATCTTTTTCCCGCAGGTGATCATTCCTGTTCTCTCTTTTTCTTTTACTAATACCTCGTGTTTGTGCTATTTTTTTCACCAAATGAGTCTTCCCTCCAGCTCCATCTTAGAGGGCCTTTCCTTTGCCTCCTCTTTCATCCCTTCTCCCGAACTTTTTTCTCCCCTGGTCGAATGATCTTTCTCTCCTCCCAAATGGATGGTCAAGACTCTTTTGTAATTCCCGACTCCTCTTTTGTAGCACACTCCCTTTTTCTCCCTTCCCTTCCTGACCTCTTTCCTGCCTGGGGAACCTCTACTCCTTTTTAAATCTCAAAGAGAGTTTTTTTGATGTCAATTGAGTTCATCGACCTCCCCCCTTGCCACATTTTTTACAAATCGGTCAATTGTGCGATTTGTCCCCTTTTCCCTTTTCCTTTTTCCCCCCAAGAACAGACCTCTTCTCCTTCTCTGGCCCGGAGTCGTACCGCTCTCTTACCCCTATAGTTTGAAATTTTCCCGTTCCCTACTCGGTATAAGTTTTGAGACCCTTTAGCGCCTTCTCGCAGTCCCGCTTCTCTCTTCTACTTCGGTCGCCCCTTTTTTCGAGTAATGTTGTGTGCGCTCCTAATTTTTATTGGCCATTCTTTTGTCCTTCCCAGTACACCCTCCCATCCCCCCTTTTTAATGAGCTTGATTTCTTTTTTCTACATGCTGACGTTCCATCTTCTTGACTAGTGTTTTTTTCCGGATGCGAGCTTTAGGTTGCTTTTCCCTCTACGTTTAGCGTCCTAGCTACCTAGATGGCCTTCGTGCCCATTCACACACCTCTTTCTCCCCCCCCGGCCCCCGCTTCCAGCAGTCCTTTACGCTACGTTTTTCCCTATAGAGAGGATAGATCCATTTTTTCTTCCCCCTTAGCTCACCTCCCCACCTCGTTTTGCGATCAAAATCATTCTGTTTTTTTTCCCCCTTTCCCTTCCCCTAGTTCTCGCTGAACAATAGTTCTCTCTTCTCTCCCGTTGAAACCCCATGCCCCGAGAATTTGCCTCTGGCTTTCCCCTTTGCGTCGAAGGTGTATTTCGCTTTTGCCCACTCCCCCTTTTTCCGGCTTGCTTGGCGGACATGTTGCTATTTTCATTTTCGCGAGCTTCAGGGGTTTCTTCAAGCTCCCCAAGCTCTTGCTACCAGGTCTGCAAAACCGAGTTCTTTTCGCTTTCATAAGTCATAGCCCCTCCCCTAGGGTCTCTCTTCCGTCTACCGCCCCCCTTCTCGTTCCTTTCTTAAGGTTTGTAAAGGTCCCACCTTAATACCTTGTCTGCTAGAGATCTTTTTCCTCCCCCAACAAACTCTTGGTGGTGCTTTATAGCTGAGACGACCTTCTCTGCGCAGACTCTTTCCACGCAGTCTATCCCCGACTTATGAGAAAGTACCTTCCCCCCCCCAATCGAGCACAGCCGTGAATCAGTAGGACCTGACGAATATTGCTCCGAACCCCAGTTTTTCTTTCACTACGTGAATCACCTAGGTCTTTTTCCCCCGGTCCTTGTGATTCCCTGCTTCTTCCCCTGAAGTTCCGTCTTTTTCTTGCGTGCCCGATTGTATGCAGCTCTCTCCTTACTAAAAATACAGCCACATGAGACTTCCCTCCCCCCCGAAAAGCGACTATTCCCCTCCTCGTATCTGCTGCCACGAGCGCAGCTCAAACACCCCATTCTGGAGGAGCTGCCTCCAGATGTTTTTTCCCCCCCGATTCTTTCGCGAATCCAATTTCCCCCTCTTTCCCTTTTAGAAAGACGCCTTTTTTCCTTTCTGGAGTTGTTCAACCAAAGAATTATATACGTCAACCCGGTCTTTCATTACGTTACCCCCGGCAAAATGGTGCTAGCTCCTTATTTCCCCTTTTGCCCCCCCCTCCGACGGATTTCTCCCTGCCCACCTAATTTTCATGATGTGTTCGTTATCTCGGTAATCGACGTTTCTTGGCAAGTTCCTATTTTCCTGCAAACACTTCAAGGGCCCTTACGATCTTTTCAGCCATGTGCGCCTATCTACTGATATTTCTGACGTTCCTTTAATTAAGACGTATAGTTGCTTCTTCCTCGTGCATTAGAGCATATCCCGCGGGTTTCACTTCCTTAGCCTTCTCTCTCGAGCCGATAACATATAGTAAATAGCGTTCTGCTTTTTCCAACCCCAAAACTTTTGGCGCCTGGCCGTTTTTATTCTCTCCGTTGCTCTTGCTATAAACACTTCGCTCCCTTTGCATTATGCTTTCGAAAACCGGTCGGATA
>Ga0179593_1399864_pt1 | contig 15058 bp, 21 predicted proteins | sample CZODoug2_1_08_16_FD_185931 | JGI IMG/M metagenome (GOLD analysis project Ga0179593, IMG submission 185931) | Vadose zone soil fungal communities from Angelo Coast Range Reserve, California, USA - CZODoug2_1_08_16fungal (PacBio error correction) | ecosystem: Environmental > Terrestrial > Soil >... | reverse complement strand
AACCCCAAAACCCACACCAAAACCTAGTATACCTCGTCATTTTTCCTGGATTTCCCTATTTTGCCCCCCTTAAGTTATCTCTCAAGAATACCCCTTTTATTTCACAACCCCCATTCCCACCCCAAAGCTCATTACGGAATTCCCTCTCCGTCTTGTGGCCCTGACCTTTCTTTATATACATTCTAAGAAAAATCCCTTGTGTCTTTCAGCTTTTACTCCCCCTTCCTGTATCCAGGCATTGGAGTGCCTTCCATCCTACTCCCCTTCAAGCCATTCACAGTTGAAGATAACCATCCCCTGCCATTCTTGGTTTGTTTATTTTTACAACTGTACTCCCGTAGCGCGACAACTGTAGTTTTGTCCCGTATACTTTCTTCCTAATTTTCATCTAGATTCCCCCCCCATGATCTTCCCCTCCTCCCCCCCCTATACTCCTTTTTGCTCCCTCTTTAATCTTCCCCCCCTTCTTGTCTCGAGATACCAGTTGACAGCCTTGCCCGCGTGTTTGTTCACGCCTCCCAGCATAACACTTGCAATCTCTTTTAACTACACCCGATAATGTCCCTTCTTTTTCCGTCTTCCGTTCTCTTTTATCTAATGGTGGCTTTATATATTCTTTCTCTAGAACTCTATGGGAAGCCAATCCTTACCTATAAGACTTTGAAGTTTATAATAGTTGTTTCTCCCTTCCTTTTTTCCCCCCCTTCCACAGTGAGCTATTTGAGACACCTCGTACACACCACATAAAAGCAGAACAGCATCACTCCCCACCGTATCTCTCTCTGAGTATTTCCCCCCCTTTATGCTAACAAAGTGTTTGATATGATTTTGATTGGTAATCTCCCAGCCAGCCACATGTCAACCACTAATAAAGTTGCATCTCCTATCACTCTGATCCCACTCGTTTCACCACCCCTTTATTCCTTTACATCCTTTTTTTTTTGAGATCTTTTTTTGGGTTACCCGTCGTTTCGAGTTATGGGGACCCAGTAATGGTCTCGCCCCTGATTTCTCTGGGCTGGTGGGCCTTTTTTTTTCTGTGTGAGTATCCCAGTCCCCCAAATCGCTACATATTTTCCTCCACTTCTTTTTTCGTTGTCTTCTTTCAAGGCTCTATGGAGTGAGAGTTTGTTCTCATTGATGTTCGGTGATGCCGCTTTCTAAATTCTCAGATTTCATTGTCTTCTCTTTGTCCTTCCTCCCCTCCTGGTCTCCCTAGGATAGCATCTTAACTCTCTTGTTCCTTCCTTTACCTCCCCACTTTCTCTAGAGCAATCTAACTCCATCCATACTTCCCTTCGCTCTCGATCTCGGAATGCGTTGGTTGTAGGTCCAGTCTTTCAGTTTCAATCTTGTTGAGGATGCTGATCCTTGGTCAAGCCGTCTTTGTCCCCCCCCCTTGTTCTTTTTCTTCCTTTCTATCTGGCCTGTTTCCTTTTTCCCAATCTCTTTTTTTTACTTTCAACGATCTTTTTTGTCTTCACAGGGCAGATAATGTTGATATGCAAATTTAGATACGTATAAGCTTACATTCCTCAGAAACGTTTGTCCTCTTTCCTCCTTTTCACAGCACTTTGACAAACGCCTCCCCCCCCGCACTTCTTTGTCATGGATATTCCTCTCCCAACCACTATTGGATTATGGCCTTCTTGACCCTTATTCCGGTCAATCTGGAAGTTTCGTCTTTATTCTAAGCGGTTTCCTTCCAGCACTTATCCCTTTTTCTCCCCAGTAATTCTCCTCGCAGCTGGAAACTTGGCTGGTTGCCGCCTTTTTTTTTGAGCCTTTTTGTTCTGTTGGTGTTTAATTGTACCCTTTCTTTAGGCTTTTTTTCCATCCCTTTCCCCTTCTCCCCCCTTATTATCTAGCCCGAATTATGAGTCGTAATACTGGTGCGGTTTGGGAGCTCTCTCTTTTAACTCCTCTCTTTTTTGATCCCCGCTCCCCAAACCCCCAACCCCAGTACTTAATCCTTCTTTTGGCGATCTTATTGAAATTTTCCAAGTTCTTTCTAGACCCCTTCTATTAACCCACACACCTCCCCCCTCATCTACTGAACCCCTACCCGTCTTTTCTCCTCCCTCTTTTGCCTCGGCGCGGTCTGATAACATATGAGAAAAGCACAAAGATAATACTTTGTTCTGAGTTTTTTCGTGCTTCACCTAAAGCCACTTCACTTGAATTGCCCTGCGGTCTTAATGACCAGGAAGCTTTTTTTTGAGAGCATCCCTTTCCCTTCTTAGTTTGGTTTTTTCTTTTGATACCTTTGTCCTCCTATTATCCCCCCCCCGATGACAAAGGAGTCTTGAGAATGACCCCTCATTTCTTCATTCCCACATTCTCTTCCCTTTTCTCAGACAACATCTCCGTGGAGCATCTACTATCTGCCCCCCCCCTTCATGAGATTGATACAAGATTTCATCCTTGTCTGATACCCGATCCTCCTCAAAGCATTTTGACCCCCTTTGAAATCTTGACTAACTCCTCATTTTCCCTTTCTCCTAGTCTCTCATGATCGTATAATGGGATCTCGTTTTTGGTCAGTTAATTGCCACCGCCCACCTTTCGCATAATTCTTTCAGATCGTCCAGTCGGTGGCCCCCCCCCCCAACCCTTTCTTACAGTGTGTCTGCCTTTTCCACCTTTTCCACCACCATCACGCAAACAACTCTCCACAATTTTTCACCTCCTTCTATCCTTGAGGAGAACTCCACCCTCTTGCTACCCTTTCATTGAGGGTTTCCGAATACCCCGCATCCACCTTCACACTCAAGACATAAGGCATCGCACAATTTGTTCTCCCCACTTTCCCTTTTAGTTCACACCTCTTCCCCCCTCTTTCCCTCTCTTGTTTTTTTTTCTCTCTCTTTTTTTGTTAAACGAGTGAGAGTTCTGTTTTTAGGTGATTTCTTTATGGATGGTATCGGTGGATCGTGCATGTGCTGTGCTCGGGACCAGCCCACCCATCTTAGCTACTTTATGTTTCGTTGAGGCTCCTCCATTGAGTTGAATTTTGTTTGTTGTTGAGTTCTGGTGTTTTTTTGGTGGCTTGACGTTTTTTTCTTTTCTCTTTATCTCTTTCCATCCATCCTTGTCATTTAACCATTAATTCAGATCTGTGGTCTATTGCCTGCCTTCTCCCCCTTTACTTTAGCCAATCTACTCCCGCATCAACCTCCTTCCTTCTTCCTGGCTGTAGTCGTCAATTTTTTTCTCAGATTTCATACGCTTCTTTAAATTATGTGCTGCTTGCTCCTCTTTTGTCAAGCCGTTGTCCCGTTTCTTCCCTGTTTTAGCCGAGATTCTCGTAGCTTGACAATGAAGGGCATCGAGGTTCTTCCCTTCTGGATCTTTCTTCCCCCTTCAAGGCTACTGTTGTTTAACTGTGAAAATAATTCGATGTCAGCTCCCGTTTGTTTTCATCCTGACTTTTCCTCGATCCCCCATCACTAATCCTTCCATGCTTTGTTCTCTTCCAAAAAACGGGCTTTAGCCTGAAGGTCGTTTTTCACGGTCAATCTTCGCTCATTTTTCTGTCTCCTTCAATTCCTCCCCCCCTTTTTTTCTCTTTCCTCTCTACCTTCTCTGCAAGCTGGCGCCGTTCTGTTAGTTGTCGCATTGGTGTGTTATTCCTTTTGAACTCCCTTTCTTTCTTTAGTTAATAAATTTGAATACCTCTTTCTTCGTCCTCCCAGAATGTCTTATTCGACTCAGGTTTTGGACTCGCCCTTTGTTGTGGTTGTTTTCTCCCCCCCCCCCCCCACCCAACCCCAGTTCTTAATTATTCTTGTCTCCAGTTCCTCCTTTTTTTGAAATTTCCACTTCTTCCCATTACAATTTTTGCTATTAAAAAAAAACTTTCCAAACAAATGCTCAGTCGAACTTCCACTCCTTGTTTCCCCCTCGGCGCCGGCCTTTCCACAGATGAGCCCCCCTCTCTCCTCTTCTTGTACTTTCTCCCTCGTCCGTCATCCGCCTTCCAGAGCCCTTTCAACGTCGCCGGTGCTGTTCCCTCCTTTAGAACTGTAAGAAATGAATCCGTTTTTTTTGCTCTATAACTACTCCCAATGCGTGATTTTTTTTCCCTTTTTTCCTCAGACAGCGTGTCAAAACTTGTCGTCTGTGCTTCAATACCGTTTTCAATAAATAGATGATTTCTTTCTCCTTCCCACGGTGATAGATGACTATTGTCGGTGGGTCGTATTGCCGATCCGCTCTGATTCCTGTACGCCCCTCTGAATTGTTTCACCAGCACCTATGACGTTCTCGCGTTGTCACAGGGGAATCCAGTTTGTCTTTTCTTGAATTGCAGGTCACCGACCTGCACCGTCCCCACCCACCATCACCTTTTCCGCCATTTTGCCATTGAAATTCTGTGCCCCGCTTCGCCTCACGAAGTTTTATACCCTGCCTTATATACTGCGCCGCTATTGATGTCTCTTTTCATGCGTTGGATGTCTCCCCCTTGTTCTGGGGTTGGGGTGTAGCAGGCCAGTAAGTCCAGCCTATCTGCTCTACTTTCTCGTGCAATCGTGGACTTTAGCCCTTCTTTGATCAACCTCTATACAGTTGTTCATTTGCAGATACTTAGCACCTGGTCACTTCCCCAGCCACCATTCCTCTACAGACTTCCCAGTCCATCCGTGTTAGTCTTTTGATTCTGAGCCTAATCCCCCCCATCCTTTATGACTATACCCTCTGGTTCTGGATTGCTTGGTTTATAATCGAACAGGCTTTTCATTTCCGTCCGAGTCATGAAAATTTTTCCATCTAGAACTCAGCGCGCGCTCTGTTCCGTTTGAGTCTCCCACTCGTCACTCCTTTTTTCTCCCCACACCACCTCTTTCCCCCCTTTCCCTTCTTTTGTCTTTTGTTGAGAGCTCTCTTTACGGAGATGCGAGGTGATGGGTCCTCTATGATTTATTTATCTTTGTTGTTGATGTTTGTTCTGTGACCCCCCGAGTCTCCCCTTATCCTAAAATCCAATATTGGTTAGATCCTTCTTTTTGATTTCTCCAAGGATAGATGTTTTTGGGGTTTGTGCGTTGCTGTCTTGGTGTTTTGCGGCTTTTAGTTTTTTTTCTCCCCTGTCTTTTTCTTGTCTCACTTGACGAGTTGGATGGACCGATATTCTAATTAAGACAATAATGGGGCATGTTCTGTGTTTGCCTTGTTGCCCCGCTTCCCCTCAACAGCGTTTTAACGCTTAGTCGCCTACATTAATCCATTGATAAGATGCAAAAGGGTCACTACTTTATTACCCGCTTTGAATATTTAGAGTCCCTTTTGCTTTGGTGGAGGTCGCAGGGGCAGCAGTAACGTGACGGCATGTAGGGGTCAGAATTTTTCTCGATTCCTTCTCTGTCTTTCCTTCGATTTAAATTGCTTGTTGAGTAGTGCTTTGTCATCTACCTGCCCTGCTGGCACATTTGACCCCCCCCCCTGTGTTGAGCACGGACGCAGCCCATCCCTTGTTAGTTTTGTTGGTGGGCCCCATAGCTCCCCCCCCCATTTGTTGAACACGGGATTCCTGAATATCTATAATAGTGAATGTTCCATATGCAAGTCGATCTAGTCTGTCTTCTCAGGGACCTTGTCTCCCTGTTCTTTTATCTTTATCAATTGAAATTTATTATCTTCCCCGTCTAAGGTACGCAAGACCCCTTTTTCCCCGTTTTGTCCCCCCCTCATTTTTAATCAGGCTTCTATATATACACTTTTCTCTGGATATCTCCTCAAACCCGGGCGTTTGCTTCCTGTGCTGACCTCGTTTCTTCACCATTGCATTCTTTTCGCTGGGATGCGAGTTTAGCGATCTTTTTCCTCCCTTTCATGCCCCTTATTATCTTTTTTCCCTCACTGTTGTTTTATGGTCACTTGACGGCGCTTTCGCCCCGATGTCGGCAACTGACAAGGACATTCTGTGCTGGGCCCTCGACTTTCTGTTTTCTTTCTTCGCATTTGTGTTTTTTTATGTGTTTGTTTTTACAAATAAAATGATGTTTTTTTCTCTCTCCCTTTTTTTACCTTATCAACCTTAATTCTCGAGAGAGGCAGTTTGGAAGCCCCGTTTACCCCCCCCCAGACCTGAGTCCTACGTGTGGGCTCTTGGCCGCGCCTTTTGCATCTCTATTTCCTCCGTTGATGACTGTCTCCCACCCCACCCCCGTTTCCTTGCCCCCCCTGCCCCCCCCAACCCCCAGTGAATAAATTCGTTTTTGTGTTGGTTTTTTTTTTTTTTTTTTTTGCTCTTTCAATAATTTTGATACTTTAAATCTCTTTTCCCTTAACTCAAATATTCCTTCTTCCCCACCCCCCCCCACCAATGCTCCTTGCAACAACCAAGAAACGTTCTCCTCCGAGTGCCATCGTGTATTAAGCGGAGTCCTTTTCTTGCGTTCCTTGTGGCTCGTTTGCCTTCTGGTGTGACTGTTCGCTTCGCCCCCGCCTCGCTCGGACGGGTCTATTTTTCTGTAGTAAGTGGCCGACCGTTAAGCACGCGTCTGCCCCCAATCTCCTTCATCTCCTTTGTCCGTTCTCATCCTAGCATCAAGACCTTTTCCCCCCCCCCCGAGTTGTTTTGCGCTCACCTATGATAAGTGAGGGGGCGGTGGCTACTCTTTTAAGAAGAGTGATCCGGCGGTGACCCAACTGATCCTGATGGAGTCCCCCCTTACTTTTTCCTCTAAATTTTTCTAGCTGTACCCCTCCCCATTTCTCCTGACAACTTAGCAGGGCACCTCGATCGATCTGCCTTAATGGCCCTACGATTCCTCTCGGCTACCATTTTCCTTCCCGCCTCAGCCTGACCCCTGTTTCCCCTTTTCGATAGCTCTCCCTTTCATGTAAGCTTGACCGATGACCGATACCTGACTTCCAATCGAATATATTCCGATCGTTCATACTCTTATTGGAGTAGTATGATCTAGCTCTATTGTTTACGGCCCCCCTTGGCCCCCTCTGCCACGAGGAGGTTTGAGGTGGGATATTCTAAGTCAGGCGCAATGGGATTCCCCCAAAACTTTCCTCCTCCAGTTAGTCTAAATAAATCGATGACCCCTACCAACAACCACCTCCATCTGCTCCCTCCCACCACCCCCTCCTCTCAGACTGAGCCTTGAGAGCGGACTCAAATGAAGTTATGATACCCACCCCTCTTATTTGCTTGGGTCCCATCCCCTTCACCCCAGCCCATATAGAATCCCGCAGAACCTTCCCCCCCTTTCCCTCCCCTCTTCCCCTGCGGCACAACCCAATCCTCATCCTCCCTCCGTTGGAGATTTTGATAATTTTTGTTTTTAGTCTTCGTCTTCTTTGACTCTATTTCCTGGTCTCTGCCTTCTTTTGTGCTATTCTGTGTTCTGCTTTAAGTGTTGCTGTGATGTGGTCCCACTCACTCAGAACTCTTGTTTTGGGCGTTTATGTTTCTCACCTTCCTGTTCGCTCGATCTGCTTTTTGTGATCATCTTGAGTTTATGGGTCTGTTATTTTATGGTCGCTGGTTTAATTATTTCTCTCCCTTAGCGTCTTTTTTTTGCCTACCATCCTGTAGGCTCTAGTCCCTACCACTCTTTTGTGGCATTCCTCATTTTTCAACCTTTAAGCTCTCTAACCCTACACTCCTCCTTTCTTCCCGCCCAAAGCTTTGAGAAGCATTAGCGTATCCCGGTAATTGTGTTCAGATTTCAAGTTTCACTTTCTGCTTATCTCTTGGTCCCCTCCTTTTTCCCCAGGCTGAGCATATCCCCTTTTTCTCCCTGAGATTCCGTATTTCCTCCTTGGCCAATATACTCTTCTTTTCCCTTCTATTCTTTATTCCCAGGTGTTTTGTTAATATAAGGTGACCTTTTCGACGATTTACTCATGCCCTGTCATCTCTCTTTCGTCCAACCTGAATTTCCCTCTTCTCCAATCACTCCTTGCCATTTCTCTGTTACCCCAAAACTGGATTTATGATTTGAAATGCGTTACCAGCGTAATTCTCTGGGATTAGGTCCCTCAGTGACTCACCTTCAGTCCCACTATCCTTTTCCTCTCCCATGATCTCCTTTCCGGCTGCGATTGAAACGGAGGTTATTTCTTTTCGGAGTCATTGGTGGGTATTTTTTGTGTAATAGAAGCCAATTTATCCTACTTCATTTACCCCCCCCCTTTATTATAAGCCCCTCCCTTCGCATATTAATTCCTCCCTTGGTCACGTTTTTTTGGAGCGCGCTCGGGGCTTCCGTGTTGTTTTTTTCTCGATATTCCCCCCCAAAACCCAACCCACCCATGTAATAAGACGGAATCTCTTTTGAGAGAAGTTTGTCAATTTCCCCTTTATATTCTCCCTAAATAAACTTTATTTTCTCATGCCACCCTCCCCCACCAATTCTCCGTACGAAACAAATTTCGTCTTTCTGTTTCACATAGGTGAAGTTCCCTTCCTTGCGAGCGCAACAGATATAATTTCTTCAGTGCGTCCTCCTTACCTCATGCCACAGAGATTGTCCACTTTGATGTAACGAATTTCGTCCTAAACCCATAGTTTTTCTCTTAACCCCCTTCCGGATCTTTAGGTTGGTGCTCCTCCTCCCCAGATAGCGATGACCAAAATTGGATGTTTATATAATTTTCAATTCCCCCTTCTCTCTTCCCCCAACCCATATCAATTCCTCCACCCCGTGGTCCTCTCCCCTCTCTAGACCCTTCGGTAAGATAGCGGAATCCCCCCCGTTTTGAGCCCTTGCCCCCTCCTGACTGACCTCGATCAGCCTACTGTCCAACTCCTTTCTCACAACTTGAAACTTACCAATGCCCTATAGATACTGCTCTAAGCCCTATTGATCGGCTAATTCTCTCGTTCAGATTGCTCTATTTCTTTGGGGAGCCCAGGGAAGGCCTCTGCCACGAGAGTATTTAGGGATAGAAGGAGCAGAGATGCCCCTTATGGTGCATGAACCCACCGAACTCCTCTGACTATTGAGCCCTAGTTCCCCCCCTCACCCCACCCAATCACCGCCCCCCCACATCACTAGAAATCCCCACTATCATTCTCTCAGCTTGCTCTCTACTGCACAGTATGCCCCCCGAGTGGATTTTCTTATTGCTGGGTTTCCCCACCGAGATCACACCGTTCCCATTCCCCTTACATCAAGGCCTCTCCCTCACGTTCTTCTACTCTCAAATGACCCCCCCCCGATCCTCTCTCCCCCGTGTTGTGGTGCGAGTTTTTCTTTTTTGTTTTTCCCACGCTTGAGTTTTTTCTCTCATCGTTCCTGGTCTCTGTCCCTTGCTTTCCCTAATGGGCTTGCAGGTTTCTTTTTGAAGGAGACCCCTCGCAGATCCACCTACCTTATGTGTTTTGGAGGCTCCCCTGCTGAGTACGAACTTTCCTTTTTGGTGAGAGTTTCTCTTTGGTGGCTGTGACCTGGTTTTGTAGGAAGAGGGGGCCGGAGGAATCGCGTAGGTAGGACGCGTTTTCTCCGGGGGACCTCCACCAGAAGTGCACGGAGAGTCATTCCCTTCCCTCCTAACAGAAACCCTTTACCACTTTAACCATCTTTGGCTTTCCCAGCTCTCGTCAGGATTCAGAAAAAAGAGGTTCAGAAGTTAGTAGCTTACGAACCTCTAACTCCTAGTTTTCAATAGAGACCTTCTATATTGCCGCAGCGAGACTAATATATTCTGTCTACTCTGATGTAGGTCTTCTTTGTTTTGTCACTTTTCTCCTGGTGTTTCCTCTCTCTTTTTTTTTTAAGATGATGTGCATCTGCCTGGTAGCCAATTTCGTTAGTCCTGCCATTGTGTGCATATCTCGACTCTGGAGAGTTTGCCAAAGTGATCCGTTTTCCTCTACCACTTACATTGAGGTCCCCTTCCAAGTTCCCCATGACAGATTTTACCCAAGTTTGTCACCCCCGACTTCTTTCCCCTTTTTTTTATCAACCCCCTCATCCTGGCTCATATTTTTCTCTTCAAAACAACATTGGTCTTCATGGGGGGGTGCTTAAATGGTATCCCGAATTCTCTTTTCGTGCGAACTCCTTTCCCCTTTCAGCCCCTCTCCTCCTTTCTCTCCCCCCTTTCTCTTCGAAGATGGCCAACCCCTTCGGTGAGACGACGCTGTTCGTATCTGTTCCATTTTTTTTTATGGTTGGTTACTAGACAAACCCCTTTTGATTTATTTCTCCCTCCTTCCAAATTCTCCCAACTATAATCACTGACTTCAGTACTCCCCTACTTTTTTTGGGAGGTTTGGTCGCTCTTTGGCTCTCCCGTTGTTTTTTTTCTCAGAGATTCCCCAAAACCCCCAAAACCCCTGCCTTCCTTTCATTTTCTGGCCTATCTCATCCTTTGAGCATTATCTACAGACCCGCAAAAGGGTTCTATTCACAAAAAATACCCTCGCCTCTCCTCAACAGCATTCGTCTCTCCGCCTCATTTGTTGCAATTTCTAAGTCCAGCCAGAACTGCGGAAGCTCTTCCAATTTTTTTTTCAGTGATGACTAGAACCCATCCTGCCAGTATCACTTAACAGTGATGTACCTCTTCCTTTCAAGAATGGTGTCCCTTCAGAGTTTTTTGGAGTTTTTTTTCCAATCCCCTTCCATTTTTTTTTAGGTGTATTCTGGTTAATTTTTCCCCCCGCCTTTACAAAATCGTGAGTACCACTTATAATTTTCCCCATCTCCCTTTTTTCAACTATATATTACCAAATTACTCTCATTATGAAAACATATCTCCCGTGGACATAGCCCTCGTTCATGAACCCCATTCATTTACTCTCAGTCTTAGGAAAGCCCATCCTTGCCGCCCCTTTCCACCTGAGTCATTCATCCCCGCACTTACAACCGTTCGCGTTTTTGACCGAAGTCCCGCCCCCACCTGCTTTCATAGCGTAAGAGGGGGATCTTTTCTCATGATGGCTTTAGATCCTCCTACGCCCGCGGTGTTCGAGAGGCCACTCCACGATAGTCTTTCTGTAATAATTTCGAATACAGGATGGTGTTTCCCCAAAATCTCCCCCTTGATCCTTGAATACCACTTCAGCCACCCTCCACCGCCACCATGAAAGCACCGCCCATTTCCTCGGGCTCGCCTTTTCTCCTCCCAACGACAAAGTGCGACCCTTTTGGATCTGCTTTCTTTGTGTTCCTTCGAACACACCCCATCCTAGAGCATCCTTCTAGACATTCACTCTTTTAGCCCCGCACGGAACACCCCGCTTTTTCTCTTTTCTCCTCCCCTTCCATTTGTGGGTCTCTTTTTTTTTTAAACTGGCTTGAGCGTTCGTTGACTATGGTCTTAGGTTGTCTAGATGCTTCTGGTGGTGCTCAGTGGATGCTTTTTGCTTATGAACAATCCTCCTTGTTTCTTTCTTTCCCTATGTGGAGTTTTGGCTCAAGGCTTGCGCTACTTGTTTTTCTTGATCTTTCCTCGGGAAGGGTTGTGTTCTGGTGTTCTTTCTCGTGCCGTATCACTCACTCTTTTTTCTGTGTTTTTTTCCCCATCTGTTCGATTCTTCAATTATAGCAAACCGCAATCTTTCCCTCCCCCTTTCTTAACCCCTCAGCTTTAAGAATACCTCCGATCTTTATCACTCAAATCGATCTGCAGATATGAGCCATTGTAGTAGTAATTTAATGTTAGGTGTTCTTTATTTGTTGAGTTCTTCTTTCTCTCCTTGGTTTCAAGCTTGCTTGACTTTTTTTCAGCGATTCGTAGCTTCCCCTTCAGGGGCATATCTCGAGCTTTAAACGGAGAGTTTGTCTTCCCGTTATTCATGTTGGACTCGATAGATTGACCGGTATCCTTTCCTCATGCCGATCAATTGTCCCTTTTTTTCTCTTCAGGCAAGGAATTCCCCTTCCCCCCCCTCACTCCTCCTTGCATTTACATTCTCTCTCAAACAACTGATTCATGCGAACCTGAGAGGCTTACATTTCCTTTCATTTTTAGGCGGATTCTGTGGCCCGAAGCCCCTCCTCCTCCCCCCTAGTATTTTCTTCAATGTTCCTTTCTCCTGCAGATTTCCCACCTTTTGGCTGAGGAGTGCCCTCCGTTCCTTTGGGTTTGTAGCAGGGTTGTCTTTGTGTGTTGTTTTTAGAATGAAATGTATTACTATAACTTTTTCCCTTCTCCCCCCATTTTCTTCTCTCCCCCCGAATGAATGATTTCTCTTTTTTTTTTTTTGTTTGGATTCTTCTTTTCCCTTCTGTGGGTGTTGAGAGAGCACCCACAAAACAAGATGAATACCCTCTCATGTTCGAGAAAGAGGGTGAGTTCCTGCTAATCAAATCCCATTTTTTCCTTTCTCTAACACCCAACCATCCCCCCCAATGCTCCTCTTCCGAAATCTTTTCTGACAATCCCGTTGCCCTCTGCTCCTGAGTCCTGAACATGAATTTGGGTTGACCTTTGATTCCTATTTTGAGTGAGTTTTCTGAGACGTCTTAAAGATGACCGTATGATAATAGCATTTCCCCCTTTTCCTTCCCGGACCCCCTCGTTTTTTGGAGATCCTCCAGCCCCTTCAAGGGGAGAGGGTCTTCCCTACCTCTTTGCCTCCTCTTCGACCTCTTTCTTTTCATGAGACGGTGCAACTAAATTTCCTTCGAGTACCCACAACATGAGCCCCCCTTTCCTATTCCGTTTCTCTCCGCCCTCTCTCTCTTCCCCTTTCATTGGCCGTTTCCGCTCCTCGCGGTTACAATTTTTTTTTACGAATCCATTCTTCCCCCCAATGAATTGCCACTTGCAATTGACCCTACATGTTACGATAGTCCTACAATGTTCCTATATTCAAGCTATTGAATAGTTATACTGATGGCGATGATCTGGTTCAGCAAGTCCAGTCCAACTTCTTCCCCCAGATAAGTTTTCCATCTTTTAGAATTCGACCCGGCTGTTCTTCTAAACTTCTCCTCAGGTATAAAGCGACCCCCTTTGTCACAACCTTTTTAAAAACACATCACAGGCCCCCCTTCCCATCATCTAACTCCATAACCGTAATCTTTCTCTAACTTGGAATCCCCTACAGTATGACACAGTTTGTTCTTTCTGATTTTACGAGAACAGCTAGCCTTACACCATCCCCATCCTCATGACATCAGGCAGTAGAACCACTATTTTCTCCCCCTCCCTCTCTAGTCACCGCATATTTAATCCTCTTTTTGTTGTTGAGGAGGGGTTTTTTACAACTCTTTTCTGTGAGGGGTTCCTTTCATTTTCTCTTTCTTTCTTTATTATGGGTTGTTGCCTGGTGTTGCTGCGGAGGTTTTTATGGCCCCCAGTAGACCACTTTCGCCATACTATGTGAGTTGAGCTCTCAGTTTTTGATGCTTGAGTGGGGGAGTCTTTTCCTTTTGCTGTTTACGGTGCTTACTCTGGTGTTCCACCTTCTTCCTCGGTCTTTTTCTTTTTTTGCTCAAATGTTTTTATCTAGCCATTAATTGGTGGTGCCTTGAATTCCCCCACATCTTTCCGTTTAGAGCAATCTACCACTCCATGTCTCCCAACTATCTCGTATCGAGCATTTCGTTTCCGGTCTGTTCCTTTTTTATGTGGAGGCTGTCGGTCACTGTTTGGCAAGTGTCCTTCAACTTTTTAGCGTTCCAATTAAGGGGTGCATCTTATTCGAGGGCTTCTGCCACTGATTTTCCAATCAGTCTCCTTTTTTTTTCCTTCTCCTTGACAAAAAAGTATAATGCAGATCACTTACTCGCTATTGTCAAAGAAATTTTCCCAAGTCTCTTCTCCCCCTCCTTGCCTGTCTCTTTTTCTTTCCTCTCCCTGGGCTTTCTGCTGAAATGCGACTTTATCAACGGTCACTCGGACGGCTTTTTTTTAGGCGAATCTTTCACTTCATCCAATCTTTCTCTTTTTTCTTCAAATGTTTATTTTCTCAGCAGCTTTCAAAAGTTTGTCCTTCGGATGCCGCTCGTCTGAGCTTGGGTTATTGTGTTTTGAGTTTTTAAAGAAAATTTTATTAATCATTATCCCCCCCTCTTATGGCCACTCATGCATTAGTAATTCACCTGGGTTTGTGGTTTGGGTTGGTTGGGCTCTCTCTTTCCCCTCTCTCCGTTTCGGCTGGGTCTTTTTCCTGACCAAAACCCCAAAACCCAGGATTTAAGAATCTTCTTGGCTCTCTCCAGTAATGTTTCTCCTTCCCTGTCTAGCGAAATAAAATTTTCTTTCTTAACCAACCCCCCCATCCCACACACTGTCTCCGGCAATAACAGACACGCTTCATGAAGACGGGGCCATCCGGCTCTCGCCTTAATTATAGTCCAAAAGCGAATTGCAGCAGCTTGCCCCCTCACTCAGCTTCCGTCCGTTCTTTCTTTATTTGAAATAAGTTCTTTTCATACCTCAATCCATAGTTTTTTGCGCGCCCGTCTACATGCGGTTAGTGAGGGCGAATTGAAAGGAGTTTTTCCCTACGCGCCGACATTAAAGGTAGTAGTCCTTCTCCTTTTCCATCCTAACATTTTCACCCTCTTTCCCCCCCACTCCTTCCCGCGCCTAGTTCCCAATTTCCGCCCTCGATAACTTTATGGCCGCTCCTGCTCTGGCCACCTGTTAATAAAGAATGAAGCTGATTGTCCCTTTACTGACTCCAACAATTGTCCCCTTGACCTACATCCCCACTCCTCCCCATGCCTCTCTCTTAGATTCTCTTCCTTAATATTTAGTTACTAGCTTCTCTCTCTTCCCTTTTTTTGTTAGCACATGCCAGATTTGGCTAGGTTATCCTTTGAGACATATCATTTTTGCTGCCAAGCACCCCTGACCCTTTCCCCCTTGACCTCGTCATACCACTCCACCGACCCGACCCACAATCCTCGACATGGAATTTCATCTCTTCTTTCTTTCTGCTAAACTACCCATACGGATGCACAATTTTCCCTTCTTGCCCTTTGTTTTCCTCCTCTAGCGCCACACTCTAACCTGCCCTTAGTCAAAGGCGAGACCGCCCCTGAGTCTCCCATCACTCTCCACCCTTTTGAAAAACCCGATCTTCCTAGCGGTTCCTCCTCTTTTTTTTTTTGTGTTCTAGAGTGGAAGCGGTTCG
>Ga0179593_1428866_pt1 | contig 15059 bp, 18 predicted proteins | sample CZODoug2_1_08_16_FD_185931 | JGI IMG/M metagenome (GOLD analysis project Ga0179593, IMG submission 185931) | Vadose zone soil fungal communities from Angelo Coast Range Reserve, California, USA - CZODoug2_1_08_16fungal (PacBio error correction) | ecosystem: Environmental > Terrestrial > Soil >... | reverse complement strand
CTCTGAGTCTTCCTCAGTGTTCCCGATCATTCCAACAAAATGGTAAGCGGTGCTGTAGTTTCCGTTCATCTCCATTCCGGTTCTTCTTGGTCGTACGGAGCCCTCCCCAAAAAAAACCAGCCTTTGTTGCTGAACTCTGTGCATTGGTCCTCTCTCCGTACAACCCCCCCCCCCTTCCCGGTTTGGGCCCTCCACAGTTCCCCCAGAATGCTATTCTGTCATTTGTAAAACGAGAGAGGTCTTTCACCTTTTCCCTCCCCCAGGCCCCTTTAAAGGAAATCGTTAGTCAGGATGGGCTTAATCTGAAAGGTTTCAGACCCTCTCTTCCCGTTGTCATGTTTTCCCCCACTCCTGTTCCTTCCGGTAGTGCACGCATCCTGTTGTCCCCCCTGCGCGACTGCGCTTCCCCACAGTAATTAGACTCTAATAAGTCTGAGTGTAAGACCATTTACAGCTGTTGTTTGTTTTTCACTGAAGTTAATATAACTGAACAATGGAATTAAGGAGGTGTGTTGGTGGTCGGTCGTTGCTCTTTCAGATTTGTTACTGTACAATCAGTCCCTCCTGTCCTTCTCACGGCTCTTTTCCTCCCAGCAACCCTAACTATGCGCTCCCCCCTTTGCTCCCCAGTCATGTGCCCAGCCCAATTTACGGTATCAGCAAATCAGAGAGGATCTGAGAGCTTCTATTGCCTTCCGTTTAGCCCCCTGTTTAATTAGGCCCATTCCTCCCTTTGATACGCGGGGCGCCTTCCTTTGTGTTTCCCACATGGTACAGATCGTGAATTCTTTACCAACGAAAGAAAAAAGAAGGTCCTCTCTTCTAAGTTCCCTTTTGCAACCCCCCCTTGGAGCCTGTCCCCTTTTTCCCAGATCTGCCCGGCCCCCGCCGGCAAAATTCCCATTTTTCTGCTTTTGAAAGAACAAATCTGTCCATCTATTGTCCCCTTTTTTTTTTACCAAAATTCACCTACAAACCCCCCTCTCACAAAACGCCTCAGAATATTTCCTAATTTTTACATCCTCTTTTGTGTTGTGTCTTTTAATCACATCGGTATCCATGCCCAAGTAGAGCAAGCCCCCCCCCATAACCCTCTTCGTATAACGCCTTCCCCCTTTTCGGCCAAGACTTTTTTCCTTTTCTTTCTTGATTTCTCTGCTTCTCGATTACCGTACGAGTCCTGCCCTTGTGCCCGATACCCTTTTTTAGATCAACTCCATTCGGCCCGTACACGGTCCAAGCCAGCCCTTCCCTTACAAGCCCAGATGCAACTCCGTGACAGTTTACTAACGTTCTCAGCCAATCACCAAAGGAGGCTGGTACAGGCTTACAGTCCCGTTCTCTGGAGTAGCTAGTGTTTTTCTCATTTCCGACGATTCGCTATTTTACGTAAAACTCCTCCCATGACTCTCCGATAGTTTTGCATTCTTTGACTTTTTTGAGCCCCTTCCCATTCCCCAAATCCGAGCTGTCACCGCGGAAGACTTTAACGACCCCCCCCCCCCCTTACGTCTCCCCGTCGCTTCGAAAATCCCCCAGAATATACGCTCCCCCCGATACCCCCAGGACTTCTATCTATTTTTCTAATCCCTAGTTGTTTTCTTTAGTGATACCTATTTCCCCCCTTTTAGCTGCCTACTTGACGTGTTCCTACCTAGAGTAATTTTTGCTTGTCCCGGTTCCCATGCTAGCTTCCCTTAGGTTAGATTCTTCGGATTTTCTAAGCTTCATTTCCCCTACACGTAGAATGTGATGTCCCCTCGTGAACCGCTCCTCGATTCTCCCAGTTTATCACTCCCTCTCACGCCTGGGAAATGCTCTGGCCGTGTAGACTTGGCTTTTTTTAAGTAGTCCCTCTGTTCATTCTTTTCCTTTATCAAGTCTGGGGTTTTTGGCCCTTTCTTCCGCTGCCCGCCCCGGTGGTTAAGAGCATCGCTTTGGAGAATCCTCAGTCTTTATTTCATCAGTCCCGTCCCCCCCTACAGGACCCCCATCCCCCAGTACCGTGGCTACTTTTCCTTTTCGATGCTCCCCTCCCACTGGCTGTATTTTTGTCTTCCCAGGACACTTTGGCTTGGAATTTTCAGATGTGTTCTTCCCCTCCACAACTCGCCTTGCACACGTCGTGACACTTTTCTTTTTTGATCGTTTTTTTCGGTTGGGGGTTGTCATGTGTGCCGCGTCCGGGGGAATGCTGATATCCCCCTCCTGAAACCACAATTTGTATAGTTGAAAGAAGGCCCTTTGGTTTTTTTTTGTTCCTTTTTCTCTTTAATGGTCCATTTTTTTTGCCCCTAACATGGGTGTCTCTTTCTTCTTTTTCCCTTTCTTTTTGCGCAATTCCAGATCGGCCCCTTTGGGCACTCCCCATGACCTTATCCAAGATTCCTTTTTATGCATTTTCTTTCCTTGTTTCTCTTCCCTTATCTCTCCGTCTTCTTCTTTTCTGGGCTCAAACTTTTCAAGTTGGAGGTGCCCCCCTTCCTGGTAGTTCCTCTTTGTTCTTGCTTTGCTCCAGGTTTTGGGCTTACTGCACTCCGGGAGAATTCCTCTCGACGTCCGAATTAGGAAGCTGCATCTTTTCTTTTAATTTTCCACGCTCCTATAAAATTTTGTTCCCTGTTTCCCTTTACCTTGAGTCACGCACCCCTCCCCCAGTGGATTCCTTTCGTTTCCTTAACTTTCAGCTTTCAGAAGCGTTAAATTTCTCGTCGAAGCACTTGTAACTTCTTACTTTCGGCTGTATGCACCTAAACCACTCCGATGAGATTTTTTTTACTTCCACATGAGTCTACCCTCCCTTCTCGATGGCTTTCTGTGCCTTCTGTCACCCCTTCTTTTTAGCTCCCATCCTTCCTCGCGGTTCCTGTGAAAAGATGCTGTCAAAGTTTTCCCCCCATCCCAGTTTTTTATTCCTCTTTCCCCAAGTCCCTTGCATCTCATTCTTTTGAACTTGATCCCTGAGATGGACCATTATAGTTCAGACTTATGGTTGGATTATATTAGCACCAGCAGAGATATCATTGAACTTTTCCCCTTATTTCTCCTTATGTCCCCCATTTGGTTACTGGGTGATTGGGACCCCCCCTTCCTGACCTTCCCCCTCATCTCTTCCTCTTTTCTTAAAATCCTCCGTTTTTGTGTTTTAGATTACTGAGCTATTACTGCGTTCCCGCAGGACTTTTCTCTTTCATTCAACCCCAAGTGTTTGCCCCAGAGGGTGAGTCGAAGGATTGGAGCTCAATCTGTTTTTGATATCTTTTAGCATCTCCACCCACCCCTCCTTTGCCCCCCCTTTTCCACCAAGTTTTTTTTCTCTCTGTGATGAAAGTCCAGTATGCGACCGTACTTTAAAACCCCACACCCTTCCCCCCCCTTTCCCGCCGGGCTTTTGCACCTCTTCTGGCCGGCATGGTAGCATCCGTACTTCTGAGGCGCCGTCACCCTGCTCCCCTCACCTTAAATCTCGTTTAGTTTTTTTTCCTCCCAGTTTCTACAATGGCTGACTTGCCGCCCCCAACCCGCCGCCCGACCTTACGCTTTCAGTTCCGATTCCAGGTCTGCGGCTGTTTTTCCCCCAACAATCCGGACCATTTTTTAATTCCCCCCCCCCCGTTTTTAGACCAAATTCCGCTGATTTTTTTCTGATGGTCGGTCGTTGCCATTAGTCGTCTGTTCAGATGCAGTAATGTTGAAGACTCGTCTCTTTTCTTTCCTACGCCCCCACCATTCCCCCTTATGATTAGCCTCCCCTATGCTCACCCCTTCATTTGCCCACTTCCCAATTTTTATCAATCCATATCCAGAAGACCGAGAGTGATAGTGTGCCTCATTTTTTCTTTCTCAGTCCCCCCCTTTTCTTCAAGGTCAGTTCGTCCCAATGGTCCCTTTTTGTGTCTTGACCACATTTTGGCCCGATCGTGCCATTTTCCCCCAAAAGTCCCTCCCAAGTCCTCGTGGCATGCCCAGGTTACATTGTGCAAACCAAAATTGGAGCCCAAAATCAGCTCCTTCCCGTCCCCAAAATCTTTCTGGGCTCTCCCATTGTGCTTTCTTTGGGTTTTTGAGCTGTTTATCTGCTCCATTGCCCCCGAGCGGCGACCCTCAAAAACAAAAAAACGGTATCAAAAGCCTCCGTTTTCAGTCTTGATTTTTGATCTGTTCCCCCCTACCTGACCCGTTCCCCCTTTGCCCCCCCCCCCCGTATCTTTTCCACCGGTCCAGGCAAGAACAAAACTAAACAGACTGGGCGCATAGCAAGTTAAACCGTCCCTCGTTCTTGTTGATTTCTCCTGAAGCGTTTTTTTTCCCCTCTTCTCAGGCTTTTTCTGCCATGATTCACCCAGGTCTTCGAGGGACATACGAGCCCACTCCTGATAAAATTCAAGTCCCCCGCTAGTTTGATCTCCCTCCCCCCAACATGTTCTTCGTCAAGTAATTCCAGTCGTTCTCTGGTTTAGATTGATTCCTGGCCGACCCGAGATTCGGTCCCCCCGACCCTAAGTAGCAGTTCTTTGAGAATCTCCCCTTGACCCAGATAGCTCTGTCGGTCCCTCCACTCCCCCACTTCCCCTGAACGTAGCCGGGAACCAAAATTATCTCTCACCCTGTCCAGAGTCAGATCATTACTCATGTTTTCTCGAGAGTATAATTGTTGCGTCCTAATTTTTCCCCCGCCCTTCGGACTTGTGCTTTCCTGTGAGTGGCCCCTTTTTGCCCCTTTCTAGTCCTTTTTGGTGCTCGTTGAGGATAATTCTCAACCCTCCACTGCTACCCTGATTAGTCTTGTTAGCGGACACCCAAGCAGGATTCGCACTTAGAAAACCCCTTCTCCTGGCAATTCTCCGCCCCTTTTTGTGCTGGATCACCGTTTTTTTTCTTACCCTTTTTCCTCTTCCCCCACTTGGAATTATAAGTCTGTCTTGTGCCTCATGGATATGGTCGCTTTCGTTAAACAGGGTTTCCGAATTCAACGATTTTGAGCCCCGCCTCAGATAATCCCCTCCTCCCTGCAAAGACTCACTTCACAGTAACTTGGCTCCGTTGTACTGTGCGATTCCTAAGTAATTTTTGTGTTTTTTTATGACTGTACCTGCTTATATGGCCGATGTTTTTGCCAGCTACACCCTCTGAACTTAAACGTCGGCCCACTCTTTTCTTTTTCGTTCTTTTTTTTTTGTCTGTTGTCTCTGGTGACGCGCTCGGGGTGCTCGTGATCCCATTTTCCCTTCTTCCCCTTGAAGCCCCCCATTTGGATTTCTTTGCCCCCCTCACGGAACCCTTGTATTTCTGTGTTCCTTGGCTCGGTCTTATTGGAATGGCTTCCCAAGTTGTTTGAATCAATCCTTCCTCTCTTTTCCGTTTCATTTTTTCAGTGTCCCCGCCTGAAATTTGGGCACCCCTGTCCCTAGTCCCCCCCTGTCCACGTTCTTCCCCTTTATGGCCCAAATTTTTCTCCTATCCTTCTACTCTTTTTTCTTTTCTTTTTGATATGTTTTGATTAAACGGCCCTTTTTATCATTCCTGGGGTCTCCTCTTTCTTTGCCTATAGGTCAGTTTGGCTTATTCCATGAAGCATTCTCGTACTTCCTTCTGACTTTCCTTTCCTGCGAACACGCCTGGCGGTGTCTCCTTGGGATCACGCGAAAATTCATCCAAAAGGTAATTCTCTTTTGCCGTGTCCCCACGCCCGCCCCTTTTTCTTTTTATTTCCTCTTGCATCGGCACTGGCAGTCTTCCCGTTCCTACTTCCCCGCGAAGTACTTTGTACCCCCGGCCTTCAGCACGTATGTCAACTGATCCCCCCCCTCACAACTCCCTCATGGTAATTCCCTCGTGGACTCTTTCCCCTTTCTCGACTGCACCCGGAAGTACTTGATCTATCTGAATATTTTTTCGACACTCCTTTTCAATGTGTTGGTTCTCTTGTTCCCCCCCTTCACATGCATTTTGCCCTTTTCTCCCCCCTAGTCGAAAATTGCCAGTATTGGAAGAACGTTCGTGGTTTTGGATTCCTTTTCCTAACCATATCTAAACGACGTCTACCTTGCTCCTTTCAAACTCTTTCCCCTGGTTTCCTTCTCTCAACATTCGCGGCACACTTCAGGAGAGATACCTTTCCTACTCCTCTTTTTTTTTGTTTTTGAGTCTGGCTCGGAATTTTCCCCCCTCCCCCCATTTCCCCGTTGAATCGTTAGCGACGGAATCGGGGACATCTCCCTACAGAGGATCCTGATGGTTTTTTCGTCGTGTCATCCAAACCCCTAAGTTTTGTCCCCCAATTTTTTACTTGTATCATCAGAAGCTCTTCATTACTTGTCATCTAACAGACCAAAAGGTCTGGGTAAAATTCCGGCTTCCCTCCCCTCGAGGCATCTGGTTTTTTAGCTTACCCGTACTTCTGCAGTCGTACCTCAAAGAACTTCCGATCATTAGTTTTTTCCCCCTTCTTTGCCCCCATTACCTCCGTTTCGTGACTTCTTCTTTTTTTTGTTTAAGTTCACTCAGTTTGCATCCCACTTGAGCGTGAACCTGCGCTTTCAACACCCCCCGCCTCGAAACTCACGTTTCCTTTTTCGTTGCCCCGAAAAACTTCCCCTTTTTTGCCGTTGGGACCCCTGGCTTCCCTTCACAATTCATACACCCTTACGCGCGTTTTGATGGGGTCGTGGTCGGTCTGCTAGGGACCTCTCTTTTTCCCTAAGGAGCTGGCCTTCTCCTCTTCATTACTTTCCCTCCAAAGAACATCATTCGCGCCGCCCGCTTTCAGGAAATTGCAACCTCCCCCCTTCCTGACAAAAAGCCTCTAGACCGCCGCGGTAGGATTGTATTTTGATCGCAGCCAGAGTGCCCCATGATCCCCTCCGAAGTCCCTAAGTATCTTTCTCATGACTTTTTCTTTGCCCCTGTGCCAAGATTTTCTTTTGCCACCCCCCCCTCCCTCCAAGTATCAGGCCCTATCTCCCTTTAACGTTCCCCCACAACTTTCTCCCCTGTAAAATAGCGCGCCATTACCCCTGATCCCCAACACCCAGTTAAGGCGTTGCCTACCCAACTTTTAGCTATGAGTCCGATTTTCTCACTCTGTCCCCCCGCCTCTCGCTTTCACCTACCCCAAACCACCCGATAAGCAAACGTTTACTCCCCTTCTTTTCTTGGTCCCTAAAGAACGAGTATCCCCCCCATGTCCCTTTTTTCCTGCCCCAGTTTTACCCCTGGTCCCTCACAAAATAAACCTCCTTTCACGGGAGCCCCTCCAGTAACGTCTCCCCGTCATGTCCCTTTTCTCCGTTTTCTGCTTTTCTTTTCGGATCGGTTCGAGTTCGCGCGTCTTTCCCAGTTTATCATGGCTTTCCCCCTTGTCTTTTCCGCGGAACCCCCAGCCAGACTACGGTCTCCAGATAATTCCAAGTAATGTCTAAATCCCTTTTTCCCGTGATCGCACTCCCCCCCCCCCCCCTTAGGTTTGTACTCCCCCCTTTCTTCCCTTTTCGGTGAGATGACCTGTTGCGCATTTCCGGCGCTTCTGTTTCCTCGGTCAAAGCCCATCTTCCTTCGCGTAGACGCAATTGGGGTCCCAAATCCGATCTTCTAAGGTGCATGGGTCCCCCGGCCCCCCCACCCTTCCCGTGAGCAACGTCCGTCAGTCTCCCCACAACATTCGACATGTCAGATTATTTTAGCATTCTCCTTCTCCTCCTTGCTTAGATGCTCTTCTCCCTTTGACCCCCGTGTCGGTTATAATTGGCGAATTCTCCTTTTTTTTCTTTGATTGGGGACATGATCGCGGCTGGGTCCGTCCTCTTATTTCTCCCTTTGAAAAATCTTCTCCCCCTTTTCCTTCTTTATGGACGCAGCTCGGTCTAGCTCCCACTGTCCTCCCTCCTGTTGAATTCCGCTTCCGCCTCCCTTTTTTTTGTTGGTTTCTCCTTCGCCCTTTGATCGTCATCCTGCTTGGAATTCTAAGTCGTGTGTTGTTTGGTCCCTTGGCCTTTTCTTTTTTGATTTTTTCCGCCAGATTTTCACTTTGCACGGAAATTTCCTCCTCTCCTCCAGAGCACTCCTTGACCCAAGCCCTCTCCCTTTCCCCCTTGGCGTTTTGTCACTGTGCGTCATGCTCCAAGTAACGGTTTTATTGTTCTTTGCTTGCTCTTTTTCCTAGTTCTCCAGCTAAACCTCTCCTTGAACCGTCGTGCCCCTGGATGAGTTTCGTTTTTTTTTTAGTTTCCCTCTCGTGGGGCCATATTTTGAGACCTCTTGCATGACCCCCCCACTCCAGCCCTTCGTCCCGCCCTTAACTTTGGTAGTTTTCGGTTTCCCCCTTTTTTCTTGATTGCGCCCAATTTTGTTTTTTCAAAAGGTCCCCCTTTTTTCATCTCCGGTCGCTATGATTTTTCTGACACGCGCGGCCCTGGTTGATCCTCCCTTTTTCCGGTTAGCCCTTTTTTATTCCACCCCTTGGCCCCCCTTCTGTTTGCTTCCTCCACTCTCCTCTTCGTCTTGGCGATGTATTGATTTCCAAAGGAATGGAGTGTTCCCTTTTATCATCGGATGTCTCTCTGGATCGACGGACTCCCAGATTCTCCCTTCCCCCTCCCCCTTTGCTTACAAAGCTTTTCCGACTGGCCCCTACCCTCCACACCACATAGCGTTAATTGTCTTCCCCTTTTCGTTACCTTTCGCTTTTTCCCACCGCAAAGACATATTATTTCGACCGAATGAGTTCCCTTCCCTCTTCTTGAAGTCTCGTTTGACCTCTTACGAGAATTTTTCTCCCCACTTTTATTGTCCCAATACCGACCAAGAAATAGCCGGACCCCCTGGACCTTCCACACCTAAAGTTTTTCTCAGTGGACGCTTCCCTTCCGTACCAGGGGCCTCTGACTTACTCGTTCCCTTCACCGCTGCTACACATGTTGGCCCACGCCCCCGTTTTTTCCTATGACCCACCCTGAAGCCCCCTTTCTTTTAAACCTATCCAGAGATTCACCCTTTGCATCTGTAGCCAAGGTTTAGTGGTTTTGTCTCTTATCGAAAAAAGTCCTCTCGTTACCTCTCCCCCTTCTCCTCCTTCTGCCCCCATTTTTTACTTCTTCTTTGAACACTTTCTTCGGCCACTCATTTCTTTATTCTCATTTACCGACCTGTTGTTGTTGAGCCTCTCATGAAATGAGCGATTTTTTTTTCCCATCCACAATGGTTCCTGATTTACTCGGTCTCTCCCTCTCGTGATTCGACGCGTTTTCCAAGAGGAATCACCCAAACCCCCCCCCTTGCTGACCACTAGATGCCCCCATTAATTTTTTGTTCTCCTTCCCCCTGAAATGCTCATGTACTTTGTAATCATCGAAGACCCCGTTTTTTTTTTGGGCAACATTGTCCCCTCCCCATTTTGTCCCTGAACCTCGTTTTAGGCAGGTCTTGTCTCTAGTATTCCCAGTCCCTCCGTCACGCCCCAGTTTCACGTTCCCAGGTGTGAATACCCCCTTTTTTCCTCTTCCCTGGCTTTTTTTTTCTGTTTGACAGTTTTGTTTTGTCCTTATACCAGGCGACTGCAGCGGTTCCCACAACTACTTCTGCCTCTACATTTAAGAAGTTCAGATGATAAACTTTTTTTTTGGGACTGTACATTCCCCCCCCCACATTTTTTTACAAATTACGGAGGTCTTTTTTTCTTTTGATGAGGGCTTTTTCCCCATTATACCCCCGCTTGTTCTTGCCGTAAAGGAGCGTCTTGAGTCCTTCGCCTGGTATTCATTAATAAATCCCACCACTTGCGTGAGCAGCCGATGCTCCTTCCCCCTTTTTTTCCCCCAACTTCCATTTTCCGGTTTTATCCATCACCCCCCTCTACCCTATCTTACTCTTTTCTTCCAGCCCTCGCGATCAACTGTGTATTCATTTTTTTCCACTTTGCCAGAACCTGGCGACTGTTGCTTTTAATGTCCCCATGCGGTGGCTTTCCCCCCTTTGGAGTCATCGTGGCATTCTGCAACCGAAAGCAAGATCGCTGACTACCATGTTAATTTGCCCAACCTGGAAACTTTCCCCCAGGGTGACCCCTTAAACTACCACCTTCCGGTGGCCACCTATTTCCCAAATTTTGCGTCTTCTGGTTCCCAAGATGATACCGCTCACTGCCCCCTCTCGTCAAATCCCACAACCCACTTTTTGCCCCAACGCTCCTAACTCCCGATGCCGACTTTTTTCACTTCTCTTTTTTTGTAGTCATGAAAGCCAACATCGGTGTAGCCGCCACTATTCCCAACTTGCAAGGTACCCAACGCCGACGTTAGCATTACATCCCTATACCCTTACGTTCTTTTCTTGATTTTTTCTTTCTTTTGTCGTTCATTCGCTGAATGTTTTAGAGTTACGCAGGCTTTTGCATTCCGGATGTACCCATTAGTATAGACCGAGCTGACTCCTTACCCCAAGTCTAATTCCACGCAGGATCCCCCCTACCTCGTTCAAACGTGATCAGCCAAGCCACCACAGGAGGAGTTACTCGGCACCTTTTTCGTGGGTGGATTCCTGGAATCCTTTTTTCAGCTGTCAAAGACATAGTCGTTTCTCTTGGGTTACCTTTTTTGAGCCCCCTTCTCCAAATCTTAGCATCCCCTCTCCCACGCTCTCCCCTTGGTTCCCCCTAGGCCCCCTTTCAGTCTGTAGTACAAGGTTCCGCCCCTCGCCTCCCCTCTATCGCGATCCTTCCTCTTTCCCTCCTTTTTTTTTCTCTTCTTCGAGTTCCCTTCACAGGTCGGCGATAATTTGTTCGCCTGCGACGTTGCTCCTTTACTGAGTGGCCTATGGGTCCCCTTTTCTCTTGGGTCCCTGCTCGGATCCTGTCGCACTCTGCCCCGAGCTTTCTTTTCTTTGGGAAAGTTGAATGCGCGATTTCCTTTATCCCACTTCACCCTCTCACGAATGGGAAATGCCTCCCTTTCTCTCCTTTTTGTGCTTGGCTGATCCCTCCAAATTGTAGGTTTTACTTGATTGGAAAGTCTTTTGTTTGGATTGGGCCGTAGGATGGATCTTTCGTTTCCCCCGCGCACGGGGGCACCCGGCCCATCATTTAGGCCCTTCCATTCCTCTTCCCCCCGACTGACCGCACCTCACGACCGATTCCTTTACTTTTCTCGTTTCTTGTCTTCTTCTTCCCGCAAGTGTTTCTGAAGCCCTTGGCTTTCTTGTCTCTTACCCCTGGTTCTTTCCTCAAAGTTAAACAAAGAATTTCCAACTTCCTGTCAATCTTTCCCTTTGGAGGTTTTTGTGTCAGGACGTCGGGTATAGGCTCCCCTCTTTACAGCCTCCGCCCACCCCCTTTGTATCCCCGTGTCCTCCGGAAACTGGTCGTTTACGGTTTCCTTTGGTCTTGTGTGACTTTCCTTTTACCAACTGGTTTTTCTTTTTCCCTTTTTTCTTTTTGAGAATTCACCTCTCGTCCTTTGGTGCCCTAAACCTGATTGACTTATACATTTTTTTCCCCGTGTGCAATCTGAACCAGTGGACAGCGCTGGCTGCGCTCCTCTTCATCTTCTTCATGTTCTTTCTTCACACCGGAAATTTGCGTTCCATCCGGCGGGAGCATCGGGTCTCTCTTCATAGTCCTTTTTTTCTTTTTTGAACGAGTATCTAACGGCAGCTGACAGATTCTTTCCCTGGAACTGTCCTCATAACACCCCTTTCCTTGCTTCCCCTTGTTTCTTTACCGCCTGAGTTCCACGTGTAAAAGCCAGTGGATCCCTTTTTCCTCCTGCCGTACGGCAGGGAACTTCCGCGCCTGAAGTACCGTTTTTTTTTCCCCTCTTGGCTTCCGTCGCATATGCCTTTTTCTGTCCCCCACTTTCCTCCAAATCCCGATCGGATTTTCTTCCCTTCCCCCCATGTGACCCCGTCGTTTCGCCTCTTCTGAGCTTTTTTTGATCATCCCTCGAGTGTTTTCCACTCTTCGGGACAAGTTGCAAACGACTGCCTTTTTTCTATCTTTGTTTTTTCCCAGTCTTCTTTCATTATTTCCTTGCTCCAGATAGGAAAATGAACTCTTTTTCGAACCTGAGTTTCTTTTTGGACTCTAGAAACCAGTTAGCATAAACTTGAGATCCCCTCCCCTCTCTAACAACGATGCACCATGTCTTTAGATAGGTAAAAACCTCCTTCCTTCCCTTTCCATTCTACTCTCTCTTTTTCCATATCCTCGTGAAGTATTTTTTGTAATCAGTCTGTTCTTAACACCCCCCACCCCCATGTGACCGCGATTGTTCTGTAGACGTATCGTTTCGCCCTACCTCAACGTCTTCTCTCCTTTTTTCGTTCACTCGGGTTCCCCTCGTGCTTTCCATCGTCCTTCCTTCGATTCAGTCCCTTTCCTTTGGCTTAAAATCGAGTGACCCCTTCGCTTTTTACAATGTCCGCCAGGCCTGTTCCACTCTCTTCAGTGTTGGTGGAGATCCTTCCTTCTGCAGGCTCCCCAGTCCCGCAGCGCCGTAACTCTGGATACCATTTTATGGACGTATATTGGACGCATCATTATACCCCATGAGAGACTGAAGATTGTCACCCGTTCCTTATCCGCACTTACGCTTAGTTCCCGCTCCGCCTGAATTTCCCCCCGACTCCATGGACTTTTTTAGGAACTCCGGTTACTGACCCCCTGTAGCCCCCCCAATTCGAGTCAGGTTTGATGTATTGTCGTTGTCCGTCCATTACTTAAGGAGGTTCGTACCTTATACTTCTATTTAATAAAGCCAAAACGACCCTCTCCTCCTTGCGTGCTCAACTTCATTTCAACTTTCCCCAATTCGGTTTTTTATCACTAACTCTTCGAGGACTCCTTTACTCACGCCTGATCCCTCTCGGCCGTTCTCCCCTAGAAGCCGTTTTTCCCCCCCTTGTCCACTGTTTTATCCCCCCTTGGTGCCTACTTGAATTTTCCCCCAGACAAGCACTTTTTCTTCGTTACAATTCTTGCCCCCAAACAAACCGTTATGCCCATAAGCGATCAAAGTGACACCCGACCCCCTACCAGCTCGGCGCTTTCACTATCCCCCATTTAGTATTCTTGGCACTCACCTGCCACGATTTCCCTTCAACCCTAAAACCCCACGACCCCCCCCGCTCCAGACCGTGAGTTTTCTCTCAAGTCGACATGTGCACCGGGACCTTCCCCTCTTCCAATCCCCGAGGCCAACGTTTTTGAAGGCTAACACCCCCCCACCCCTCCGTTCGGGGGCATACCCAAAAACTTTTCAACCGTCAACCGGTATTTCTTTTTCTTGTCGTACATCCTCGGATCTTTTCGTCGCCTTCTTTATCCAGTCTTCCAAACTAGAGAAGTCTTCAACTAGATCCCCGAACCAAGGCAGACTTTTTACTCCATCCTTTGAACCTCTTCCCCCCGTCCAGGTTACTAAACCCCCCTCACCTCCACCCAACTTGCGTTCGTACTTTCTTTCGTGAGTGAGTGTATTCTTCTGTGCTCATCCGCGTCTTGTCTATTCACTCAGGAAGTATCTCTGGTAGCCTTTTTTAACTTGTTGCGCCTTCTCCAACTTACGTCTTTTACCCCGCTTTTTTCCGGGACATACCGTACAGCTTTCTACCTTCTCCTTAGCCCAAATCCCGCCCCGAATTCATCGAGATATTTTTACTACCTTCCGTTGTTGTTGTTGTCTCTCTCTTCTGCTTATAAAATCTGACATCCGGTCTCTAATTGGGGACGTGATCACGGCCTCTTTCCCGGGACAAGTTTTTTCCTCGGATTTTATCAAGGAGGTCAACCTTCCCACTGCCTACCTCTGCTTATGTCTGATGTGACGTTAGAGGAAAGAAGATCGGATTCTGCCCAGCTGTTGACCCAGCGACATTTTCCATTAGAATTGGTTCTTCTTTCACGTTATCCTGCGTTGTCCCGTTTTGATTTTCCATTACTTTTTTCCTCGTTTCCAGCCTTGCCCGTATTCGCATACGACCCCGGGGTCCCCCCATAAGCATGCGAACTCTCTCCACGATATTCCTCCTGAATTAACTCCATCCCGCCAGTTACCGATTTTTTTCCCCCCTTTCGTATGCTCCCCCTTCATTTTTTACTTCTGTTATCCTGTTCACCCTTGGCTTTTTTGAATGGATACCTGTCCCAGCTCCACACTCTCCTTAAAACTAGGGTCGTCTTTTTTTTTTGGGGTTGTCTGCTTTGCCCTTTTCTTTCGCTTTATTCCTTTTACCATACCTCCTCACCCTTGAATGATCGTCTGGTGGGGCCTTTGCTCGTTTCCCTGGCGCCCCCTTTTGTTTTTTGCCCAGTCAACTTTTTTTGATATTTCATTTTTTGCGATTCGGGCATGTTATCATGTCAATTGAGGACCCCCCCTCTTCTACGGTTCTGCAATGGACTCTCACAGGGATCTCTTGTCTGGCTTTCTTCCTCTTTCCCCTTTTTATTATTACCAAAAGATAGTGCCCCCTGCTCTTGACGTCTCAGTTGGCTTAATGCAGCAGGTATCATTTCTCGCCGGCTCCTTTCAGGCAGCTGACCAAGCGCTTTTTCTCTTTCATTGACCGTAACCCCCCCCGTCGTACCGGTATTATTACTTCCCCCCTCCCGATTCCCACCGCAGTGGATATTTTCTTCAGCTGACATGTTGAAGCGTGACCTTAAGCTAAAAGTTCCCTCTTCTACGATTTGGTCCCTCCCGGCAGTCGCCCATGAACCTTGAGTACAAAAGTACCCTCCAGACCCGGCTTTTTTTTACCTCCCCATGATTCAAGTGACTTTCGGGTTTCGAGGCCCTTGCCGCCTGCCAGTCCGTCCGTAGCCTCCCCTCTTTCCTTTCGGTGCCGGGCACCCCCGCTGGGAAAACTTGTCAATCGTTTCTCTTTAAAGCCCCATAGTTTTCTTTTCTGACTGATCCAGATCGTAAATTGCACCGACGTTTCCGACTTTTTTTTTCTTGGTTTTTTATTATCCCCTTCCCTTCTCCCTTCCCCATTGAAGTCTCTGATGCCCATTCTGAACACCCCTTTTGTGGGAATGATCGGGAACACTTCATTCGGCATCACCC
>Ga0179593_1220720_pt1 | contig 15059 bp, 19 predicted proteins | sample CZODoug2_1_08_16_FD_185931 | JGI IMG/M metagenome (GOLD analysis project Ga0179593, IMG submission 185931) | Vadose zone soil fungal communities from Angelo Coast Range Reserve, California, USA - CZODoug2_1_08_16fungal (PacBio error correction) | ecosystem: Environmental > Terrestrial > Soil >... | reverse complement strand
TCCGTTGTTCTGCTTTTTGAGCCCGACACCAAACCCGCCTTTTTCTTCCTCCCAGCCTTTTTCCATTTTGCGTTGGCCTTCCCCCACTGTCCTTTCTACACGATAAGAGGAAGCTTCTGGGGATGCTAATCGTTGCAGCATCACCATTTTCTCCCTTCCCCAATCGGACTTTCACGCGTGATGTTGACGGCATCCGTCTGGTTTTTTCATTAAGGGAATTGAAAGACTTCTCCATCTTTGGCTCCTCCTCCTCCCCCCTTTCAAGAGCTCATCCTTAATATTTGTCCGTGTTCAGTTACTGTTGCTTTTTCGTCCCTTTGGTTTTTGTGCTACTCCGCTGGATGAATAATTTGTGTTCGGCCCCCCGTTCTGCCGAAGCCATACGCATTCTGGATGTCTTTCCTTTTCCTCCCGACGCTTTCCTGCTCCGGTTCTTCCAGTCTTCCCTCCGGCATTGGGACTTTCTTTTCCCTCTTCCTTATTTTTAGCATCTTGTATTTGTTGCGGCAGACGATTCCGGCGGCAGTTTTCTTACCTCCCCCCCAATTCCCCTTTTTTTTTTTCTTGATTTGTTCTCTGCATCTACGCTGTTAGTGGTGTTACGGGCGAATCTGTCTTTGCCCTTTTGCCGCCCCTTTTCTTCTCATCTTTTTGATTCTGTTGGACAAGCTTTTTCTTTCGTGCGCCCGTTCAGAGAGGTTGTTTTCCTGCTTTTGTATTTCCCCCCTCAGGTTTTCCGATTTCCCATTTGGTCTCCGAGGTATTTTTATCGGTCAGTTTCCTCTGCATTTTTGCTGGTCGGACGGTCCGTGATACGAATCCTTCCCCTTCCTTCTTGCGATTCACAACTTTTCCCCCTTTAATTTTTCTTTTTCTCAAGTGCGTTAGCTATTTTCATGTAAACGTAGCGACATCGCCCTTCTTTTCCCAAATTCTCATAATAACTATTCTTTTCGTCCGTGAGTTCGATCTATTGGAGTGCCTTCCGAAAATTTTTTTCTTCTCCGAACCCCCATGCCCTGCCGTCAGATCGAGATCTTACCTCGGCCTCTGCTTCACTCGTCGGGGGTCTGTCAAACGCTCTTCCTCTCCTCTGCAAGGAAGAGTCAAAATGGGAGGACCCACCGTACTAGAGCCATAAACCGAGATATGGATTGTACAGGCTTCCCACACACGTTCGCTACTTTTTTCACTGGACCTGATTTTGCTGACCTCCCCGAAAATTAGGTATCGCGTATTTCACCACCACTTCTTTTTTCCCTCCCCCTTCCATAATTTCGCTCTCCCCCCCTCCAATAGATTCTGTGTTTTGAGGATGGGTTTTATAAAGCGGTTGGACCCCTTTCTTCCCCTCTCCTGGATCACCCCCCTCCCCCCTGCTTATTTCCCCTTTCGGCGACCCCTGCCGATGTCTCCTTTAATAAGTCTTTCCGCCGATTTGGGCTTGCCGAAGCAGCTCCTTCTCCTGGTTTCTTTTCCGAGACCCACTCTTTTTGTGTTTGTTTTTTCTAATATGGCCGACCCACCCAGCGCTTCTGCATGGCCCGTGCACTTCACATCGCTCCACACTTGCCGGATGATTTTCCATTCCTCATTGTTTTCATTCTCTTCCTTTCCTTCTGTCCCCCCCCTACCCAACTCCTTTGGTCGTCTTTTTTCTCTGCTGTGCCTGAGGGGTGGGACGCGGACCTGACAGAAACCGTCGCGTACGACCCCCTTCCCCCCCCCAACTTTCTCTTCTTCGGCAACTCAACGCGTTGTCTGCACTCGACTGTCTCGTTGTAGGATTCAATCCAATGGGAACTCGGTCTTAGTACTCTCACAAAAGTCAGGAACAAGTTACTCCTACCTTGGTTCTTCAGCAAAGAGGCCCTGGGGCTCTCACCCCTTTTTAACCCTTTCCTGCCCTACTTTTCAGCAGGAGTAGTCTCCATCCAATTACGCGAAAGTGTTTTCCTTTTCTGCCCGACCCCCTGATCGTTTCCTTGCCTTTCTGGCAAAACTCGGCAGTATCAGTGTTCGCTGACGCGTTCAACTGGTTTTACACCCCCACAATCTAGCTCAGGCACCCTTTCACCCTTTGCCTAGGAAACACAATTTATTCTCAACTCGGAGTTGGACGGCGACTAGGGCAGAGATTTTTGTCCCTCTTTTCCACTGGTATTGCTTGTGCTTTCCCCCGTGTGTTGTTTTTTTTTTTTCTTTTTTTTAAGTCCAGCTTTCCTGCCCCCAGAGCCAAGCAACCCGTGTCATCAGAGAATCCCCCCCCCCCCCACCCCCCTTTGATATTCCGTTTTACCCTCAAATTATTTTTTTCCCATCTTTCGTCTCGACCGTCAATGGAACCCCAAACTTTTTGCCTAGAGATCGCACCTTTGACGAGTTCCTTTCCCGCCGGACATGGCCCTTAGTTGCATCTTGCGATCAACAGCTCCCCTTTTTAGTAACACGCTCGGTAAGTGCGATCGTTTCAACTAAAGTGCGTGCTGAACGAGGGAGCCTTCCTAGCTTTCCGGTTTTTCTCCTTAATTTAATTATAGTTCCCACTGCTTTTTTCATTTTTTTGCTTCTGTCGAATACTATCTTCTTCCAGAGTCGCGATGTTTTCAGTTCTTTTTCACCTTTTTTCTTCTTTGCTTTTCCACCAACTTTCCCTGGACCTTCATCCGACCTTTTCTGACCCGCGGAATGTCCCCAACCATCGGCATCGCTCGGCGGTAACCCTTGGCCCTTTTTCCCTTTCATGTAGTTTACTACTGCGGTCCGATCAAGAGAGAGGAGTTTCCCCCTATCGAAAGTAGCTAGGCCTCCCCCTTTTACCGGCGGGGGGTTTCTGCAGCATTCTTCGCGGTGACTCTCTTGGAGAACCCTTTTTCTCCCCACCATCTTTTCTTAAACTCAAGAAAGTCCCCCCTTTTTATCATCGATCGAGTGTCACCCTCAGTTGTTGTTGTTGATATTTTCTTTCCCCCCGTTAGTTTTGAAACTTTATGTTATCATGAAACGGATCTATTCAGAATTGGAAAGTCCGCGGGACCTTTTTGCCTCAAACTGTGCCAACGCCCTGCTAGGAGGCCTGCGGAGACTCCCCTTCCCTCGTTTTTCTTGATTAATTTGAGAGCTTTTTTTGGGGGTTTTTCCCCTTTTTTGTTGTCTCTTCTTTTTTTTTCAAGTGATGGAAAGTCTTTTTAATCCAATCGAGAGTGACCTTATTGACTACTTCTTTTTTTCTTGGCGGCGGGGGAATTACCTTCTTTTATTCGGAGCCATTGAAGGACTTTGGTGCACTCAAGCTTAAGCTAACAATTGTTACTTCCCCTCGCGTCCTTCCGAGCGAGCGTATTTCCATCCCTCATTTTTCCAACAATACCTTCGTCCAATACCACGGCCATGGCAGTATAGAATTCCTTCTCTCTACCCCAACCCCCCTGCATCGCATTCAGGTTTGACTTACGTCCCCCCATTTTCTTTCCCGTAGCCACTAATTTCTACCTGTTTTTATGACGAAAAAGTCTCTGTGAGGTCCAAGATGCACTCGCTTTATCCTTTTTACCCATGGTACTTCGTCGTCTGGTTCTCTACTTTATTCGCGTCGTTTCAGTGACACGATTCCGATTCCGCCCGTACCTGTGCTGCAGTATTCTTGTCCTTGCCTAAGTTTTCCATGTTGGTGGTGGGATTCCTCTATGATTCACTGTTGCTGGCTCTGCAGGCCAGTTTTGTTTTCACCCCCTTAAAAACCAAACCTCACCAACATTGATTCCGTCAATAAACGGTTTAGGCGGGACACCCAGCTATTCCCGGCTGACTTCCCACTACTATTGCCGATAGCTTTAACTTTCTCCTTTGCCGACTGCTTTTATTTTATTGTGGTGGACCATCCTTATTCAAGCGTCATGCAAATGATCCGCGTTTTGACGTGCAGAGGCCCTTTGCCTGGGATTCTTGTCTTTTTCTACCTTCTTGCCCCTTAGTCATCTTTTCTTTTCCATTTCTATCTGTCGGGCCATGTTTCTATGACATGACTGAGGTCATCTTGTATCTCGTCCCCTCCATAAGTTCCTCTTTTTTCCCTTCGTGATACAGTAAAGGTAGGAGTCTTTAATTGTTCCTTTTTACTGCCTTTTTTCTTTTTTACCAGGGGTAAGACTTCATTATCTTCTTCTTGGTTCCCCCGCCCTGTCGATGCACACCCCTTTCTTTTATTTTCTCCTCTCCTTCTTTTTTCCCCTGCGACATTTTTTTTTCCCCGTCCATTTTGTCCCCCTATTGCAATTTTCTTAGTACGACGCTTCGCCCCGTTTTTTTTAGGGTTAAGTCCCTTCCGTCTTCCCTCCTCAGAGGCAAACAGGAGATGTTCCCAACTCCAGCCTTCGGTTCTCGTCGGAAGCTTATGTCCCCTTTTCACCAAAGAACCACGTTTGTCTTTTTTTTCTTCGTCCCCCCACCCCCTACCGACTTTTTCCTTGAACCGCCCATTCTCTAAGGTCTCTGCACGCCAAATCTCGGTGCCAAGTTACCCTTTTTCCCTATCTTTTACCCCTCATGCGTGTTTTCCTCCCCCTCACGGCTACTCTATTTTGGTGGTATTGTTTTTTCCCTTCCCCGGGTCCCGGTGGTTACGATCGTTGGTCCCCTTCTTTTCCCTACCTGTCACAAACCTATTTAGATAATCGCTCCTTATTTATGGCAGCGTATTCATTGGGTTTACAGCGGCTACCTATTCCTTGTTTGTCGGTCCTCCAGCCAGTCCAAATTTCCGTTTTGGTCAAGCTTCGGGGGTGTTTAGGAATTTACCTCTCCTCTTTTTCTTGCGGTTTTAATGGTTACCTTATTACCTGTATCTTATTCAGAGTTGGGCCCCTACAGGTGCAGTCGCGTGTCTCTTGGGTGTTACGAGCATCTTTTAGGGACAGTCGAGGGCTCTTCTCTTTTTTTTTTTCCCCCATAACGCCGTAGATGAGTTTTTCGACTCGATCCGAGTAGGCGGGTCCCCTTTTGCGTGAAAACTTCTGTCACTTCTACCGTCGCGAGCCGATTCACTTTTCCTCTTTTTCCTCTAATATCCTTTTCCTCATTTTTTTTTTTTTTTACTTCCAGTAACTACAGGGACCGGTCTCTCCCCCAACACTGAAACGATCACAAAATAAACTCGTATTCTTTCCTTCGAACACCTTCGGTTGCCTCCTAACTTTTTGTATCACCTCTACCTGAATTGCGCCACTCCCCCAATCTTGTCTCACTTCCTTACGGCCCCCCGATTTCCTTTTCCCTCTACCTTGCCCCCCAGCAATCTGTATTTCTTCAGAAAACATTCAAATAGTCGAGCGGCATCACCCCGACAGACTCCTTTTCTGCTCTTTCCCCCCCCCAAAGCTTGCAGCCTTTTCTCGCGCTTTTTCCACCCCGAGATTTTGATTCAGTAGTTCGTGTCTCAAAAGGCCCGAGTCGGGTTTCCTACCCTTCCTCCGACCCCGCGTCGGCTTAAATCCTTGGACTTTCATTCCTCCCTTCCGCTTAGGGGCTTCGGACGTCTTGATTACTCGACGCGCGCACCGGCAATACCGTTTTTTCCTCCCCCCACCCCAACCTTTGAACTCGAATTTTTCTTTGTACTTCGCTTTGAACGTCTTCAGTGATGGGGTCCTTTTGGGGCTCTTGAAGGAAAGATGTATACCGTCGGCAAATTCAACTTTCCTTCCATTCCCCCCCCCTTTTCTTTTGCGTCCCCCCCATAGGGGTTCCCTTCCGACAATTGAGTGTCCTCCACTGGAGTACTTCACGATTAGTCCCAACATTTTTTTTGAATTTCGCGTGAGCCATAGACTTAAGTTTAACGTGACCCCCCCCTTCCCGCTTGGCTTTCTACTCCTAACTCCTCTCCCCTTTTTATTGTTAACGTTGCGCTCACCCCCCTCCCCGGAAACAGCGCCTAATGAAATTTTCCATGAAAAATTTCACGCGAATTCTCTCTCTTTCCATCCTACCTCCGGTTTTTTTTTTCTCTCGCTTTCTTTGTTCTTTATTTGTCATCCCTTGCCGCTTCCTCTTCTAGCTTTTGACGTGTTCTCTTTGTAGCGCAACAACGACCCTTATTTATTTTTCTTCCCCTCCCTCAGGTCATTGCTGAGCTTTTGTTCTCACGTGTTTGAAATTGTTTGTTGGTGCTAAAGATAAGCGATCGGCTTTTTTCCCCTTGCCTAGTCCTCAAAATTAGTGACCTTTCAACCATTTCCTACGCCGGTTTTTCAGGCACGAAAGCCGTTGTTGGGACATGTCGGGAAGTGTGCCTTTTCTTTTCTTGCTCCCCCCCCACCAACATACACTCTGCTCTTCCTTAGTTGCCTTTTGAGCTCCTCGCACTGTTCGAGTTAGCATTGGTTTTTTTTGGATCTCCCAGATGGATGGCCTTTCTCCGGCCTTCTCGGACCGAAAGCCATACCTCTTTCATGCTGCAGTCTGGTCTTTTAAGCCTCCTCTTTTGCCGGCGCCGGGCTTCCAGACGAACTTCTCTTTCGCTTTTTTAAAATTCCTGCTGAATTATGTTTTTTTTTTTTCCTTCCCCCCTCTGACGATTAAATGCTCATCGTTGGGACGCTCAAGCCCATGCCGGTTTTTCCTTCCTCTCCTCTTTGTGTAGCTGAGTGTTGGATAAGACCGTTGTTTTCTTTGGGTCTTCCTACGCACTTATATACTAGGGACGGGCACGGGAAGTGAGACACTCTTTGTGTATTGTCCCTCCTCTTCAGGTCTTTAATGATTTTTCCTGTCTTCTGTTCCTTCGGTGGTATCAGTGGTATCCCTGGTTTCTTCCCTCGGTGATGGTGATCGTTTCGTTGTCTAGACGGGTGTCTCTTTTTCTCCTTGCATCCCCCATTGCCACCTTTACTTTCGATTTTCTCCCCAAACTCTTGGGAAAACCTGTCCTTCGGCGCGTCACGGTAGAAGATTTTTGTTTTTTTTTTCATGCCGTATGAGCCAGTCCCCCTCTCCTATGATCGCCCACTTTTCCCCAACCGCTTGATTACGTCCGTTCTTGGTCCGTCCGCGAAAGCAGCGTGCTGATTCTTTTCCCTCCCCTCCTCGGCCGCTCCTTCGCGGTAGGCTCCTCTATTTGCGAGATTGTCGAAAACCACCTCCCGAAACCGAATTTCTGTTGTCCCTTTCACCCCCCTTCGCGACGTTTTTCCCCCCCCCTGAATCTTACTGCTAGAGGTTTTTCACTCCACCCCCTAAATTAGGTATCGCAGCAACTGTGCCCCCTCTTCTTCTCCGCTTTCATCTGCAATCCTCATCTTTCTACTACCAATCTTGATTTTTTTTCTTACTTCGAGGATGATGGGCGGTTGGAACACGCTTCCCTTCGAACGATGCTGGATCACCCCACTTCCACCCCCTCGATCCCTGCCATTTGCCCCTAAAGATTTTTCCTGCTCCACTTATCCCGTAATTTTCCCGCCGGAATTTGGATGCTATAGCAGAACCTTGGACTCTCTCATTTTTTCTCTCGCGTCCGAAACCCTTCTTTCTGAGGTTTTTCATCCAGCTGCCCTTTCTTTTTTTGATTTATCGCCATTCATAGATCCCTCTTTCTTAGTTTCATCTCTTTTACTTGCTGTCTTGTTTCCTCCCCTTCTTTTTCCCCCCCCCTCCCCCAACCCCAGCTGGTCTAGCTTTCTTTTCATCACTTTGTCTTTCCTTCTGTTTTACTCCCGGTTACCAGGGGGAACCCTCCAAAGGGTCGCCGAACTGAACATTTCTACCCTCAACGTTGCTTGACATCGCCTTTTTTCCTTTTTCTGTACCCGAATACTTGAAGTTCGTTTTCGTCCCGGAACCGGTCCAGAATGTTCAACCTTGAGAAACCTAACCTGTCGGACATAGTGAAGACTCTTACCTCTCTCGGCGGTATTCTCCTGTCCCCGCTGTTTCCTCTACCACTCTTAACCCTCCAGCCCTTATGAGTAAAACTTTCCCTCCATTTGAGTAGTCCATTGCACATAGTCCTTTCCTTTTACAATCCCCGGCTCCACGGAAGTACGCAAGCACCCTGATTGTGACGGTCTTTGATTCCCCCGTTTCTTTTTTTGCGCTGCCAGTGGGATTTCCTGGGAATTTGGATCCAACACACAAATCTGCGACTCTTCCCCCCCTTCCCCATTTCACTGCTTCGCCTTGGCGTTTCCTTTCCTTTCTCCGGCAAGAGATTGGGCACCCAGAAACCCTTTATTTCTACTTTCCTCTTCTTTACGGTGATTGTTTTTCGTTTTGGTTTTGTTTTGCGCCGCCCCCCCGCTGGCTGCCACATGTCCCCAAGCAACTTGCCTTCAGCGAAGGTAAACACACCCCACCCCCCACCTTTCCGATAAGGTCGTGTTGTACCCCTCCCCAATCTTCCGATTCCCCTTCTGAAGTAAGCCGATCCGGCGAGGTGTCCGGCAAACCCACCCACAAGACGGATAAGAGGAGCACCCCACTCCTCGTCATGTTCCCTGACGCCTCCCGCGAGTTGCCTCTGCGAATCCCCTCTTTTTTTCCCTCTCAACCCAGAGTTAGAAAAGGGAAATTTGATACCGTTACCCCCCGACCTTTCGGTGCTTCAAAGATTTCCATTGAGCAGAGAGGCGCCTGTTTTTAGACGGTTCAAATTCCCCACTTTTCTTTATGTCAAAGTGGGTTTCTCCTTTTTTCTTGACTCTCGCTCTCTTCATTTTTTCCGATTGGATTTTTTTCTCGGTCCAAGGGGAGCTGACTTTGATTTGAAACCACCCATTCCCTGTTCCCTTTCCCTTGCCCATCATTTTTTTCTTTTTGCCGCCTTTTACCAGCTGTTTTCACAAAAACGAGCTCGTTTTTCTCTCTTTTCGCTTCCAGTACTTTTTACTGCCCTACACGATTCCAGTACGAGAGTTCGTGGCCACAAGCTCGCAATCCGTCCCACCTTCTTTTTTTTTTTTGTTCTTTTTTTCGTTTATCGCAGCTACTTGTTTTTGCGATTTTTGACTCAAACCAATAATCTTTTCCACCTCCACGTTTCCAAAAATCGGGGAATCCTCTGCTCGCTTTTTCTCCCCTCCCTTTTTTTATCTCTGTCTTCCCCCCTCTTATCGTAAACGTGAGTATCTGAAGAAACTGGATTGCTTTTTGCTTCGCTGGCTGTTGCCCCGCAGGCGTCTCGTTTCTTCGCTCTCCCCGCATCCACTAAGTTGGTATTCTCTCACCTCTTGTTGGCCCACACCCGACCGGCTGTTATTTGATTGCACTTATATAAAGGAAGTTCATTCGTACCCTCTGCCGTTTCTCGCGTTGCAAGGACGGTTCTTCGATGCTCTTTTTCATCGTCGATCGATAGCGTAATTGACTCATGATGCTTTTATCCCCTCGTCGGACTTGCATTCCCCACACTTCCTTTTCCTTTTGAAGTTTTTCTTCAAATCGCGACATTTTTGATAGCTCTAAGATATAGAATCGACCCCACCTTTTTGCTTCAGCATCTGTCCATATTCCACTTGCTGGTATAAATTAAATTCAACAAAACTTTTCGCTTGCCGGATGTCCAGATTTCAGACCCTCCCGAGTGTCCCGAGTGCACCCCTTTTCCAATAGTTAGATGACGCCAAGTTCTTTTTTCCCCACATGACCTCCGTTCGGTTTTTTTGTTTTGTATCGTCGGATGGGGGCGATCTTTATCGCGGAATGGTTTGTCAGTGTTTTCCCTTTTTCCGCCGTCCCTGTAGGTAAATTTTCTGTTTTTCTTTAACCGCCTTGCCCAGGAAATTTTTGTGTGTTGTAATGTAATTCGCTGACTTGCTTTTTTTTTTTTTTTCCATTGCCTACGTGCTGTATATCACCCAAGGGCAAAACAAAACCGCCACATCCACTTTACTCAGCCCTTTTCCTGCAATAGGTTTTTTTCTCCCCCCCTTATGTCTGCGCAGTAAAACCCCTATTGCGCAGCCTTCTTTTTGCCTTCCCATGGAATGTAAGTGATGGATTCCCCGAGTTGTTTTTCAACTCCAGTATCCGCGGCGGAACTGATCAGACGTTTTGTCGTCTTTTTTTTTCCCTGCAAGAATTCTTGGTTTTATTTTTCCCCATTATGAGATGCGCATTAATATTTTGCCCCCCCCTGCCTCACTCCCCCTTCTTTCAAGTGTAATTTTCCCCTCCCTGCTTTTCTTGGGCCCTCCTTGAATATTGTATACGCAAAGGATCATCGTCAGGATCCCATTCCCTTGTTCCTTCTTCCCTTCCACCCATTTGCTGACTCCTTTGTCCGACTTTTCCCAATTCTGAAGAGAGATTTTGTGGACAAGGCCTCTGTTTCGATGGGGTGGGGCAAGCCCCTTTCCTTCGCATATAAACATTGTTCCTTACGTTCGACTTTTCCTGGGAAACTTTCCAGATGGCTGTCCACTTTTACTCTTTCCCCGACGACGCTCTGTTGTTTTTCTTCACTCACGTAGAATCAGCAAGGAACCCCCGGAGATGGCCACACTCTAGTGTATCGCTGTGCCTTTGCTATCGGCACTTTCAAAACCCCCCGTCCCCAGTCCCGCGAGGTTCGGCCTTTCTTTTCCCCCCCTCCAGCCTGGTTCTTCAGAAAATTTCGCTAGTTTCTTGACGAAAAAATGTAGTTTGGGACCCCGTATCTCTAAAGTACTTGGACCATCTGATCTAGCCCCCCCTCCCTCCATGAATGTCCGTTGTTTTTCTGGGTTCCCAGTCATAGGGGCCCGGGTTAAGATGTTGTAAAACCTCAGCCTATCCTTCCTGAACAACTATTTGATAATCGCATGAATTGCTTTTCCCTTCAGAGGGGTTTAAATCTTCGTATACATATTTTTCCGTTTTTTTTCCTCACCACAGTTAATTGAACGTTAGTCGAAGCGGGTCGTGTCAAGATTCCTTTTTCGAGTGGTTTTCGCCGCCCCTAGCGTTCCCCAAGAAGTTTCCCTCTCCGGCCCCCACTGGTTTTTTTTGCGTCATTTTCCCCCTTTGGGGGGAACTGCGGGAGACGTTTTTTTGTTCCATTCAGGAAGTATCTTGCGTGTCGCATCCTTTTTTCCCAAGTGATTCGCTTTCGTTCCACGTGAATTGAACCCTTCTGCAAGGAATTACCGTCTCCGCCTCATTCAAGGGTTTTCAAGATTGAGTCCCCTCTGGTTAGTCGTTGTTGCCTGCTGCGCCGTATCGCTGCGATCACTTTTCCTCTTCACCCATTAACCATTTCCCCCATCCCCAAGAGTTATTTCTTCCCCCCTTTCCCACCTTAGGTGACTCGATTCCCATTACTCATTTTTGCGGAACTTTGTGCCTTCCCCATCTGGGCTCATTCGTCTTTTTCCTACGTTGCGGCCCCTGGACCACTCAAAATTTCTCAGAAACATCATCTAACCTTGCGCTTACATTCCCTCCCCGTCATGGGATGAAGACACTCTCTCGGAATCACCCCTTATCAGGCCGAAACACTTATACCCTATCGCGCTCTTTTCTTTTCCCCCCCTCTTTCAATAACAAAGGCCGAGTTCGGCTTTCCGCTGTTCCTTCCCCCAGCTGTCGTGCCTTTCACCGGGCCCTCCCCATTTCCCCCCGTCTCTGTATCGGCAGCGTTCTTCTCTTTCCCCTCTAGGCCCTATTAATACAGGAGGGCCTTTGCTCCAAAACCCCTTCTCCAATCGCCCAGTATGTCTCACGTCGTTTTTTGTCCCATCATTAATTTTGTCTTTGCCTTTTATTTGGTGATTCCTGCTTGCCCTGATTGTCTCCCTTCGGCACCCTCTCAATTTCCCAACCACGGCGGTCGTGCCGGCACCCCCCTTGTCTTCGCCAATGCGTTTTCTTCAAATTTTTCTCCTACGAGTCGAATACCAACCGCGATCTTGCTGTTCCCCCCCCCCCAGTTACCGTGAACCCGAGACCGCATTTATTGATTTCCTACGTAAAGCAGAGAATGGTCGTGTGTCCGCTCACCTCTCCCCCCGGCAACATCCCCTCCCCTTTGATTTTACCCACTCCAGCGGAATCCCTCCTTTTTTTCCTCCGTGTTTGACTCTTTTCGATTTATGTCTTGGTCAAGCAAGGGGAAATATCCTATTTGCGTTTGATTCTGGTGCGAGAAACAAAACTTTTGAGTGTTCGGACTTCCTCCCTCCTCCTTTTGATTTGTTCACGGTGTCTTTGATCTTCTTGTTGTTACGGAGACCTTGTAATTATTGGGCTCCAAGATCAGCCCGATGCGGTTTCTTCTATTACCCACTCCTTCAAAATTTGAGGCCCTCCCGTCGTGAGGCACGTTTGTTGGGAACTAACGCCGTTGTTTGTGGGTTTTGTTCTCGGGACGTGATTGTTGCTGGTCCCTGTCCTAAGCCCCCCACAATAAAAGATTCCAGAATTGCCAGCCGGAGGATCCCCCCTACCTTCTAGTTCGCGTTTTTTTTGGATTTGCATTTCAGGGTCCTTGCTCGAGTTAGGAAACTGGGCCCTACATCGAAGCAGTGAGTGTCTGATTTGTCTGATTTCTTCGCTGTGGACCCTGTCCGCCGGGGCCCCTCCAGCACTCGGCTTTTTTTGTTAGCTTTTTTTTTTTTGTTTTAGATACGCCTTTTGCATATAGGCGGGTATACAGGGTGGCTGGCACTTTTTGATTCCGGCCCTTGGGTGTGCCCTCCGGCCGATTGTAGTTGGTGAATGCGTCGACGATTGCTGGTTTTCTTTTGCTCATACCGTTGGTTTCTTTTTGGGTACCAGGTCAGACGTCCCTTGTTAGTTCCTTTTTTTTCCGGAGTGCGTCACCACCCCCTTTTGGTTGTAGCTTGCTGCCCTTTCAGAGGCAGGTTCCTATCTTTCTTCTCGTTCCCCCGAAGGTTTTTTAGGTTCTCCTTTGGTATCCTTACTCGGGGATGTTTTTTTTATCGTTAAGTTGGCGCGTCCGGGTGGAGGGTACGGCCCGTACTACGGCCATAGCTTTAACTTCTAACCCGATTTGTCAAAACTTTGAACCCCTGAATTCTCGCGTCAGGTTCTTACACTGAATTTTTTATCCGGGTTAAAGGACCAACGTATGTTTGCCTTCGTACCCGTCGTCAAAGTTTTTTTTTAACTTTGTCTACTTCCAAGTGCCTTGTCTTTGTTTCAAAGATCCCATATACTTTCGTTTCCTTTTCAGCATGTCCGGTGGAAGCCACCTTTCTGATCAGAATCTGCAAGGGGTGTTCGCATACGCTATCGTCTGCTGGAAGAAAACCCCCGCCACTAACCGCATTGGCTTCCCGACTTTACCCCCCCTGAGAGGAGTTCCGATGAAATTTTTGACTTCATTCTGTCCCCCCCCAGACACAGGTTCTAGCCCCTGTACCACCAGAGGATTTCCCCCTTCTTTTTCTTATCGAAAATTTCGTGATTTGGTCAGGACTCGCTTTGGTTGTCTTGGTTTTCCCTCTTCTGGACCCCCTTTTCCCTTATCACCCCCATCACCACACCTGCAGCTTTTTTTCTATCCCGCGCTTGGCCCGATACTGTCTAATAGTCAATTGGGCCTTGGCCGAATTTTGTCTTGTCAAGCATTTCTTAATTGGTTTGCTAATCCCCTGAACCAGGATTGCTGGGTTGGTCCGCCTCTTAACGCCCCATTTTTTGTTGGAAGGTTCGTCGCACTCTCCCTCTATTACCATCAGGCCGATTTTAGTTCCTCTCTTCCTGTGATTGAGAAGGACAGTCTAGTAACCCTACCACCACAGCGGCGAGCGTCCTTCTCCCGGCGTGCGCAGTGGGGTCCTCTTTCACAAATTTTCCCTAAAAAGTCGCCGCCCCTCGGCTCGGCCCCTCCAGCGTGGCTGAATTTTTTTCCGTGGATTAAAGTACTATGACATTTGTAACGACTTTAGTCCCCAGACAATGTGAAAATCAGCAGTTGTTCCCATTCCCTACTAATACTAGCGATTCTCTTTTTTTTTTTCGTACATCTAAATGTGGGAGCTACCCCAAGTCGGAACTCCTCTTTCCTAGAGTCCTTTGGACAGCAGGTAGTAGTCCTCTTCTAACCATCCTTTCTTGTTTTGTGTTGAAAGAATTTTTGGCATATGCAGCCCCTCCTTTCTTTTCCCCCTGGTTACGAGCTATGTCCACCCTGGATCATGTTTGGAGTCTCGGGACATATTTGATTTGTGAACCAACCCACCCTTCTTCTGAGACCCTTTTCCTCACTTTCTATGCCCGGAGGCCCTCCCTGTTAGTCGAAAAGGAGTGGGACGGGCCAGTTTTTCTCGCCCTTTGTTCACGCCGGACCATTTTATGCGTATGCTCGACCCTTTCTTGGGGATGTTTGTTCATTGTTTCAATAAAGCCGGTCCTGCCAGTCCTTCCATCACGTGACATCGCTACTTTTCTTCCCCCACCACCCCCAACACCACTTGAGCTGAGGTTCCCCTGCCAAATACTTTTTTACCTACTGCCTTATCAGATAGCTTATCTTTCCAACCCCTTTCTCCCTAGAGAAAAAAGGAGGAGTAAGGTCAAAATGCTTCCACGTTTGTAACTCGCGTTGGCTGTGCTTCTCATCACCGCAGATTTTCGTTCGACCCCCCGTTTTCGTTCCTTTGTATTCTGACTCGGGAACACGCTTCGGCCCCGATGGAATTTACGCTTATTGTCGGTTTTTAGACATTGATTCCTTATTATACCAGGCAGTTATTAGGATTTTTTCCCTTTTTTTAGGTAGGTTTCGAAAATACTCGCTTTGTCTTTTCCTCTATTTGGTTCCGAGCGTTTGTTTGACCCCTTTCTCTAGACTTTATTTTAACAAACTTCTCCCACCAAGGACCAGTGCATTCTCAGGCAGTCTTCCCGCCTCCTCTTAATACCAAAAGAGATACTTCCTTTTTGGGGAAATCATTATGTGATTCCCTTGTCCTTCCCATCAGCGAGAGTTAGTTTTTCAAGCTCGCCATCCGCTACCCCCCTTAGTTATGTTTCGGAGAGGAAGAATACTATTCTTCCTTCCTTTTTCCTCCCCTCCCGCGTCCCCACCTTTTTTTTACTTCCAACTCCGTTTCCAACAA
>Ga0179593_1616263_pt1 | contig 15060 bp, 19 predicted proteins | sample CZODoug2_1_08_16_FD_185931 | JGI IMG/M metagenome (GOLD analysis project Ga0179593, IMG submission 185931) | Vadose zone soil fungal communities from Angelo Coast Range Reserve, California, USA - CZODoug2_1_08_16fungal (PacBio error correction) | ecosystem: Environmental > Terrestrial > Soil >... | reverse complement strand
GGCAGGATTTTTTTTTTCCCCCACGTAATCTGATTGGGGCGCCCCCTCCAACCTTTTTTTGCAGCCAACAAAAGCCCCCCCCCCTTCACAAGACGACACGTATCAGTCTTTGGCAACTGTCCCCCCTTTCCCCCCAGTAGTACGAGAGTCTGTTAGGGGAACCGTCGTCCCCCTTTTTCCCTGTTGATTCATCGTTTTTCTCACCGTGGGGCGTTTTTTTTCTACTCCTCTGAGTTTTACTTGGCCTCCTCCGGATCAATCCCCTTTTCCCTGACCCAGGGTTCTCCTTTTCTCCTTTTGCCAGGCAAATGTGAACTGCGAAGAACCAGGTTCTGATTGCGTTCGGCCTCCCCCTCTTTTTCCTGTCAGGGCCTTTTTTTTTCTATGCCCCTGCAGCCATTTTGAGCCCACGTTGTTTCCCTTTCCCTTTTAGAACCCTCCCCTTCTTTTTTCGTTGCAAACATCCGTTTTTTCCCGACATTCCACCGACCCACTCCTCATATTCCTTTTTTTTTCTGAGATTCTGGATAGTTGGGGCGACTTTTTTTTTGAACTTTCTCTTTCACTTGGTTTTTTTTTCTCAGGATACTTTTTTTTTTCTTGAAAGGTGGCCCTTTTTCTCTTTTCCCCCGAGTCCAGTGCGTTTTTTTTCCCCTTTCTTCGAGGCACGCCGTTTTTTTTGTTTTTCGCGACTTTTGAAAAATCTCCTTTTCTGTTTTTTTCTTCCCCCCACAAGGACAAGTGCTTACTTTTTTTCGGGATGTCTTTGTGGCCCCCTTTGTATTTTGCCTGCTCGTTCACCATTTCTTCTCCTTTTTTTTTTTCTTACTCGAACGTTCCGGCTTAACAAGCGGCCCGTCACTGCTTCTGCCCTCACGTTTTTTTTTTCTCCGAACATACGACCCTTCCTTCCCGTAATAACGTGCTCCTGGTTTTTCTTTACGTGCCGTTCCGGTACATTACTCACTAGTCCCGGGAACCCCGCCTTCCTCAGGGAGGGGGGTGAAAGGTCTTTTTAACAAAGTGCGGTAACCACTCCTCTCTTGCCTAATCTCTTCTTCCTTTTTTTTCTCCCTGACGGACCCCTCTTTTTTATTATGACGGAGTTTAGGTCTGATGAGACCAAGACCCCCTTCCTTCCTCCGCCATAAGAACTCCCCTTTCATATTTTTTCGCCGGGGCCCTAATTTTTTTTTTTCCTTTCCCCCGTTACACGCGCGAAACTTTTCCGAGAGATGGGCACTGAACCCTTGTTTTCTTTTCTAATATCTCTCTGTTTCGCTTCTTCATAAAAGACGTCATTCCCTACCATTTCCCCAGGCCGTGGTTTTTCCCTGGGACTTCCCGCCGGTTCCACTTTTTTCGCCTTTCTTTTCTTTGACGTAGAAATTTGGGGTGTCCCTTTTTCGGCGTCCCCTTGTGTCTCCTTGCCTTCCCAACAATCGCTTTCTCCCCCCTTCCCTTTTTCCTTAAGGTTCGCTCGACTTTTTTTTCTTCCCAGCATAAGGCACACCCCTTCCCCCTCACCCAAGAAAAAAAGGGCATAAACTTTTTTTTCACAAAATAATAGACGGGGTGACGTTTTTTGATCGGCGGGGATGAAGATTCAAGCTGCCCCGTTGGCCCTTCCCCTCCATCTTTGGACCTGTTTTTTTTTTTTTCTATGCTTATAGGCCTTTTTTCTTCTTTAACATTAACTTTTAATTTCCAGTTTCACCGGCTGGGGTTAACCCCGCCCCCCCCCCCCCCCCCTTTCCCCCCGTCTGAGAATTACGAGAGGTCTCAGTGCTAGTAGCCTTTTTTTACTTCAGTTGCGATTCTATCCTCTTTTTTTTAACTGTCAAACAGTAGGACACATTCCTTCATACTAGTTTTCTCCACTGGGGGTTGGAACTTGTTTTTCCTTTCCCCAAGGATAGGAAGTAAATCCCTCAGGTTCTCTTAGGCCTCTCAGCCCTCCCCCCACGATCGACCTGTTTTGCACGTCTGGTTTCGGTCAACTTCTCTTTTCCCGTGACAGAAAGACCGGCCTTTTTTTTTTCCCTTTTGTCCTGGCCTCGTGGGTTTGGCCCAGAGGCTTTGTCAAATTCCCCTCGGCTCCTCTCTGTTCCCTCCCTTTTTCCTTTTTTTTTTTTTTCTTTTTCCTTTCCTCTGGATTTGTTTTTTTATGAATAAATTTTTCCGCCGTTACCGCGATGCTTTCTGGGTGGCTACCTCTTTTTTTTCCTGCTAAAGCGTCGCCCACGGCTTTTCCCTTTTTGCCGGAGTCGGGGAACGCTTTTTTCCCCTTTCTCGTTTTCCTTATCTCCCCACGTTGTCAAACAACCCGTTCCGTTTTTTCCCCCTCGGAGGGCCGTTTTTTCTTTTCCTTTTTTTTCAAAGGTCACCGACCCCCCCCGGAACATTTTTTTTTTCCCCCCCCCTTGCACACTTCTTTTCCTTCGCTCCGGTTCTGTGCCCTTTTTGCATCAATGTTAAGGAGTGTTGAGTTTCCCTTTAGTCATCATTTCGTGGTAGTTCCAACGAGCACGAGAAGGGTGGAGTCTTTACCGTCCTTTTTCTTTTTTTGGCGGCGGGTATAGCTTGTGGTGGATTTGTTTTTTCAGACCTCCAGCAATCCGGCTGTCCCCCACCAATCTATTCCCTGCGGGGCCTTTTTCCCTTTTCTCGATAAGAGAACACCAAGTTTTTTTTTTGCTGCTTCCCGGAAGGCCTCCCCTCCTACTGAGTATCTTCTCTTTTTTTTCTTCTTTACGTAGGGCAAGGACGGCTTTTTATGCGAGCCCTGTTCTCCGCTCGATCTTTCTATTTTTTTCTTCCCCCCCTGTTTTTTTGTGTTTGTGTTGAGATGATATCTTTTCCCCTTCGCGAGGAAAAACGCTCGCCGTCCCCTTTTTTTTCCCCCTTTGTCCCTGCTTTTCCCACGCCGCTCCGTGTCGGTGCAGGAGATTTCCGGTACTATCTCCATCCCTCTCTTTTCGGCCAATGGGGTTATCGTGATCTCTTTCTTTTTTCGGGGGACAAATCGAGTGGTGCGGCTTCTTGGTCGTTCCCTGCCGTATCCCCGCTTACCCAGACAGCCCTATTCCACTCCCTTTTCCCCCCCCCTTCTTTAAGTATCGTTTCGGGCCACTTTTCTCCGATTGAAGAAGCTTGGTTTTTCCCCGTTCTTCCTGCTCTTGGCTTTGGCTTTTTTCCCGAATTCTTTGCAGGAGGGATGTTTTACTCCTTCTTCTCTTTTCCCTCTCTTTTTCTGCTACCGGACGGGCCCACGCGCTCTTTTCTCCCCTTTACAGAGAAAGGGCCTTACGTCCTTGGTCTTTCTTTTCAGTCTGAAGTTCCCCCTTTTCCGGAGGCTCGTGGTCCGGGTTTTTTCCCTTTTCCTTTCGAACAGTCACGAGGCGGTAGAAAACAATCCTTTCTCTACCCTTTCCCCCATCCAGTGGTCGGGTGTCCATTGCCAGGACTCGAACTGTCGCTTATTCTTGAAGCGTGAGAGATCTTTATTCTTTGACAACTTTTTTTCCGATCAAATCCGGCAGCTCCTCCTTTTTTTTTTTTCTCTTTTCCACCAGAGTTTCTCAGGTATTTTACCAAAGTTGGAAACGTCCTTTTTTTTTCATTCTTTCATGACCCCCTTGCTGGTTTAGGGTATGGCTTCCTTTCTTTCTTTTCCGGACCAACGCTTTTGCGAGGATTTTTTAATCCTTCTTTGGTCACACCCCCGGGTCCGCTAGAGAGACCCTTCTCTCTTCAGGGGGACAGACACGTGACTCCGCCGGGGGTACAGGGTTGGGGGAGGGATTTTCTTTCCTGATTTCTTTGGCGACGGCATTCCGGGGTGTACCAGGGGCCCTAGATTCTCCTCCCTTTTCTTTGGAAGTGAGGGCACCGACGTCCTCTCTATCGTAAAATGAAAGGTCCGTTCTTCCCCGTCCCCTTCTTTTTCAAAGGATTTTTTTTTTTTCTTGGAGGGACGTTCCTCGTCCTCCTCCCCCGATTCTTATGTATGATAAACGGCCCCCATCTTTTGTTTCCTTTTCCCTTCCTTCCCCCCCACTGTGTTACCTCCCCTCCTTTTCCCTCCTGTGACACACCCCCTCCGTAGTAGATATTAGATTTTCTCCGTGCTCCTGTGCTGGAAGCCCAGTGGTACCTGCAACGACCCCCTCCCTTCTCTAGTATTATGGCTCCCCCTCGCGAGTCGTTGGGGACCCTTTCTCTTAGGAGATCGGACCTTTTTCCCCCTTAGGGGAACCGGTCTTCTTTCCTATCGCCCTTACGTCCCTTCACTTTCCCTTTTACCCTATTCTTTTTTTTTTCAATTGGGTTGAGGCGCTTTTCCTTTGGAGATAAAGCAGGGTTTTCATCTCCTTTGTTTTTGTATTCTTGGTGAAGAGTTTTCTGTCGTTTCTTTTTCCAGAGAGAGAGTTCTTTTTACTTAATGGGTAGAGATCTCCCCACCTTCTTCTCTCGGTCCTTTCCCTTTTTCACGGTCCAAGTTCCTGGGCTGTCATTCCCCCCCCCCTTCTCTGGTAGTCGCACCGGCTCCCGCCAGGTCGGGGAGTAGAGTGGCGTTTTTTTTGCCTATCTTTTTGAAGTGGTTTTCGTTCACGTGGTCCAATTTTCCCGGTAGAGGTAACTTCCTTTCTTTCCAAGGGGTGAACCCTTTTTTTTTTTCGCCATTCCTGCCTGTCCGGAGGACCGGCCTCTTTTTCCTTTTTCCCTATTTCAGAAGGAGAATTTCCTTTCTTTTTCTGTTAACGATTGTTCACTCCCTCCCCCTTACGTCCTTCTTCCCCGAAGAGTGCTTTCCTTTTTTAAAGCCCGTCGTACCCCCCCTTCATGGACGGCCCCTTTTCACCCCACACGGTACCTCAGTTCCCTTCCAAGGTCGTCCCCTCTCCTTTTTCTTTTTTTAACTTCTTTCCCCTAATGGTCGAGTATTTCAGGTTTTTCTCCTCCCCCTTCTTGGGACACAATCCTGGCGAGGGTTTATTTTGTGTTTTCCCACAAGGGGGTTCCCCCCCTTTTTTTTCCCCCGGGGAAACGGCTCTTTCAAATAAAAGGAGGCGTTTTTCCCCTCTTGCCACGGTCCCTCTGTCCCGTTCCCCCCTTCTTTACAAGAAAACTTTTTTTGATCCTTCCCCACCCGGTCCATCATCGTTCGTCCCTTTCCCCCTCCAAAAGTTAGCCGTCCCCTTTTCGAAGGATTTAGGACGTCTTTTTCCCCCATTTCGTTTCCCCGCAGATGGGACATCTCTTTCCTCAAGGGGCCGGCTTTTGAGAGGGTGTTCAAATCTCTTCCCCTCTCGCGTCCCCTTCCGTATTTCAGATCCTCCTTCGTTCCCCCGGCCCCCCAATGTTTTTTTTTTTTTTTTTGTCCGCCAATGCTTGTTGACGACTTTTTTTTTTTCCCCCTGTTGGACCGGACCCTTCAACAAATTCCGGAAATTCCCCCCCTTGACCTTCCGGTCCATTTTTCTTTTGGACGTGTCTCTCCCCCCCGTCCTTTTCCTTTTCCCCAGGAATTGATCTCGTAATTTTCCTCGGAGATCTTGCGGCGGCCCCCCTTTCTCTGCTCTCCACACCCCCATTTTTTAGGACACAAGGCATTCCTCCCCCCCCCAAGGGGGTCATCGTCGTTCTTCCGCGAGCGTTTTTCCTTTCTTGTGGTTCTAATACTGGAAGCGCTTCGACCTTACCCTCCCTTCCCTTACGTCCCTACTGGAAGGGCGCCCAACCGTTTTGCGAAAGACGTACGTCGTATCCTTCCCATCTCGGATGCCTGTTTTTCTGTCATCTACTTCTTCTTTTGGCTCATATACCCGTGTGCCCTCCCCGTGACAGGGGCCTCTCCAATCCCCATTGTTTCAGTTTTGAGATCTTCCATTTTCCTGAGAATTCCGCTTTCATAGTGAAGGCTTTGCTTCCTTTTGTACCCCAAGTTCTATTACGATGCCGCCGATTTCCGTTTTTCTCCCTAAAAACAAGTTCCCTTCTTTTTCGGATGGCAACATTCTTTGAATTTGGTTTTCCACCCCCCTCCGGCTCTACCTTCCCCTCCCCCCCCCCCCCTAAGAGTGAAGGATGGGTTCCCCCAAACCTAGGAGTCGTCCCATGTCTTTATGCCCCTCGACCGGCGTTGCTTTTCTTTCTTCTTTCTTTAAACCGCGAAGTCATCCCCCCCCCCCTTCTTTCGTTGAAATCCTTGTCCTTGCAGTTCTTCCTCCCGCCAGGCTCGAAAAACTTTTTCCATTTAGTTTGAAGACCCGTCCCTTCTTGTAAGAAGGAACCTACTCCATTTAGTCGTTTTTTTTATTCAGGCTTCTCTTTTTTCCGATGCCGGAGCCAGACCCTCAAGAATAACTCTATTATTCAATCTTCCCCCCCCTCAGATTCATTACTTTTTTTACTTAATGGCTTAAGTATTTTTCCAACTCACCATATCTACCTCCTAAGTTTGTTTCTCCTCCGATGGGTATGTTGATACACCCCCATTTTCTTTTCCGCCCTTCCTACTAGTTTTTTTTTTTCTTCTTGCCGCAGGAAAAAACTGATTGGTGCCCCCAAAGCGATTTCTTTTCTTTCTCTTGGGAGGGACGTGGCACCTTAAAAGACAAACTTTTTTCTTTTCTACATCTTTCAAAATTGCCGACCACCTTTCAACGAAGCCGGGGGGACGTCTTTCCACATTATAGCTCCCCAAGTTCCTAGTAGTTTTTTTCCCTTCCCATTTTATCTTCCCCTCATCGGGCTCTCGTCCATAGATCGTTCTTCAACGGCCTTGGTCTTTCCTGATTCCCCCTTCCCGCGGTTACTACACCCCCCCCTTTTTTTTCAGGAAATCCCCTCTTCCCTTTTTTTTTTTTTCTGGGTTTATTTCATGACTTGGATGACGAGTTTTCACCAGCCCTGAAGGACCCCCATCTTCTTCTTCCCTTTTTCCTATGAGGGGTCTCCTTCTGTGATGAACCAACCCCTTTCATACACTACGAATGTAAAGGCCTCCTTTTCGGTCCCCGGTTATTTTCCGTTGGGCCTTTTTCTTTTCCGGGGTTCTAGCGGGAGCCTTTCCGCCTCTTTCCAATGTTTTGCCTTTTCATTAACGAGTCCGCCGCCCCTACCAATCTTCCGAAAACTTCGCCCCTTCCCCCCCTTTCGATAGTACCTTTTTTTTTTTTCTTGATCGTTTACGGTAATTTCAAGACGTCGTCTTCTTCAAAGAGGTATTTTTACGTCCGGGATGGACTCTTTATCCTAGGATTTTTCTGCTCTCCCGACGTTCTTTTCATCCGTCGGGGGGACTTTTAATTGTTAGAGAGGATCCCTGCTGAATCCCCCCCGGACCCTGCCCTTTTTTTCTCCGTAGGAAACTTCCTTCTTCCCCACTGTTTTTTTTTTTTTCAAGGAAATTGGTCATATGAGTCCCTTCTCCCCCCCTCCCCCATTGTTCTTTGTTGACGGTTTTGACTCTTCATGAGAAAGTAGGGTCTTTCACAGTGGGAGGTTTCCCTTACTTTTTCTCTCTTTTTTTCCTCCCTAAGTTCACCCTCCTTCTTTTAGCTGGAATTTCAAGATGGGTAGGTTCATTTTCCTTTTTTCCCACGTTAGAGGCTCTTAGATTGGATTTTTTTTACTTCTTGGTGTCCCAAGGGATCGGTATTGTCCTGCTTAGTCTTTTGTCCCTTTTTTGTCCACGCCGTTAGCCCTCCTTTGAAGACGCGGCCCGTACTTCGAGCTTTTTTCCCCCTTCCAAGTCGTCGAGTGGGTTTCCTAAAGAGGCCCTTTATGCATCGGGTGTGGCGGCTCCCGTTCAAGGTCCGACGAGGAGGGCTTTTTGGCTTGCTGTTTCCTCCCCATTCCCCGGGCTCTCCTTTTTTCTAATGGGAGGCTTCCTTTTTTATGGTTTGAACGAGGCCGAAATTTGCTTGCGGCGACTCCTTCTTTCACGGTTTTCCCCGTTGACTTTTCCCCCATATGAGCTTCTCCCCCCCCAATGTTCACACTTTTATTTAAACCTTTCGGTCTTGGAAAAAAGCCGTCTTTTCCCCCACATTTCCTTTGGCATTCCCCCCTCCGATCTCTGGGGCGGACCTTTACGCCCCCACTTAGTAGGTTTTTTTTTTTTCCCCCTTTTTCTTCCTCGTGGACCTTCCCAAGGAAGGTGGTGTTCTTTTACCCTTCCTCCAGTCGGCCCTTTTTCGCTTTCATTCCCTTTCGGACCCTTTTTTCGCGGAATGTTGAAACCCCCCTACGGGAATCCAGCAACCACCTTCCTGGGAATCTTCTCTAATTATCCCTCTCCTTGCTTCTCAGACCCCCAAAGAGAGTAAACCTTTTTTTAGTTTTTTTTTATCCTCTTACATTAGAGTATAACACATTTTTTTTTTTAAAGACTTCCTTTTTTAAAGAAAACTTCGATTCTGGTTCCCCCAAAATCCAAATTTTCCCCCTACCCTTTTGGATGCCGTACATCCTTCCGAAACATTTTTTCATTTGATTTTTTCCCTTTCGCCCGATCGGGAAAATTTTGTCCAGGCTGGGTCGGTCTTTTTACCAGGATGTCCCCTTTTGTTCGGCTGAGAACGCCCCGGGCAATCGACGACCCCCCTTTTTTTTTTTCGACTCTCCCCCCCGGTTGCGGGGATTTTTCCCTTTTCTTTTTCCAGCCCCCCGGCTTCCCTTCGGACCACTTCCCCTCCCTCTCGGAACGAAGCGTCTTTTTCTCCCCCTGTCCCTCCCGCTTTGCCTTTCTCTCCCGTTTTTCGATCTCGGATGAAGACGTCATCCGGGGACGCCCTCCGGTTGTACTTTGTCGTGGATTACCGGCTTCGCCCCTGAGCTGGGGACCTCTTGGGGTAGTTCGGCGCCTTCTTTTTGCTTTTCCCTCTTCCGTCCCCTGTCGCATCACCCCTATCCGTTTCCTTTACGTTTCTTAAGTAGCTCTTTTGAGGGGCACGCTCCGCCCGTTTGCGCATTTTTTGGAGGATCCCTTTCCGATCGCTTTCTTCTGCGGTCACAACCCTTTTCCCCCTCGGTGCTGGGTCGATTCGCCGTTCCTTTTTATCACAAGGAAACCCTTTTGCCGGGATGGGACCTCCGCCTTTTTTTTTTCATAGATTCGGTTTTTTTCGCCCGGAGCGCTTTTTCCCACCGGGGTGGGCTTCCCCCTTTCTTTATCCACCCCCCGCTTTCCATCTCGGTAGTTACGTTTTCTCCCCAGGTCCCCAAGCTCTTCTGCGTGAAGAGCGGACTCGCTGTTTTTCCTTTTTTTTCCACAGATAGAAGGGGCCTCATAATTTTCTTTCTATTTTTTTCCTAATATGCTTCATGGCGGCGGGCTGAATCGGGGTCCCTCGATGACCAACGCCTCTCCTTTGTCTCTTTCCCCTGCCCGGGAGGAGTTCTTTTCTCGATTTTTTTCCTCTTCACAGCCGAGGATTGTCTTCGGTCGAGAAGGATGACACCGCGTCTCCCTTAAGGACAAGAGTAGTCTTTTTTTCCAAACAGGTTTTTTTCCCCCTTTCTAGTCCCACGTTCCCCACGACGTTTTCCCCTGGTTTAGATAAAAGATCTTTTTAACAGCCTTTTTTCCCCGATAAGCCCCGAGTAGATCCGGCCGCCTTTTTGTGTGAGGCACACACCCTTTTTTTTTTTCGTGTTCCAGACTTTCCCATTTCTTTCAGGGTTGGAGTTTAACCGTTCGTTTGGCGGGGTAGAGCGTTGGACGAAATGAGAACGACGCACTCCTTTCTTTTTTCCCTTTCCAGAAAGTGTCCCTCGATCCTGGCAAAAGCTCGATCCGCCCTGCCGCTCCCCTTTTTTTCCTTTTTTTCGCCGGTTTAGCTTTTTTTTTCTTTATCTTTTCCTCCGCAGATGCGGCTTTTTTCCCCGGGAGATCGCACGATTTCTCTCCTTTTTGTTGAGAGAGATTCCGGTGCGCTTTCCTCTTTTCTCCTGCTTCCCTGTGCCGGGTACGGTGGACCTTTGCTCCTGAGCGGCAGGCGCTTTCCCCTTTCTTCTGCGTGCGGGCAATGTTTTTTTTTTTCGGCGAGCCCTTCTTGGGTTTGCCGGCCGGGCTTCCAGGGAGCCGTCACCATTCCCTTTTTCCCTATGGAACGCGACTTCTTTTTCCCCCTTCAATGCCTTTTTTTTCGCCCGATGAGCCGCTTGGGGCTCCACACGTCGGAGATTTTCTTTTTTTTTTAGGATTGAAGGATTTTTTCCCTATTGTCCTGAGCTTAACCGGACGCCTCTTTTGTGGACGAAGTGGACGAATTTTTTTTTCCGTGCGGACGGTAATAAAATCCTTTCTTGTTTTGAAATTCTCTTTTCCCGGGACGTCGGCCCCCTCGAGATATTTAGAGGCCCTTTTTGGCCAGGAATTGAACAGCTCCTCCCTTTCCCTCCTCCGACCGGTGGCAGCCCCTCTCCTCGGGACATATTCCCCTCCTTGTTCCCGGAGTTCCTCAGTTCAGAAGTGGCACTTTTTCTCTAATCGGAGTCGCTCTCGCCAGCGCTTCTTTGGCCGAGCTTGGGGACCTTTGCCTTTAAAAAACGTCCCTCCCCCCCCTTTTTTTGGTTTACTCTCGTGCCCTCCCCCCCCGGGGAGATCGACTTTTTGGCCAGGAACGACCCGACGGCTCCTCCCTCCTCTCTTTTTTCCGTATTTTTTGATCGAGTCGTTCATTGCTTACGGCATGCGGAGAGATTCCTTGGATATTTCCCTTGCAGATCATCCCGGCTCTTCCGGCTCCCCGGTTTCAGGCGTTTGAGCTTTTTTTTTTTTCGGAGCGGGCCGCGGCCAGGTCTTTCTGAAAGGGAAAACGTCTTTTCGTTTTTCGGGGTTGATTTTCAGTGTGTTCCTTGCCTGCGCTTTTCTACGTCGTCCAGCTTCTTCGTTTCGGTATGACCTGCGGGGCCGTCCCTTTTCCTTCGTCCTTGATTTTTCCCCCCCGCTCTCCGAGAGCGACTCCTTTCTTCCGAGGTCGATACGGCCAGCCTCCCAACCGGTTTACGCGGCGGACTGTTTTCCCCCTTCCTTTCATTTTAAGTGGTCGAGGCGACCGGTCCTCCAGGGGTGCTATAGACGGCCCGCCGGGGGTCGTCGAGGGCCCTTTTTTTTTTTTTTCTTTTTTTTCAGGTCCCCCAGATCGAGAAGGGTTTTTTTTTATTACCGAAAAGGCTTTTCCTTCAGAGGCCGGGCTCTTTTTTTTCCCCTTTTTTTTTTCCTGCCCCGGCGCTTTAGTAGCACGGGCGCCGAGGGCTTTTTTGGCGCCCCTGCGATCAGGGACGTTTTTTTTCCGGCGTTTGGGAAGCAGGGCTCCTTCCCCCCACTAGTTGGACGGACGTCTTTCACGGATTTTCATACCTTTTTAGGAGGGAGGACCCTTCTCCTCTAAAGTTACTCCACCCCCCTTTTGGATGGAGGCCTTCGGTACGCTTTTTTTAGCAACCGGTCACAGGAGGCTTTCCTTTGCCGCCGGGACCAGGGGATCCCCCCCCCTTTTTGTTTTGGTCCCCAACCCCCCCTACGAAGTCCAGGGGGTCCAGTTTCTTTACCGGCATGAGAAGGGAGAGTGATTTTTTCCCCCCTCTATTCCAAAAGATGTGGGCACGCTTTTTTTTTTTTGGGGCTCAGGTAGGATGGAGTTATACCCATGCTTAGTGTTTTTCCCGGGGAACCGGCGACCTTCCCCCTTTCTTCCCCAGCCTCCCCTTTCGACTTAGTGTCCCATCTGCAGGGCACACCCCTCCTGTCAATCGAGGAGCCGTTTTTTCCCTTCTGCCTCTTTTTTCTCGCCGGCCGATTGAAACACGATGAAATCCCTCCGATTTCGGGGACGCCCCCCTTCTTTGACGTGGATTTCCTTTGGCCATCTCGGTCGTTCTTTTTTTCTTTGCGCGCGGGTCCCTTTTCCCAAGCGGCTACGGCTTCCCCCCTTCTTGCCGCTTCTCGCTCGATCACCAAGGCGTGTCACCTGCCATGCTTGTGGACGAAGGGTTTTTTCCCGCACCGGTCAGCAACCCCCCTTCCCCTTTCGATCGGTTTTGCCGATCGTTGACTGTATCGACACACTTCTCCCCTTGCTCTCGTATTTAGGTCCCTCTTCCCGGGCGCATGCGATTCCCTTCTCCCCCTCCCTTACCACCCCCCAGAAAAAAGGGCGGTCCCTACTCGGGGGAGAGGATTCCTTTTTTAATGGTCGGATTTCTTTCTCCCCCTTGGACCTTTGTCCTCGGTCCCCGATCCCTGGCCGGACTTTTTTTCCACGTCGACGGACCGGTTTCCTTCCTTTTTTTCCGTCCCATATTCCCTTCCCTGGGGGCATGACCCCATTTCTCTTTTTTTTTCCCGTGGAAACGATAACGTCTTTTTTTTCTGCTCGTCCGCGGGACACGTTTCCTTGTTTCGACCGAGGGAGAATTTGCGACTCGTGTTTCCCCTTTCCAGGGCGACTTTCCCTTGCCCAAAACTGAGCGTCGATAAGTTTTCCCCGCCGATGCCGGGACCCCTACTGAACACTTACCCCCCCCGTTTTCTTCCTTGCCAACACCTTTACCGGAGTTTTTTTGGTGCAAGCACCTCCTGGAGCCCCCCCCTCGGGGCCATGTCCCCCCTAGAAAGCTGGGTTCTCCCTGACCAACCTTCTTCTTTTTTCCCGTCATTTCTTGGCCATAGAACCCCCCCCTTTTTTATTCACCGTACCTGGGAGTTTCCCCGAACCGGCCACCACCCCTGACAGGTTTTTCTTCGGCGAGTCTTGGCTCGAACTTTTTCCGGCAGGAGTGGGGCCTCTCCCCTTTGGAGCTCTTCCCCTTCCCGCACCTTAACGCTTCTTACATTTTTTCGGCCGGCAGGACTTCTGTTCCGGTTTGGGCCCTTCTGCCCAGCCTCCCCTGGTTGGCCCCCTGGTTTTTTCGCACCTTTTTCTTCCGGGCAAGACGGGTTCTTCCTGTCTTGGCAGAACGCCCTTCCCCCTTCCTCCCTTGTTGTTTTTTTGCTGTAGTTCTCCCCCCCCCCCCTTTAAAACCTAATCGCAGGGTCTTCCCTTTAAGGGGCCTTCAAAAAGGCTGTGTCGGCGATAGCCCTTTTTTTTTTTTCCCTCCAACGAGTGAGGTTTTTTCGGGGCCCCCCACCTTTCAACAGTCCCACCCCTCTCGACGAAAAATTTGAAGACTCTCTCCTTTTCGTTTTTAGGTGCCGGCGGTAATCGCTCCCCACCCTTCATTTCCCTCTTTGCGATTAACGGTTCTTTTTTTTTTTCCGCGACCATAAGCCTCGAAACTTTTTTCCCATTGATTGTTTTTTTTTTCGCTGTACTAACAGGCCCCTTGGAAAAAATCCCAAGGGCCCCCCAACTTTCGCTTCATTTTATGGAAAGCGCTATGCGCATTCGAGGTTGAGGTACCTCACTACTACCTTCTCTTCCTTGGGAAAGGACTCGTCGGTCGAGGAACGGGGGCAGTGGCTTCCCCCCCCCCCTTCCGAACGAGGTAATCGGAACTTTAGGAACCCCTGTAAAGAGGAACTTGGGGGTAGGTTTCCTTGGGCCCGGCAACCTTCGTTCAGGCGGAGGAGAGCGTGCCTTGCCCCTTCCTCCAGTCTGAACCCCTTTAGTCGCCCGGAATCTTCCCCTTGCCCTTTTTAGCCCAGGGAGGTGAACTATTTTTTCTCCCCCCCTTTTTGCCCATGTAGTTAGGTGTTTCCTCTCGCCACCGGAGGGGTCTTCTCTTTTCTTTTTTGCTGTAGAAATATGTGCTCCCCCACAAGACGTCGTTGCCTTCCAGGACCGTTCTTTTTCCTCCAACCTCATCGTGCTTTCAGTTTCTCTTTTTTGGTCACAGAAGGAAAAGTCCCCATTTTCAGTCGGTTTCCCTTATTTTCTTTTTTTTGAGAGGCGGCCCCTTCGCTTGCCGCACGAAAAATCCTTCTTTCCCCCCCCCTCCCCTAGAAAGCGAGACCTCTTTTCCCCCCACCAGTTCCCGGCCCTCTCCCCCCCCCCTTCGTTTAGAGGATTGATGTCTCCTGCTTGGTGCTCTTTTTATTTTTCTTTGGTCATGCGGCAGTCCATTCCCTTTTTCTGCGAAGGCAACTCCCCTGAGTTGTTTTTTTCCCCTTAATACCTCATTTTCTCCTCTTGGTAAGCGAAGTACCCTGCTTGGTTGCGAGACCTCCTTTTTTTTTTCCTTTTCCGCGTTCAATACAGTTGTCCTATCCTCCTTTTCACCTGTGTTGATGGTACCTTTTTCCCCAGCCGACCTTCGTCCACACCTTTTCTTTTTGGAGAGAAGTGGCGTTTTCCTTCCCTATTGTTTTCCCCTTCCTTCCCTTCCCATACCACTTTCTGTCGTGGCTGTCGAAATCGCCCTCTGCTTTTTTTTCCTTTTGGTGCCCCCCACGCCCTTTCTCGGCGCCAAAACCCCCCAAAAACCCCACGCCGTCGGCCCTTTTTCCCCCGACCGAGATGCCACGGCCCCCCCTTCGTAGAGCGGACCCTGGGCCTTTTTGAGTCGAACTTCCCCTTTCCCCTCGGGGTGCGCTACATGGCTTCTTGCTCTTTTTTTTTTTCTTTTTTTGCTCTCAAGGGAATCAAACGCACGCAGGATTAATGGTTCTACCAGGTTCCCTCTGTGGGGGCCTGCCTTTCAAGAGGGCTCTTTGGTGCGGAGACTCCTGTTATGCATTTTTCGCGTCGGCGTCTTTTTTCCCCGAGCATTTTTTTTTTTCCCCCGTGTTGTCCCTCCATCCCCATTCTTCACCCGCGCCCTTTTCCTGCCCACCATTGTCCGTTTCCTTGAATCACTAGCCTTCTGCCTCGGTCCCGAAAGCGGGATCTTTTTTTCTTTTTTACGCCCTGGACTCGTAGCTTTTTTTTTGACCCCGAGGCTATCGTTTTTTTTTTTTGGAGGCCCTGGGCTCGGCTGGCGGCCATTGTCGGCGAAAAGCTCGGCTTGTCTTTTTTTTTGACGCGGGGCAGTCGTCTGAACAGTTCGTACCGAAGGCTCCATCAACATTGGTCGGAGCCGGCGGGTCTTTTGGACGACAGCCGTCCC
>Ga0179593_1498032_pt1 | contig 15060 bp, 29 predicted proteins | sample CZODoug2_1_08_16_FD_185931 | JGI IMG/M metagenome (GOLD analysis project Ga0179593, IMG submission 185931) | Vadose zone soil fungal communities from Angelo Coast Range Reserve, California, USA - CZODoug2_1_08_16fungal (PacBio error correction) | ecosystem: Environmental > Terrestrial > Soil >... | reverse complement strand
CAGTGCAGGCTACCTCTGTGGGAGTTTCGACAGGGCGACGATGCAGCTGCACCTTCCTATTTGCTTTCAGCGTATCCCCTAAGTTTTCCCTTCGTTTCCACATATACAGCCCCTGCCTTGGTAGTCGTTTTGTATGAGAAGAGCCTTCGACCCCTTCGCTTTGCAGATAATATTTTTTTCACACGTGACTCAGCTAGGTAGCTGCTAATATCACTTTCTAATCTTGATCATACATTAGTCCAGAGTTGTAAATCATTCTCCCTGAATACCAGTTATTATTCGCCACCCCAATCCCCCCCCAACAAGATAGTAAGTCCTGAGACCCCGATGAACCCGTCTGGATTCCCCCCCAACAAAAATTATACGATGTCACAGGCAGGACTGGTTGGGCTTCCTCCCCCCTCACGCCTTTATTTTTTTTTTTTTTTTTTTTCCGCTACCCTAGGTAGGTAAGTCCGCAAATCCTTCGTTAGCGATGGAACCTCCCTTTCCCAACCCCTATAGGTTTCATATATGTTTACATAATAGGCTTTCGGGGCGCCCCTAGTCTCTGAAGAAACGGGAAGTCAACGCCCCCGTAGCCCCTTTGCATCTTTCACGGATTATAGCACACCATTACTTTTACAATTTTAGCGTACTTTCTTTGATGAATTTTTTGAAACGGACGTATCTATTAGCCTCGTGCGCCACCCCCCGGCCCATCGATGGGGAAAGCCTTCTCTTGCCACGGCCACCCACACCCTTTCGAAGGCAATCGTCGTTTTTTCCACCGACTGTTTTTCAACCTCTACTACTTTAAAACAACCCACCCCACAATGTTGTGTGATGCTCTCCCTAGAACCAATGCACCCCCCCCCCGCCACGGCCCCTGAAGTGTGGCGTCATTACGAGTCCCAGTCCGATCCTGACTGCAGTGTAGTGAAAAGGAACCTTAATGCGTTCCCTCGCACAGTAAGTCTCTGCCAGTCCGTCTAAAGCTAGTGCTGCTTCACAAATCACATGTGTTACCGCCTCCGAAATACTTTCGATTATTTGAATCGCCGTCCCTCGTGAGGCGGAAACTGACTTGTCCCAAAGCTGAGAGAGCCTTTTTGCATTTCGTCACCCCTGTAATCGGCTGAAACCTGAGTCTTCTTCATGTTTGCTTAATCCCGATAACTTGTTTGTCAATTTACCCGCATATTTGCCCCCCCTTCGGACCCCAACCCTAATGATTGAGCATCCGTCTTCCGCTTACACCGAATTCACATGAATTTGGGACGCCCCCCCTGTTTTTTTTCTCACCCCCGTTGTCTGTCTCACCTCTGTCTCGCCCTAGATTCTCTTGGATGAACGTCATTAGTCCATCCCCATGACAATGAGAGGGGGGTCACTTCGTTCCGCGGCCCGAGTTTCCCATGTTTTGACAAGACCTGACTGTTCAGTTCCCCCCGGTGTTCTCCTTTTTGATTCCTGTGTCGTCCGGGATTTTGATGAAGACGTGCACATGCAAATTCCTTTACTAGGATGTGACCCCCATTTTGTCAAACCTCTTTCTTCTTTTTTAGTTACCCCAACTGTCTGAATTTTTTAGTCCTGTTTCCACATTGACCGAGGTGTGAACTGCTGCAATCGTTGGACGCAATGCCCGTCCGCGCACCGACAAGTTGTTGTTCCTGTTGCGATCGAGTGGGACAGTCTTGATTCCCACTGACCGCGTGTCCCGTGACCCCCTTCTTTTTCCAGTGTAAAACGTATAGAGTAACTTTAGCGCGGATGGGTCACGTCTCGATTCATACTTTTTTTCCCTGGTAGCAATTTTTCCCCCCCCAATCATATTTCATGTCCCCCCTATGTCTCCCCTTTTTTTTTTTTTTTTTTCTCGTTTTCTTTGCTCATCACCAACTAGTTGTAATTAGCGTCTAATCTTGACCACCTCACCCATGTCTCATTCTCTTTCCCCTTTGTTTGAGTGCCCACGAGCAAGATCATTTGTGTTGACCACCTTTTTCATCGAAATACACACCCTGGTACTAGACTTCCTTCCACAACATTGTACAACGACCAAACCCATCACCCGGCGAAGACAATACAAATCTAATTACATACCCCCCATCCTCAATGTTGCCTCTGGTAATTTATTTCAGTTTACCTAAAAAAGTCTTTTAGGTGTTTTTGTTGTGGGGTGTGAAAAAAAACTATGTTTTCTGTTGGGTTTTTTTTTCTTCTACTATACTCCCCCCCCCGCGTCAGCTTCCCTATTTCTCTTCCACTTTTTTTTTTTTTCCCATTTTCCCCTTTCCCCCAGAGAGCCTGCCTTTTGCCCCTACCTATCTTGTACTTCTTTTTTTCTTTTGCACGTGTATCTCCCATTCCCCTTTAGCCGACGTTTCCTAAAGGTGATTACTGTACCTCGTCAATTTCCACACCCTTTTCGCCTACTTTTGACCTACGTTCTTAGTATAGTGTTCCTGTACTTTTCTTTTTTTCTCCCCCATTTTTTTCTCCCAATTGATCTTTTACATCTATTAAGCCCCGTAAAATGGGGAAATTGTTGTGTTTAAACCTAGGACTACGTGTTAACTCCCCCCCACGCCTTGTTGTATTTTTTATACCCCACTTTACCATCCCTTTTCCCCCTTTTGTTTTTTTCTTGTCGTATTTCGCACAGCTCCCAGTTTGTCTTATTTCCGTTCTTTTCTTTCCCCCATTCGTAATCGAGCACTCCCGTTTTTCCTTTGTGCCCTGTTTTTTTTTTTTTGTTTTTTTCTCGCAACTGTCAATGTGTGACGCACCTGTGTCTGACCCCTCCCCCCTAACCCCCCCCCAGTTATTGCCCTCCGACCCACTTTGTCCCTGTGATTTCTTCTTTCCTTTCTCTTGCTTGTGCCCCCCCTTTCAATTCTTTTTTCCGGTTCCTGCATTGTCTTTTGTCCCAGTCCCTGTTGCCCCTGACCTCCCAAACCATGTTTCTCCCTCCGTCTTTGTTTTTTTTTCGCCCCCCCATGTTTTTTTGCCCGCTATACCTTTCCAAAGACCCCCGAGTTTATGTTCATCGCTGTGCTCATGTGCCCCATGCCTGCCTTTGCCACACCTTTCGCGGCTTCACACTTCTGTTCTCTTGCCAAATTTTTTCCCTACGTTCTTGCTTTTTTTCACCCCCGTAGTTTTTCTTCCTTTGTCTTTTTTTTTTTTCTTTTTGTTTTTTTTTTGTTTTTTTTTTTTTTTTTTTTTTTTTTTGTTGGCCGATTTTCCCCAATCCTCTTGTTTTTTTTGAGTTCACAAGTACTTACCGAATTCCAAACGAACAGTAAATTCCCCTTTCCTTACAACCCCGTAGTTTTTTTGTTATCGGACCCATTTCATTCCTCACACTCAAAATAACGTAGAGTTTCGCCACACACCAACCCCCATTTACTTTGCCCGTCTGTCATTGTCAGACTCCTTGTGCCAGCCCGAGTTGTTTTTCCCCCTTTTCCCCGATTTTGTTTTACGGGTTTAACATATCACACCTTCCCCCCCCCCGCACAGACTTTTTTAACCAACATAGGTCCCGACCCATGAGGCACCCAGTGCTTCCGTTTTTCCTTTTTTCCCGTTCTGCCCCTTTTTTTTTTTTTTTTTGTTACATAACTTTTCTTCTGGGACCCTTTTTTTTAACGACCTGTATGTCTCAATTCCCCCATTGTCCTTATTTTGAAAGCTCACCTTCACCCTTTTGTTATTTTTTTGACGAACCTCCCTATCCTTCCTTAATTTTTACCCCCCTATCATCCCTCCGTCCCCCCCCTTCAACCAATCTGTTTATTTGAGTGTGTCATCCATGTGTTTTGACCATGACATTCCCCCCTTTTAGTCCCCGACTACTTTTTTGTGATGGTTTCCCAATTTTTTTTTTTTCTTTTTTACATCAGTTCTCACCTAAGTCCTTTTCTTACGCAGTTCAAAAACATACTAATTCTGCCATTTCCCTCGTCCCCCGTCTTTGCTTCTTTTACGTCGGCAACTCTCCCACCATTTGGTGACTATTTATCCAGTTTCCCACACATAAGCCCTCTTTCCTTTTTTTTTTCTCGTTGTCTTGAATTCCTTTTTCCTTTTATCTCCCCATTGGTTCAGTTTGAAATGAGCTTTCTCTCCCCTTTACATTTGTACCTTGTCTTTCATGGGGTTGAACCCCAAAATTGTTGCCTTTTTTTTGTGTTTTTGCCTCAATGATATTTACTCAAATCTTTACATTCCCCCGTGTTCAATGAGATATGTTAATAGTTCTTTATTTGTTTGGTAACGATTGCTCTGCAGTTTTATTTAAGAGTGCCTTTTCTTAGCTTTTTACCGGTCCGTGATGACGCTTTGCCCATTTGAAGACTAGTACGCCACCTTGATTTTTCTTTTGCCAACACAACCCTTTTTATTTTTTTCCTTTGACATAATTTCTGATGAACTAGCTTCCTATGAACTTTTGGCTTGATTTTTGTGTTTAATGTTTAGTGTACTTTCCTTTTGGTTTCCCCTCCTGTGTCATCGCCCCCTCAGTTAAGACGATACAAATAGTGACCTTTCCCCCCCCGACCTTGTGACACCGGTTTGCCTCCTTCTACCCTCCCCCCCCCCTCGTTGGTTTTTTAGCCCCCTGTTTCTATTGCTATTTCTGCCTCATATCATTCTCCATTCCCTGGTGCCACTTGCCCAACCCCCCCGTGTTTCGTGGCCTGAACGCTGCCGTCCCCCGGGATTTCCCCCCCCAGACCTTAGCGTGTCTCTCAGCCCCCTCCATCGTCTGTCACACTGGTTTTTCACTTCGTGCATTTCGCGTCTTCTCCCTGACTAGTTTGACGAGAGCCCAGAGTCTTTTTTTTCTCACACAGAATTTTTTACCGCAATTCAAGTTTGTCACTTTACTTTAGTCTCATCTGTCTTCATTCCTTTTTTTCACAAACAAGTGTTGGTCAAACACTGAGCCCAGGCCCACGCATGGCCCCCCCCGCCTACACCATGCTCTTTTTTCCCCCTCACCGATGCTACCCTCTCTACCGACTACATAAAAGCTGCTTCTACTGGCGGTCCCGGTACCGTCAGTTTTTCAACCCACCTGCCGGTGCAATCCTTTCTTGGTCCCTTTTCTTTACCAGAATTTTTTTTTCACGCATACCTCGCCCCACAGTTTTCTCCTTCTGGGGCCCCTGAGTTTCCATGTCTCGTCGCCTCATTTCCTCCCATCTCCGTTGTTTTGGTCCCTTCTCACTTTCATTCTGATAAATATTTCTTTCCACCTTCCCCCCTCCTCCTCACTTTTTTTTGTTACACTTTTTGATCATCTCTCCCATTATTTTTCCCCCCCACACCGAAAGGCACCCGACCCCCCATCGCTTGATTGTATTAACACCGTCCAGTCCAATTCCTTTCCGACCAACCGCCCTCAGGAAGAATTTGAACGCCGCTTATTTTTTTTTCCCCCCATTTTTCACAAGATTGTACTTTTTTTTTGCACCACTGCTCTGGGTCCTTTGCTCAAGTCATTACTTGTTACTGTCCCCCACTTTTTCGCCACTACCACTTTCCCCCGACTTTTTTCCTTTCCACTGGTGGATCCCCTTTTTGCAGCCTTCCCCTTTATGTATTCGAGATCATTCCTCCAGAGCTAACTCTCTACTGTTGGTACTATAAAGTTTAATCAAGTTGTGTTAGGGCTGTGTAGTCTTGTTGTTACCCTTCCTTGCGGTTAGACTTTTGCTCCACTGTTTAAACCGGTTTCCTTTACATGCCTTGCATCCTTTTCCCTCCCACGGGGGACCTTTGTGCTTTTTTTTTTTTTACTTACTTTCACCAGTTCCCTTTCCCTACTTGACACTTACAGAGAGGTCTCTACTAGTTCTTTACGGCTAATCCTTATCGTTCTTGTCTGCTACCAGTCCTACATGCTCTGTGATTTATGTGCCTCAGTTTTACAAGATTCCCCACCCATACCCTCCCCTTTTATGTTAAGTGCTTCCCCTCCCACATTCTTTTCGTTTCCCCCCCCACTTTGTTGACCCCTTTTGGCGGAGTTTCTGCTTACCATGTGCCTGATGTTCAACCCTGTTTAAGAGCTGTATCGATAAATTGAGTATTTCCTTTCGCTGTCCCCGTTCCCCACTTGGGTGAGCTGTATGTCCGTGAGGATCTTTTCTCACCGCGGGGCCCCTTCTTTTTGCAACTAGTGCCTGCACACCCCCAAAACGTTCAAAACCCCCCTCCTGTCTCAGCAGTTCCCCCCTGCTCTTTGTAAATCTTCTGGAGGTTGATCGTCTTGACGTACCTGTTCCCCGCATGCCTTTTGAACCTCTATACCATACTTCAAACCTTCAAATATTCCCCCCATCCTTCCACTCTGTTTCCTGAGACATTACAACCAATTCTTTTTGCTCTTCCTCTTTCACCGTTTTACTGTCACCTGTGTAAGTGGTTTTTCGTACACCTGTTAAATTCCCTTCTCATCTGGCTCCCACAACCTACTTTTTCCCTTCATTTTGGACTTCTCCCAAATGCTTCTAGCCGTCCCTTTTACGTTTCTTCCCAATGTTGGGAATGACATTTTTTTTTTTCTTACGGTTGATCTCCACGGAGACTGTATTTTTTTTTGCTTTCGTACCATTGTTCCTCTTCCCCATGTATTCCTTTTCCTTGACTTCTAACATTGTTTCTTTCGCTTGGATAGTACCGCACTCCCACTCCCCCGAGCTTTGCCCACTACACTTTTTTGTTTCTTTAAGAGGAGTTGTTGTGTCCGCACGGTTATCCTTTCCTTTTCACCTCCTTTTGGAGCCTTTTCGGTCATAGGTTGTTGTCCCATCGTTTTTTTTACTGATTTTCTCCCTGGTCGTGATTTTTTGTGTCATCCTCCTCTCTGTTTTTGCCCACTGTTCAACACCCATTCCAAGTATTTTTCGTCCCCTTCCCCAATATCCAGGAGAACTGTTTCTTTCTTCTTCCTCCTATTTCCCGTTCCCCAGATTACCCTGATGTTATGCCTATCCCATTTGTCAACCTCCTTTCATTTTTAATTTCCCGGTTCGTCCTTTTACTCAAGTGCTTGTTTTTTTTTCCCCCCCTCAATTTTTGTTTTTTTTTGTCAAAATGCTAGTTTCCCCTTTGTTGTGGATGTTGCCCATATACGTACCTTTTTTCCCCTTTTAAGTGTTATCCCCCCCTTCAAGGTGTATTTTGAGAGGTCGAGTGCAGTTTTCATTTCAGCAGTTCTCAGAACAAACCGATCAGTGACTCCCCCCCAACCTTAGAATCTTTTTGAGGGAACTGTCCCTAGGTTTCGCCGCCTTTTTTCAGTTCACCGTGAAGGTGGTTTTTACCTTACACATTGTATTTTTTTGTTCACCATAATTACCAATTGTGGTTTTGCTCTCGTTCCAAATTCCCATCACCCGAGGACCCCCCCCTTGTGCCGGCCTCCCTTTTACACACACTGGGCTGTTTTTTTTATTGTGCTTTCCCCCCCCCCCCCTCACCCAACCCAGTGAGACATTTTTATTTCTTGGAACCCCTTTGTTGTCCTTTCCCGGGGCATTTTCCCCCCACTTTGAGAGTTTTCACTTTGACTGTCCTTTCCTGTAGGGCGTTTCCCTTTTTGGGTATTATCCCTGTCGTCCCCCTTTTCCATACAGGACAAACACATTCTCCCCCTCGACCCAAGCGAGGGGCAGCAAACGTCGGCCCGCCCTATTTCCCCGTTTGCAATTTCTGAAAAGGCCGTACCCAAGAATGTCCACCCCCCACCGTTTTGTCACGCCCAGTTCTCTGACAAGGGGTTTATTAGCTGCACAACCACCCTCCTGCCTAACTGGATGCCAGTGTCTTTACCATGGCCACATTTGTCTGCCCCCAAAATGATGCTTTTTCCAAGAACCCCCTCTTCTTGGTTTTTTTACCGTGGTAGCAGGGCCCCCCCCCCCCCGTTTACTCCCCCCATTGGTTTTCTTGCAACCAGAACGAGGCCCCTTTTAGGATTGTTTTTTTTTCCTCTTTTTGTTGTACCCCTTTCATCCCACTTTTTCAAACCGGACACCCTATCCCCCTTCGCTTCTGGTGAAAATTTTCATTCCCACCTTCTGCGTTCGGACCCATGTTTTCTTCCCCGGTTCCTTTTCTAAAACTTCATCCACCCCTAAGAATAACAACCCTTTTTTGTCATCACCAAACCTTCCTTTCCCCATAGGGTTTTCCAACCTGGGTTTTGTTTGGTGCTTTCGGGCAACCCCACCTCACATCCCCTTTTAACCGTACGGTTCCCCTCGATGGTTGTAACTGTGCGCTTTTTTTTCCTTCCTTGAGCTGAGGGCCCCCTCGAACCCCTCCCACACGTGCCCCCGCTTGGCGGTTTTTCCCCCTTTTTGGAATTGCTCGGGATAGTTGGTGCACCACAGTGATGGTGCAACATGTTCATTCAAGAACTCCCCAACCCCCAGCCTTTCCAGGTCCCTTCTATTTTAGCTCTGTTTTGTTCACTTCATCAGCCTGTCCTTTTGTGTGAGTTTCCCAACACACCTCCCCTAGGACAGTAATTATGCCCCCACTGACTAACCCCGCCGCATTAACCATTTACACTTTTTTGATCTCCTGAGTTGAAGTTCCTATTCATCCCTCCGTTCTCTACCGTTTAATACCCCTATCCCTGTATTTTTTTTTTTTTCCGGTCGATGCACCCCTTCACGTTATTTTCTTCTTTTTTTTCTTTATATTGTTCACCCCCAATCCCAAGCGTAACCAATCCCCCTCCCTTCTCAAGTTTTTCAATCGGTCCTCTTTGTTGTATTGTCCTTCCTTTGTCCCCCCCCTTACCTCTCCTAGTGTTTTTCTATTTTTGCGTTTTCAGCTGCCCCTGCACTTTCCATGCCTGGCCGATCCCCATGACCTTTCATTAGGGGGGTTGGGGCATTTCTTTGAATTGTTTTTTTCCAAGAACGCAATTCCCCCCCTTACTCTGACCCCCATTTCTCCCGGATGGAGTCCTCCCCCCTCCTCTCTTTTCCCACCCTATGAACATTTTCTTTTGATTCTTGTGTTTACCCCCCCTTTTGCCTGATTGGGGAGGAAGGTTGTTTTTTTTTGTCCTCCGTCCTTTCCCCATCCCACACATTTTTCTTCTCGTCCCCTGATTTATCCACTGCAGTCATTTTTTGGCTTTTTGGATCTACATTTTGTTGGCTCCATTCCTTTCCATTCATCTGTTGTTCCCTTTTTCGCCCCTCATGTTCGTTTCACTGGTATTCGTCCTTTTCCCCCCCACTTACTCCTTCCCCCCTCCCCCCCTGCTACCTTTTGAAAATCCGCAGCTGCATCTCCCCTTGTGGCGTGCGTGGCTTTTTTGTATAACTCTCCACAGATCATAATCTGGTGCCGGCCCCTTTCGCTTCAGGTCCTTTTTTCTGTCTCTTTATCTGAATTCCCAGATGTTTCCTTTCTTCTTACCCCCCTCTGTACTGACGGACAAATTTAACATCGTTTCCCCCTTGCTCGCTTGTGCAATTCTTCTCGCACCAATACATCTTTTTCCCTTCTCCCCCTGTTGTTTATTTGCCTTTTAGTCGACGTCCACTTTTTTATGTTCCTTGTTTTGAAACAGTTTTGTTTATCTTTCTGTTCTCTTTAGTAATTCGTTGCCCCTTTCCCCTGTTCCAGTTTCCTTTCACCCCACCTTTTGGTTTCTGTCTTTTTTAGTTTTGCCACTGCCATAGACATACACCCCAGAACCCCCTTTGCAACTATCCCCCCCCCCGTGCCTTGGTTTTCCCTTCGGCATGATTCCCTATTCCTTCCAGACTTTTCCTTTCCCCCCCCCCCTCTGGCTGTTTTTTTCCCTGACCCACTACCATTTTTTCGTCCATTTTCACTTCCTCTTCAGATCCCCCCTCGTGTTAAACTTCCCCCAGACCACCAACGAGACGTTCCTTTCCGTCCTTTTTCATGCTTCCACACCCGTTTCACCCTGTCCATACTCATCGAGTCTCAGCTCAGATTTTATCGCTTCCTTTGCCTTTCACCCCAACATACATTCCTCGTCCGTACGAGACTCGTGTCAAAGCCCCCCCCAACGATTTTTGCGCAGAACCCCTCCCAGGGTGATCGTTTTTTTTTTGTTTTTCATTCAATCGCGTTTCCCCCCCCTTTCCCAAGCCCCACCTTCACTTGACTTTTTTACGTTTGGGAGAGTCCATTCCTCCGCATGCCCTGTTCGCTTCCTCTTTTTTTGGTCCCGTCTTTCTTCATCTTGTCTTTTGCTGCCGAAATTGGCCCCCTTTCTTGTTTGAAGTCGCTGTCTTTCGCCAATGATTTCCTCTGTTTTTGGTTGCACACAGCGCTAGAGTCAGCCACAGTTTTTCACTTTTCGCGTTTATTCTCTTCTGGCCCCCCCTTTGGTTTTTTTTTTTTGCTTTTTATATTTCCGAGTCCTGGTTCTTGTGATCCTTTCGTGGGAATCATATTACTTCCTTGCTTGCCCCCTTTTGCCCTGTTGTGGCTTTTGTTTGATCTGGGCTGGTCCGCCCTTCTTCCTTTGTACGGTGATCCCAGTTTGATTCTTCATCCGTATCTGTGCCCCCTGCCTTTTCTTTTGTCCTGTTTTTTTTGTTTGTTTTTTTTTTTTTCTCTGTGCTCCGGTTGGATGAAACCCTAATTTTTTTATTTTCCCCCCCTTGGCGGCCCAACCCAATTTTCTTATCACGCCTCCCTGATAGTCTCTCCACCCCCCTTGCCTCTTTTTCAAGGTCTGTAGTTCTTTGAAATAATGTCAGGAATTTCATGTTGCCCCCCCCCCGACTTGATGATTATTGCTCCCTTTGCCGGACTTTTTTCGCGTTTGATGCGTTTTTTGCAATTTCTGTTGATTTCCTCCCGGCATCGCCTCAATAGGAATTTATTTAGTAATACCACTCGTGTCTTTTTTGTATGGTGTAATATTTTTCTTCCCTTCCCTAGGGCCCTTTTTTTTTTTGAGTCCTACCATTGAACCAGATTCCTTTTTCCCCTCCTCGCAGGATGTTTACTGTCCTCTGGGGCCAGCCCCCATTTCCCAAGCCCAAATTTTTTTAGCGGGTAACCAGATTGCCCTTAAGTGATTTCACAACATAAACCGCCCTTTTTCCGTCCTTCTCACTCGTTCTTCAACTGGTCCCCTCCTTTCAGACTTTGGCGGTACCTTTTCAGACATCCTATTCCCCCCTTTCCCAAACGTTTCCTTTTCTTTGATTGCTGTTTTTCCTTTCCGCGCCACGTCCTGCCCTTTTTTTTTCTTCGTTTGCTCTTTCCTAGGACAAGTACTGTCCCTTCAAGCAACCTTTTCTCTTCTCCCCCCCTTTTTCCTTCCACCATACCGTGTTGTGTATTTTTTTTAATTCCCTTTTTATTTGCCGATTAGCGAATATTCTCATGCAACGCCCCCTCAGCCGTCGAAGCTCCAAATGTTTTTTTTTGTGTTTTACTTTTCTTCCCTTGTCAAGATAGGTAGGGTACGCCCTGTTCCACTTTTCAAGCTGTTTGCTTCATTCGGATTCCCAATAGTAATTTTCTTTGCCCCACAGCCTGTCATTTTTCCACGGTGGTATTTTTTTTCCCCCATGAACCCCTTCCCTCTGAAAAGTCGTCCCATGTTCCTTATGCGATTGGTTCTTTGCTTTCCTTTTACTTTCCTGCCCATGATTTTTCTGGCGTACCAGTCATATTGCGCCGTTCCCTGCTCTTTTCCACGTGTTTCCAGTTCTCCTTTCCATACTTGTTTATCACTCCCACAGACTTTTCTTTCCGCACACACTGCATTCATGACCCAAGGGCTTTTTTTCGATCCTTACTTTTTCGCCCCCCCGATTCCCGTTATCACCCTCCCTCCACAAGTTTCAGTTTCCCCTTAGTCGTTTTTATGTGACTGGCAGGTTCCCCCTGCTTTCGCCCCCGTCCTTTGAATTTATTTTCCCCTTTTTAGGATTTTGTAGTTGCGCTTGCCGATGTGCCCCCCCCTTTTTCCGGGGGTTTTTGGTGACATGACAGCTGGGAGCCCTTCGGATGCCCCCCCCGTTCGTTTTTCGTGACTAGCTGTTTTGCCCATTTGCTGTTTTTTGAATCTGTTCATTTTTTCCCCCTGCTCGGTGAAGCCGAGTTCCACCCCCCCCCGGTAAAAACATTGCAGGAGTCCCTCTCTTCCCCACCCATTTTTTGTTTAATTTGCCTTTTGTTGGAGCACGCCGCCCCGATCTTTGGAACTTCCCCCTTCCTTCCCCCCCAACCCCCCCATTAGATTAAATCACCCTTTCCTATGGCGCCCGATCCCGCCCCGTCCTTTATTTTTTTTCCAATATTTTGCGCTTGGCGCAGCGCTACGAATCCGCATTTTTGTTCACCCCCCTTGAACCAACCTACTTCAGGGCCACTGCCCTTTTTCCCCCAGTCGACCGCTTGTCCCAAGTCAGCCCCTGATCATACTTGGTTTTACGGAAGTTCCGCAGCGCCCCCGTTCAGTCATCACCTCCCCTCATGCCCCCCACTGATTCATGACCCACCTGATTCCCCTTGCGGACCACTTTTATGTGCTATTTTAATCCGACACGCAAGATCATCTCTGCCTTTTGAAACAGGGGTCTGCCTCTCCCCCCGACTTTTTTTGTCCTACGGCTGCCGCCCCATCCCTTTTTTTTCCCACTCGTTGTATGGTTTCTTTTTGCGTGGGTCTTTTTACCGTCCTTCTTTTTTTCCCTCCCCTTCACGCTGCACCTGACTTTGAAGACCCCCTTTCCCCCTACTGTTCCAGATCGATTACCTTGTGTTCAGCATTCCCTGTGCATCTCTTTTTTTTCCCCCATCGCGTTTTTTTCTTCCTTCTACTGTGGTCCCCCCCCTGGTGAGCTTTATTTGTGACTCAACTTCCCCCCATCCCCCCCGTCATGTTGGCCTTTTTTTTTTCCCTATTTTTTTGGGTAGCGTGCCCTAGAGCACATACCAGTTCCCCCCCCCCGTTTACGCCCTTTTGAAACACATTTTTGTATAGATGTGCACGTGCACAACCCCTTTGCCCATACTCTTTTTCAGTTTTGACGTTCCATGCACGTCAGGCCCTTCCGCCCCCTGCCTTTCACAAGGACTGATTCCAACAAAATTTTTCTCCTTCGGATGGGGCCACTTGCCAGTTTTCTGCTTACTTTGCAGAACTTTTTTACAATCTACCTTGTTTACGCCGGTCTCAGTACCAAGATCGACCGTTTTATGTTTTTGGTCGTTTGCGTTTGCCTGGTTTTTCTCACCCCCACCCACCATTCATCAACCGTACTGACACCTGTTGTTGTTGGAGTTTCCCACTGCCTCGCCTTGGGCCTACTGTCTTAGTAACGTTTGATTAGCAATGTGTTGTATTTTCGGACTTTCCGGATTCGTTCATTGTTGTTCCCTGGCTCCCCCCCACTTTATGCCTCGCAAGGTCCAGCGACTCGACAGGAACCCCCACCCACGACCCATGAACAAGGTTTTCAGGCGGGCTCACCTTTTTCACACCCTGCCCATCCCATGATAATTTACTTCCCCTTCCGATTTCGGGTTTTTTTTTTTTCGGACCAATGGTTGTTCCTTTTTTTCAGGGTCGGATTCCTGACTTGGCTGCAAGTGCTTTTCTCCCTTTGCCCCCCCCGTCTTTTTTTTTTTTGGGAGCTGTGGGTTTGACCCCTAGAGTTTTTTTTTTTTTTTTTTTTTAAGGTCACCCCTCCACCAATTAGGATTGCCCCCTCTCCTCCTTTGATTGGACCCGGATTTAAGTTCCCCCCTTCCTGTTGCTCATAACCGTTGTGAGCATTGCTTTAGAGAGATCTTTCCCCCAGTCTTATTTGTTAAACAGTGCCCATCTGTTCAACTTGTTTAGAGCATTTGAACTTGCGACGGTTTTGGCATGTTTCCACGTGTGCTTATTCCTTTTTTTTTTTTTCTTTGGTGACCCCTTTTTTTTTGTATAAGGTATTTCCAGCCCCACCGGCCTTTGTTTGACCCCTTCCCGGTTCTTTTTGTTTTTTTCCTTGTTAGGTGACCTTGTGGATTTGTTTAACAAAATTCCGCTGTGTCGGTGCTTGGCTTTCCGTGGCCAGTTTTCCGGATGGGCAGGGCCCCCTCGTCGAGTGATATTTTTTTTCCCTTTGTTTTTCATCAACAAACTTTTAGTCCCCGCCACGCGTGATTGTTTTTGGTTAAGCATCGTCGCCCCCCCCCCCACCCACCTGCCCCCCCACCCTGCGACAGGATTTTTCCCCTTGCTTTTTTCCTCAACGGCTCCTATCCCCCTAATTCCCAACCAGCTGGCTTGCCGGTTATTTAGCCCCCTGCATTTGTTTACCATAAACGTTATCCCTGGTGTTGTAAAATGCCCCATCCCCCACGTCTTCCAGCACCCTTAGTTCCCACCCCCCCCCCCCCCTCGTACGGTTAGCTGTCAGCGTTTTCTTTTAGCAGACCCATTTTCCCCCTTTTGAGCCTTTTTGGCAAAGGAATTAGCCCCCCCACTCCTGTCGAAGTTTTCCATTTCGTGAACCTGCTTTTTTTTCTTCCGTGGTTTTTTCGTGAGCTCCACTTGGGCACCCCAGCACGTCCATTTTTTTTTGCCGGCCCCCCCTGTTTCCATGTGTCCCCTAGTTGGAGTTTACTTAACCATTTTCACCTAGGCCGTCGGATTGTGTTTTATACGCTTCCACCCCCCACCACTCCCAGTTACAATTTTTTTGCCCCCACCAAACGTGCACAGCCCCGGATCAGGCCCCTTTTTCACCCCTTCCTGATGACCGTGCATTGTGGTCTTTATTTTTTTGTTTTGCTAATACCCCCCCATCAAAGCCCCCATGAAAGAACACCTTTGAATTCGTCCCTTTACTCCTCCTCCTGTAATTTCAGCATTAATTTTGTTCCACGAGTGTAAGATTTTTCTGCTTTTTCAGTTTTTCTCATTCCACTCTGCTTTTTTATTGATTGTACCAATGTACGTCACGTTTTCATCCATGTGTCAAGCATGCCCTGATAAATCATGGTCACCCCCCAGTGAGAAGTTTTTGATTTTTTTGTTACCCCAAT
>Ga0179593_1538643_pt1 | contig 15061 bp, 18 predicted proteins | sample CZODoug2_1_08_16_FD_185931 | JGI IMG/M metagenome (GOLD analysis project Ga0179593, IMG submission 185931) | Vadose zone soil fungal communities from Angelo Coast Range Reserve, California, USA - CZODoug2_1_08_16fungal (PacBio error correction) | ecosystem: Environmental > Terrestrial > Soil >... | reverse complement strand
CACGACAATAAAAAATTTCTCATTTCCCATGTACGCTTCATCTAATTGTCTAGAACAATTTTTTGCGTCCGTTCTTTTCTTGCCCCACATCTCGTTTTATCAGTCCACCTTCTCCCAGTCCCCTCTCCCCGTGAAGGGTATTCCGATCCCATGTGATAGTTATGCCTGTTCTTCTGTATTTGTTTGTTTTCATTCACTTGCGGATGGTCATCTAGGAGAACTCCTCGTTACCCCTCCCGCTCGGTGCAGAAGAGTTTTTTTTCCTGATCCTTCGTTCTGTCAGCACCTAAAACCTTTTCGATCTGGCCGGTTGAGGCCGTTTAAGCCATTTGCTTCTTCCGGCAATTTAGCTTTCTCCATCGCCCCTCCTTCCCGGGTTTTCGATATTCAACCTGTCGGTTCAGCTCTTACCACCTTTCTTCCTGCAAGCCCTTCCTGCGGTCACCTGGCTTTGTCTGATTGTGACCTCCCAACTCCGCCAATTCTGCGCTTATTACGAATTTTCCCCAGCCTTTCGTCTCATTGATCACCGTAGGCTTCAGCCCTTTTCCCCCAGCCGCGCATTTACTCAAGAATTATTCACTCAGATACTGAAGGGATAGTCTTCCCCCCCCCCTTTCTTCTCTTCGGTACTCGCCTCCCATCGGCCGCCTCTGGCCTGCTACATCATTTCCCTTCGCACTTTACCTCTTTGACCAACCCCTTGTGGAGCCTTACTGGCATCCTTTGGTTGAAAACGCCTCGGTTTTCGTTTTTGAAATGTTGAAACGCTCCCCCCCATACAATCAATCTCCTGATTTGGCTTAATTGGTTTTTATTGTTCCGCCTGCGCCCGGTCATGGCCCATGCTGTCCAAAAGGCCGTCTCCCCTTCAGACCCGTCTGATTTTCATAGTTTCGTCAAGGTTGTTGATGTGATTTTTTAATGCCCCTACGCCGCCCCCACCATTCAGTTTATAAGGTCTCAAAAGTACTTTGAGTCCGGCTCCTGCCCGCCCCTCTGCCTTCGATCTTCGTTGCCGTCTCGTCCGTGCGTGGGATTGGACCCTCTGATTCGACAGTTCTGCCCCTTTGAACCGCTCACCTCTCCGGGTGCTCGTCATTCCTTGTCATTCTACGATTCTTGCAGACAACGCTTTTTCTTTCATCCCACGACAAATTGCCGGTCAGTTCTTGATCCGTTCCGCAGTCCATTTATGTCCGCAGTGGCGACTCGGCACGGATTGTCTCTCGGGAAGCTCTCCCCAATTCTTGGATTCAGAAACATCCCCCCTCTTCTCCATGCCCATACGGGTTTCAGGTCTTCTTTGGCATCTGCCGTAACCGAGGGTCATTCCGTAAGCTCTTAGCAAGGATTTTCCCTCCTACTGTTCTTCCGGTCCAGCAGACGACTTTAGTCTCCCTCTCTTTTCCTCCTCTTGTTGTTGGGCTTCCTGCCCTTAACAAAGTCGTCTTCTTATTCCCCCCTTTCCCCCCCCCCTTCCCGCCCGACTTTCGAACCGCTTACGCTGAGGAGCCCACGGTTCAACTCCCGCTGCCACATTTCGTGTTTCATGGAGAAAGATGTGGTTCCGCCCGCCCCTCCAGAGTCCTGGCAACCTATCGCGCTTTCTTTCAGCCACTGCGCGGCCACTTCTTCTGACTCTAAATCTCTTAAGAATCCCTGCCTAACTGTGTCAGTTGAGTGGTAGTCGACAGGTTTGTCCCCTCAAGATTTGACCTTTCAAAAATACTGGTTCCTTTTCTTCGCGTTAGACTGGAGTACCCCACCCCCCCCCCACACACCCCCAACACCCCACCACCACCCCCCTGTTTGAATTAGCCTAAGAGGTGACGGGCACTCATACCTCTTTCCCTCAAAAGACGATTTTCTTCCCCTTCGAGTGCGGCACCCCCCCCAACCCACCCCCACCACCCCCTTGAGATTTTAAGTCAACTTTAGTACCTTATTACAGGCTTGTTTCTTTTGCTGTAAGACTTTACTTCAAAATTTTAATCATCAACAACACACGCCCTCCTCTTCCCCCGAGGGTCTACCCTCAAGCTGGCTTGCCTTTTCGACCGCCATCCCGCGCAGGAATTCGCCAAGGACCCCACCTTACTGCTCCCTTGAAGCTGTTATTAAATTTGCGGGCTTTCACCGCACCCCGATGCTTTGTTCCACCACAAATATTTCATTCCAAAACAAGTCCTTTGGTCGAATTTAACTTCACCAGTGGGGGACCCCACTTCTTGCCGCTCCACCTTCTGAGTAGGCTCGGCAGAAGTAGACCAATCTGGAACTTCTCTTCCCCTCGCGCTGAACTCCTTCTGATATCCGGGTCTCCTTCTTTTATGTGGGCACTACCTTCCCCCCCAACCTGCTGATCTCTAAGCAACCTCACTTTCCCAGAGAAGGGCCGTCCTCTTCTGCCGCGGTTGTTTAACCCTCCTCCAACTTTTTGCCACTTTATGACTGTGGCTTGCTGACCCCTACCCTTTCTGCGTACTCGTTAGCTGCCGACTTACACCCCGATTTTTAGAGCTTTTGGTAAGGACCCAAATCGAAAGCTCCATAAGTCCCTTTTTTGTTTCGGTTTAACCAGGGTCCCTTTCTTCACTGCCCTGGTTACACCCTCGGATTGCAGCAACAGCTCCTGGCGCCTTCCCCTCCTGAGTCCTCAACAGGGCATTCAGCGACCGAGTCAAGTATGCATTTCTGAAAACCCAACTACCGCCTCTAATAAAGACAACAATTCCCCTATTCTGGAATGATCGTTTCCTGACCTTTATCAGAGATAGACCGGGACTGTTTTGCCGGATCCAACTCCCCCCCGCGCTTTCTGACCTCCCCAAGCCGGTATTTCAAAATCGTTTCAATCTCCTAATGCGTCCCGTGAGACCTCTTGTTCGTCGTGGGTAGATCCTTTTCCTCCTCTTACGTTGGTTTGAGATATTCGAAAAAGTCCGACCAAATCCACCGCGTGCCGCATGTCCTCTTGTTCCCCCCCTCTTCCCCTTCTGTCTAGCAATCCTGTGCTTCCACTGTGGCCAAAGTCTTTGTCGAAATTACGCCGTATCGCCAGTCCCTGATCTTTGATCCCCCCGTTTGTTCAATTTTCCGACTCTAGTATTCCTTGGGTGGCTTGGTTCGGCAGTTCTGTATTTGTTGCGACTCTTGCGGATGGCGGCAGGACCTGCCTAAAGTTCCGGAACCTCCCCTCTCTTCAGAAGGTTTTCGCTAATGAAGTTTCTAAATTAAACAATTGCCGCGATTTTGTTGTTTTGTCCCCCTACTGCCGTAACAGTGCATTAGCGGTTTCTGATTTTGGTTCCTTACATCGCTACATGGGTTTCGCTATATCCTGCGGTCCGCTCCATCACTTTAGTAAGAACCACCAGTCCTGCGTGTCATCCGGAGGTGGAGGATGAATTGCGCACCTCGGGCCGTTCCTTTTTTCGCGGGTCCGATTTTTAAAACCGCCGTCGTTTGCAATACGGTGGTGCTTCTTTGACCTTCAATCTCCACACCAGACCCTGAGGGCCTCGAAGGAAGAATGCCGAGTTTACGCCTCCGAAAATTTCCCCTTACCTTGGCTCTCTTTTTTCCCCCGAGCCGATATCCCCCCGCATTCGTGCCCCCATCGGCGAAGCGTACCACTTGTCCGTTTTCATACCAGCTCGCCCAAACTTTTTGTTAATGACTCATTGGTTTGCACAAAAGCGGTTTGTTTCAGGTGCAAATACCGCACCCCTAACTCAAGTTGATCATTGGTTTTTACGTGCCCTGCCTGGCGGTCTCCCTCTCCCTTACACCTTCCAAGCCGATTTGAAAAGGTATTGTTTCGGCATAGATTCGGTGTTTGTTTGCTGTCTTTGCTGTCTTCTTTTTACAGGTTACTCTCCGCATCGACCAAACAGTTAAGTTCTGCCATTCACCCACTTTCCCTTACTGTCACCTCCCGAAGTCGATAAATATTTGTTAACCGTAGCTTTTCATGTTGGCAATGGCTTAATTCTTCATAACCCTGCCTTCCTTTCACTGCTTTTAACTCCTCGCGTTTTTCCAAGGATTTTGCTAGTTCCTCTGGACAACCCAACCGCGGTATGCCTCCAATAAGCCCAAAAAATTTGCCGTTCCAGTTCTGCGACTGCAGTCTTTTTCCGAGATCTGTTCCCTCTTTTCCCGCAGTGGCGTTCAATCTTTACTTCTGTCGCTAGTTTGAGGCTTTAATCCTTGTAGAGGGCCAGACCACCACCAACTCGTTCCCAAATGAAAAATCCTTGGTATCCCTTTGCGTCCGTAGCACCGATATTGTCCATCAGTTCGTCCACCCCCTTCAGATTTCTTTCGTACGAACGGTTCCCCTCCCAGCTGTTTGTAGGGAATGCCCTTCTCTCCTCCTTTTTTGAGAGCCGATGGCCCTGACCACACAGTCTTTTCGGCGTCCTGTGTTCGTTAATTTGATAATTATCTGGCGCAATCCCTCTACCGTTTCCAATCACATACTTCCCCGGATGTTCCACGAATTTGGGGGAGGTTGATTACTCCCCTGAGCTTCTTGCGATCTTCCTTCCAACCTCCTCCCTCCCTCGTTTTTCGCCACGGCGGACCAAGTAGTCTCCCGCTTTTATCCCTCCCTCAAATTTCGTGCTGTTTGAGGGATTGTTTTGTCCGCCAGGCAACCTTTCTTTGCCAAAAATCTTACGCGTCGCGTGAGTCGCGTGACCCTTTTTTCTTTCGCCAGAAGCTTTAATGCTCCACCCCCGCCAAGTTATACAGATTAATCGACTGTCTTGATTGGCTCGACCCCTCCAGTCCTGACTATTCAACGTATTTCCTGCCGGCCCTCTTCTAACTGGTGGCGCAGGAGGTGAGACGTCAATTTCCCCCTTTGACTCATCCTCAGAACCTCACTCCGAACCGCACACACTCGCACTTGTCTCCCATTTTTTCGCCCTCTGGCCATTTTTACGAGCCCCACGATGGCCAATAATCTCCATGAAGAGAGTGATGTACCTCTTGCTTCCCTTTTTTTACTTACCCCAACCGCTGTTTGTTAACACAAAAAAACTGGAAAAAATTTTTTTTTTCTTCTTCTCCTCCCCCCCTTTGGCCGAACTGTGCGCCCACTGGTCCTGGCCCCCCATCCCTTGCCCGATTTCTTCCAAAAAACGCTTTCTCTTTTCGGACATAAGCTCCCATTTACTTGTCTCCTTTCGATTCCCCCCAGTACCGTCCGTGACACCCACCCGAATGTCCCTGATATCCCTGTTTGGGTTTTAGATGACGGGCCTCCCGTCCCCCCTTTTCTGATCCTTTTCTTACCTGCGTGAAGTCGGAACTCAGATAGCCGAATAGTCCTGCCGCTTTGGCTTCCATATCCCCCTCCAATTAGCCATGCTACGCTCAGACGTGTTTTTTCCTAATTGTGCGTTAGCGTACCGAGCCACGCTCCCCCCCTTCCTCGGTAGTTCTCTTTGGCCAACAAGCTAACTTTCGCTAATTGCCGGCAGTCGGACAACAACCGGGGCCTCATGACAATATGGTTTCCTGCGCTGAGAATAACCCCTTCCTCCGGGAGGCCGTTAAGCATATGGAGGCCATTATTCGAACTCGAGACGTCTTCCCCGTCCCCCCCCCACCAGAACTCACAGTCCCTCCACAACCCCTTGGAAAATTCCGGTCCTCCCTTCGTGAACTTACGGCTCCTACGCGGACCCTGGCTATCCCCTGCACAACAAATTTACTTTATACACTTCTTCTGACCTCACCTTTGACGAACAAGGTATTGATTCCAGAGGCAAGAGCCAGGCATGCGTGCCCGTTCTATGGTGATTTTCGTTTCGTTTTCTTCCTCCCTACTCCGGTGTTGTTTTCTATTCGATATCCACACAATCCCCATTCTCCACTTTGACTCCTTTTCAAGCGGTTCCTCCCCCTGTCTAGCCCAATAACTGTGCTTTTTTTAAGCAACAACCAGAGCCGTTTTAGCATTTTTTTTCCCCTTAGACGGTTATCCGCCAGTCCTGATATAAGTCTGATTACCCCTTGGTTTTTTTCAAGGGATTTCTTCACTTTTCCAGATAGTTCTTGGTGTCGGATGGTCTGTATTTTCGGCCATCTGAGTCTTTCTTGCTCGCATTGCTCCAATTAGTTCCTTCAACGGCGATTTCGGTTGCGAGTTTTCCTTTCAGCTCTCGGACCCGAAAATTCCACCATATTCTATCGGCGGTTTATGTTCCAGACTGTAAACGCCTGGTCCGCCTTTTTCGTTTCTTCTTCCACATCGCTACTACCCTCTCCTGGTTCCGGCTTCAAGACTTCCTCTCTCCTTTATGGCCAGCAACCAGTTCATGCGGTTACCTTTTTCTGCTTCTTCTCTAAAGTCCAAAAATCAGACCCTTCTCTCTTATGCAGAACACAAGACGTTCATTTTTTTTCTTTTCCCCAATGAAAGACCCTTTTTTTGTGCATGAAAGTCCACTATCCCAAACATCCGACGAGATCGTCCTGATATGATTAGTCCCGCGATGGTTTTTAATCCGACTTCTTAAAAACTTTAATGTTCCTTTTTGCCGATTCCTCCTTTCTTTATTTTTGAACATCGGCCTCATTGGAAGTAACCCTGGCCATTTTAATGCTACCGACTACAAATTTCTTGTGGCGACAGTAACCATATTTTTTCGTGAACCAAGACATCGGTTTTTGACTTTTTTGAAAAGCCGCCTTCCGTGCCCGCTATTGAGTTTAATTTTTTTTCCCGTCCTTTTTTCTCTTTCCTGCGCGTTCATGGCCAGGTACGAAAAGGCCTCCGTCTTCTACAAGCGAGGAAGGGTTTTTTTTCCCTAGAGTCTTTTTTTTTCCCGGTTGCTTGATGTTGGATTTTTGGTTCACCCTACTATACCCCAGGTCAGGTCTTCCCACCCTTCCCTTTCTATTTACCCTCGAATGCAAATCTTCTTAATAAGAGTCGCAGCATCTAGGCATTTCATCCCTCTTAGAAAAAGTTCCCTTCAGGCATCCTTCCCTGTTGCTTCAACTTATAGAACGCTAGTTTCCCCCGTTTTTGCTAAGGTGACTCTTTTTCTCGGACACAACGCTTTCGCTCCAACAGACACCCTTTTTTTGCTGTCCTTCTTCTCTGATTTTTAAGCATTTCTCTACTGACTATGTCAGCAGTCCCTTTTCCTACAGGTATCTTCCGCGGTTGCATTGAAGCTCAACAATCATACCTTTGTCGTGGAGGATACTCCCCCACTTTCGTTATTCTTCCCCCTTCCTTTGCTAAGGAAGGAGTGTTCTTAGGTAGTTCACCAGGTTTTCTCAACCAGTTTACCTCTGCTTGTTTTAGAAATTCGATTTCTTAGATTCCCTTTCGATTTAACGACCCCCTTTGTTAGGAGCACCCAATACTCTCTTTTCTCTCTTTTCCTTTTGTTTTGTTTGAGACTCCCCTAACAAAGTCGTCTGATCTCCCTTTGCGAACCAGCCAATTCGAAATCATTTTCGCTTGATGCTCGCAGACCCGGTGAACTAACAACCTAATTCCCGAGGTTCTGGAGAAGCCCAGTTTTGCTTCTTTCACCTTCCCAGGGATGCGATTTTCTTTGCACCTCTCGAAAGCTGCGATGGTCTGCCCCTGAGGTCCCTCTTCCACTGTCTCCTGCCGGCCAAATGTGTATTTTTTCTTTTTTTCCGCCATTTTCCACTTCGATGGAATCCCTGCAAAAACCTTTTAAGCGCGCCTTTTCCGCGGTTCCCGTCACAACGGCATTTCCCTTTTTTTCTATTTCTTTTCATTGCTCCCTCCATCCCGACCAGATGCTATTCAATTGAAGATTGGATAGACTTCTGTCGGTCCTCTCCCACTCAAAGGTCCTTTTTTCCAGAACGTCCTCCAGCTTGTGTGTTTTTCCTGAGAAACGCTTCCAAAATTTTTACTCCCACCTCTCCCGCCCCGACTATGGTGCTTCCCCTTTTTCCTCGGCGTATTTTTCGCCGTCTGGTGTCGGCCCTCCTGGCAATTACACCCCCCCCACAATTCATACCCCCCATTCCCCCTCCCCCCCCCTCCTCCCCACACTAAAACAACACCCCCCCCCACCCCCAACCCCCACCTCCCCCGCCCCCCCCAACACCCTCCCCAAGGCAAACACACTGCCAAAACCCCCCCCCCCCCCCGCGCTCCATCGGGACCCTCCCCATAACAATCACTGAAGCGATTCGTTTATTCACTGGCCGGTCTTTTTTGCCCAGACCCCACGATGTTTGTTACCCCCCCCATATCCCCCAGCAAAGTCCTTTTTGTTTTCCCCCAACCGACCCCCAACTGGCCCAAGGTTCTTTTATGTTCAAACACTTTCCCCTCTGAGGTCTTTTTCTTTCTCCGAACCGCACTGCGGGGAAGACGATTTACGTAGTAGTGCGTGCAAACCTCCTCTTCCCTTCTCTGGCCGGCTGGTTTTATATTTTTTGTCATTCCCCAAACCTGGCTGATCTTGAGACTCGGCAAAGGCTGTGAAAACCTCCTACCATTGCCTGCCGTGGTTCGTTCACATAATCAAGCCTCTACGTATGACGCGACTTTGGCTTGCTGCCATTGCCTCGGCTGACTGTATAGACTCTCCACCCTTCGGTGTACCTGAAAACCCTCCTAATACCTTCATTCGCCTTCTACCTTGCAAAGTAGGCCCCCACGTCATTCCTGCCCCCCCACTGCCTTCACGACTGACGGCTCCATGTCCCCCTTGACAACGCGCCCTCCCCCTTCCGCACTTTCTCGAGAAGGCATTACCCCATCTTGAGCAAAGGACTGCAGCAAACACCTTCCGCCCCAACCTCTTGATCCCCCTCCACCCTCGAAATAGGAAATACTCCCCTTCTTACGTCTAGACCTGACTGTCACCCCACGGATACTAAGCCTTTCTACCACGCCTCCCTTTTTTTGACCCTTAGGATCACCCTCCTCAGCAAGAGTTTAACTTTGCCAGTCCTTGCTTAGACTTCGTGGATGGGGATTTAGTGGGTGGTAATTCTCTTTCACTTACTTGGTTGTTGGTGCTGTTAGACCCCCCCACATCCCCCCCTTGAACGGGCCTGGAAGCTGATGCATCTTGAAATCTCCACTCTCCCGGTAGCTTTGAGGTAGCATCTCGTTGTATCAGCTGCAGGAAAGGTTCCCGTTCTGAAAGGTCTCCAGTCCCGGTATATCCGTCCCCCACGGGTTGGTCCCCATCATTTCAAAGTTATTCCTTTGTTTCTGGATCGGCTCTCTATTATTTTGAAGACCAGTGTTTTTTGCTGCCTTCCTGGCTCAATTGTTCTGACACTCTTGTACGTCATTTTTTGCTTTTTCAGCGGCGGAGGCTCACTATCCCGGTCCCCATTGCATGACCTTCCCGGTTTTTTTCCAATGCGTCACTAGTGCGAATAGCGGATTCTGTTTGTCCCTCGCGACTACCGTCAGTTTTTCGGGTCAGACCGCTGCCGTTACTCGAAGCCCCCTTAGGTGCCGACTCCCCAAACCCGCTTCACTGCTATTGGGTTGAGATTGGAACGCAACTTGTTTTCCCCTTTCTGCCTTTATGTTCTCCAGAAGTTTTTTTTTTTCCCTTTCTTTTAATCAGGTGCTAGGCGTTATGCCTGTCCTCTTCCAAACCAGCCGATTCTCCAAAGATTGCTTGTTAAAGAGGATAATTACTTTTCCTCCTAATTCCTAACCCTTGCTTTCAGGTCCGAACTCATCCGGCATTTTTCTCGGGAGTAACAACCTTCCCCCCCTTTTTTTTTCGCCCACTACAACATTTACTTTGCTGTTGAGCATCATGAAATATTTTAACAAAGCAACGGTTTTTTTGTTCGTGAATGGACCTTTACTCCCCTCCTGCCCCGTGATAATCCCCTCGATTAGGATTAAGGTTTTTCGTCGTATTCCCTGCAGAGGTGGTAATCTCTTAACAAGGCCAAGCCCCTAAGCAAAGCTTATTCCGGGTGATGGTTCTTTTTACTTAGGTTTTCTTTCTTGATCTTCTTATTTTGGAGTTTCATCCTCCTGGAACCCCACAAGTCTGGGGACTACCTTAACTTCCCTTTCTCTCTCTTCCTTACCCACCGCCTCCCCCAAAATATTAGTTGAACCGCTCCCATTTATGCGTGCTGGATGGAGTTTTAGCCAAGTGCCTTGCTTTTTTTTCCCCCCCCCCCAACCCCCTACCCGTTGCATCTTTCCCCCTTGGATTTTGCCAGGTAGTTCCGATTCTTCTCCCAACGGTCTTCACTCAAAAAAACACTTTTCCAGTTGCTCCTCCCTTTCCGATGCTACTTGCCTAGTCCGAGTGGCGGACCTCGTTGCCCCCTTTTTCTCTCTTTGCAGGTATCTCCACCCTTGTCCGGTGACCACTCCCAGGTGCGTCAGAAACCCCATCCGGGTTGACTTTCTGTTTTGCTTGGTCCATCGGAGTCACATTTCCTCTTCAATCACTTCCCTCGCGTTAGAATTCGCTTCGTCGGACGTAAAACTTTACTAAGACTCTTTTTCGGGCTCTACATCTTCTTTTTAATAACTTTCTTTTGACGAGATGGCTTAACCAAAGTCGTTTCTCCTCAGCTTCCTGACCGAAATCGAATTCTCTTCTGCTTTGATCGTTGAACTAATTTCCTCCCCACTTCCTTTCCTCTTCTGGATCAGCGTGGGTCTGTTTCTCCGCCCGCCTGTTCTTGGCGGCTTCCCAACCTTCCCCAAGCCGGTTCCTCTTGTCCCGGTTCCATAGGACAATTCTCCCTTCACTGATTCGACCCTTCCCCCTGTGTCCAAATGTTGTGGATGCGCCCCCCCCCGCGTTTCCCCCAATCCGAAATACCTCTCACCTGGCTTCGCGTTTTCGCTTTAAAGCCTTTCCGCTTTTTCCCTTCAGTCAAATTTATCTTCCCATGATAAATCCCCATTCCTTTTCCCATCCAGATTGATAGCTTCCACGATCTTGGTCTGCCTTTCTTTCTAGCACTCACCCCTGTCTTTTTCATGGCAGACTTCCCCCCCCGGCAACTGGTTTTCTCTTGTCTGAGCACGATTCCAAATCCCCACACTTTTTCCGTAACCCTCTACATGGAAAATACCTTTTCCCTTTTGCTTATTTTTTTTTTTTTTTTAGCCTATGGCGGCATTTTCCTCTCCCCCTGATTTTTCCTTTCGACCGGCAAAAAAACCCCCAATCTTTCACTCAGCGACTGAACTGTTTGCTTTTCACCGCCCCCCCCCCCCCCTGCTTTTTTTCCACCCCATAATTAATTACGCCCTTTTCCCTTAATTTTTTTCCCTCATCTGAATGCTCACAAAGGGACCCAGTTGGTCACTTCCCCTTCGGCCTTCATAACGATGCGATCTTCTTATGCTTTTACCTCCTCCCCCCCAATTTCCATTTTGAAGATTGTTTCCCCAGTTTTTTCTCCCGAATCGTCCGATCCTTACCTTCAGGGTTTTTAGATTGTTCCCGTTATTTTAACAAAAGCTGACATTGAGACTTAACCTTGTGTACTCCCCTCATTAGTCTATGTCTGCCGCCCGTTTTTTGATTAATCAGTTCCAAACTTTTTTTTTCGACAGAACTTGTGCTTGCTTCCCCTCACCCTTTTTGTTGAGCAATCTGCCGCCAACATTCCTTCGTAGGTGAGTGTAATACCCCCCTCCCCCTTCAGCCAATTCGCCTGACGTTCCGGCAGTGAGGAACCCATGGCCCAGCTCTTGCCCCCCCATGGCCTGTTTTCTTGCCGACTGAAGACCCCAAAACTATCCTCCGAGCGAACTATGGCGTCTCCACCCTTTCATGCCCCCTACGCCACGATTCCCCAGATGGTTTTCAGCACCAATACCCCGAAGAATATCCCCACCATTCATCCTTCCGACACTTTCCGTGTGGATGCACGTTGACTGGCGATAAACTTCGGATAAATTCCTTCTCAAAGAGCTTTTCCTTCACTTTCCCCGTTTTTCTCTTTTTTCGACAGGTGCAGACAATCATTCTTCCTTTGCGAGGGGTTCTAGTGTGGTACCTCCTCTTTTCCTCGTTTGTGTTGTTTGAGTTGTAGTCCCCCAAGCCGACCCCCCCCCCCAGTGACCTGTCCCGCATGTAAAGCTGCTGTTCAGTTCGCCCCAAGACTGTTTACTCTGTTCTGTCCCCCCAGCGTTCTACTTAAGTGCTTATACCCGCAAAGGTTCAAAGTACCCGGTCATCCACCCTCTTTGCTCACAGTGGAAGTTTTCCTCATAATTTTAAAGCTACTATTCCCTCTTTTGAAGGATTCGGCAGTTCTTATTGTTTGCGGCCCTGTCTCCCTTTCGGAGGGTACTGAACTGTTCTCATTTCTAAAGTTAGGTCATGCTGTCAGAGTGCCTCAGGAAGACTTGTGGTCCACCTTCAGAAGCTCATTCAATTAGCCCAAGACTTTATTCAACCCATGGGGGACCGGAAGACCGAGGGCCCGGGTTTCCCTCAGCCTCCCCCGATTCCACCTTCTTAGCGGGTCTCTTGTCTCCCCTCGCTCCCCTAGAATTGTTTTTTATGCTTTCCAGTCTCAACTGATGGTCTTACGTCCTCCAAGTTGAGGGTCCAACTCCCCCCCCCCCCTTATTGTTTACTTCTTTTACATGGCTCTTGCTGCTCCTGAACGCAATCTCTGGAAGTTTTTTTCTTCGGGTACGACTTCCCTCTTTTTTTCAAATGTCAGCCCCCCTGTGGGTATTGCAAGGACCTTCCCAAGAAAACACTCCTTTCTAGACTGACCGCAATTTACGAGGCTTCTCAGGGAATCCTCTTCACTCCTTGATCTTCTTTACCGAGACCCTTCTTTCTCATCGGAATGTCTTGAACGTTTTCTACCAAACTTGTCCTTTTTTCCAACATCTACCAATTAATTTGGGAGCATTAAGAATATTTGGGTCCCCACCAGTCGTTGTTTTTTTTTGAAAAGATCCCTTCCCCCTTTGCTACCCGTTTTTCTATTTGGATTTGTTTAAGGGTTTGTCTTGTCGCCTCTGAAATTATTCCCTTGACGGTCTCCCCCTTTCCAAACCAACGGACAACGTATACTTCTTCAGGTGGTTAATAGCTTTTCCCGTCGGTCTCTTTCTTATGATGCTTTTTAAATTCTTAGCCGCCCGCCCACATTCTTTTTTTTGGAACGGCTTTTTTTTTTTCATTCCACCTTACTTGTTTTCCTTGTTATCCTTTGATTCCTCGGCGCTCCATATTTTTTTTTCCTCCCCGGCGCTCTCTTTATGCTGTCCATGGCTGGAGGCACCTTCTTTTTTTTTCGAAAAAGACTGCCAGGTTCACGAAACGCTTCACCTTTTTTTAATGCGGTTGACTCTTTTTTTCGAAGTGGGGAAGAGCTTCTGGCGCCCCCCAAGCTTTTGGCCCTCCCCCTCACTAAATTTGCTGTTAGATTCACAGCAGTTATAGGAATTCATCTTTTCCGCCTCTTCCTTGCAAGCTTGTCTCGGTTCCTAGCACTTATCATCTTTTCTCCCGGCAGTTTCCCCCCACTCTTCTTTCTCCATTCCCCCCTCCCGTGGGCGAAGGACATGGCATTTCGTTCCCCTTTTCACTCCGTTACGTTTTGTCCAAAATGATGTCTTCTGACTTCTCCCCGCGTCGATAAGAACTTTCATTTTAGGGGCGCGCCCCTCCCATCCGTTTTTTTTTCTTAGAAGTCTTCCCTCCCTCCCCCCCCATGTTTTGCTTCTCGCCCGTGCGCACAGTCCCCCTCGTCCCCTTTGACTACTTCGTTCGGGTAGCAGCCCTCGTGCCCTTTATCAACTTGTCTCTTTGTCCTTTTTCTCAACAGCGTGGGCGTGCTGCCATTTTCCCCCCCCGGGAGATGCCTCTTCCTCTCGAGCCCGTCTATGGTCGCCACTTCCTCTTCAAGTACTCCTTACCTCTCACTTCATTCCCTCACCTTTGGAGTTTAGTTGGTTCACAAGAGTTTGTAATCTTCCTTTCGGACCCCTACCCTTTTAGACAACTATTTCCCGCGCGTTTCTTTTGAGCGGCTTTTTGTGCCCCTTGCCATTTCTCAGAGGAATGCCATCCATTTACGTCCATTTATCCGACTTTTTCAAGAATCTGAGTCGGGCTTTCCTTATAGCAACCCCCCCCTTTAATTTAAGTGTACCAAGACGGTTCTCTTGTTTCTGTGAAAGACTTTCCCAAACACAACCCCTGGAAAATCAACTTCTCTTTTAGACCTGTTACTTTGGTGGTCCTTTTCGACCATAGCCTTCCCCGCGAATGCAGGCTCTCGACCCCCCTACCCATTTACTAAATATCGAGTGATTATTTCCCCTGGCTTCTGCTTTCACCGACCAAACCGATGATTTTGTCATAATTATTCACGCCACCCTTCCCTGGCTGGTGTGATATGTCCCTTCCTCCACCATTCCCAGGTGTCTACTCCCCCCCCATTAGTCCGAGTCCCTAACTAATGAACCTCTTTCTTCGGCCGTCCTGAGAACAATTTAAGTGGCATCTAGTATTTCCCAAGTACCGTTTTCTGCAGCGTGAACGATTCGTCCATGATATACGGCCCTTTCTTTGTTCGATTTGGACCCTTCCTTCCCTCCCCACCCCACCTTTTTTTCTAACTTAGAGCGAACCACTTCTTTCCTTTTGTACCCCTCCGCGACTCATCATCCTGCCGACGGTTTTTCACATCTCAATCATCCTTCGCAGATGCGCGATCCCTGGTTTTCTCTCCATTTTTAAGGTTCTCCCCGTACCCGCAGGTATAGCTTCTAAGTCACCCCCTTTTGACGCCGGTCTCGATGGGAATTGCCCCCCGCTACTCGTTCCCGCCATCCTGAGGTTACGACTTCCCTTGACACCGGGTCCCCCCCCCCCGACAGGACCATGTTACCTTAGTTCGACTTTTTTGCTCAGCCAAATCTTCTTCCTCCTCTCCTCGTCGACCGACGATGCGCCAGAACAAGGCATTCCTCCTCGATTAGCAAGCTTAGTCCCAAAGCAGTCAAGACTCACGAAAGCAAAATTCCTCCCTCTCCTGACACCTGCCGGTCGCCCCCCCC
>Ga0179593_1266430_pt1 | contig 15061 bp, 17 predicted proteins | sample CZODoug2_1_08_16_FD_185931 | JGI IMG/M metagenome (GOLD analysis project Ga0179593, IMG submission 185931) | Vadose zone soil fungal communities from Angelo Coast Range Reserve, California, USA - CZODoug2_1_08_16fungal (PacBio error correction) | ecosystem: Environmental > Terrestrial > Soil >... | reverse complement strand
GCAGCCTACGCGAAGCAAAGAAGATTCACGTAGATCATCCGTCAACAGTAAATCCCTTCCGATTTCAGTCCTTTCAACCTAAGTTAATTTTTGGACCTTTTCCTTTTTCTTTTTCACTTTATGGGTTCCGTAATTATTTTGACTGCCCCGAGCAGATACCGGAATTGGGGCGATTCCGTTCCCCTTGTGCACCCGTTCTCTTTTTTTCGTCCCCATTGTTTAGGCATGAGTCGATTAGGAGGCCCCCGGCATTTGGTTGACTTATTTCCCCTTTCTCGCGGTTTCCCCTTACTCTTGCGCATATTTTCTGTTTTTTTTTTTTCCCACCTGGATCCTTCACAGCGGCCCTGATCGTTATGCCTAAACAAGTTTTCGCTTCTTTTTTCCCCTTTTTTCTTTGTTTCGTACCCCTTTGTTACCCCACCCGAGTAGTGTTACACCTTTTTTATGGAAGGTTCACTTTTCTACCCGATTCTTTGAGCTCACGTAGTCGTATTTTTCTTTTTCTTTGTTAGACCGTTTTTTCGTTCCTTCCCCCCCCTTTTCTGGATTTTGTTTTCCCTTGCCTTTGGTTTCGCCGCTTCTCGGATGGTTAGGTCGGGCTCCCCTGAACTGTTTTTCATGGCTTATTGCATAGGTTTTGTGTCACCTGCCTAATGAAAGACCCCACCCTTTTCTCTCTTTTTCTTCCCCCCCCTCTCTACCTTCCGCTTTTTTCCCCTACATCAGCGAGCCCCCTCCTGTTCGTTGATGTTTTTGCAATCCTGGGTAGGTGATTCGAGTTACCCCTCGGACCACCTTAACTTCTCCACTTTAGTACCCTTCTGGGCACTTTGATAGTTAGGTGGATGAATTGCTTTTTTTTTTCCCTCCTTCCCCGGAATTCCTCCCCTGAATGATAGGCAGATCCGCGAAAGCCTCACCCCTTTTTTGGTCCTTCAGTTTCCCCTTCAGCTGCCTCCATACCCCTTAGTTTTTCTTTACTCCCTCCTCGTCGCCCCGTTCCGCCGCTACCTCCTTGAACCTCATTTTTCAAACCCCTCCAAACGGTATCCCGCTGGCCCCCTGGACCCACTTTTTAGTTGTGAAGTCCTCCATTTTTTTTTCCCGGCGATGAACTTTTGAACCAGGCGATGGTTTTATGAGCTCTTCCCCCTCCTGTAAGCCCCGGGCACCTTTCCCTACCGCAGCCTTCAACCCTGGCCCCCTCTTTCGGCTGGTGACTTACGGTTACCCGGATAATCCACTTTTTTTTTTTTTGGTTTGTTCCCTTTCTTTTTTTCCGCTTGGCAGTTTCTATGCCCCCAACAACAGCAAGTCGTGTCTCTGGGAAGTTCGTTCCCCGCAAATGATTCTTTTTTTCGTTCGTGCCCACGGACCCCCCCTCTGACGACGTTTTTGCCCCGAAGGTTATGTGGTTTTCGGTCATCTGACTTTTTTTCGTGGAATCATTCGCTTCCCGTTTGGACCCTGTCGTCTTTAATTTAACGATGCTTCCATTGCGTGCGTCTTGCAATAGGCACAACCCATCCCTTCGGAAGACTGTAATTTATTTTTTCCTTCCTTCCCCCCCGCCACGCAAGTGCGGGCCTTAAACTACCCCTTCCGCGGCTTTTTCCGCCCTGTCTTAAGTTTTCGGATCTCCGGGGCTTTTTGACTCATCTTTTTTTTTTTTCTTTTTTTTTTTTTGGTTGTTTTGTGTGGTTTTTTTTGTTCGGTTCCGTCCGGCACTGCACTCCGTTCCCCTCGAGTGCTCACCCGTGGCACAGGGCCACCTTTTGTTAACTTCGCCGTGCCGGCCCCCTGTGGACTGTCCTTTGTAGGAACTTGCCACCCCCCCCCCGACAGTTGTAAAAGGGGGTTGGTACGCGACAAGTCTTTCCTCTCTCGTTTCTCTCCCCGAATCGCTTTACTGATCCCGTAGTTTTTCCCTTCGATTGATATTTGATCAGTCCCCATGCCGAGTTTTTCTTTTGCTTTATCCTGCGACGCCCTCAATTGTTTGGTTTTTTATTTCCACTCCTTTTTTTTTTTTGGTGTGACCATACAGGTCCGTTGGATTTACTTCTGTAGAGATTTTTGACCTCGTGCAGCATGAGTTTAAGTTCTGAGCCATTGTTGATCCAGGAGTTGAAACACGTCTGTGATCCCCATTACCCCTTGAACCCCCTCAGTGTGGTTCGTGCCGCTATACGATTGGCAGGTTTCCCCAAGCTCCGGTGTCTCCGCACAACTCTGCCCAGTATACGGGAAACTTTTTTTGTTCTTTCCACCAATCGTCGTAACCCCGGTTTAACCAGTCACCAGCTCCCCCCATTTTTTCCGTCTATCCGGGCGCCTTTGTTTCCCCGATCTGGCCACCCCGAGTTCTCTTTTCAGTCCCCCAACAAGCACCCTTTCTACCCCCTGTAATCCAGGTAAACGGACCTCAGACGAGTTTTGCTCCCCCCCGCTCTTGCTTTTTCTGATTCTTAAGGATTGCGCGACCACGGTTTTTCCTTCACTCACACTTAGTCCCGTGTACTTTCAAGTTTCTCTCCCTTTTATCCTGACTTGCCTCGATTGGTGGTTTCTGTTTTTCAAGTTTTTTTTCTTTGGGCTTCTCTCCCCCTGTATTTTGCGCCTGTGCATACAGCAGTCCCCCTCCCCTTTTATGACCCCGGCTCCGCCGTATAGTGTTAAAGGCCTTTTTGCCCTTTTTTCAGGCGCGTTTTGAGTTTTTTTGTGGCCCGAGGGTGAGCCCTTCCCGTTACCTTTTCCCCCCGTTTAGTTACCGAGCATTACAGTTGCACTACCTTTTCGTACACAAACCGTCTTGCAAATGCCACAAAAAAGGTTACCCTTTTTTTTTCTCTTCCTTTTGCACGCATCTCCCGACCAGTGGTATTTGGAAGTATGTGGGAGATATTTTGGTTGTTTGTCCCTTTGTTTCATAGTTCCCCCTGACAGTTGTTTTTTTAGCCCACACCCCCCTTCTCCCCGGGGCCCTGTCCCTGCCCCTAACCCAGGACCCCCTGTTGAAATTTCTTTTCTAGGCTCTATGTTTCTCTTTATTCCAATGAGACACCCTTTTTCAAAAAAGTTTTTTCCCCATTTTTTGACACCCTTTTTGCGGTTTGTTTATATGCCTTTGAAGTCGCCCCCTTCCCCCCCCAAGTGACCTTGTTTTCTTGGTGTGCCTCCCGCTTCTGCAGCTGTTTTCACACCCGCCCTCCGAGTCCATGATTCCCTTCCCGGGTACCGACGTGATGGTTTAGAAGTCTATTTGTTGAAATTTGTGGCCGGGGTGTCGTTTCTTTTTCGTGATTATCTTTTCCCCTCTGGACCTTCCCCCGATCCTCCTTAGATTGGCCCAATGCGTGGTGCGCCCTTTTCTTTGTACACCTTTTTTCCTTTTCTGTCCTGCCAACCCAGTGGTCCCTCAGAATGACCCGCGCTTCTAAACCAACATTTCCCCCTCCTTTATGCAGGCTCTTTTTTTTTTTCCGTTTTGCCTTGCGGCGCTCATTTTGAGGTCCCATTATAAGAAGATCCCCATGACCTGCCCAGTCGTCTTTCCGACGTTCCCCTATCGTTCAGTCAATCTTTTCTTGCGTCTGAACGGTTGTTGTTTCTAAACATCAGAGATCCCCCCCTTATCCCCCGTTGGTTTTTTTTTTATGAGTCTCTGTGTTTCCCAAAACCCCCCCCCCAACCTTTTTCAATTGCTCCGGACATTTCGGTTGCGTTTCGAGCGCGTCGCAGTCTCCCGTTGGTTCCCTTCTTTTTTTCTTGCTGGAAATCCCCATTTAACGAGAGCTTCTTCACGGATGTCCTTTTCGGTTTGACTGGCGCGGATGACCACAAAAGTCTATTGTTTTTTTTCCGGACGCCGTCAGCATGAGTTCCAATTTGCGTCCCCCTGCTGGTTTTTTTCAGCACCTTATCGTACACACCCCCCTTTCCCCTGCTCAAAACCAGTTTTCTTTTTTTCCCTGGTCGACTGAGTAACCAATCGCCCAGGGCACGTTAGTTTACGGTCCCCCTTGCAATCCCTTTCATAACTTTTTCTTCTCTCTCCCCCCTGCCCGTTACTTTTGAAGTGAGTTGTGTAGAGAATTTGTCGATGGGCTTTTTCCACACCCCCCCGTTCGACTCCGGGTCGTGCGCGAAACATCCGAACTCTGTGAGGGGTGGATAGACACGCTCCGTTTTTTAACCCCCTTAACCCCCTGTCCAACTTTTTGACTTTTGTAACTTTTTGGGTCGGTTCCAAATACCGTGAACTTTTTCCCTTCCCTCACTTCGCTCCCCCCCGTCAGTAATTGCCGGTCCCTTTGTGGTTTTCTCCCCGTTTGGCCTCTTGTTCCTGTGTGTTTTCTACCACCCTCCCCCCCCTCCGAGGTACAACCTTCCCCCGTTCAACCCGATGCCCACAACTCCCCCTTCTTTCCCCCAACCCCAAGTTGGTTTTTTTATCTTGTCAACAACACCCCCAATTCTTTCCACCGACTCCCCAAATCATGTTGTTGCGAGTCTTTTTTCCCGTTTCAGGCGGGGGTTTACGTCACTTTACCCTCCCCTTGATTAAGCGCCCCAAGTACATGTCGCTTGGTCAAGTTACCCCGTTGTGACTCTTTCTTCTCACCATCCGGCGACTTTAGGTACAACCTGCCGCTACCCCCCCACTTTTTCCGTGTGTGACCCCAAAACCTTGTTCGAGAGGTTTTTCGTCCCCCCGTTTGGAGGGGCCCGGCCGGTGCTTATCACTCGCCAGGTGTCCGTGTCCGATTCTAACAAAAAGAACGCTGCCCCCTCGCCGGTCCGGTCCCCCTATTGTATTTTGAATCCCAGACACAACGAAAACCTTTAACCCTGACCCCACCCCCCCCCCCTTGCCTAACTTATAAGTCATTCTGTTTGGTTTACTTTTCAAGACAGTGGTATTCCCGTCCGTTTTTGAGATTCGCGTTGTTATACCCTTGGCAAGAACCGACTGGTCTTGTATTTTTCCCTGAGGCCCCATTTTTCGGTCGCCCCCCATTTTGACCGTTGGTTGAACAATCGTTTTTACCCACCACCCTGGGCTTTTTTTTATCGGACAGCTTCGGCTGAATCATCCTAAGGCCACCCCCCCCGTTTTGATTTGCATCTTTTTTGCCTTTCCCCCGATTTTGTCAAGTTGGTGTTTGTTGAGCTCCCCCTCCCGGATCTGCTTTCTTTTTTTCCCTCTCCCGTCGCTTCTGATCCTTAATCAAAGTGCACTCAACCGCCTTTAGGTGATCCCCCCACCAGGACGGTTTTTTTTTTCCACGTGAAGCCAGAGTTCTCAAAAAGGGCCTACTCCCCCCCCCATTCACGCCTTTAAAGGACTTTTGACCGCGTTATATAAGCACGTCTTTCCCCCTGTCACCCGGAGAATGTTTTCCACGTGCGTTTGGTATCCTCAAACCTGTTTGGCCGCCGGTCCCCGAGTTTTCCCCGTAGTACTTCTCTGTACTGCTCTTCTCTCGAGTTTATTCGCCCTCCTCATTTTTTCAGGGGGATGAGTTCCAGACGATGCGTATCTTTTGCTTGCTTACCTTCAACTGTAAGTGTCTCTCCAGGTTTTCCTTTGAGTTCAGATGTCCACTACGGTTTTGGGCATTCTTTTTCCCCTTGAGAAACACGTGCCTCCGTCCCTTGTTTCCCCGCCACTTCTGATGACCGGATTACACTTAATGTTTTTTTTTTACGGGTCCCCCTTCTTCCCCCCCTTCCCTATTATACACCTTCTTGAAAGATTTTTACCCGTCCTCACTCGGGAGGTTTTCCTTTTAGTCACGGACTTGCTGGGAGGTCCTTCCGGTTTGGAATTTTTCATGATTCTCGTTTCTTTTTTTTTTCAGTTCCCCCCCTCCACGCGAAGTTATAGCTATAGTCTCATTCTGTCAACCGAGCCGTTTTTTCCAACTTTACCCCCTCGCGCACTGCAAGACCCCCCCCGCGTCTGTTACCTTTTCCTACGGTACGATGACGAGTTTTTTTTTCAGCTTCACTTGATTGGAAGGGTTGCAGGTTCAGTCAAATTCCTCTTCCCCCGTCAGTTTTTTTGATCGAGTCCTTTTGAAGTTCACTTGAAGATAAACCCCTTGACTCCCCATGTCATCTGTTGCTTGACGCAGGATCCCTTTACCTATTTTTTTTGGGTGTTCCCTGTAGATTACACGTTTGGCTCCCCCTTTTCCCTGCGGGTTTTTGCATCGTCAACCCCCCCGTAATATGGTTCGCAACCCTATAAGCGCCTGACGATTTATTCTCCTTTAACTGGCCTTTTTGCCGTGGCAAGTTTTCTCCCGTGGCTTTCCCCCCTCGGTTCAATTCATTCCTTTTTGCAAAAGATCGGCTCCCTTTCGACCCTCGGCTTTTTGCTTTTTTTCACTTAATGTGACTATTTGCTTTTTTTTCCCCCCCCCCGCGCCGGTGATATGCCGTTTTGCCCAGATCTTCGCCCGCCCTTTTCTTTCGCTTTGACTCACCTCGTTTTTTTATTTTTTTGGGGACGAAATGTCCTCTGCTCCCCGAACCCTTGGCCGTATCAACTTCTATGGTTTCCGTCCTTTTTTCTCGTACGTTTCTTTTCCGTTTTTATCCCCCACCCCCTTTGACCCCAAGGTCTGACAAACATGTAGCATGGCACCCCCTTTGTCTGTACCCGTTTTGTTTCTGAAGCTGGGGCTTCTCTTTTTTTCCTAGCTTTCCTTTGGTCGAATGCTACCTTTGCCCATCACTGGTTCTCCCCCCTTCTGCATAAACATTTTTTTTGAGACCGTCTTCCCCGTAATCCTTCCCTCCCCCCCCTTCCCGAGACCTTCGAAACCTTTTTGCCTCCCCCTGCAATGGTATGTACCTCTTCCCAAGGACAGTCTTACAAACCCAATTTTCTCGTACTTTTCTTTCTACCCCCAACTCCCCCCGGTCTTTTTTTACAGAAAGCGCACCTCCCCTTCCCTTGCCTACGTTTTTCCCAATGGGGTCGAACACCCTCCCCCGCACGCAGTTGTGGATCGGAGCCCAGTCATTGATCCTTGAATCGTGTTTTTTCTCCCCCTTTTTCCCCTTTCCCCCTATTATCTTTCTTTTTTCCTTTTTTTTAGTTCCCGTTCATGAAACAGTCCCCCCCCTGGGGGTGTCAACCCCTACTCCCAAGATTGTGACGAAGATCCGTGTTTCCCAACTTTTTACGGACCCTTTCGAACATCGTGTGCTTTTTGCCCCCCCCCACTCCGGTTTATGGGTACCAGAGGCTTTTTGCCTGACGGGCTGGGTTTGGTCTTAGTTAAATAACGGAAAACATTTTTATGGTAGCAAAACCACTGTCCCCCACCGCTTCCCCTCCTGGTGTGTGGAACTTGAGGGCCTGATTTAGGTTGTTTTGGTATTTTTTTTTTTCGCCCTTTTGGGTCCGAAGGAAAGTTCGTGTTTTGGTTCCGATGGACTCGACGTGAGTCAGCCCGTTGGATTCAATCCCCTCTCCTTATTTTCCTTTTCCCCCTTTTTTTTTGTTGAGACTGCCCTTCCGGGTCTTGTTACAACGCGCCGCAACCCGTGACTTCCTTCAGTAGAATCTGCCAGAAACGAAGGTGCAGGGCTCACCCGGAAGTGAAAACCCCGGCCTCCACCCGTTTTCCCCCCCCCCACGGTTGACGGTCGTGGCTGGTTTTTTTTTTTTTTTTCATTTTTTTTCCCCCATTTAATGACTAGCGACGCCTCGGGCGCTTAGGTTTTTTTGAGACGGTTCCCCCCTTCTTTTTCCCCCCACACGCTTCTAAGGGTGTTTTCCTTGGAATTTCTAGGTTCGTTTTTTTCCGCTTTGTTAAAATTTATTGTTCCGATTATTGTTTTCGTTTGACGTCTCCCCCCCCCGGCGTATCGCGTGCTGGGTTTCGTCCAGATCGTTGACCCTCTGGACTCCGGATGTTGAGACAAACTGTTTTTTCGTTTTTATGTTGTTCTTCTTGTCCCCCCCCCCTCTTTTTCCAAAAATTTTTGTCTTGACACCCCCCTGTCACGGGAATTGTTTTTTTTTCTTCAAGTTAGGTTTCGGGTTGCTCAACTTCGTCTTCGTGTAGTTTTTGTAGTCCCCGTCTTTTTTCCTCTTTCAAACCTTTTGAGGGGTCCCCTCACTTTTTTTTTAGAGGTTTCGGTAGGATTCGAGATGGATTCACCCTGTGCAATTGTTTTTTCTTCTTTTATCTGATCTCCAGGGTTTTTCCTTTCTTGGTCCCCCCTTGATCCCATCACTCGATTCCCGCCGTTCCGACCCTTCTCTTCTGCACCAGATTTTTTCCAAACTTTTTTTTTAGGTTATGTTGGTGTTAACGATCCCCCCCTTTTTTTTTTGGACAGTGTCCCCTTTAGCCGCAAAATCTTTTGTCCGGAGCTGAGTGTGCAGGTAACCTTTAAGTCCACATCAGTCTCCCCCCTTCAATTTTGGAAGACGAGGTCCTTCTGGTGCGATCTTCTCCCTCATCTGGATTCCATTACAGGTATTGGTTGTTGTCTCTTCCTTCCTGAGTTTTTTCTGGTTTCCCCCTCTGCCGATCGCCCGTCGTTGCTTCTTTCCAAATCTGTAAATTTCCCCTTTTTGCTGACTTTTTTCTTTTTCTTACCAACCGGCAACCGTTTCGCTGGTAGCCCCCCTTTTGTGTGCGTATATGGTTTTTTTGACCTGGTTGGTTTCGTGTCTAGGGACCGACAGGCCGGTTTCTCCCCCCCCCCCCCCACACCCCCCCGTTTTTTTTGAAAATCTTGTTTTCTCCAAATGTTTCCCCAGAAAACCCCATACATTTTTGTGCCTTCCCCCCCTGCTGACTGGTAGGGATTAAGTCTTCAGGTTTTTGTATCTCTTTTTGCATTTGGTTTCTTAGTTGGGTAACCCCCTTCTTGCGCCAAACCCCCCATCCGTTTCCTTACCCTGCAAGTCTTTTCCCTCACTGCGGTATCTCTTTCCACACCCTCATAAGTCTTACTTGCCCTTTTCGGGTGTCCGTACTTAGACTCAGGTGTTTTGCAGAGTTATGTCCCATTTGTCTCTGTGTGGGTTGACCCTTTCCGTTTGAGGTTACGATATTCCTGCGTTCGTCTGAACGCTGGTGTACACCTGAGACGATGGATTTGTCCCTAACCCCCCTTTTTTCCCCGCATGGCTTTTTCTGAAAACAGTCCCCTCCTTTCGCTGTATTTACTTGGGTTCGTTTTTTTTTAGGTTGCCTTGGCTTCACGAACGAGAACGGGCTTTTTCTAAAGTAGGCCGGTTGACCCGCTCTTGCGGGCCCAAACGGGATTAGGTTCAGGTTTGTTTCGCGGCCCCATTTTTCTGGGCGACCCCCTTTTTTTACACCGTACAGGGTACAGGTTCTGCGCCCACAACTCTTTTTTTTTCCTTCCTTTTCCTCCCTCCCCCTGGAGGTTTAGTGGACCCCCCCCGCGTGAACTATATCCTCTGATGTTCTCATGGTGAACGTATTTCGTGTCTTTATTTGAGGTTTGCCCTGTTCCCGGGTCCTTCCACACTAATTGTTCTTCAACCATTACCAAGGTTCCATTTTTATTTTTTTGGTTGGTTCTCGACGTCAAGACGAGTCGAGTGAGATCACTTTTTCCTTTTCCTGCTTTTTTGGTCGTGACCAGGAGTTATTGGTTCCCTTGTTCTAGTTCCCCCTTTGAAAAAAGTTTTAGTAGGTGTCCCCCCCAGAAGCCCCCCCGACAAGCGGTTTCCGTTCGCTTTTACCATTTACTTACTGTCTGACTTTCTTTTTTCCTAAGAAACGAGCCCTATTTCGGGCGGTTTGCCTGCTACCCCCTTCTTGACTCTGTCCCCCCACCTTGCATTTTTTAACAGAGTCTTAAACTTTTAATGCCTGCCGTGAACAAGGACCGACCCCCTTTTTGCCCTGCGGTTCTGATTTTCCGAAACCAGGTCCCTATTTTTGTTTACCACATTCTCTTTTTCCCTGCAAAAGTGTTTTACTTTTAGACGCGTCTCGTTCGCTCCCGCCCGCCCGTGATCGTTTTCTGTCACCTCCTCTGTCATGCCTCTTCACCAGAACAGGTGAGCACCAAAGGTTCCCTCTTTTCTTGATCCTGTCCTGCCTCTCTGTTCTTTTGTTCATTTTATTTTTTCTTATTTGACCTGATTTCTACTTTCCGGGCCCCCCGGAAAACCGTTCTTTCTGCCCTCTTACGACAATGTCAAGTGTACGTGCTTTGTTTTTTTCAAAGTGATTTTGCTTCTCTTGCCTTGAAGAGCTGTTTATACCGGAAGTTTCCTCGACACGTTCCCCGGTAAGGGCCAAGGATTTGCTTTACATAAGTTTTCCCCCTCACCAGACCCCACCCCCCAGAGTTTACCCCCCTTTAGTTTTCTTTTTTTTTTTTCCCTTCAGTTGTACACCCTCTCCGGACTTGCGCTTTTGCCCGTTCTTCTAGTTTGGAGGTTTTTGGGTCCCAGTTTCGTTTTTCAATCCTACCATTCTGGACTGGTGTTCACCCCACACTCTTGCCACCGGCGTCCTACGCAAGTTGCCCCGTGGCACCTTTTTTTTCTTTAAGGAATTTGGTTCCTTTGCCTTTTGTGTCACCCCCTCCTTTAATCTTTTCGGTTTTTGGATGTTTTTGCCTCGATTTCACCGTTTTTCCATTTAGTTGGTAATTTCCGCCTTCCTCCGCTGTCCACCGAAATCTTTCTGAAGTTCCTGTCTGCCGAATGCCCCCTTGTCGGTTCGATCTTTTTTTTTTTTTTCCTCGTATGAGCACGTGTTTTTGCGTCCCTCACCGTGTCAGATTAAGACGTTTTTACCGAAACTTTGCTGCCTTCTGCGTCCCCCCTAGGCTTTGGCCATGGCCCCTTTGGATGACTGGTCCTGCAAAGAAGATTTAGACACTCCACCTTTACCCACTTGCTGCCCACTTCCCCTCCCGACCAACCCCCATTCGTGGACTTAGTCCTCGCGTCCTTTCGGAAGGAAACTGATTTTCCCCTGTTAATTATATACTGTCCCCCGGAACTCCGCTGATTTTTGTCTTTTCGACTGCTCTCGACGTCCCCCCCTCGTTAGCGCCTTGAACCGGTGTTTTTTCATACACACAGGATCTCTGGGGACGCCGTACTCACGTGTTGTTGTGTGATCGACCGAGTAATTTGGTTTTTTTTTCCAACCCCCCTTTGTTTTTTTTTTTCTCCAGGCACCGGGTGTTTTGGAGTTGACTTTTTACCATTATTATCCATTTAGTTAAGCCGAGGGGGGTTAACAAGGGATTTGCTTTCTTAGTACCGAGAGGTTCAGTTTTCCTTCGAGCAGTTTGAGTTCCGCCTTTGATGTGGCCGTTCGTCTTTGGTCCAAGTTTCCACCTCCGGATGTTGCGAACTCACATGCCTTGCCCACGGGCCCCCCCCTCGACCTGGCTTAGGGCCTAGTTCTTGAAATTTTGTTTCCCCCCCCATTATCCCGCGTTTATGGACGCCCCCCGGCACCGCTTTCCTCGTTTCCCTCCTTTATCAAAACTTTTTTCGTTTCCTGTGTTCTAGGGGCTTTACCTTTTCGTTTTTTTGTTTACACATCATGTTTCGACGTGAGGGTGGAAGAACCGTCCTCGTCTTGTGCTACGTCAAATTCCCTTAAACCAATACACACCCCGCAACGTGGTTCCCTGTAACCCGTTGTTTTTCTTCACCCCGTGATCATTTTTTTTTTTTTTATGCCCCTAACTTTCTGCGGGCCCCCCCTCCTAATTTTGGGTGGTTTGATTGTCCCCCGTTTGTCGTGAGTTGGTTCCGCACCCCCCAACCCCGTACGGATTGACCCCATGACGTTACCAACCCCCACCCCCTTCAGCCCCATTTAACCCACCCTCCCCGTCCTTGTGCCTCTCGGTCCAACCAAATTTTTTCCCTTCAAGGTTTTTTTTTAAAGGTTAGTGGGGTTTTTAGTTGGTGGTCTCTAGTTCTTGTTTGACTCCCCGGCCTCGTGGCTGTTTCCCCTTCGCGTTCACTGCTCTTTTTCCGTAAACCTTTAATTTTGGACCCCTTCTTTCCCACGGCGACCCCTGACGCCCCACCGTCCGGCCTTACTTTACCCAACACGGTTCTTCTCTTCATCTACACCCTGTTGTCCCCGTATGAGTTTACCTTAGTTTTTTCCCTTTGCTTTTTATTGCACGTTTTCCTCCCATGTTATATGCTCCCCACCCCAAAGCACCTTCGTTTTCATTTCCGAGGCCCTTTCCCGTGTTAGATCGCCCCTGAGGGTGTTCACGAGAACACACCCTGGCTACCTTTTTTTTCCCGCCCTAGTAGTTTTGACCTCCGAAAGCCCTTCAGCCGATGCCCTGCTGGACATTGGAATAATGCCGGTAGGGGCGGTACCTTTTTCTCTTTCTGAAGCAACAAGCACTACGCGTTCACCCCTTTTTTGAGTCTTTTTCCAACCTTGTGTTCGATGAGTACAAACTGGTTATGTGCATTTTTTCTAAAACTAGGGAAACGCCTTTTCTGTTCTTTAAGAGGTATACCCCGTAACACTTCTTTATCCTTTCGTTGATTGTTCGGGCTTACTTTGATTGAAGTTTTTTGTGAGCGTACACAGGGTTTTCCCCCTATCTTCTTTTGATTGTTTGTCGCTTTTTCCGTCCCGTCAGTTACCTCCCCCCCTCCTTCTTTATCCCCTGCCACGAACCTCTTTCTTGTTTTTGATCAACCCTGCTGACCGTGTTTTTTCAAGTCCCCTTTCAGTTTGTCTTTTGACACATGGTCAATCAAAGAAATAGGTCTTCCCCCTGAACTGCTCCACTTAGTTCTCGCCCTCACCCCCCCTTACTTTCCGATCTTGTTTCCCGGCTGTGTGAGTCAGAAACATAGTTTCTCTGCCCCTGGCCCTGAGATTGTAACCCTAAGGGTCGACTCCGTTCTCGAGTTTTCCCCTTGCCCCCAGTGACTAGCGGGGAGACAGTTCCAGTTTTTAAGTAAGTTTTGACAGCATGACCGAGATCTCGCGGTGATGGTTTGTTGTTGTTCGTGTATCATTCCCTTGTAGGGGACCACCTTTTCGGTACTGATGATGTTTTGTGGGGGGTTGGTTTCCCGGTCGCCCTCTTGTCAAGGACCCTCTTTTTCGGCGTTTGGTGATCCCACCCCCGGTCCAAGTTTGCCCCTGACTGGCCGTTTTTAGCACCTACGCTTGTTGGCCCGATTACTTATGATTACAGTTTTCCCATTGGAGGTAGGACACCGAACCTCTACTTACCCCTTGTACCCCCCCGCGTTTTTCCCTCTTTTTGTTTTGAGATTGAGTTTTTAGGGCCTGGTTTTGCACTGTGCTTTATGGTGTGCATTTCCTTCTGAAACAGTCATCTTTTCCCTTTTGGACCATTTCTTTAACTTCTGAAACTGATTTTTCCCCCTTTCGCCTCTTCCCCCCTTCCCCACTTTCCAACCAAGTTAGGCAGGTGTCATTTTGACTTAATTTTGCACAACTCCAACGAAGGGTTCCCCCCGACAGTTTCCCCCCCGCTTTCTGTAGGTACTTATTTTCTTTTCACCTGTTCCAGGAGTCGTTTCCCCAGGTCCCTGTAGCCCCACTACGCTCGTTCGTTTGTGGTTTGCTGACCTAGTACGGAGCCCCCTCTTTTAACCATCCCCCCCCCCCCCCCCTGACGTTAATGTTGACTTTTTCGGGAAGTCTCTTATTTCTTTCCTCCGGGTTCTTTACTTTTTGTGTCCCCGGTAAGTTGCTGTACTCAAAGTTTGTTACCCGTCTTCGGTCCGACAGGATGTCCAATAGACCAACAGTCCCTTTTCTTTTTTTCCAAATAAACTCTCCCCCGCCCTCCCTCTACTTATGTTTTTTTTTTTTAACCCCTGTCCCAGGTTTTCAAATGGCCAAGATGATCCCTTTTTGGCTCTTTTCCCCAGCGTTCACACTACGTGATGTTTTTCGAAGGGCGCCCCACCTCTGCAGTTTTTTTCACTACTTCTTGATCAGTCTTATACTTTCTTTGCGGACCTTCTTTGCCGTCCCCCGTTGTATTCTTTGTTCTCCCTTTTTATTTTACCACTAGGGTCCTTTCACATGTCCGGAATTGCTTGGTCCTGGCTATTCAGCACCTCCTTCCCAAACTTTCCGGTTTTTCCCCGTTGGTCCTGGGTTGTCTTTTCCCATACCTCTTCGTAACTAACTTGTCGACCGATCACCTACCCATCTTTTTTCGGCCACACGAGGATTCCCAATTTGAGTCCCTCTGATTGCTTCAGCATGTCGGGAAGGTCTTGGCCTTCTCTCATAAGTCATTTTTTTGTCGACGTTTACTTCCCAATCCCAGTCTCGCACCGCCCAGAAAACAAGTTCATGGGCTGCCCCCCCCTCCCGCTTCCTACGACCGGCGCGACCCCACCGATTTTTCGTTTTTTTTCTGCCCCCTCCGCCAATTGGTTCTTTAACCTGCGAAAAAACCACCACCTTTTTGACGTTTCCATTATTGCTGTACCCGTTACCTACTTGAGCTCCCCCTAATCCCTGTGACGAACGTCCGAAAAGTTCCTGCCCTGGTTTTTTCCCCGACGATGTTGGTACACACTGGTTTGAAGTTCCCCCAACCCCCGACCCCCTCACTACACGGTGTTTTTTTCCTCTGACCTTAAGGAGGCGTTGTTATGAATCGTTGTTTTCCCCGCCCATTCCGGTCGACTTTTATCCTCCTGACTTAGTACCATGCCGTCCCACAGTTAAAACAGTTGACCTTCCTTCACCAAAGGCGGTAAGACACTAAGTAAGCCCGACCCCCCTTTCGTGACCCCCCATCGGGGGCGGGGGTTTCCCCACACGCCGTTTTTTTTAAACGGCGCGGGCCCCTTGATTATCTCCTGACGAGCGTTTACCTCATTGAGGACCCCACTCCTCATGAGCACAACCCCGCCAACTATATTCCCTGCTGTTTTTTGAACAGTGGAGTCTGCTTTTTATGTGTGAATCTTTAGGTCAGCGTTCCCCGATGTTTTCTTTCAGCTTGCTAAGAGGGAGCGTTAGTGCTGGTCTGTTCGACTGGA
>Ga0179593_1814510_pt1:0-2500 | contig 15062 bp, 2 predicted proteins | sample CZODoug2_1_08_16_FD_185931 | JGI IMG/M metagenome (GOLD analysis project Ga0179593, IMG submission 185931) | Vadose zone soil fungal communities from Angelo Coast Range Reserve, California, USA - CZODoug2_1_08_16fungal (PacBio error correction) | ecosystem: Environmental > Terrestrial >... | reverse complement strand
GCATCGGTGTTCCAGGTCAGTGCTCTCAGGCCATCAGTTTTCTCCCGTACCGGCTTAGGACCAATCAGCCGCCGAGCCCTACTGGCTTCGCCCAGGCTGAACCAGTGACCCTTCGCCCGGCGCCAGGGCCCGGGTGGATCTGCAGGGCCGCGGTGGCCAGCGTGTATGTAATGGCCCCCGTGGGCATGGCAGGTTCGTAATCAGCTCGGGCCAGGACGTGACGCCTGACGAACTCAGCCGCGTTCGGGCCTCGCGGCTCAGGGCGGGGGAGGAGGCGGGACAGGCGAAGCTCCTGCTCCGGGCGCGCCGGATGTGGATTCGCGGGCCCATCTGCGGGTGGAGGCTGGCACCCGCCAGGTGCGCTGAGGCGCAGGCTGCCGGCCATCGGGCGGTAGTCGGCGTCCGGCGGGAGCAACATCGCCGCAGGCGCGGGGCAGAGGAGTTCTGGGTCACCTGCCGGGCGAAAAAAACTCACCCCATGAACTTAAGCCCGCCAGGGACACCGCCGAGCGCCCGGGCTGGGGCGGTCGCCGCAGACGAGCGCAGAACTCGTAACGCTTGGGCCGCCACGAAAAAAAACCGGTGCACCCGGGTAGATCACGGTCGATCCCCATCCCGCCGTTGCACGTGCCACCGACCGGTGTGCGCCACCCGGTGGCCGGGCCTCGGGCCCGGGGCCCAGAACTTGGGCCGTGGTACCCGGCCAACAGCGGCAGAACCCGAAGCAAGCAGCCAGGCGTGGCCTGCCACATGGTGAAGCCGGGACCGGCTTCCACGTCCACGTAGGCATCGGGCAAGGCAGAGGCGTCACCGCCTTGGATAAACGAAGCCGATCGGGACGGCCGAAACCGCCAACCGGCTCTTCGCGTACTCCGCGGTCAGCTCCACGGCGCCACCCACCCCCCCCACGCTCGATACCCCCGACTGAAACCCGCGCACAGCCCCCACCGTGGCCCGCGCCAACCAGCCAGTCCGCGACCTCCGCAACCCGGTGCCATTTTCCGGGCCAGACCCGTAGTCCCCCGAGGGTGACCACGGAGAAGCACCAAGCCACGCCGCGAGCGAAGTCCCGTCAGGCCGCTGCGGCTCTCCCAACCCGACCCGGCGCGGTTCGGCGCCACCAGGAACCAACCAGCCACCCCGTCCGGCGGGCGCACGGCACGAGGACACCGGTCCGCTCGGGCGCGGGGGTCCCACGCGGGGTCTTTACCCGGACAGCCAACCCACTTTGGCCCGTCGCCCGTCGGGCCCGTGCCGAGGGCACACGGCGCGTCGTCCCCGTTCCTCCTCGGCCAGCGCGGAGGTGAGGCACCACCGACCCCCGGCCGCCGCAGAGCCCACTTCGGCCGCTTGCTCAGCCGTTCCCGAACTCGGCCACCGCCCCGGCCCGAGCAGACACAGGGAGGGGGGCCCGGTACGGCACGTTCCGAGGCGCCGGCCCAGCTCGATCAAGAAACAGGTAGCACTGCTCGCGCGGCCAGCCCGGCCCCGCCCAGCGACAAAGGCAGGCCGGCCGCGAGGCAGCCCGCCGCGGCCGCATCGGGGCCCCACCGGCGCAATCCCGTTCGGCCAGGGCTCTTCCTGGGTCAGGCCGGCCAGCTCCACCTGCTCCTCGTCAAGCCAAGTCCATGCCAAACCCTCGCTATCGACGAGACGCTACTTACGGGGAAAATAGGGCAGCCCGAGCCCGGGCGGCAGAGATGGATTGTTTTGTGTCGCGCTGCCACCCTCGTTGGTTGACCGCCGACGAAGGGTCAGGTGGAGGCGCGGGCCCGGTGCGCCGCTCGAATTCCGCCGGGGCCAGCACCTCGCGGGCAGAAGCCCCGACCGCCAACCACAGGCGGGGGAAGCGCCAGCACCTCCATCAAGGCAGCCGGTAACGCTTCGGACCGCGAACTCGGTTGCCGAACACCTTTTCGTGGACGACGCCTCGGACGGCCCCCCACCTGCTCCAGGGGGGGACGACCCCCTGTCCCCCCGCCAAGGCCCGCAGGCCGCCACCCTTCCAGCTCATGAGCTTTCAGGAAAACTCCGCCTTGGGCGTGGCACCCGGGCCAGGTTGAGCCGGCCACCTCCGGGTTCGATCACGCTACCGCTGGGCAGCCGGGTCGACGCGGGCCAGTCCCGCACTCGGGCCAGCGCCGGGACAGCACCGGCGGGCCGCCGAAGGTCAGCGCTACCCGCCTCGTTGGTTGGAGCCTGGTTGGTGATCAGGGGCCAGGGCCCCGGTTCTCCGCGCCGACCACGGACGACAAAGGCACCGCACGAGGAGTAGTGGTCGCGCTGGTCGTCACGCCCGCGACCGTCCGCACCGCGTCCAGGAGGAAAGGAAAGGGCCCTCGGCAGAGGTCGGCACGATGATGATGGACAGGCCCGCGGTTTGGCCGGCTCCGCTTCGGATTGGTCCGGCAGCGAGCAGAACCCCCGTTAGGTCGGCGTACTGGATTCAGCTTGGTCCACCAATCTTCTGCCCGTCGAGGATCACTAATCCTCCCACCCA
>Ga0179593_1624067_pt1 | contig 15062 bp, 12 predicted proteins | sample CZODoug2_1_08_16_FD_185931 | JGI IMG/M metagenome (GOLD analysis project Ga0179593, IMG submission 185931) | Vadose zone soil fungal communities from Angelo Coast Range Reserve, California, USA - CZODoug2_1_08_16fungal (PacBio error correction) | ecosystem: Environmental > Terrestrial > Soil >... | reverse complement strand
TAAATGCCCTCCATCCTCTCCATTTAGGGTCTCTGTGTAAGGATGACCCCTTCATCTCAAAGAGTCCCCAGAGATTCGACCGTTCATCTCTTGTTTTTGGTTTTCAGGTTGGGGGGAACGGGGTGAACCCCACCCAGGTTTGGTTTTTGGTGTTTTTGTGTTTTGGCTTGTGGGGTGTTTACACACCCCCTTATTTTCTGGGGTTGTTCTTTGGTTTTTCATTGTGTGGGGGCCCACAAAATGTTTTTTTTTTTTTTCATCCCTTTAGGCCCCCCCCCTTTTTGCGGAGAGTTTGATGTGCGCATCCCCCCTTCAGATCATGCTTCCCTAGGGTACGACCCCAGTTCGCTTTTCTGTTAGCAAGAAGCCGGTTTTTTCCTAAAGAGTTGGTAGATTCCCGGTTCCCCCACCTCTCCTGTTCGGTAATTTTCTTACGCTAGATTTTGGGTGTGGCCCTTGAGTTCTCATTTCTCCTTTCAAGGCGTGTTCTACTAGACTGTATCCTCAAAGCTAGTCCTTTTACCACATATTGCCTGAGTCTTTTCAGTTCCCCTCCGGACAGTTTTGCAACTACCCCGCTTCTTCAGTCGCTTCCTCCGGGGTCTTTGACTCCCTTTTATTTTCTTATGGTGACGCACGGAACCAGTCCTTCTAATCTTCGGTACTTTTCCTTCTTTTTTTTCGAGTCTCCCCCACGAGCCGTCGCTTTCCCTGCAGCTTTCGCTAAGGCCACTCTTTCTAAATTTAAGCTCTTAGTCTCCCTCTCCCCCCTTGTTTTCCCAGGAGATCTTCCCTGTAAGGTGCAAGGCCTCTTCTCGGTTTTCTTGGCCGTTTCTTTGGCCTGCTTCTGTTTGTATCGACCTCTTCAAGCTTGGACCGAGGTGCCCGGAGGAGAATCTTCCGTGATTTTTTCCTAATATGTCCCAATCGGTTCGTTTTCTCTCCTGTCCGGAGGTCACTTGAACTGGATCCCCCTCCCTTTAACTCTGTTTTTGAGCTGGAGTCCGCACCCCCTCTTCCTATCTTTTCCTAGAACCCCCCCCCCTCTCCATGGGTCCCTCCCATATACCCCCCCCCCCTTTTTTGAGGACCTAGATTTGCTTAACCCAGTTTTTTGAAGAGGGTCTGTTTCACTCCTCTTTTCAAACCCCTTCCCCCAATCCTCGTAGTTTGCAATTTCCTCCGGGAGGCTTGGATTCCCTCCCTTAACCGATTGACCCCTAATCTCCCCCCTTGCGCGTTCCTCACTTTCTTATCTCCCGGCCCTTCCCCCCGGTAGCCTAACCTTTATTAACGCTTGACAACTCAAGACTTCCATCCTAGCATGATAAGGAAGGTCGAAACTTCCCTCTTCCCCTAAGGGTTGCACATGCTTATGAGAGACCGTTTCAGGTTGAGCTGTTTGGGTGTGATATCTTAGTTCTTCAACCCTCTGGATGGCTGGTTGTCCTTCCCTGGCAGACCGAGTTCTAGTACGGCGCTAGTAAAACTTGACCCTACCCCCCCATACTTTTACTATGGGCTGAAAAAGACTGTACTTTAGCCCCTCTCTCACCCCAGGGCGTCGACTGTTTTCTGTCTTGACACCCTCTTGTCTGTTTCTCTGTAGAGAAGTGCCTTCCCGTGCTGGCTGCCAGTTTTTTCCCGACCGTGTATGCTCTTCCTTCCTTGAGCGTCTCATTTTTACCATATATTTCTCAAGTTTTCGCGCATCTCCTTCCCGGGACATTATTGCCCGCCCTCTTGCTTTTCTTGAGTTTCTTTCCACCGGGAACCGACGAGAGTGCTGTGTGGGCCCTTTGCCTCCTTCCACTTTTCCCTCTTGCCGTCGAAATCAACCGGCAATCTTATTTCCGGACCTTTAAAGACGTGTTTTGTTTTTCACTTTTTGAACCGCGACCTTCGTAGAAGGCTTTATTAGACTCTGCGATTTTTCTCGTACATCTTCAGTTCTTTTTCGAGTGTGTTTGATTTTCGTCTTTTAGTCCCTTTGAACCCTCAGTCGACGCCATTTAGTTCCCCCCCTCCAGGGCCTCCAGGTTCATCTGTTTATAGGCCCTCCCCCACCCTCCTTAAACGTAGGCTCCTCTGACATCTTTTTTATGAACCCTTTCGGTGGCTTTCAGGGTTTTTTACAGAGTGTTAGGATCAGCTTTACTCTATTTCTCTTCATAGAAACCCCTGTTTGACCATGCTCCCGGCAGATCGGCCGGCCCCCGACTACTGCGAAAGTAGCTCCTCCTGCTTAATGGGAAGATCTCAGGGGTCCTCTTAGAGAAGGAACTATGGTGGATGTCTTACTCCATCCTTATATTTTCCTAAACGGGGCGCCTTCCTTTACCTCATATGCCTGTTTTCCTCCACTCCTGGTCTCCCATTTTTCTCGAGAATGCCTGAAAGATTGAAAGTTCTTCCCCCCCCTGTTTTCTCGCTTCCCAGACCCCCCTCGAGTTTTTTCTTGTGGTTCGTTCTAGGTAACGACCCTCCTATAGGTGACCTAGACAATGTTCTTTTCAAAAAGTTTTTTACCCACGACCCGCGGCTTTCTTTAGAGATTCTTCCCAGAGTTTAGTGAAGTTCCTAAGCTCGTTGTGCCCTCGACCTAATCCTTCCCTGTTTTTCATCCTTTTTGCGTTATTCGCCCCGATGAACCCTCCAAAGTAAATTAATTGTTCCCTTTTTCTTCCGGAATCCCGTCCTGTTCCCCCGTCCGGCGAATTCTGTGACGTATCGAACCCCCAGTGATCCCTCCTTCTCCTCAATTTTTTTTTTCTGAGAGAGGGTTCCTCTGTTTTCTACGTCGACAGTCTTGCCCTTTCTTCCCTGCGGCCCCCTTTGTTCAGGACGGCTTCTTGCGCCAACGTTTAAAGTGGATTTCCCAAAGTCTTTTTTCTTCTTCCTCTAGTACTTTTCCGGTTTTTTTCCCCCTTGAACTTTTTTCAAATGTTTTTGCTTTCTGAGAATGAATTCCCAGTCCTCGGCAGCATTGAAGAAACTAAGTCTGTCACTTTCCCCGTGTGTTTTGTGGAACTTTTTTTCTTTTCTCTCTTTAGGTCCGGCCCCCCCTGGACTCGCTGCTTTTTTCATGCCCTGACATCTCTTAATTTCTGCTGTGCTCACTGTAATGGAACTCTTAGGATAACCCATCCAAGGCGTCCTAGGCGTCTTCAGCGTCCTTAGAATTCTTCGGACTAGAACTAGATACAAATTGGTCAGACCCTCTCTATTGACCCCCTCCTAAGCTCCGATATCTCCCTAGATGCACGGGGATTTTCCAAGGGCTTCCAGTACACGCCCTTCTTTAACTCCCCGAAACGCGAATTGGATTTTCGAGACTTTGTAGAAGGAGCGCCCCTTCCAGGGTCGGAGACGTCTAGGGACGTCGTAGTCAGGAGAAGAGGCCTAACGAAGGTCTTGACTCGCTCTGGTTCGGCCCTGAGAGCCCTCCTTAAAGAGTACATAGTGATTAGCAAACGTACTTCGGAACCCTGAAGACCCCCCTTCCAGCGGTTCGTTTTTTCCAGCGATGTTACCGAACGTAGTCACTCCTTAAGATTCCCTTTCCTCTCCCTGTCCCCACGACCTTGATAATTCTTCTTTCCTTTCGACCTCCCCCCAGGCCCTTCCCACCCCACATTTCCTCCCCGATCGGGAAAGCTCAAGGGTTTCCCGTTAAACATACTTTTGCTATTTTTCATCCGATGCGCTTTGGACCTGCGTCCCAGTGTCCCCAAGCCGGGGGCTACTTTTCGTCCGACGACTTCAAGATTTTGATCGTGCTCTCCCTGACCCCTCCCTTAAATTGGGAGTAGAATTCTAAGCTCAATTAGCCAGGAGTCCTCACGTGAATGAGCTCCTTTTTGCAAGGGAAATGGATCCGCTTCTTGTCCTCGTGTTTTGTTGATTCTTTTTTCAAAACTCATTTTTGTCCTTTTTTTTAGAAACCCGTTCAGGGTTCATAACGTCGTTTCCACCGGCTACCCCGGAGCGTTTACTTACGCCTCTCGTTCTGCTCCCGCTGAGAGCGATTGACCCCCCTGGTCGTTTTCCCTTTTTGAGAAGCTTTACGGGGTTTAGCTCTCCCGATCTTGCGCTTGGTTTTCGAATTTTTCCCCACGGTCGCCGACCAGCCCTCCTATTTGGCCCCCCCCTATTTTTATTTCGCCGAACCTTCGTCGGGTGTGACTTACATCGTCCCTTCCTTTTTTAGGTCATAACTTTATAGTATGTGTGGTGTCAGGTCATCCGCGATTGCCTGTCTGCAGGGAGAATTTTCCTCTTCCCCGAGCGAAGGACATGCTCGAGGAATCCGTTCCCTTTTCAGGCTGGTCATTACTGTCCCCGCACAGAGTTCTAGATTCGCTTACCTTTTTTTAAGGCCGGCATCGACCTCCTTTAAGGTTTTCTTTTGAAAATACGCCTATAAGCCGCTCCCACCCCTGGGGCCTACTCCTTTATTATGAATTGAGGACCAAAGCCTTCAGATTAGTAGTCTAAGTTTCTCTTATATACCCCTCTGTCTCTGTAGGATCTCTTGAACTCCGATTTCTCTTCGTCCTTCTTTTTCCCCCTTTCATGAATCTTACTTTTCCCCCATTTCCCACGCCTTCTCGACTCGGTTCCGGCCCTTTCAGGTCCCTTTTTTACCGGTCCTGGACCCCCCCTCCAAGTTCCCCAGGCAAAAGAAGCATCCCCTCGGAGTTTTTTTACCTTCCCGTTTTTGGAGGGGACCCCCCAGATTTCGACCCCGTCTCTAACATTATCCGGGAGATTTTTAATGATTGCCCAGAGATCTTGTTTTAGACCCTGAACGGTAACTAGGGTCGAACCTGCCTTCGGCTCCCGTGCCGCGCTCTCCCCTGACAACCCAAGCCCACGCGCGCCAGAACAACGTTCCGAAATGAGAATGAATTGCGCCGCTGTACCATTTTTTTTATAGTTAAGACCAAACGTTGCTTTAGACGATCTTGTATAGGGAGTTCCCTCATTCTAATTTTCGTGTCTGTTTCCGAGGCCTCCTCTAGTTAAGTCTGGTATTGAAGGTTTTATTTCCAACTTCGCCTTTTCCCCGGTCTAGGTATTCGAAAAGAAATTTCCCGCAATTATCTTCCCTAGTTTACCGACCTCTTTCGTCTCCCCCTCTGCGTCACCAAGACCCGCTTATTTTTAAGTTTTTTCTCCGGCTACTCCCCCCGTCCTGTTCCGCTTTCCGTCAACTCTCCCCTCATGAGCTGCGCTTTCACATTTCTGCGGCTATTTGAGCCGCTCCGATTTTGCAGAGATTTTTTCCGTCGCCGGCGCTAGGAATCTTCCTTGTTTTATCTGCGTCTTCAACCCTTCTTTTAGGGTCATCGGGTTTTACTGTTATCATGGTCCATGTTCGAATTAGGGACTCTCCAGTAGAACTCCAGTGTTTCCTTGGCTAGTTTAATATTTTCACCTGATCCGTGGATTACCCCTTGAGCTAATTTTCTTCCCCCATTTAGATGAGGCCTTTCCCTGATCCTTATTCGATATCGAGCGTTCTTTATCCAGGGGTTTGACCTTTTCGGCCGCCGTCAGAGCCTATCCAACACTTGGTTCCTTCCTGTTTTGCGAAACGGACCCCCACTGCCAGCCGCCCGTCAGGCTAATGGCTGCTTTTTTGAACCTATCCTTCCCATTTTTTCCTCGAAGAGTATCGGGCATCGAGATTAACTGCCACGACTCACCTCTCTGTTGGCTCGTTCGTCGTCCCCCCCCCCACTCTTGTCCCCATTTCCTTTCTGCACCAGGTCGACGACCCTTCCCCCCCTATTCCTATTGCATCGATACCCCCTTTTCTTATGCCTTTCCCAGACCCCTCCCTCTTAAAGAGCGTTTTCTGTTGGTTGCCCCCCTTCTACCGAGACTCCCTCTCTCTTTTTCTTTCCGAACCTGTAACCTGACCCGCACCGGCTGCTTGGCAGGCTCGGGCAGGCTTCGCCGCCTTCTTTTTCACTTCTTCCGTGAACTTTCCACGACCCGGTATATGCTGGCCGGTTTTTAATCACCTGTTCCTTACGGCGTCTCTGATTGCCTTTCAATCCCTCTCCCTCTTTCACATGTCGCTCCCCCGTACGGCCCCCTTTTTTGGCCGCCGCGCGTTAAGACCTGTCTGTTAGCCTTTTCCACCGTCCTCTCTTCTCATCAGTTTTGGTCTGAGATTTTGGAGCCTTTCTTTCGAGACGTGCGCCCATTTTTTACGGAGGGCGCGGCGCCCCTCTTCTTCTTTTTTTTTTTGCCAGGTGGAATCTTGTAAATGGTTCTGGGAACTCGTCTTATCCCCGAACGCACCTTAAGTTTTCCAAAAGTATTTGTCTTTGACGTCTCCTCGTGTTTGTATTCAGTGCACGCAGCGTCCTCCAAGCGCCTGAGTTTTTCGAACTGTTCCATTTCGTTTGACTTCGTTGTTTTTCTCTTCCGTTGGGCATTTCCAAGTTCTTTGATCTAGCCGCTCCCTGTCCCGAGGATCCATGCGAACCCCTCCGCACTCTAGGTGTCGGATGGCCATTTTTAAACTTATTTTGCTTTTTCCTTTTTCCGACAAGGTGACAAGGCGTTAGAATTCGTTCTAAATCTAAGTTCTACAAAATTGATGACCCCCGGAGCTAGGGATCTAGAGTTTTAGCCCTGAATATATTTTTTCATAGACCTCGGCTTCTCCAGCCTGAGTGGACACATTGCCCTTTTTCCAGAGCAGTCGACTCTCTCTGGGATTTTATTTTTTTCCCGGCCTCTCTCTAGACTTTTAGAAACGTGGGGTAGTACTAGACCCAATCTGATAAGGCTTGAAAGCCGGTAACCTCTTTCAATCCGAGTTTCCCAGTAATTCAGACCAAAGAACCCCTAGAAGATAGCAGGCTCATATGTAACCCTCTTTCTTAGTATGGACCCTACAGAGGCATTTGAAGGCCCGAGCCACGCCATCTCCCGAACCTTAGGTCCTTTCTGTCACACTAGTTTCACAAGCCTTCTCCCTTTTCGCCCGAAAACTTCCCCCATCCCTTCCCTTTCTTTTTAGGCTCGCCCTCTCCCAAGTTCCTCGAGCGCCGGCGATTTTGGACGTCGCGATTTTCCTTGCGGAGAGGCTTCCTTCCCCCTCCCTGCGGGGAAGAGTACGCCCCACGGACTCGGTGAAGGGGTAGTAGCCGCCGGTCTTCCTTACGACTTCTGGTCCGCCTTCACATAGACGCGACGGACGTTCCTCGAGATCCGAGCTTCGTTTTCCTTTCCGACTTCGGTGCATTCCCCTCGAATCTTGCTAACCCCGGGACCGGTACCCTCAAGTTTCCGATTTTTCACACTTTCAGGAAGCTGACACCTCTTTCCTTCCTGATTTAGATGCGACGAGGGTTTCGGTCTGATTTCATGTCTCCTTTTCAACCAGACTTCTTTGTTTTCGGCAGACGTGAAAGAGCTTTCGGATGACCCAGACGCCCGCGGTCCCCGTTTCGCTCCCCCTTTGGTCCCCCCCTGAACCCCTCTTGAACTCAGAAGGCGACTCATCCTAACTCCCCTTTTTTGTGGTGCACGTTCTCTCCGTTTCTTCCCTTGTCTCCTTAGGAGTGGATTTACGGGCTTTTCCTTGCGCGGGGGTGGTCTTCCGCCCGTTTCTTACTTCCTAGCGCATTGACGTCCCCCTCTGCAGGGCGATTTTTGACCAACTCACCTAGTTTTCCGACCGCTAAGCCCAGCCGCCGCCTTCGGTTTTTCTATCCTCCCATTCCCAGAGGGCTTGAGGCCCCCGACATCTCTTCAGCCTCTTCAACAGGCTGTGTGACTGCTTTCCCTCCCGTTGTGTTTTTTCTGCACCTGTGAAGGTATCTTTTTTCAACCCTATTTTCTTTTGTCGAGCCGGAGGAGCCCGGTCCTTCTTAAAGCTGCGCTTTTCCCCTTTTTTCCACCCTGGATTTTCTCTTTGCGGTTTTTCGGTAATCTCTTAGACTCTTTCACAGGCCTACCCTTCCCTCAACTTTGGGCTTTCTTAACCAGAAGCTCTCCCAGCCCGTCTCACCCATACTTTTCTCCGCCTTTCTGAGACCGGAGAGGATCTTTTTTCACCCCCCCTGCCTTGGTTCGCCATGCGTATCATTCTTGTTTGGAGCTGAGTACTGGATGTTTTTTGAGGCGGACTGTTGGAAGGCCGCTTTCTTAACCTCCTCCCCGAGCCCTCTTCCTGGTCCCGCCCGGACAAGCCGATTTCCTCTGCGTTGTGCCGTTGCTCCCCCCCTTTTTTTTTGTTCCCTCCTCCCACATTTTTCGAGTCTTTACGGAGTTGCCTTCAGGAGGCCTTTTAGCCTGTTAAAGTTGCGGTAGGGGGTTATGACCACTTCCTTCCTCCTGTAATGCGGGACTAACGACCCGTCCTCAACCTCTATCCTTCTCTCTCGAGTTACTCGGAATTCTCCAAACCTTTTTTTCCAACCGACTCCGCCTTGATGAAGGGCTGATACGACCGTCCTGGTTAACTCTTTACTCTACACCTTTTTATTTGCGATGGCACATTTACGCCGACGGCCTTTGGACGACCTTCTTTTTCAGAGAACGGGACCTTTCTTCGCGATCCGCTGTCATAGTTTAGATGTTTCTCAGACTTTCCCCCCCCATAGTTGCCTGGCTCCCGTCGAGTGTTTTGGTTCTTTTCCCTTAGGCTGTTCGCACTTTTCGGGAACCTCGCTACTTTTTCTTTTGGGTACTTTTGCGTGAGGACCTGAATTTCTCCCCCCCTTTTTCCGGGATCATAAGCAGAGAGGACATTCCAGGGTTTTGCATGCTTAAAGCGGAGATCGTGAGTTTGCTTCTTAAGGAGAGGAGGGATTTCTGGCTCTTTTCTTAATTCCCCTTGTAAGAAGGAACATCAGATATATTTTTTCGAGGAACACCCCCTCTGGGATCTCCCTGTCCTGAGCCACCCCCAGAAAATTTCCCCGATAGACTCGCCGCTCACCTTTCCCGACTCCCGAACCTGACTTTTATAACTTCTGTTCGGAATCCCCCTTAACCATTTGCACAGAAACTTTCGTTCTTTAGGCCCCTTCTTTCCCCCTCATAACGCCATGTTCTTTTCTCGAAAGGAAGAATTTTCGCTCCCGACTTAGCCTCAGCATTAATTACCTTTTTTCAGTCCAATTCTCAAGAGGGTTAATTTTTTTTAGAGTGACGACTGAACCATTTCACTTGGATCTATTTTTTTCTCCTCGACCTGCCCCAATTTTGTGACCTCTTCCTTTCCCTGCCCTCTCCATCTAAACGTTCACAACTCCCTTTGCGGCCGGGCGTTTTTCCGGCAGGCCTTCTACCTCGCCCTGGCCCCCCCCGGTTACTTCCCCTTTCCTCCTTTCCCCCTTTCCTTAATCCCCTTTCCTGACCCCGGGCTGCGTTTTCTTGCAGAAGTAACGGCCTCCCCGCATGTTTCCCCTCCCCCCTATTTCCCTCCCCCAAATGGTTGTCTATGCGAAGGCGTCCTCCCGCGGGTTTCACTACTCCGGCGAAGGACCTGTTCCCCCCAGTCTCCTATTTGCGGACACCGTATCTTTTCCTCCTCTTTGGTTGCAGAGATCCCTTTTCGCCGCCGATATCCTTTTCTCGTGCGGGTCTTCTCCTTTTTTCCCGGCCCCCGTCTTTTAGGTGTCTTTTTCCTTTTTCCCAAACCTTCGGACGGGGAAGTCGGTCTTTTTCCCTTTCGGAAGACTCGATTCTTTTGACTTTCTTTGAACCCCCCTTCCGTCGGTGTCCTTCTTCTTGAGGTCTCGGAGGCGAGTCCCGTAAACGAGTCGTCGTGCCCTCAGACCGTTCTTTCCCCCGCCCCTCCTTCCAGAGTCCCCCTTCATTTTTTCTTTTTTTAGTCACGTTGGGCCATAAATTTTCGCACTCTTAGACTCCTCCCTCTTCCCTTTTTCTGATTCTATGCGACAACATCCCGCCCCCTCCCTCTCTAATGGCTCAATCTTCGCCTACCCCTCCTCTTCCGCGGTTCTTCCTCCACCTTTAAGGCGATCTCTTTTCCGAAAGACCGCTTCTGTCTTTAACAGTTTTTAGATTTTCCCGGTTCTTCTCGTTAGGGAGTTGGCTCGAGTACCCCTCCGCCTTTTCTCTCTTTCACTTGCAAACTTTGCTTAAGGCGGGGTTGCTTATCTTCGGCCTGGCAGCTTTCGGCTTCTTTAGCCTTCATTTTTTTTCGACTTGAGGAGCGGACAAGCTTTCCCACCCCCCCCCAACACACGGCTTTGCCTCATCAAGGCTCAGCCCCCTCTTTGGTTCTTTATCTCCCCCGATTCCTCGTAATAAAGGGCGCGTCCCAGATCACCACCGTAAAGCCCCACTTAGTTCTCCCATCATTCCCTGTATCGATTTTTTCATCCTCTCAGAATCCGACATGCCGCCCAACTATCCTTTTAGATGCGCTTTTAGATCCTTTCTTCCCCTGAAAATCCGATAACCTTCTCTTCTCGATAGACTCTTTTTCTACGTTAGAGGTTTTGGGTTGTAATGCATTAAAGAGGAGGTAGGTCATGTGAGATTAAAAACCCCTCTCTTTACTCGTTTTAAACTTCCCCCTTTAGCCCCTTTCTTCCCCCGAGATTTTGCCCCCCCCCCTTCAGAACGCCTCGTGCCTTTTCCCCTCAACGACGTCTTTCCTTTCCGATCTTTCTTTTGATCTTTCGGCTCAGTTCGGTTCTTTCTTATTACCCTTCGACGGTCCTGCCCATTGTCTCCATACAGGGCCGGTAAAAAACATTTCCCTTCTTTAGACACCCATCCCCAGGATCTTTCTCCACGACCGATGACTGAAGTTTAAAGGTGGGAGGTCCTCTTCGATTACCATCTCTCTCATTCCCACCCTTTTCCGGAGCTTTTGGCTTAATGGTGTTTAGACACTTAGTTCCGCAGAGTTCCTAGGGTTTTTCAGCCATGCCTTTTTTTTCTTTTCAGTTCCCCTTAATCCAGCCAGATAATAACCTTCCTTTTTTTCGACTCGATACTCCCCAACATTTGGTTTGGTAAAGTCTTTACCTTTTTTCTTTTCCTCTCTGGAGGAGGTTACTGATTGTCCCCCTCTGCGCGGCGTTCTTGCGCCCTTTTTTTATCGACGGCGTGCCCATCGATCCTGATTCTTTCCTTTCCTCCTTGACAAATGCCCTATTTAGACCGACGGAATAGAGCCTCTCGGTTTTCTTACCAGTCTTTTCTTAGAGCTTTTTTATCCGTTGTTAAACCTCCTAGTACTTCTCCTTTCTTCAAAGTTTTTTCGCAGGCTCTATCTTTCCCCCTCCTGTTGTTGTGTTCTCTGGAGCCTCGTTGGCCTTGAAGAGGCTCTTTGATAGAGGATTTTCCCCTCCTCACCCCCTGTCCAAGGTGGCAAGGACCGCCCAGGGTAGATGGGATGCCCCCTCGGAACATAGTGCATGTTGTCCTTTATCGGCCCCTTAGAAGTTCCTTCCCCTCTCCCGTCTTCCGTCCACGGCTACTCTGTCGACCCCTTTGGCGCAAGGCACTTCGAGACCTGCTTCCTACCTTCCCCAACCCTTCCCCTTCTACGAATCCTGAATTTCTACCTAGGGAAGGTTTCCCCCAACCCGACTGGTCTTCGTCTTCCAGTTTCTCCGTCTTTCACCCCCCCTACGGACTTCTTTTTTTTAATCTTCTTCTTACCTGCGAACTTAAAGGAAGGATTTTTCTCAAAACGCTTTTCAGGCGCGTCTTCTTTCCAGGTCTCTGTACCACCCCCGCAAGTGAACCCTGAAGAATGTGGAGTTGATCTTCTTCCTTTTATCGCTCCTACCTAAAAGTGATCACCCGAAGGTCTGGCCGCTTCCCCCCCCTCCCTTTCTTTCTCTAGACTTCGTTTACCGTGCGGTACGCAACGTTTTCTTTTCGTGCTTCGGCCTTGCCCGGCTTCCAGTGTTCGAAACTCCCCCTTACCGCATCGCTTAAATCTAGAGTACGGGGAAAGTTCCTACTTTTCCCGTTTATGTTTCCACTAAGAAGACTTTAGTATGAAGGTGGGTCGTTGTTGATACTCCCCTACCTTTTCCGCGGTCTTTCTCCCCTTGTTAGCGAGAGGAAAACCAAAACAAACCCACCCCCCCCCCAAGTTTTTTTTTTTTTTTTTTTTTTCTTTCAAACTTTTTTTTTTTCTTTTTTTTTTTTTTTTTTTTTTTCCTAAGAACTGAGGGGAATCCCGACGATAAGTCTTACTCCTTCTGAGATTCCCTTTTATATTTTCATCGTAAACAGAATGGAACCGAGACTTTTGCTGGTGAGTGGTGTCTTTCCACTTTGAGTTCTCACGTTATGACCCCTCTCCGACCTCTTCCAATCGGGCTCTACGGTCCCTCTGGTGGACTCTTCTTGAGTTCCTCCGGGACTTTCCCCGCTAATCCCTTTTCTTTCCTTGAGGGCTTTCTCCGGGGGTGTTTCTGGGAGGGTCTTTCGGTCTCCGTTGTTGAAGGATTCTTACCGTTTCGGTCGGCCGCAAATTTAGAGGGGGACGCAGTTCCGGACTGATCCTGCTAGCGGCCCACTATCTTGGAGAGGAATCTGCGGGCACCGCCGCCCCCCCCCCTCCCGAATACGCCCAAAGACCGAGCCTGCATGAAAGTTCCCCCCTGCTCCGCCCGTACATTCCCAAGAGAAGTCTACCTCAGTACGGCTGGCCTATTGGATCCCAACTTTTAATAATTTTCTAATCTCATGCAGCCCTACAATCATCCCCTTGCCTGAGACCGTCCAGACCGTGAGTTACCCTTTTTTCTCCCCCCCTACTCTTAAACTCATGCCCCCCCCCTTTTAGGGTTCTAGACTCTTGTCGCCCCAAGACAACCTCAGAAGTTTCTCTTGTTTTAATGGATCGACAGAGCCCTAGCCCCTCTTACCTTTGTCCCTACTTTCCCACTTTCCCCTTACCAAAAACTTTATTTGCAACAACGTGTAATCTTTCGGCATGCTTAAGCTTCTCATGAGGGGCCTACTCTCCCTGTCACTCCTTACGTGACATTTTCTCCTTACTAGACGTCACCCATCCTCCTCATTGACCCACTCCTGGTCCTGTTCCCTTGCCTCCCTCCTCCATCCCTACGTGACATCACCTCTTTTCCCGTTCCCAACGTCCCGAGGCCCTCTTTCCCGTGCACGGCCCATACTGCAGAATCCCTCTAGCCCCCACACGTTTTCCTCCCCCCCTCTTTCTCTTTTTATCCACTTCTTTTGATCTATCCCTTTCGCAGCAGATAGGAGCTCTAGAAAGTTTGCAGGTTTTTGAGGAAAAAGAGACTTAATTTTCGATCTTCCTCTTAAACCAAAGGTGGAATTACCCTGCCCATTTTGGTCCCCCCAGGCTGTCTTTTACTTAGTAGACGGCAATATAAGGTAGATGCAAAGGAAACGTATTTTTTGACCTATTCTCCTTATGTTATTCCTTACTCGCCCCGTTCCACGTAAACCCTTACGTATTGGAATCTTTGTACAGAATACCCCCCCTTCAGCCCTCCTAGGTTGTTTTAAATTGGGATTTTTTTTATTGTTTAATTTTTTTTTCGAGATGTTTTTTCCAGGAGTAGCGAATGTGCCTGATAAATGTGAACACCCCCACTGGGTAAGTGATGGCACCACTTTCCTTCTCTGAAACCTGGTAGGAGCCTGTCATGACCTTTCTCCTTCTACTTATTCTTTCTTCTTTGGGGGAACACCCCGGTCCGGCCTTCTAAAGACCCTCGAGGATTTCTTTAACGGGCGATCCTGGCGCATCCGGTAGGACCTTTGGATAACCGCTCTCAAGAGAAACATTGATTAGTTAGAATCAGGTCCGTAGTGGCCGGCCAAGCCGCTTCAGAGATTGGGAAGTTGCGTATTTTCTTCCTCTAGCGAGGGCTTTCCTCTCCCGATGGGGCCGATTTTGAGGTTCCTCTCGTCTGAAAGAAGTTCCAACCCTGGTCCCCCCTTAAAGGGCTCCTCCTCCATTTTCTCCCCAGGCTAGCGTGGAAAGGCCAGCTCTGTAGATCTCTTTGTCGTCCCCGGTTTTTACGGGGCACCTAGGTCGCAAGCATCTGTGAAAGACCCGAGCTTCTGCAGATTTTCCATCTTTTCCCCCCTTAATCCTTCCCCCTCGACATCCCCGCTAGACGGTAAGTCTTCCCTACTTGAAATGGCTGCCCCTTTTCCCAATCTTTCCAAATCTTAATAGAGAGCCTGTTTCGGCACTTTCCTCCTTTTCGTTTTCCCTTCAGGCTTCTTACATGTGCTCCCCCCCCGAGACAGCTCATTGAGTGCCCGGTACTCCCCCTGACCCTCCTTCTGGGTCTATCTTCATTCCCCCTTCTGATTTATTCGTCTTAACAGACCCGTTTTCTACATATACTTCCGCCTTTTTTCCATGTACTAGAGAGATCCTCCTCTTCTTGGGTCGGATTGTAGTTGCCGTGACATGAATGTCCGAAGTCGTTACGACGATTGAACTATCTACGGCCCCGTAAAACACGTACTGCTCCTTGAAACTTACTTTACGTGGCCAAGCCTTCATCCTTCCGTCGCTGCCTTCTTTGATTGGATCGAGACTGAGATGTAAAAAGGGAGCTCCAAGGAAGTTCTCCTGTCTTTGCGTTTTTGGCTCTCCTCGTCCTCTCCCTCTTGTGCATGTTGGGTGTGGGTTCGGTTGTTCGAAGCCCGTCCTTTCCCAAACCCCTTTCCTTAAGGCCCCCCCCCAGGGGCCACAGGGACCCTGCTTTCAATAAGCTGGTCTAAGACGGACTTTTTCCCCTTTCCCCCCCACGGTTTTTTGTTTTTCTCTTCCTCGTTCGGTATGAGTTGCCCCTTCTTTTAGGAGGAGTTACTCGGTAACTCCTTTCCGATTTTGTTCCTTTTTTCCTTAGACTCTCTCCCAATTGGAAAGCTTCCACCTTCCTGTGCCCTGCCTCAATCATGACCCGTATGTCCCTCCTTTCGAGTCCTCCCCAGCAACCCTTTTTCCTTGGACGTGTCGCCTACATGGACCCCTCGGGGCGTGGTTTGAGAAAGTTGAACCTTCTCCTCGCCCCCAACCTTTG